>JADEYI010000386.1_pt1 | contig 64778 bp, 66 predicted proteins | sample 8542331 | NCBI WGS metagenome assembly JADEYI01 (sample SAMN16510988, study PRJNA670497) | mine drainage metagenome | isolation source: biofilm near Copperflume 1 | place: Germany: Marsberg coppermine Kilianstollen | collected 2018-02 | reverse complement strand
ACTTTGCGATCGAGGTTCTCTTCTCTGTTTGCAACACGCTGCTCAAGCCGCAACACCTCGTCGCGGCGCGTCTTGACCTCTTGTTCGGCCTGAGCTCGGATCTGAATGGCCCCCTCTTTGGCGTCGAGGAGGGTGTCCTTTTCCTTTGCCTGCGCATCCGCCAGGATTCGGGCCGCTGCCTGCTCGGCTTCCAACTCCTGGTTTCGGGTCGAGCCACGCCGCGCGGCGTAGCCAAGAAGAGCCCCGACCGCCAACGCTACGACGCCGACCACGGCGCCGACGATGGCGATCACTGGTAGCCTCTCTTTCCTCTGTCTTCCTGATTCCGTCTCCCTCTGCGCGGCCGCAGAGCGCCGTGCTGGCGCCGTTCGAACCGCGAATCCATCATATCCTATCGCTCGTAAAGGCGGTCAAGGAATCTGACGGCGGCCTATCACGCGTGCGCCGGGGAGCGCCCGAGAACGCCACATCGGCCCACGGGCCGGCGCTTCAGCGACGTCCTTTGCGCCTTCAACGACGCCTGCGCGACGGCCGCGGCCTGCCCGTCGCCGCAGCGCTCGCCACGCCGCCGTCGCGCCTGTTGCGCCTGTTGCGCCTATGCGCCGGTCACCCGGGCCGCGTCGTCGCGCTCGCCGCTCCCGAACTCGCCCCAGCATCGCTCGACGGTCGCCGACGCGACACTCCAGCCAAAGCCGCGCCGCTGCAGAAACCCGCTCAGCCGCGCCCGAAACATCGCGTAGTCCAGCCTCCGCAGCGACCGCGCCCGACGCACCGCCGCCCGGTACGCCGCGTCGTCGTCCGACACCGACGCGACGGCGCTCGCCGCGACCTCGCCCGTGACGCCGCGCGCCCGCAACTCCTCTCCCAGCAGCCGCCCGCCACGAGGACTCGACTCGAGGCGTGCCTCGCACCACGAGCGCGCAAACGCCCCGTCGTCGAGCAGCCCTGCCTGACGCAGCCGTGCGATCGTCTCGTCGACCAGATCCGGCTCGAACCGCCGCTGCATCAGCCGCCGGCGCACCTCGTGCTCGCTGCGCGCGCGGCGAGCGAGCATCGACGCGGCGAGCCGCATCGCCTGCTGCCGGGCGTCCCGCTCGACGAGCGCGGCGACAGTCGCGCCATCGACCTCATCGCCGGCGCGCATCACTCCCGCGACCAAGTCACGGGCCAGCTCGATGCGGCTCACCCCGTCGAGCCAGACGTCGACGCGCCCGCGCCGCCGCGACGTCGGCTCGATCGTCGTGATGATCATCCGGCCCTCACGCCCGTCTCGCGACGATCTCTCTGTTCGTTCGTACGCCGCTCGTCCGCGCCCCTCCAGCCTCAAGCCTTCAAGCCTCAGCCTCAAGATGGCCGTTCCGGCTGAGCACCGGCGCGTTCGCCGCGGCCACACAGCTCGTCGCCGATACGATGAGATCCTCGATCTCGCGCGCGACCTCCGGGTTCTCGCGCAGGTAATCCTTCGCCGCCTCGCGGCCCTGGCCCAGCCGCAGCTCGCCGAAGCTGAAGAACGCGCCCATCTTCTTGAGCACGTTGTTGTCGACGCCGAGGTCGACGATGTCGCCCTCGCGGCTGATGCCCCGGTGCTTGCCGCTGAACAGGATGTCGAACTCCGCCGTGCGGAACGGCGCGGCGACCTTGTTCTTGACGATCTTCGCCCGCACGCGGTTGCCGATGATGTCCGTCCCCTGCTTCAGCGACTCCGCGCGCCGCAGCTCGATGCGCACCGAGCTGTAGAACTTCAGCGCCCGCCCGCCCGGAGTCACCTCCGGGTTGCCGAAGACGACGCCGATCTTCTCGCGCAGCTGGTTGATGAAGATCACCGACGCGCGCGACTTCGAGATCACGGCCGTCAGCTTGCGCAGCGCCTGCGACATCAGCCGCGCCTGCAGCCCCGGCAGCGAGTCGCCCATCTCGCCCTCGATCTCCGCCCGCGGTACCAGCGCCGCGACGCTGTCGACGACGATGATGTCGACGGCGTTGCTGCGCACCAGCGCGTCGCAGATCTCGAGCGCCTGCTCGCCCGTGTCCGGCTGCGAGATCAGCAGCTCCGCGACGTTGATCCCGCACGACTCCGCGTGATCCTTGTCCAGCGCGTGCTCGACGTCGATGTACGCCGCCACGCCCGCGCCCTTCTGCGCCTGGGCGACGACGTGGTACGCCAGCGTCGACTTGCCGGCGCCCTCCGGCCCGTAGATCTCGGTGATGCGGCCGCGCGGCAGGCCGCCGACGCCGAGCGCCATATCGAGCGAGAGCGAGCCGGTGGAGATGACATCGATCTTGAACTCGGCCTGGGCGTCGCCAAGCTTCATGATGGCGCCGTGCCCGTACCGCTTCTCGATGTCGGCCAGCGCATCCTGCAGCGCCTGCTCCTTGTCTTCCGAGACCTTCTTTTCGGTCTTGTCGCTGTTCCGTGCCATACCAAGCCTCCTGCCGTACTTAGAACACATAAGCTAATGCGCGGCTATCCTAGGACAGTCCGTCCTCGTTGTCAAGTACATCTGTTCGGGAAGTATAGATCGAGTAACGGGGTGTCAAGCGGTGGGCGCCGGGTTGTTGCCAGCGAGCGCTACCGGTATGCACGCCGCCTCCGTTCTTGCCCCGACCCTCGAGTGCCCGTTCCGCCGTGCCGGCGCGCGTGCCAAAGCGGCGCCGGCTACGCCGCGACGACCGCGCGCACGACATCGCGCACGAGCTCCGGCGGCACGTCATCGCGGACGACGGGATGGCCCGGCGCTTCGAGGAGGATCCAGCGCACACGCTTCCCGGACACCTTCTTGTCGAAGGCGATCGCCTCGCACACGGCGTCCGCGTCGAGGCCTGGATGGCGCAGCGGCAGGCCATAGCGCTCGAAGAGCGACCGCTGCCGCTCGGCCACCGACGGCGGCGTGACGCCGATGCGCTCGCCGATCGCCGCGGCCGCCATCATGCCGGCGCTGATCGCTTCGCCGTGGCGGATGGCGCCGTAGCCGGTCACGGCCTCGATCGCATGGCCGATCGTGTGCCCGTAGTTGAGGATGATGCGCCGGCCACCCTCGCGCTCGTCGGCGGAGACGACGTGCGCCTTGAGCGCGGCGTTGCGGGCCACGATCTCGGTCGTCCGTTCCGGGTCGACGGCGAGCAGGCGGCCGGCGTCGCGTTCGAGCACGTCGAGCATCGGCGGGTCCAGGATCAGCCCGTGCTTGATCACCTCCGCGAACCCCTCGCGCAGCGCCCGCGGCGGCAGCGACGCGACCAGGCTCGTGTCCTGGACGACGAGCGCCGGCGGGTAAAACGCGCCGATGAGGTTCTTCCCGCGCGCGTGGTCGATGCCGACCTTGCCGCCGATCGAGGCATCGACCATCGCCAGCAGCGACGTCGGCGCCTGCACGAACGGCACGCCGCGCAGATACGTCGCCGCGACGAAGCCCGCGAGGTCGCCGACGACGCCGCCGCCCAGCGCGATGAGGGGCGTCGTGCGTTCGGCGCGCCAAGACAACAGGCGGTCGTACGCCGCCTCGACGGTCCGCAGACCCTTGCTCGACTCGCCGGCGGCGACGGTGTGGACGCGCGCCTCGAAGCCGGCTCTCGCGAGCGCAGACACGGCGCGTGCGGCGCACAGCGGCCCGACGACGTCGTCCGTGACGACGACGGCGTCGGCGGAGACGATGCCGGCGCCGCGCAGCAGCCCGCCGAGCTCGTCGAGTGCGCCCCAGCGGCAGTGCACCTCGTAGCGGCCGGAGCGCGCCTCGACGCTGATCACGGCGTGCGCACGACCTCCGTGCGCTCCCGGAACGCGGTCAGGATCTGATGCGTGCACTGATCCGGCGAGAGCTCGTCCGTGCTGAGGATGAAGTCCGCCTGGCGATACAGCGGTTCGCGCGCCGCCTTGAGCTCGACGATCCGCGCCAGCGGGTCGCCCCCGGCGAGCAGCGGCCGCCCGGAGAGGCGCGCGCCCGAGGCCTCGATCCGCCGGAGGATCGTGCCCGGCTGGGCGTCGAGGCAGACGACGAAGCCGCGGCGATGCATCGCCTCGCGGTTCGCCGCCGAGAGCACGCTGCCGCCGCCTGTCGCGACGACGATGCGGTCCTCCTGCGCCGTCTGCTCGACGGCGTGCGCCTCGATGGCGCGGAACGCCGCTTCGCCGCCGTGCTCGAAGATCGCCCGCAGCGGTTCACCGGCGTCCGCTTCGATCAGCGCATCGAGATCGACGACGCGCCAATCGAGCGCCGCGGCGAGCGGCCGTGCGATGCGGGACTTTCCCGTCGCCATGAACCCCGTGAGCCAGATCTGGTCATCCATCATCTCTCTACCCCTCCCCCGGCCCCTCCCCACTGCGGTGGAGAGGGGAGCTCAGATCAACGCACTCGCCACGTATTCCTGAGCGACCACTCTCCAGTAACCAGCAACCAGCCCCCTATTCCCGCATCGCGCGCGGGCCGGTCGTCGCCTCGAAGGCGCGGAAGTTGCGGACGGTCTCCCGGATATTGTCGCCGCCGAACTTCTCCAGCGCCGCAGCCGCCAGCACGATCGCCATCATCGCCTCGACGATGACGCCGGCCGCCGGCACGACGCAGACGTCGCTGCGCTCGTAGTGCGCGGCGATCTCCTCGCCGGTCGCGAGGTCCGCCGAGGGCAGCGAGCGCGGCAGCGTGGCAATCGGCTTCAGGCCGACGCGCACGATGACGTCCTGGCCGTCGGTGATGCCGCCTTCGGTGCCGCCGGCGTTGTTCGTCGCGCGCGCCCACGGCCGGTCCGTCCACTGCTCCCGCGGCAGAATGACGTCGTGGACGCGCGAGCCGGTCAGGCGCGTCGCCCCGAAGCCGGAGCCGATCTCGACGCCCTTCACGCTGTGGATGCTCATCAGCGCCTGCGCCAGCCGGCCATCGATCTTGCGGTCCCAGTGGACGTGGCTGCCGAGCCCGATCGGCACGCACTGCGCCCGCCCCTCGACGACGCCGCCAAGCGTATCGCCGGCGTTGCGCGCCGCGTCGATCGCCTCGACCATGCGCTGGCCGCTCGCCGCATCGGCGCAGCGCACGGGCGACTCCTCGACCGCCGCCCAGTCGACGTCGTCTGGCACGACGGCATCGACCGTGCCGATCTGCACCGTATGACTGCGGAAGCTGACGCCCAGCTCTTCGAGCAGGCGCTTGCAGACGGCGCCGACGGCCACGCGCGCCGCCGTCTCGCGCGCGCTCGCCCGTTCGAGGACTGGCCGCACGTCGTCGAAGTCGTACTTCACCGTGCCGGCGAGGTCGGCGTGCCCGGGCCGCAGCCGCGTCACCCGCTCGACCTGGGCGTCGATGGCGTCGACAGCCATGACCTCCGTCCAGTTCACCCAGTCGCGGTTCTGCACGGAGAGCGCGATGGGGCTGCCGAGCGTCCTCCCGTGGCGCACGCCGGCGATGATCTCGGCGCGGTCCTGCTCGATCTTCTGCCGGCGGCCGCGGCCGTAGCCGCCCTGGCGCCGCCGCAGGTCGATGGCGATGTACTCCTCGGTGAGCGGCAGGTCGGCAGGCATGCCTTCGATGACCATCACGAGGCCCTTGCCGTGGGATTCGCCCGACGTCAGGAAGCGCAGCATCTAGTCCTCGTAGAAGGCGGCGGGGACGCCGCTCGGGCCGACGGCGTTGGGATCGATGGGCTGTGGCCGGCCGCGGTCATCGAGCGAGAAGCGGCCGCCGAACGCCCGCACGATCTCCTCCGCATCCATATCGTCCCAGTCGAGGACGTCGGCCACCTCCCGCGACGCGATGGTCGAGAGGATGCAACGCTGGGCGGAGCCATCGCCGTCATGGTAGGTGGTATAGACGTCGACCTGGACGTAGGGCAGGCGCACGTTCGGGATGTCGTACAGCACCAAGTCGGCGAGCTTCGCCGTGAGCTTCATCCCCTCCTTGAGCGAGCTGCTGACCTCGCGTCGCTCGCTGCCGACGAGCGCGTACTGGCCCTCGGCCGACGCGCTGAGCCGGACGCGGTCGGGGGCGGCATCGAGCAGCTCGGCGCCCTGCACGCCGTGCCAGACGGCGGGCTGCGTGCCCCTGGGCATGCGGGCGGTCTTCCAGCGGTTCAGCTCGTCGCCGACGAGCGCCTTGATCGCCTCGACGTCCCCGTCCTCGACGCGGCGGCGCCAGTACAGCTGGGCGCGCGTGCCCTGGATGATCGCCAAGCCGACGATCACGAAGAGGGCGAGGAGGAGGAAGATCGCGATGGCGATCCCCCAGTCGGACGCAGCGAGCAACGGCAGACGTACCACGCGTCCATTATGGCGCATCGGCGCGGCTGGAGGCGCGCGGCTGAAGGCGTGCGGTTGGAGACCGGAGATCGGAGGGCTGTCGTCATCCCGGGATGGGGCGGCGCTATGATGGGGCGATGTGCGCCGCGAACCGGTCGATGATGCGCCGGTACAGCCTCGCCGCGCTGCTCGTGGTGGCGGCGGCCGTGTTGGCGGGCTGCGCGCGCGGCACGTCGACCGGCGCGCAGCGGACGGCGGCGCGCACGGCGACCGGCAGCGCGCAGGCGGCGAGGCCGACGGCGTCGTCGCCCGCCGGCGCTTCGTCGCCGGCGGCGGGGACTTCGGCGGTTGCCGCCGTGCCCACGGCCGCCCCCTGTGCGCCGGCGAAGCCCTACGCCGCCGGCAGCAGCGACGTGCGCACGCCCGATGGCCGCCACTACGTCCTCTATGTGCCGCCCGGCTACGACGGCAGGCAGGCGCTGCCCGTCGTCATCAACCTGCACGGGGCCGGCTCGAACGCCGCCCAGCAGGCCTTCTACTCCGGCTTCCAGCGCAAGGCCGCGCAGGAGAACTTCATCACCATCACGCCGGACGCGCTCGGGACGCCGCAGGCATGGAACTTCATCCCGCTCCCAGACGGCGCCGACGACGTCGGCTTCATCCGCCGTGCGCTCGACGCGACCGAGGCCGCGCTCTGCGTCGACCCGGCGCGGGTCTACGCGACCGGCATCTCCAGCGGCGCCGCGATGTCCGTCCGCCTCGCCTGTTCGCTGCAGGACCGCATCGCCGCCATCGGCATCGTCGCCGCGCTCTGGTATCCGCCGGGATGTCCGATGGCGAAGGCGATGCCGGTGCTCGAGTTCCACGGCACCGCCGACCCGCTCGTGCCGTTCGCCGGCGGCACCGTCGCCAACAGCGGCCTGCCGGCGCCGGCGATCGAGGATGCAGCGGCGGCGTGGGCGAGGGCGGACGGCTGCGCCTCCGAGCCGGCGCGCGCGCGGTTCGCGAACCACGTGCGCAGCGTCGCCTACAGCGAGTGCCGCGACGACATCGCCGTCGTGCTGTTCGTCGTCGAAGGCGGCGGTCACACCTGGCCGGGCGCGCCCGTCGACATCGCCGCGCTCGGCCCGACGACGCAGGAGATCAACGCGACCGACCAGATCTGGCAGTTCTTCGTCGCGCAGGCGATGAGCGCCACGCGCAGGTAGGGGTGCGGGGGCACGGGGCTGCTCGGCTCCGACCTGGCCGCCCGGGCGCCACGCGCAGGTAGGGGTGCGGGACGCTGGCGGCGGCGCTCGGAGGACGGAGGGCGATTTGCCTCAGGCCATCGTTCGCGCGAACATCTCCCGGTCACCAGTCACCGGTCACCGGTCACCGGCAACGAGAAGGCCCCGCGATGCGTTTCGGATTGCAGACCAGCCTCAACAACGTCGAGTGGCGCGAGATCGAGGACATGTGGACCTTCCTCGACCGCGATACGCGGTTCCACAGCGCCTGGACCTTCGACCACTTCCTGCCGCCGGGCGCGGGCCAGGATCCCAACGCCAACTGCTTCGAGGGCTGGAGCGCCCTCGCGGCGCTGGCCGCGCGCACGTCGCGCATCCGCGTCGGCTGCCTCGTTACCGGCGTCACCTATCGGCAGCCCGCGGTGCTGGCGAAGATGGCGGCGACGGTCGACCAGCTCAGCGGCGGCCGGCTCGATTTCGGCATCGGCGCCGCCTGGCACGCCGGCGAGCACGAGATGTACGGCATCCCCTTCCCGGGACCGCGGGAGCGTGAGGACCGGCTCGAAGAGGCCCTCCGCGTCATCCGCCTGCTCTTCGACAGCGACGCGCCGGTGAGCTTCGACGGCCGCTACTATCGTCTGCGCGACGCCGTCTTCCTGCCGAAAGGCGTGCAGCGGCCGCATCCGCCGATGATGGTGGGAGGCGGGGGCGAGAAGCGCACGCTACGCACGCTGGCGATGTACGGCGACGTGATGAACGTCTCCGGCACGCCGGACATCGTGCGACGGAAGATCGACGTGCTGGCGCGGCACTGCCGCGAGGTCGGCCGCGACCCGGCGGAGATCGCCATCACGACGTTCGGGACGATCGTCGTGAGCGACAACGAGAAGCTGATCGACCGCGTGGCAGCGATGTTCGGCGCCGGTCTCGGCATGTCGGCCGAGGAGGCGAAGCGCCAGTTGCCGATCGGCTCGGGGGCGCACGTGCGAAGCATCGTCGAGCGATACGCGGAGGCCGGCGTGTCGCAGATGATCATGACGAGCCAGGGGCCGTGGAAGCGCGAGGTGTACGAGCGCATCAACGCCGAGGTCGTCGGGCCGTGCGGCGGCTGAAAATATTCCCTATCACGACCGGTTGAAAGCGGCCGCCGACTCTGCTACTGTTAGACGTCTAACAGTAGTTTCCAGTCCAAGTCCGCCGCGATCGTCCACGGCCTTCGCTACGCCTGACGACAAGGAAACGTTCTCACAGGAGGGTCGTCAGGTGCCGTACACCGACAGACTATTGAGTTGTGTCGACTGCGGAGGGGAGTTCACCTTCACCGCAGACGACCAGGAATTCCACGCCAGCCGCGGCTTCACCAACGAGCCGAAGCGCTGCCCCGACTGCCGCCGCGCCCGCAAGGCGTCGCGCGGCGATGGCGGCGGCTACGGCGGCGGTGGTGGCGGCGGCTATGGCGGCGGCGGGGGCGGCGGCTACGGCGGCGGCGGGGGCTACTCGTCGGGCCCGCGCCAGATGTTCCCGGCCGTCTGCGCATCGTGCGGCCGCGACACCGAGGTGCCGTTTCAGCCACGCGGCGATCGCCCGGTCTACTGTCGCGACTGCTTCCGCGCCCAGTCGCCGAGCGGCGGCCGCCGCTAAGACGAGCCGGCACAGCACAATCGAATAGCACACGACGCGCCCGCAGATCGCGGGCGCTTTGTGTTCGTCGCCTGTCTGGCCGCCGGTCGTCTCGCGTGCGGGCCGACGGCGGGCCGCGCGCGGATCGCCTCAGCCGGCGCCGGAATCGACGACCGCCGCCGGCTGCGGCGTATCGTCGAGCCGGATGCCGCGGCGCGCCAGGCGCCGGGTCAGCACGGCGAACATCAGCAGCCCCAGCCCGACGCCGAACCAGAGCGTCGCCAGCCGCACGATCAGCGTCGCCACGGCCGCCGTGCTCTTCGTCATCTCCTTGAACAGCCGCAGCGACAGCGACGTGATGCCGGCTTCCGCCACGCCCAGGCCGCCCGGCGTCGGCAGCAGCGCAGCCACGAGCGTCGCGATCGGCAGGATGAACGCCGCCTTGAACAGCGTGTCGAACGAGCCAGCGGTGCCGACGCCGATCAGCGTCAGGTAGAACGCTGCGACTTCGAAGAACCAGGACGCGACGCTGAGCGCCGTCATCAGCAGGATGCCGCGCGGCTGCATCACCGTGTACGTCCCCTCGTAGAACTCCTCGAAGTGCGGCTCAAGCCGGCGCACGACCGGCACCCGCGCCAGCAGGCCGAGCAGCCAGTGCGAGAGCCGCCGCCGGCGCAGCACCCAGACGACCAGGACGCCGCCGCCGGCGAACGTCACGACGGTGCCGATGATCAGCGGGTTGCGTCCGAAGACGACGACGCCCGCCGCGGCGATGATCAGCAACCCCAGCGCGTCGGTGAGGCGCTCGGCGATCAGGATCGGCGTCGACTTGGTCACCGACGTGCCGTGCATCTCGTTGAGCAGGTGAACCTTCAGCCACTCGCCGGCCTTGCCGGGCGTCACCGTCATGCCGAGGCCGGAGAAGTAGATGAGGAAGCTGTCGACGGCGCTCAGCCCGACGACGCCGATCTGCCTGAGGTAGTACTGCCACTTGAAGAAGCGCAAGATGTAGTTGCCCGATGTGACGAGCAGGATCAGCGGCAGCAGCTCCCAACGGAACTCTTCGAAGTGGGCGATGAGCTGCGGGAAGTCGCCGTAGGCGGCGAGGCCGCCGAACACCAGCACGCCGAGCAGCAGCGAGATGACGAACTTCTGACGCAGACTCGAGGAGGTCACGGCACCGCCGCGGGAGCGCTCATCGCCCCAGCTTACCGGACGCTCGCTCGCCGCGCGGCTGCCCATGCCGGCGCGCGGGCTGGCGGCCGCCGGCCGGGGCCGGATGCCGGGGGCTGGAGGCTCGATGGCCCGCACCGGATCCCAGTCGGCGTAGATGATCACCCGATGCCGACCACGCGCCGACGCGCCGACAGAGAACGCATGCAGGTCATCGTTCGGGCGCCGTCCCTGGCCCACGAATCTCGCGGCTCTACTGAGCGACGCCCGCCTGAGCTTCCAGCCTCCCGCCTCCAGCTTCCAGTGTGGGCGCGAGCCGCGGCGTCGGTCGCCATCGTGGCGGCAGCGTTCCTCGGCGCGGCGTGGTACGCCGGTAGCACGCCGTTCCCGTCGCACGACCCGGCGCCGTACAGCCGGCAGGCCGTCCTGCGCGCCATTCCCTTCGACGCGCCCCTCCCGTTCGACCTGCAGCTCGTCGATGCCGGACGCGGCCCGCAGCTGGCGTATCGCGTCGTCTGGAACTCCACCGCGCCGCCGGATGCGGTGGGCACGCAGGTGCTGCAGCACCTCGCGGGCAGCCCGAAGTGGCAGCTCGCCCAGAACACGCCGCTCACCGGCGCCTTCACCACGCACCTCGCCCGCCTCAGCGCCGATGGTCAGGTGACGCACTTCGCGGCGCTCTCCGTCGCACCACAGGGCAGCGGCAGCCGCGTGACCTTCGACTTCACGCCCATCCCGACGTCGCTCGCCCCGAAGTAGATCCGGCCGTGTGCGTGAGGGCGCGAGCGACGCGATCCCTCCGAAGCCCCGCTCTCTGAGCTCCGACTTCCACACTTCCGCCCGGACCCCCTCACGTCTCTCATCTCACCTGCCACTGCCTCCGCTCCCCGGCCGCCGCCATCCAACATCCGGCCTCCCACCGCCCACTACCCCGGCACCCTACGGCGTTCCCCCGATGACCCGAGCGGCCGCGCCAGCCGATGCTCCCCTGCGCCGCATCGCAGGCGCACGAAGGACGAGCATGATCGCCACCGAGCTCCGCGCACGTGACGCCCTGCCGACGCTCTGGCGCGCGGCCGCGCCCGTCGCCCTGCGTTGCGCGCTGCTCGCGGCGATCGGCATCGAGCTGGCGGTGCTCGCCGCCTGGGCGCCGGATACGGCACGTCGCTTCGTCAGTGCCGTGCCGGGCGACTGGGGGAACCTCTACGTCCGGGCGCGGGATCTGCGCGTGATGGGGCTCTACAGCCCGGTCCTGACGCCGCTGCTCTTCCCGATCTCGCTGGCCGGCATCAACAACGGCTACCGGATCCTGTTCGGCCTGAACGTCGCGTCGGCGCTCGGCATCGCCTGGCTGGCGCAGCGTCCGCTGCGGTCGCCGGAGGCGCGGGCCGCGGCGGCGCTGGCGGTGGTGTCGCTGCCGCAGCTGCACTGGGCGATCCGCTTCGGGCACGTAACGCCGATCCTGACGCTGGCGGCGCTCTGCGGACTGCTCCTCGTGCAGCGACATCCGCGGCGCGGCGCGGTGCTGCTCGCGGCGATGTCGATCAAGCCGCAGTACGCGGTGTCGCCGTTCCTCTTCTTCGTCTGCCGGCGCCAGTTCCGGCTGCTCGCCGTGCTGCTGGCGACGGCGGCCGCCGGCGTCGGCATCGGCTTCGTCTTCATCGGCCCCGGCGGCGTTGGCGAGTTCGCCAGGCTGTACCTGGACTGGGGACCGAACAGCACACAGAAGCTTCTGCCGGTGCAGCAGGCGTGGATGTACTCGTGGCCGGGCTTCCTGCTCTCGGTCGGGGTGGAGCCGAACCGGCTGCTGACGGCGGACCTCCTGCTGCTCTCGGCGGCGGTCGCCGGCGTCGCCTTCGCGCGGCTCGATGCGGCGAAGGCGGCGGCCGTCGTGCCGCTGGCGATGATCCTCGTCACGCCGTACGCGCAGTTCTACGACGCCTCCCTGATCGCCGCCTCCTTCGCCTTGCTGCTGCGTTGCGGACTGGCGCCGCGCACGGCGGGGCTGATGATCGCGTCGCTCTACATCGCCGCGCTCGTCTCGCAGACGAACACGAACTATCCCGCCCGCGACGTGCTCGGCGCCGCATCGACCGGCGGCCCGTTCTGGCTGACGCCGGCGCTGCTGCTGGCGGTCGCCGTCCTGGCGATCTGCGGAAGGGACTCGCAGCGTCCGCCGGACGCCGCGTCCTCGCGCGAGATACCGCTCCCCCGGCCCGTGCCCGCTGCGGTGGAGAGGCAGTCTGTCGTTGCGCCCGGCGCGTGGGCGATCCCGCCAGATCCAGCGAGCGCACTGCCCACCGGGGTGGAGCGGCGAGGCGCTGACGCGGCTCACCGCGCGGTCGAGGGCGGTGGAGCGGCGCGCGTGCGCGGGGAGGCGAGCCGATGGTGATCCGCATTCCCGCCGGCGACGACGCCGTCGATGTCTCCGTCGTCTCGTGGAACTCATGGCCGCACCTGAGCCAGACGCTGCCGGCGCTCGCGGCGCAGGACTACCCGGCGTACCGCATCGTCGTCGTCGACAACGCGTCCGACGATGCCAGCGCCGACGAGGTCGAGGCGCACTTCCCCGATGTCGCCGTCGTGCGCAGCGGATGCAACGGCGGTTACGCAGCGGGCAACAATCTCGGCTTCGCGCAGTCGCGCAGCACCTACATCGCGGTGCTGAACCCGGACGCGCGCCCGGAAGCCGGCTGGCTGCGCGCGCTCGTCCGCGCGTTGGAAGCGGATCCCGGCGCCGCGCTCGCGACGTCGAAGGTGCTGCTCGCCTCGGACCAGACGCGGGTCAACGCCTGCGGGCTCTCCGTGCACCTCTCCGGCATCGCGTTCTGTCGCGCGCTCGGCGAGGAGCAGCAGCGCCACGTCGCGACCACGCCCGTCGCGGCCGTGTCGGGAGCAGCGTTCGTCGCTCGCCGCGACGTGCTCGAGGCGATCGGCGGGCTGGACGAGCGCTTCTTCATGTACATGGAGGACACGGAGCTTTCGATGCGCGCGCGCCTCGCGGGCTACTCCGTCGTCATGACGCCGCGGTCGCGCGTCGTGCACGACTACGCGCTCGATGTCTCGCCGTGGAAGTTCTACTACCTGGAGCGCAACCGCTTTTTCATGCTGGTCAACATTTTCCGCTGGCGCACGCTGGCGCTACTCGCGCCGGCGCTGCTCCTCGCCGAAGCCGGCGTCTGGGCCTACGCGCTGCGCAGCGGGCGTGCGATGTGCACGGCGAAGGCGCGCTCGTACGCGGCCATCGTCCGCGCGCTGCCGGCGATGCTGCGTCGGCGGCAGCGGGTGCAGGCGCTGCGCCGCGTCGGCGACGGCGCCCTGCTCGCGGCGATGACGCCGGCGCTGCCGGATCAGCTGCCCGGGCAACCGGCGCGGCTGACGCGGCTGGCGAACCGCTGCTTCCGAGGGTACTTCCTGATACTGCGGCGCTGCCTCCGCTGGTAGGCTCGCGCATGACACGCGGTCGCGGCGATTCTCTGTGCCGGCGACGAAAGGAGCGGGGATGGACGTCCGGGGCGACGCATGCAGCATCGCGGCCCAGCCCTCCGAGGCGCGCCGGCGCTACTGGCAGCGCCTGCGCGAGCCGCCGTCGCTCGTCGAGGGCGACGTGCGCGCCATCGCGCGCGTGCGCCGTCGCGCGCCGGTATTCGATGTCGGCTGCGGCAACGGCGGCTTCGTCCGGGCGTGCCGCGCGCGCGGCATCGATGCCGTCGGCGTCGAACGGTTCGGTGCGGCGGCGGCCGTCGCCGCCGCACGCGGGATCGACGTGCTGCAGGCGGCCGGCGAAGAGCTGCCGCTGGCGCGCGGCGCGCTCGACTGCGTCCGCCTGAAGGAGGTGCTCGAGCACGTGCAGCGGCCGCTCGACCTGGTGACGGAGGTGCGGCGGGTGCTGCGGCCGGGCGGCGTGCTGCTCGCCTACGTGCCGACGCAGTGGTCGCAGTTGTATCCCTTCCCGGCCAACTTCTACGACGACTACACGCACGTCCGCGCTTTCAGCCGGATTGGCCTCGAGCGCCTGCTCGAAGACGCCGGCTTCGCCCGCATCGTGGTCGCAGGCTCCACGCCGCCGCTGCGCTGGTGGCAGCGGCCGGTCGGCGCGCTGCTCTCACGCACGCTGCCGTTCCTCTGGCGGGCGGTCGCCGTCAACGGAGGCGACGGTGCGTAGGGGGGCATCGCCGCGGCTGCCACGCGGCGCGGCCGGCGCCGCCCTGCGCGTGGCATCGCGCCTGCAAGGCGTCGCGCACGGCTTTCGCGCGTTCGGCGACGACGCGCTGATCGTGCCGCCGTACCGCATCATCGGCGCGCAGCGCATCAGCGTCGGCTCGCGCACGGTCATCGGGCCGTACGCCTTCCTCTCGGTGCTGGGCGAGCGCCGCGGCGAGCGCTACGACGGCGTCCTGCGCATCGCCGACGACACGAGCATCGGTCAGAACTTCATCGTCAGCTGCGCCGGCTCGATCGTCATCGGCGCGCGCGTGCTGATCTCGAGCAACGTCCACATCGGCGATGCGATCCACGGCTACGGCGACCCGTCGCTGCCGGTCATCGAGCAGGCGATGACGCGCGGCTACTTGATCGTCGCCGATGACGCGTTCATCGGCATCAACGCCGTCGTGCTGCCGAACGTGCGCATCGGCCGGCACGCCGTCGTCGGCGCCGGCGCCGTCGTCACGCACGATGTGCCGGACTTCTGCGTCGCCGCGGGCAACCCGGCGCGCGTGATCAGCCGCTACGACTTCGGCCGTCGGGTCTGGATCCGCGCGCGGGCCGTCGAGCCGGCCTCGTCGCATCTCGGGCGCCGCGCGCCGGTGCCGGGCTTGGCGCCGCAACCGGGGGCGGCGGCCGGCGACGACGGCGACGAGCGTCGCCGCGCGGCGTAGGCCGGAGGTCCGCTCGCGGTTCAGCCAATGACCGGCGCGCCGCTGCGCCGCCGCGAGGATGCCGGAGCCGCTGCGGGTTCGACGATTCGTCGTGAACTGGCGCGACCGCACCGCAACGTGACGCGTGGTTCGCCCTCGCCGGCAAGGCGCTCCGGCGGCGGTCGCCCCTCGCGACCAAGACGCCCGGGCATGCTATACATGGAGTATCCCCAGGGTAGCCAAGCGGCCTAAGGCAACGGTCTGTAAAACCGTGTATCGGTGGTTCGAATCCACCCCCTGGGACCATGTTGCAGGATCGCATCATGATCCTCGGGCGCCGATGTGCGCTCTTCCGGCGGCGCCTGCCGCTTCGGCCGCCCCCCGCGCCGCGATGCCGCCTCCTGCGCCCGAACGCCACGGCGGATCTATTTTGCCGCCCGCAGCCATCTCGCGCAGATCCAGCACGCGCAGACCAGGAAGGCGCAGCTGGCGTCCTTCCTGGGCGGATTGCCCGTTGCGTTCGGGCGCCTCAGACGCGGTACGGAAAGCGCTTCTCCTTCTCGCGCAGGGTGGTGCCGCTGGCAATGTACGCCTCGTCGGCGCCCGGCCTGACGTTGGGGCCGATGACGCAGTTGCGGCCGATGCGCGTGTACGCGGGCAGCGTCGCGCGCTTGCCGACGATCGTGATGCCGCCGTTGACGATGTCCGGCCGCTCGCTGTTCGGTGACCAGTCGTCGCCGTAGCCGACGTACGCGTTCTTGCCGACGAACACTTCCTTGTCGAGGATCGACCGCTCGATGATCGCCCCCTGCTCGATGCGGCAGTTGTCGGAGACGACGGAGTCGCGCACCACGGCGCCCTCTTCGACGTAGACGCCGGGCGAGAGCACCGAGTGCTCGACGTGGCCGTTGATGATGCAGCCGAGTTCGAGCAGTGAGCGTGAGATGTACGCGCGCCGGCCGATCTTCGCCGGCGGGTAGCCGGTGATGCGCGTGCGGATGCGTGATTCCGGGTCGTAGAGGTTGAGCGCGGGCAGGTCTTCGAGGAGATCCATGTTGGCATCGAAGTAGGACTGGATGGTGCCGACGTCGCGCCAGTAGCCGTCGAAGCGGTGGCCGAAGACGCGCATCGCCGGGTCGTCGACCATCGCCGGCACGATATCACGGCCGAAGTCGTGCGTCGTGTCGTGCTGCGAGTCGGCGAAGAGCTGGTCGATCAGCACCTGGCGGCTGAAGACGTAGATGCCCATCGAGATCAGGTTGGACTTCGGGTGGTCCGGCTTCTCGTCCCACTCGACGATGCGGCCGTCGTCCTCGGTGGTGAGGACGCCGTAGCGGTGCGCCTCGTCCATCGGCACCTGGTAGAGCGGCACGGTGACATCGGCCTCTCTCGCCAGGTGCTGCAGGATCAGCTCCTCGTAGTTCATCTTGTAGATGTGGTCGCCGGCGAGGATCAGCACGAGCTCGGCCTTCGTTTCCTCGAGGAAGTAGATGTTCTGAAAGACGGCGTCGGCGGTGCCGCGATACCAGTCCGAGCTCTCGCGGCCGAGGTACGGCTGGAGCAGCGTGACGCCGCCGCCGGAGCGGTCGAGGTCCCACGGCCGGCCGATGCCGATGTGGTCGTTGAGCGAGCGCGGGCGGTACTGCGTCATGACACCGACGCGGGTAACGTCGGAGTTGACACAGTTGCTGAGGGCGAAGTCGATGATCCGGTAGCGGCCGCCGAAGATGACGGCGGGCTTCGCGCGTTCCTCGCTGAGGACGCTGAGCCTGTCGCCCTGGCCGCCGGCGAGGATCAGCGCGACGACGCGTTTCATCTTCGGTCCTCGATCTACCGCCGGGCGCGGCCGGCGGGAAGGCCCCGTCCTTCGCTGGTCTTGCCGGACAGCTGACAGAATATGCGCAGATAGTCCCGAAGATAGCGCGTCGTGAGAAAATTGTCGCGCACGAACTCGATGCCCGTCGACCCCATGCGCTCCGCCTCGTCGCGGTTGCGCAGGAGGTAGAGCAGGCGGTCGGCGCACTCCTCGTTCGAGTTGACGAGGAAGCCGATCTTGTCGTTGACGATCTGCAGCGGGATGCCGCCGACGTTGCCGGCGACGACCGGCCGCCCCTTCCACAACGCCTCCGACACCACGAGCCCGAAGCCCTCGCGCAGGGACTTCTGCACGACGACGTCGGCGGCGCGCTGGAAGGCGTTGACCTCGAGATTGCCGACGCCGTTGAGGTTCGAGAGGATGTGGATGTCGAAGTCCTCGCCGGCGCGGCGGACCGTGCGCTCGTACCAGTCCCAGCCCTCGGGATCGTCGCTGGCCATCGATGCGACCATGACGAGCTGCAGGTCCGGAACCTCCGCCTTCACCATGCGGTAGACATCGATGACGCCGAGCGGGTCCTTCCACGGGTCGAAGCGCGAGATCTGGGTGATCATCGGCCGCCGCGGATCGACGGAGTAGCGGGCGAGGATGCCGTCGACGGTCTCGCGCGGGAGGTCGACGTTCTTCGGGCTGAGGGGGTCGATGGCCGGCGGGACGCAGAAGATCTGCGGGCCCTGGAGGTCGTCGTTCACATACGCGGGCAGGGTGAAGATGGCCGCGTCGTAGCGGGCGACGTGCGGGCGCAGGAAGTCCCAGATCTGCACCTGCGCCTCGGTGAGGTCGATGTGGCAGCGCCAGAGCCACTTGCCGTCGCGGCGGCCGAGGCGCTCTTCGAGGAAGGTCGGGATGGCGGCGGGCTGCGGGTCGTGGATGATGACGAAGTCGTAGGACTCGTCGAAGAGGTCGGCGTTGAGGCGGTTGTAGTTGAGCCAGATCTCGCGCTTCTCCGGCGTCCAGTCGTAGTACATGCCCTGCAGGCTGTTGTGCATCGCCTTCGTGATGTTGAAGAAGTCATCGGCGCCGCGGATCACCTGCCAGTCGGCATACAGGCCGGCGTCGTTCATCAGCGGCACGAGCGTGCCGAGGATCTCGGCGACGCCGCCGCCGAACGCGGTGGCGTTGACGTTGAGGACGCGGGCGCCGCGCAGGTTCGCGGCGAGCTCGCGGATCTCATCGGTCCGTTCGTCCCCGATGATCGGCCGGTAGTCTTCGAGCAGTTTCGGGGTCGTGGGGACAGAACCGAGCACCGTTTACTCCCTGTGCAGCGTCGTCAGGATCTCGAGTGAGTCGCGCAGGTACCGCGTGATGAGGAACTGGCGGGCGACGCGCTCGCGGCCGCGGGCGCCGAAGCGGGCGGCGGTCTCCGGCGCATCGAGCAGGCGGCTGATGGCGGCGGCGAACTCGTCGGTGCTCTCGGCGACGAGGCCGGTCTCGCCGTCGATCACCTGCTCCGTCAGGCCGCCGTTCGGCGCGACGACGCAGGCGCGGCGCTTCCACAACGCATCCGAGATCCACATGCCGAAGCCCTTGCGCAGGCCGCGTTGCATGTTGACATCGGCGACGCGCTGGAAGACGTTGAGCTCGACGTTGCCCAGCTCGTTGCCCATGCTGAGGACGAAGACATCCGGCTCGTCGTTCGTGCGGCGCGCCAGTTCTTCGTAGCAGGCGCGTGCCGGCGGGTCCTGCGGGTCGGTCATCAGCACGATCACCAGCTGCAGGCCCGGGTGCCGCTCGCGGACGCGCTCCCAGACGTCGATGGCTTCGGTGAGCTTGCTCGCCGGCTCGCAGGGCGACGCCTGGCACAACACGGGGCGCGCGTGGTCGATGCCGTAGCGCTCGGTGACGGTGTTGATCACCTCGTCGGGCAGCGGCATGTCGCGCGGGCTGCTGGGGTCGATCGCCGGCGGGATGATCCGCATCGGCACGGAGAGGTCCTGGCGGGCGAACGACTCCGCCTCGAAGACGACGGCGTCGTACTTCTCGACGTGCGGCCGGAGCAGCAGCCATACGTCTTCCTGCGCCGACGAGAGGTCGAGGTGGGAGTGGAAGAGCCAGCGCGCCGCCTCGGCTTGCGGCACGAAGGAGCGGATCGCCGCCGGTTGCGGATCGTGGACGACGATGACGTCGAACTGCTCCGTGAGCAACTCGGCGTTCATGGAGGCGTAGCGCTCCCACTTCTCCGTCATATCGTGCGTCCACGGCACGTAGACGCCGCCGAGCGCCTGGTACATGGCACGCGTCACATGCGCGGTGTCCTCGGAGCCGCGGACGACCTGCCAGTGGCAGTCGAGGCCGAGGTCGCTGAGCAGGGGCACGGCGGAGTTCAGGAGCTCGGCGGTGCCGGTGCCGAAGCCGGTGACGCTGAGGTTGAGGACGCGCAGGCCTTCGAGCGGGCGCGCCAGCGCCCGCAGCTCCTCGATGGCGCGGTCGCCCGCCGCCTCGGCGAGGTCGTCGAGGGCGCGCTGGGGCAGGGCGAGGGTGCCGTACATGGGAGTCCTCCTGGGCGCAGGCGACGTCACGCCCATCCCCGGATCGTATGTCCGGCCACGCGGGCCTGTCAATTTTGCGATGCGCTGGCCCGGCGCGCGCCCGCGTCGCGGCGCGAAGCCGGCTTCGCCGCGATGCCGCCTCCCGGAGCGCCGTCCCGCGTGCTCTTCGAAGGTGATCCGCTGGCTCATGCAGCCCCGGAATCAGCGCCCATCGACAGCGCGTCGACCTGCCTCGACGGTGCTCGCGACGCGTGCCTACAATGTGATCCCGATCATCGGCCGCGAGGGACGCGGCGCCAACTGCAGGAGGGATCGAATGGCAGACGCGCTCGTCAGCACCCAGTGGGTGGCGGACAACCTGGACAACCCGAAGGTCAAGCTCGTCGAGGTCGACGTCGACACGGCCGCCTACGACGAGGGCCACGCGCCCGGCGCGGTGGCGTTCAACTGGACGAGCCAGCTCCAGGACCAGGTGCGCCGCGACATCATCACGAAGGAGGACCTGGAATCGCTGCTCGGGAACGCCGGCATCGGCAACGATGACACCATCGTGCTCTACGGCGACAACAACAACTGGTTCGCCGCGTATGCGTTCTGGCTGCTCGAGATGTACGGCCACAAGGAACTCATGCTGATGGACGGCGGCCGCAAGAAGTGGGAGGCCGAGCAGCGACCCATGACGAGGGACACGCCTTCGCCGGCGAGGAAGACGTATGCGGCGAAGGAGCCCGAAACGAAGCTGCGGGCGAAGCGCGACGAGGTGCTGCAGGCGGTGAAGTCCGGCAAGGAGGCGCTCGTCGACGTGCGCGGGCCGCAGGAGTACAGCGGCGAGATCATGGCGCCGCCCGGGCTGGCGGAGACGGCACAGCGCAAGGGGCACATCCCCGGAGCGGTGAATGTGCCGTGGTCGCAGGCGGTCGCCGAAGACGGCACCTTCAAGCCGAAGGAGGAGCTGCAGAAGCTCTACGGCGACAAGGGCGTCACGCCGGACCGCGACACGATCGCCTACTGCCGCATTGGCGAGCGCTCGTCGCACACGTGGTTCGCGCTGAGGCACCTGCTCGGCTACGAGAATGTCCGCAACTACGACGGCTCCTGGACCGAGTACGGCAGCCTTGTCGACGTGCCGATCGAGAAGTAGCGTTCTCGTTGGCGGGTGTCTCGTGGCGGGAGACTGGGCGCTGGGCACCGGGCACGCGGGACTGGCGACGGGCGAGTCCCGCGCCCAGCGGATAGCCGCCGTCGCCCTCTCCTCCCCTCGCGGGAGAGGGGTCGGGTGAGGGCCGGTCGCCCCCACAGCCGTCGACCGTCGCCGCACACCGCCCTCGTTGTCAGCTCCCCTCTCCACACAGCGGAGAGGGGCCGCGGCTGAGGGCCGGGGCGGGAGGGTTCCGCTCTCCGCCGATACTGCTACCCTGCACCCATGCCTGACTACGCGCGTCGCATCGCGCAGCGGACGCTCGTCGGCCGGGACCCGGCGCTGCTTCAGTTGCTCTTCGATGCGTCCGTGCTCGAACGCTACCGCGGACGCGCCGGCTGGTCGGTGATCCGCACGGACAGCGCCGGCCGGGTGAAGCAGGACGGCGGCTGGTCGCTGGATTTCGGCATCGCCGAGGGCGATGCCACGGTGCATGCGTCGTTCGAGGCGCTGACGCAGAACCTGCCGGACGCCGAGCGCGAGCACTGGGCGGCGCATGCGCTGGCGCCCGGGCTGCGCGAGAACTTCCTGCGCATGCAGCTCGCGCCCGGCAGCTGCTTCGACGATGGCGATGTGAGGACGTGGTAGATGGTCTTCCGGCGAGCGGGTGACGACGAGCGCGCGCAGTTGCGCGACGAGGACGACGACGGGCTGAACATCGTCAGCGACGACGAGGACGACGAAGAGGCGAACGAGCTCTTCGCCGCCGGGCAGCTGTGCGATGTGTGTCAGGGCGAAGATGGCCGCGTCGGGCTCGACCCGACGTGCCGCGGCGCCTACGAGGACGCCGGCGAGCCGACGCTCTTCGGCTACAACTGCCTCGAGCAGGGGCTGAAGAGCGCCTATGCCACGCTCGAGGGCGTGGCGGCCGTCGTCGAGCCGTTCGGCGAGTACACCGCGCACTACTACTATCGCCTGGACGAGATGCCGGCCTACCAATTCGTCCGCGAGGACATCGAAGCGATCTCCTGGCTGATGCTGACCATCGGCGACGCCTGCGCGCGCTGCGGCGAGCAGAGCCACGTCGCCTGGCTGACGCCGGACTTCGTCGACCAGCTTCTGCCGGAGAACCGCCCCGTGTTCCGCCAGCTCGATGGCGAGATCGAGCACCTCTGCGCGGCGTGTGCGGCCACGGCGCTGGCGGAGGCCTACCGGACGCTCGGCCTGCCGATGATGACCGTGGAGCTGCCGCGCAGCGCCATGGGCGTGCTGATGCCGACGGGGGACTGATGGTGCTGCGGCTGGAGCGCGGCTACATCGACGAGATGATCGCGCACGCGAAGGAGGACGCGCCGAACGAGTGCTGCGGCATCATCGCCGGCAGCGACGGCGACGCCCGCAAGCTGTACCGCGCGGTCAACGCGGAGGCGAGCCCGTATCGCTACAGCGTCGAGCCGCGCGACCTCCTGCGCATCCACAACGACGCCGACGACCGCGGCTGGGAGTTCCTGGCGATCTACCACTCGCACACGCACACGGAAGCCTATCCGTCGCCGACGGATGTGCGGCTCGCCGCGGGCTGGCCGGACGCGTACTACGTCCTCGTCTCGCTGATGGACGCCGACCCCGTCGTGCGCGCCTTTCGCATCATCGGCGGCGAGGTGACAGAGGAGCCGATCGAGGTGAGGTAGTGGCCGCGGCGCCTGTCGCCGCGCCGGCGCGAGCGCCGCCGTCGCGTCCGCTGCAGGCGTCGGCGCAGGAGCTTCGGACGATGCCGTCGTTCACCCTGGTCCCGCACAAGCTCTCGACGCGCATCAGCGACCCGATCGTCGCGCCGCTGGCGGCGGCCGGCGTCACGCCGAACATGATCTCCGTCCTGGGGTTCGCCGGGAACGTGCTCGCCGGCAGTCTCGCCGCCGGCGGACACTTCCTCGCCGCCGGGATCATCATGCTGATCGCCAGCGGGCTCGACCTGCTCGATGGCGCACTCGCCCGCAAGACGGACAGCGTGACGAAGTTCGGCGGCGTCTTCGACTCCGTCCTCGACCGCCTCTCCGAAGCGGCCGTGCTCGCCGGGCTGCTCTTCCACTACACGCAGATCGGCGGCCACACGCAGCAGATCCTGCTGATCTACGCCGCCGTCGTCGGTTCGATCCTCGTCAGCTACGTGCGCGCGCGTGCGGAGGCCGACGGGCTCGTGCTGCGCGAGGGCCTCTTCACGCGCGCCGAGCGCGTGCTGGTGCTGGGCATCGCGCTGATCGTGTCGAACGGCGCCGTGCCGGTCGCGTTGTGGGTGCTTGCCGTGCTGGCAAACCTGACAGCGGTGCAGCGCGTGTTCGTCGTCTGGCAGAAGCTCCGCGCCGAAGGGTCAGCGCCGTGACCACGGCGATCGTCGGCGCGACGCTGATCGATGGCACGGGCGCCGACCCGCTGCACGGCGCCGGCGTCGTGATCGATGACGCCGGCCGCATCGTCGATGTCGGTGCGAATGTGGCGCCGCCGCGCGATGCCGTCGTGCGCGATGCTGGCGGCCGGACGCTGATGCCGGGGATGATCGACTGCCACGTCCACCTCTATGGCCGCGTCGGGCCGCTGCAGGAGCGGCTGCTGACGCCGCCCAGCCTCGCCCTGTTCTACGGCGCGCGCAACGCCCTGCGCACGCTCGACGCGGGCATCACGACCGTGCGCGACGCCGGCGGCTCGCCCGCCGGGTTCAAGATGGCCATCGAGCGCGGGCTGATCCCCGGGCCCAGGATGCGCATCGCCATCGCCATGCTCTCGCAGACCGGCGGACACGGCGACTCGACGATGCCATCCGGCGCGGTCACCGGCGTGCGCGCCGGGCCGGAGTGGCCGGAGCACGTCGTCGATGGCCCGGACGAAGTGCGGAGGGCGGTACGCGCGCTGCTGCGCGCCGGCGCGGACTTCATCAAGCTGGCATCGACCGGCGGCGTCCTCTCGCCGAGCGACGAGCCGGCGCACACGGCCTTCACGCCCGAGGAGATCCGCGTGATGGTCTACGAAGCGCGCGCCGCCGGCAAGACCTGCATGGCGCACGCACAGGGCGCCGATGGCATCCGCAACGCCGTCGAGGCGGGCGTCGAGTCGATCGAACACGGCATTTACCTCGACGACGCGTTGATCGAAGAGATGAAGCGGCGCCGCAACTTCCTGGTGCCGACGCTCGTCGCGCCGATGTGGGTGCTGCGCCACGCCGAGCGTTCGCCGGGCAGCGTCCTGCCGCAGGCGGTGCGCAAGACGAAGGACGTGATGGAGGCGCATCGCGCGAACTTCGCGCGCGCGGCGGCGGCCGGCGTCCGCATCGCAATGGGGACGGACAGCGGCGTCGGCCATCACGGCTCGAACGCCGAAGAGCTGGAGCAGATGGTGGCCGCCGGCCTGACGCCGATGCAGGCGATCGTGGCGTCGACGAAGACGGCGAGCGAGTGCCTGCACCTGCAGCACGAGATCGGGACGCTGGAGCGCGGCAAGCTCGCGGACTTGCTGATCGTCGATGGCGACCCGCTGGCGGACATCGCCGTCCTGCGCGACCCGGCGCGGCTGGCGCTGATCATGCAGGCCGGCCGCGCGCATAAGGACGCACTGGCGTAGCGAGCCCCTGTCATCGAACCCGGCGGGCAGCGATGCGTGGCCAGGCAGCGGCCGGGCGCCGCTCAACCTGGTGCGCCGCGCGCGACATCAGTCGCGCTTCGAGGCGCATCCGGCGACGGGCGAAACGCAAAGAGAGACGCCTCAAGGCGTCTGGCTGCGGCCCCCACCGTTACCGTTCCCGAGACCGTTGCCGTTGCCCGGCGGCGCATTGGAGCGCGAGTTGCCGTTGCCGTCGGCCGGCGTCTTCGGCGGCGTGCCGTTGCCGTTGCCCGGCTTCGACGTGCCGTCGACGCCGCCGGCGCGGGGCGTGCCGGTATCGTTGCCCGTCCCCGGCGTGTGCCCGGGGTTTCCGCCCGGGCGGCCGTCCGCCGGCGATGGAGTCGCGGCGGCGCCCGGCACGACGCCGGTGGCGCCGGCTGGCGGCGATCCTCCGCCGGCGACATCGATGCGCGCCGCATGCAGGTTCCTGTCGGCGGTCGCGGTGCCGGTAACGGTCGCGAAGGCGCCTTCGGCGATGGTGTCGGTGATCACCGTCGTGCCGTCGTGATTGACCTTCCAGGTGGCGGACTCGGTCTCCAGCGTGAAGGTGCCACCGTTGATCTCGCGGATGACGCCGGAGACGGTGATCGTGACCGGCGCGTTCGGGTTCTCCGGCGTGCCTTGCGATGCAACACCGCCGCCGTTGCTGTCGCGCACTGCCGTCGGGCCGCCTGCCGCGCCGCCACTGCGGTCCGAACCTCCGGCGGGCGTCGCGACGGGCGGCGGAGCGTCGGAGCCGCCGACGCGGCCGAGCGTGACGATGCGTTCGACGCGGGACGCAACGCCGGTCTGGGAGACGGCGACGGCGCCGCCCGCCGCTGCGCCCGCGGCGCCGATGGCCGCGAGCGCGACGATGCCGGCCGGCAGCGAGAGCGACGCGAACGTCATCGGCCGGCGCCACCATGCGCGGCGCCGGCGCGCGCCCGCCTGCGCGTCGCGGACGGCGAGGCGCACGGCGCGCGCGTGCCCGGCAAGCCGCATCGAAGGCGCGGGGGCTGCGGCGGCAGCGTCGCGCACGCCGGCGGCGACCACCAGCAGATGCGCGAGCTCGCCGGCGTGCTCCTGATGCGTCGCGCTGACCGACGGCGCGGCGCCGCCCGCGAGCAGCGAGTCGAGCGCGACATCGAGCGCGTCGTCGAAGGATGAGCGTCCGCTCATGCGCGCGCCCTCCTCTCCGGGTCGCGGGCTTCGAGGCCGCGACGCAACGAGCGCAGGGCGCGCGTCTGCAGCGCCTTCACGGCGCCCTCCGGCTTGCCGATGACCTGAGCGACTTCGGCGTTACTCATGCCGGTGTAGAACCTGAGGATCACGACCTGCTGCTGGTCCGGCGTGAGGCGACGGATCGCCGCCAGCATGTCCTGCCGCTGGTCGCGCTGTCCCAATTCGTCGCGCGGCTCTTCGACGCGCTCGAGCGCGTCCGTCGAGGTCCGCTGCATGCGCGTCTGCGCCGACTTCCGGTGGTCGACGGTGACGTTGTGCGCGATGCGGTAGAGCCAGGCGAGCAGCGGCGTGCCGCGATAGCGATAGCCCTTGATGCCCGCGACTGCCTTGACGAAGACGTCGGCCGCGAGGTCCTCGGCGATGTGCTGGTCGCCGAGGCGATAGTAGATGTAGGCGTACACCTGCTCCGCATGCCGCTCGTAGATCGCTGCCCATGCCGCGTCGTCCAGCTCCCGCGCCCGTTCGATGAGCGCCGCCTCGGCGTCGTCCGTACCGGTACGGCTCTCCATACCGGCCGGTGCTGCCATGGGCTTATCTGATCGTGAGAGCAAAAGGATACGCCCGTCCGTTGCGGCTCGCCTCTGCCGTCAACCTCTGTATGAGTGTCGGCAGCGGCGGCAGGATACCGGACGGCGGCCGCGCGGCGCCTCGAGGATGGCGAGGCGGGCCGACGCCCTCGGCGATGGCCAGGCGAAGCCGGGCGGCTGGCGGCGGCATCTCGCGGCGGCGCATTCAGGTCCGGGAGCAGCCGTCGCGGGCCCGATGGCTGCCGGCCTCGCGGCGCCGGAAAGCGCACGAGGTCCGTGCGGGCGCCTCTAGGCGGCGGCAGCGACGGCGTCGTCGAGGAGGCGCAGCAGGAGGTCTTCCAGGTTGTCGGCGCTGTCCGGGTAGGCCGCGACGGCGAGCGAGATGCGCGGCTCCGCCACCTCGGGGAAGCGCTGGACGACCATCTGCACGGCGGCGTCGCGCAGGCGCTCACCGGAAAGCCGCGTGCCGCTCAACGATGTCTCGTTGTGGATGACGGCGTAGCGGCCGCCGAGGGCGCCGAGCACATCGGAATCGCGCACCTGCGCCAGCATGTGGCTGCCGATGCGTCGCATGAGGTGGTCGGTGAAGAAGTCGCCGAACTGCCGGCGCACGCCGCGTTCGCTCTCGAAGCGCAGGGCGGCGACGCCGAGCGTGCGGTCGTAGCGGCGGGCGCGGCTCAGCTCGCGCTTCAGCTGGGCGATGAGGAAGGTCTCGTCCGGGATCCAGAGGATGGGGTCGATGGAGTGCAACCGCCGCGCCTCCTCGCGCTGCCGCAGCTGGTAGATGGCGACGCCGGCGTGCTCGCAGAGCGTGGCGGCGATCTGCTGGTTCAGGGCCGTCGGCTCGACGAGGAAGAGGGCGACGCCGATCGACTCCCGGTTGTAAACCACCGGCGCGACGATGACGTCAGCGCCAGATCCATCTCCGGGCGCGACGCCGAAGACGTCGCGGGCCGCGAGCACGACCGGCCGCGACTCCTGCTCGCCGAGCGTGAGGATGGCCGACGCATCATCGCCGCTGATCGCGGCGACCTTCAGCTCGTCGCGGAGCGCACGGGCGCGCGCGGGCGCTTGCGGGGACGGCGGGAGGGGGCGGTACGTCCCCGCCTCATCGACGAGCGCGAGGACGGTCAGCGCCGCGCCGAGCGCCTTTTCGCCGAGGAACTCGAGGCGCGCGGCGAGCCAGGCCATGTCGACGGAGGCGTGCAGCGATGCGAGCTGTTCGGCGAGATAGAGCAGGCGGCCTTCGTCCTCCGAAGGCAGCGTCGGCACAGGCATGGGCGCACCCCCTCGCTTGAGTATCGGCAGGGAAGCGCCGTGCCGCGACGCGACAGCGGCAGGAACATCGGACGCTGCACGCGGATCGCGGGCGCAGAGCCGCGAAGACGCGGGGATTCCCGTAGGAAGCCAGCGACGCGGACGCAGCCCGCCAGCCTGTGGGTCCGTGTTCACGAGAGCCGTCCGGGTAGCGCGCGAGGCGGCGGAGTCGTGGTTCGGGGCCGCATGCAGGCCGGCGATCCCTTGCCCGCTGTCGGGAGGATCTCGTCCCCGTACCCGGCTCAGGCGCCGGCCGCTGGACCCGGCGTCTGTTCGGCCTCCCATTCGCCGGTGCCCGGCGGGCCACCGAACGTATCGGAGATGTAGTGGTCGGCGCGGATGGCGGCCGTCGCCCCGTCTCCGGCGGCGGTGACCAGCTGGCGGGCGGAATTGGCGCGCACGTCGCCGGCGGCGAACAGGCCGGGGATCTCCGTCTCCATCCACTCGTTGACGTAGATGTGGCCGCCGGCGTCCATCGGTAGCGTGCCGCGCAGGTAGCCGGTGTTCGGCGTCAGGCCGATGAAGACGAACATCGCGCCGACATCGAGCACGCGCGTCTCCCCGGTGCTCAGGTTGCGGACGCGGATGCCGCGGACGGCGCGGTCGCCGAGCACCTCTTCGACGACGGTGTCCCAGACGAACTCCATCTTCGGGTCGGCGAACGCGCGCTCCTGGAGGATGGCGCTGGCGCGCAGGCTATCGCGGCGGTGCACCATGTAGGCCTTCGCCGCGTAGCGCGTGACGAAGAGCCCTTCGTCCATCGCGGCATCGCCACCACCGATGACGGCGACGGTCTGGTCCTTGAAGAAGGCGGCATCGCAGGTCGCGCAGTAGGAGACGCCGAACCCGGTGAGCCGCTCCTCGCCGGGGATGCCGAGCCGGTTGTAATCGGCGCCGCCGGTGATGATCACCGCGCGCGCGCGGTAGTCGCCGTCGTCGGTGCGCACCCGGTGCGTGCCGTCGGCGTGATCGATCGCGGTCGCGTCCGCGTACACCGTCTCCATGCCGTACTTCGTGGCCTGCGCGTGCATCGCCTGCGCCAGGTCGAAGCCGTTGATGCGGTCGATGCCCGGGTAGTTTTCGACGTCGGACGTCAGCGCGATCTGGCCGCCGGTGATCTTGCGCTCGATGAGCAGCGTGCGGCGGCGGGCGCGGGCGGCGTAGAGGCCGGCGGCGAGGCCGGCGGGACCGCCGCCGGCGATGATGATGTCGTAGTCAGGCGAGGATGGCGAAGACATGGCACTCCAGGACGCGATCGTTGCGCGGGACGGGGCGCGGGCGGCCGCACCGGCGCGGCCGCCCGGACGAGGCTCAGAGCGCGGCGTCGAGGCGCTTCTTCAGGTCGCCCTTCGGCCGGAAGCCGATGATCTGCCCGACGGGCTCGCCGCCCTTGAAGACGAGCAGGGTCGGGATGCTGCGGATGCCGTAGGTCGAGGCGGTGCGCGTGTTGTCGTCGGTGTTGAGCTTGACGAACTTCACCTTGCCGGCGTATTCGTCGGACAGCTCCTCGACGATCGGCGCGACCATGCGGCAGGGGCCGCACCAGGGCGCCCAGAAGTCGACGAGGACCGGGGTCTCGGCCTTGAGCACTTCGGTCTCGAAATTGGCGTCTGTTACTTCTGCCGGCTTTGCCATCGCTGCTTCTCCTTCACTGAGCTCGTTGCCATCCCCGGGGGGCCGGGTTGACACCCTTCCTGGTCACAGGATAGTATACCCCTACAGGGTATGTCAAGCGGGGCACTGATCGGCCCGAGCTGCGGCTTGGCGAGCGATGATCCCGGCAGGCCCAGGGTTCCGGGCGCGGTCCGGAAGAAAGAGCGCGACGATGCCAGAGAAGACCCTCGCCGATGAGATCGGCACGCGGCTGCGGCGCATCGAAGGCCAGGTGCGCGGCGTCCAGAAGATGCTCGAAGAAGGCCGCGAATGCGAGGACATGCTGACGCAGACGATGGCCGTCCGCAGCGCGCTCGACCAGGTGGGCGCGCGGCTCATGGAGTATCACCTCGACCGCTGCCTGCTCGCCGACTTCCAGTGTGACGACGAGCACATGGAGAGCCTGCGCCGCGCGCTGGCGCTCTGGACGCGCTTCGGCCAGCCGGCGCCGGCGATGGCGATCCCGTACGAGTGACGCGTGCGGCGGCGCCGCGAGATCGCGGGCGGCCAGCGGCCCTGCGCCTGACGCCGACGCGCCGCCTGCGCAGCACAGCATGCGGCCGCGAAGGATGACGTGCCGGCAACAGCGGGCGCCGCGACGCTTCGCCATGCGTCGCGGACGACCCGGCGCCGCCGGCTGCGGCGAGGCACTGTCGACGGCCGCTCGTGGCGGCTCAGCCGAAGACGTTGACCGCGCGCTGCGCCGCCTCGATCAGGGGGATCGGGTAGACGCCGAACGTCAGGACGCCCATCGCCGCGACGACGAGGATACCCTGCGTCGCCCAAGGCGCCCGCACGAGCGTCGGCAGCCCCTCCGCCGTCTCGAGATACATCTGGCGCGCGACGCCCAGGTAGTAGAACGCCGAGACGGCGGTATTCAGCACGGCGACGATCACCAGCCAGACCAGGTCCGCCTGCACGGCGGCGTTGAAGATGTAGACCTTGGCGATGAAGCCGGCCGTCGGCGGCAGGCCGGTGAGCGAGAGCAGACAGAACAGCAGCACGGCGGCCGGGATCGGCGCGCGGCGTCCCATGCCGGCGTAGTCCGCGATCTCGTCGGAGTCCGTGCGGTTTGAGATCGCCATGACGGCGATGAAGGCGCCGAGGTTGGTGAAGGCGTAGGTCGCCAGGAAGAAGACGACGCCGCTCGCGCCCAGGCTCGTGCGCCCGTTCGTGAGCGCGGAGATCGCCGCCAGGCCGACGAGGAAGTTCCCCGCCTGTGCGACGGAGCTGTAGCCCAGCATGCGGCGGATGTTCGTCTGGCGCAGCGCCATCACGTTGCCGACGCACATGGAGACGGCGGCGAGGATGGCGAACATCTCCTTCCAGTCGTTGCCGACGAAGGTGTTCGGGCCGAAGCCCTCGTAGAAGATGCGGAGGACGACGGCGAAGGCGGCGGCCTTGCTGCCGACGGAGAGGAAGGCCGCGACCGGCGTCGGAGCGCCCTGGTAGACATCGGGCGTCCACATCTGGAACGGCACGACGGCCATCTTGAAGCCGAAGCCGGCCGCCAGGAAGACCATACTCAGGATCAGCGCCGAGCGGATGCCGGCGTCGCCGGCGGCGATCGTGCTGGCGATGCTCGGGGCGCCGTTCGTCGTCACCAGGCGCGTCGTGCCGGCGATGCCGAAGAGGAACGCCATGCCGTAGAGGATGACGGCGGAGGCGATGGCGCCCAGCAGCAGGTACTTCAGCGCCGCCTCGCTGCCTTTGTCATCGCGCAGGAGGCCGGCGAGGATGAACTGCGAGATCGACGTCAGCTCGAGCGACACGAAGATCGTCACGAGGTCGCGGGCGCCGGCGAGCAGCATCATGCCCGACGTCGCCAGCAGCATCAGCGCGAAGAATTCGCCCTGGTGGCTGCCGAAGCGCGGCGCGTAGTCGAGCGAGGCGATGATGACGGTGCCGCAGACGGCGATGAAGAGGAAGATGAAGAAGATGCTGAAGTTGTCGAGGGCCATCGAGTCGTCGAAGAACGACGCCTGGCGGCCACGCAGCACAAGGATCACGAGCCAGAGCGCCGCCGCCAGCAGACCGGCGACCGAGAGGCCGGCGAGCCACGCCTTGTGCCGGCGCGGCACGACGAGATCGGCGAGCAGCACGAGGCCGGCCGTGGCCATCACGGCGAGCTCCGGGCCGAAGCGATCGAGACTGGCGAGCACCGTTCCCCTCCCCCGCTAGAGCGCCTTGACGATGTTGATGATGCCGCCATCGAGCACGCTCGTGACGAGCGACGGCCGCACGCCGACGGCGATGATCGCCAGCGTCATGGCGGCCATCGGCACGCGCTCCCACCAGGCGTTCGCATCGGGCAGGTGCGCCCAGCGGACGGTCGGCGGCCCGAAGAAGATGCGCTGGATCGTCCAGAGGATGTAGCCGGCGCCGAGGAGGATGCCGAACACGGAGACGATCGTCGGGACGGTGTAGGTATCGAAGCTGCCGAGGAAGACGAGTAGTTCGGCGACGAAGCCGGCGAGCATCGGCAGCCCGAGCGCCGCAAAGCCGGCGAGCGTCATCACCGTGGCGGTGAGCGGCATCGTATGCGCAAGCCCCGACAGCTCATCGATGTTGCGGGTGTGGGCGCGCTCGTAGATGACGCCCACCATGACGAAGAGCAGGCCGGTGATCAGGCCGTGCGTGAACATCTGGAGGGCGGCGCCGTTCATGCTCACCTGCCCGAGCGCGGCGATGCCGAGCAGCACGAAGCCCATGTGGCTCACGCTGGAGTAGGCGACGAGGCGCTTCAGGTCCTTCTGCCGCAGCGTCAGCAGGGCGCCGTAGATGACGCTGACCGCGGCCAGCGACGCCAGCCAGACCGCGTAACGGTGCGCCTCGCGCGGCATCAGCGTGATGAGGATGCGGAGCATGCCGTAGCCGCCCATCTTCAGCAGCACGCCGGCGAGGATCACGGAGACGGCCGTCGGCGCGTCGGTGTGGGCGTCGGGGAGCCAGGTGTGCAGCGGGAAGACCGGCAGCTTCACGGCGAAGGCGACGAAGATGAAGCCGAAGATGACCCACAGCGGCAAGATCGAGCCGCCGATCGAAGACTGCGAGAGCGTCACCATATCGAACGTGCGCACGGGGCCGGCGCTGAAGCCGAGCACGAGGAAGCCCACGAGCATGAAGGCGGAGCCGGCGACCGTGTACAGGAGGAACTTCATCGCCGAGTACTCTTTGCGGCCGGTGCCCCAGACCGAGATCAGCAGGTACATCGGCAGCAGCTCGAGCTCCCAGAAGAGGAAGAACATGATCAGGTCGAGCGAGCTGAAGACGCCGAGCACCGCCGTCTCGAGGATCAGGATCCAGGTGAAGTACTCCTTCGTCCGCAGCTTGACGCTGAAGGAGACGAGCGTCGCCACGACGAAGAGGAACGTCGTCAGGATCACCATCGTGATGCCCAGGCCGTCGACGCCCATGTGGAACTGCACGTCGAAGCCGGCGATGCCGGCATCGATCCAGGTTGCCTGCGAGACGAACTGGAAGGGACTGCTGCTGACGCCGGCGCCCCGGTCAAAGTTGATCACCAGCACGCACGACGTCGCGAAGACGGCGACGGTCGCGATCAGCGCGAGCCACTTCGCATGGCCGTCGTTCTCCCGCGGCACCGTGAGGCCGATGACGGCGGCGGCGACCGCCGGGAAGAAGACCGTGAAGACGAGCAGGCCGTTCAGTTTGATTACCTCTCCAGCAACACGAGCATCAGGAACGCCGCCAGCACGACGCCGGCGAATCCCACCGAGCCGTACGCCTGCACCGAGCCGGACTGCACCCGGCGCAGCGTGTCGCCCGCCTTGCGCGTCACCTGGCCGGCGCCGTTGACCGCGAAGTCGACCACGTGCGTATCGAACCACTGCGCGACGGCGCAGACAACGTTGTACAGCCCATCGCGGACAACGAGTCCCTCGTACAGGTCGTCCAGGTAGTACTTGCGCTCGACGAGCGTCGCCAGCGGACCCCAGATCTTGCGCAGCTCTTCGGCGCGCACGAGCTTCGCCTCGTAGATGGCGTAGGCGAGGCCGATGCCGAGCAGCGCGAGCAGCGTCGACGAGGCCGCGAGCAGGACGTTGAACTTCTCGTTTCCGAGCGCGGCCGCTGACGACGCCGGCAGCGCGCCTTCGAGCAGATGGCCGAGCGCCTGTGTCGATTGCATCGGGAAGTTCACGAATCCGGCGAGCAGCGCCGGCACCGCCAGCACGAGCATCGGCAGCACCATCACCCACGGCGACTCGTGCGGCATGCGGTGCCCGCTGCCGTGCGCCGCCGCCCCCTCGCCGTGCGCCGAGGGCTCGCCGCCCTTGTAGTCACCCTCGAACGTCAGGAAGACGGCGCGGAAGGTGTAGAGCGCGGTCATGAAAACGACGGTCATGGCGACGGCCCAGAGCAGTTTGTTGTCGCCCCAGGCGTTGGCGAGGATCTCGTCCTTCGACCAGAAGCCGGCGAACGGCACGATGCCGCTCAGGCTCAAGCTGCCGACGAGGAAGGTGGCGTAGGTGAACGGCATGTACTTGCGCAGCCCGCCCATCTTCCGCATGTCGAAGGTGCCCGTCGCGTGGTTGACGGAGCCGGAGCCGAGGAAGAGCAGCGCCTTGAAGAACGCGTGCGTGAGGAGGTGGAAGATCGCCGCGACGTAGCCGCCGAGCCCGAGCGCCAGCATCATGTAGCCCAGCTGGCTGATCGTCGAGTAGGCGAGCACGCGCTTGATGTCGCTCATCACGAGCGCGATCGATGCAGCGAAGATCGCCGTGAAGCCGCCGATGTAGGCGACGGTGCGCATCGCCTCGGTCGAGGCCTGGAACACAGGGAACATGCGCGCGACGAGGTAGACGCCGGCCGCGACCATCGTGGCGGCGTGGATCAGGGCGGAGACGGGCGTCGGGCCCTCCATCGCGTCCGGCAGCCAGACGTGCAGCGGGAACTGGGCGGACTTGCCGACGGCGCCGGCGAACATGCCCAGCGCGAAGAGCGTGATGACGCCATCGCTGATCTGGTTGTTCTGCGCCATCGTCTGGAGCATCGGGATGTTGAAGGTGTTGGTCTTCGTCCAGATCAGCAGGATGGCGAGCAGGAAGCCGATGTCGCCGAGGCGCGTCGTCAGGAACGCCTTCTTCGCCGCGTCCGAAGCGGTCTGCTTGTTGAACCAGAAGCCGATGAGCAGGTAGGAGCCGAGGCCGACGAGCTCCCAGAAGACGTAGATGAAGATGATGCTGTTGACGATGACGAGCCCCAGCATCGCCGCCGTGAAGAGCGACATGTAGGCGAAGTAGCGGGAGTAGCCGCCATCGCCCTCCATGTACCCCTGTGAGTAGATCTGCACCAGCAGCGACACCGACGTGACGACGACCAGCATGATCGCGCTCAGACCATCGATGCGCAGGCCGAGGGTGATATCGAGGTTGGGGCCGCCGATGCCGTTCAGGACGGGGTTGTCCGTCGCGATGCGCAGCCACCGGTAGGTGCCGAAGTGCAGCGGCTCGCCGCCGCTGTGGATGACGGCGCCGAGCGTCCAGAGCGCGAAGACCCAGGCCAAGCCGATCGCCGCGATCGTCACGAAGCCCGACAGCCGCGGAAACGGCTTCGTGACGAACGTCACCGTCACGAGCGACGCCACGGGCAGCAGGAAGATCGCCCAGACGATGCCCTCTGGCACGGTCATGCGCCGCGTTCCTTCGCTCGCCGGTCGCACGTCGCAGCTCGCCGGTCAGGACTGGGCCCGACAAGTGCCGTGCGACCGGCGGTGGGCGCGCGAAGGGCTTCGCGCGCCCTACGCATCTGTCGCTGCATGCCTGATTCATCCCACATACGTCGGCTTCCCCGGTTGCATTCCGTCGGCCTCGCGTCGCAGAACCTGTGACCTGTCACCTGCGGCTCGATCCCTCTCCGCTTTCGTCCCCGGTTGTATTCCGTCAGCTCGTGTCGCGAACCTGCGACCTGCCACCCACCGGCGACTAAATCTTCCGCATGATCTCCTGCGCGACGTGCGTCTTGCTGTCCGGCACCCATATCTCGCGCGGCTGCGCGAGCGGCGCGTCGGCCGCGATCGGCGGCACGATGAGGTTCGAGACGGCCTCGGCGTCGAAGAGCTCCTTCCACACCTCGGCGGCGTATCCGTTCTTCACATCGAGCAGCTTCGACCACATCTGCGATCCCTCCCGTAGCCGCCGCGCCTCACCAGCGCAGCACGTCAATCTCGTCGATGTTCACCGTCTCGCGGTGGCGGTAGATGGCGACGGCGAGCGCGAGCGCGACCGCGGCCTCGCCGGCGGCAACGGTGATGACGAAGATCGCGAAGACCTGACCATCGAGCGGCCGCGGCGAGACGACGTAGCGCGAGAACGCGAGCAGTGTCACGTTGACCGCGTTCAGCATCAACTCGATGCCCATCAGCACGCCGATCGCGTTGCGCTTCGACAGCGCCAAGTAGAGGCCGATGGCGAAGAGGATGGCGCCGAGGATCAGGACGTGCTCGAGCGGCACGGTCGCCAGCAGCACCTCAGGCAGCATGCCCGGCCTCCTCGTCCTCGTCCTGCGTCAGGATGATCGCCCCGACCATCGCCGCCACCAGCAGCACCGACGCCACCTCGAACGGCACGACGTACGGCGAGAAGAAGGCGCGCCCGAGCGACGACGCGGTCGTGGTGAACTGGCCCCGCGAGGCGATCCGCCAGTCGGTGTCGTAGATCACGAAGACGACGACCGCGAGCAGGAGACCCGCCAGCACCAGCGCCGGCGCCTGGAACGACGTCTCGGCGTTCCTGCGGTCGCCCGTCGGCGTCAGCATGACGGCGAAGACGAGCAGGACGGAGATGGCGCCGGCGTAGATCAGCACCTGCGCCATCGCGACGAAGTCCGCCGACAGCACGATGTAGATGCCGGCGACGCCGGTGAAGGTGATGACGAGAAAGAGCACGGCGTGGATCAGGTTGCGCACCGCCGCCACCATCAGCGCCGAAACGACGGTGCTGGCGCCGATGACGTAGAAGGCGATGACGATGCCCGTATCGGTGATCATGGCCGCGGCCCCCCGACGAGGCGACCGCCGCGGAGGTCGCCGCCGCCTTCGGACGCGCTGCGCGCCGGCGCGCCGCTGCCGCTCTTCGGCGCCGCAGCGGCCGGCGCCGGCGCGCGCATCGCCGGCAGCGACGGCACGTCGATGCGGTCGAAGTAGCGGAGGCGGTCGGGGAAGCGGGAGAACCTCGGGCCCATGAAGCGCACCCAGGCGACGATCAGCACGCCGGCGAAGAGCATGTTGAAGGCGATGTACAGCGGCAGCACGAGGCCGGCGCTGGCGCCCGTCTCGTCCCAGATCAGCACCTCGGCCGCGACGACGATGATGTTCGCGAAGGCCATCGGCGTCATCCACTTCCAGGCGAACGCCAGCAGCTGGTCGATGCGGAAGCGCGGCAGCGTGCCCCGCGTCCAGACGAAGAGGAAGTAGACGGCGTAGATCTTGCCGATGAAGATCATCCATCCGGGCACCAGCTCATCGAGCTTGTAGAACCACCAGCCGCCGAGGAAGACGGTGGCGATGATCGCCGAGATGGCGACGGCGTTGATCAGCTCGGCGGCGTAGAAGAGGCCGAACTTCATGCCGGAGTACTCGACGTGGTAGCCGCCGGCGATCTCCGACTCCGCCTCGGCGAGGTCGGCGGGTGTGCGGTTGAGCTCCGCCGATGACGAGATGAAGTAGATGAGAAAGGGCAGCGGCTGCACGAGCACGAGCGGGATCCAGAACTTCTCCTGGAAGAGCACCATGTCCGCGAGGTCCATCGTGCCGGAAAAGAGCACGAGGCCGAGCAGCGCGAGCACGCTCGGGATCTCGTACGTCACGAGCATGGCGATGACGCGCATGGCGCCGAACAGCGCGTACTTGTTGTTCGAGCCGTAGCCGCCGGTGAAGACCGCCAGCGCGCCCAGCGACGACATCGCCAGGATGAAGAGGATGCCGACGTCGAGGCGCGCGAGCGACATGTTCCGCCCCCACGGCAGCACCGCCATGATCACGATCCCTGGCACGGTGAAGGCGATCGGCGCGATCGAGAAGACGAGGCCGTCGGCGGCCTTCGGCTGCAGCACTTCCTTCTGCATCAGCTTGATCGCGTCGGCCAGCGGCTGCAGCAGCCCGAACGGCCCCAGGCGGTTCGGCCCCAGCCGCGACTGCATGCGGCCGACGACGCGGCGTTCGATCCAGATGTTGATGATGGCGACACCGCCGATGAAGGCGACGATGCCGATCGCCCCGAGCAGCGCCGAGACCACCCAGACCGCCCAGTGCGGACCGTTGGCGTCGCGGATCAGTTCCTCGATCTTCCCGGAGAGGTTCGAGAGGTCGCGGATGTCGTACCAGTTGTCCGTGATCAGCGTCAGCGGGCGCGGCGTCATCGGTCCACCTCGCCGACGTTGATATCGATGCTGCCGAGGGTGACGATGGCGTCGGCGATCGTCTGGCCGACGGTCATCTCCTTCAGCACGCTGAGGTTGATCAGCGAAGGCGCCCGCACATGCCAGCGGTACGGCGCCGCGCCGCCGTCGCTGACGACGTAGAAGCCGACCTCGCCCTTCGGCGACTCAACGCGGCTGTATGCCTCGCCGGCGGGCGGCCGGATCGCGAGCGGCACCTCGGTCTTGTGCGGTCCGCCGGGCAGGATGTGCACCGCCTGGCGGATGATGCGCAGGCTCTGCTTCATCTCCTCGATGCGGATCACCATGCGGTCGTAGGAGTCGCCGTTGTAGCCGACGGGGATCTCGAACGTGTACTGGTCGTAGCCGGAGTAGGGGTCGGCCTTGCGCAGGTCCCAGGCGATGCCGGCGCTGCGCAGCATCGGCCCGGAGAGCGAGGCGTTGATCGCCATCTCCGGTGAGACGACGCCGACGTCGCGCGCGCGCATGAGGATGATCTCGTTGCCGACGAGGAGCTGGTCGTACTCCTCGAAGCGGAACGGCAGGTCGTCGTTGATCAGCATGTCGAGCGCCGGCAGGAACTCGTCGGGGACGTCGAAGGCGACGCCGCCGATGCGCATGTAGTTGGTCGTGATGCGGGCGCCGCACGTCATCTCGAACAGGTCGAGCACCTTCTCGCGGTCGCGGAAGGTGTACATGACGGGCGTCTGCCAGGCGCCGCAGTCGTTGATGAAGGCGCCGGTCGCCATGCAGTGGCTGGCGATGCGCTGCAGCTCGGCGAAGATCACGCGCAGCACCTGGGCGCGCTCCGGCACATCGATGCCGGCCAGCTTCTCCACCGAGAGGCAGTAGCCGAGGTTGCTCGTCATCGCCGCCAGGTAGTCCATGCGGTCGGTGAAGGGGATGTTCTGCGTGTACGTCCGCTCTTCGGCGAGCTTCTCCATGCTGCGGTGCAGGTAGCCGACGATCATCTTCACGTCGGTGATCCGTTCGCCGTCGATCATCGCCACCATGCGGAAGACGCCGTGCGTGCTCGGGTGCTGCGGCCCGATGTTGACTTCGACTGGCTCAGACTTGATCGGCACGGGATTCCTGTCTCGCCGCGCTACTACTCGCCGGTGCCCGGGCGTCGCGGGCGGAACTCGCCGCCGGTCTCGCCGACGATCTGCTTCGGGAACTGGCTGAGGCCCGCCTTCTGGCCGCCGGGAAGCGCCAGGAAGTCCTTGCGCAGCGGGTGCCCCGGGAAGCTGTCCCAGAGGAAGAGCCGCGTCAGTTCCGGGTGGCCGGGGAAGCGCACGCCCATCAGGTCGTACACCTCGCGCTCCTGGAGCGTCGCACCGACCCAGAGCGGCGTCACGGACGGCACCTCCGGATGCTCATGGTCCGCCGGCACCTTCAGCTCGAACAGGTGGTTCTGCGCCAGCGAGGCGATGTGATAGACGACATCGATGCGCGTGATCTGGTCGACGCTGCACAGCTCGACGAGATACTTGCCGTCGAGCAACTCGTCGTCACGGACGGCCGCCATCGCCTCGAACGCCGCCGACGGCTCCAGCACCACCCACTGAGGCGCCACCTCGCGCACCGCGTCCGGCACGGCCGCGCGGATCCGCTCGGCCACGGTGGCGCCGGCGAGCATCACGGTGGCGGCGTGCGGCACTAGATCCACTCCATGGCGCGCTTGCGCCAGGCGTACACGTATCCGACGAACAGGATGGCGATGAAGATCAGAGCTTCGACGAACGCGTACACGCCGAGCGCACGATAGGCGACGGCCCACGGGTAGAGGAAGACGGCTTCGACATCGAACACGACGAACAGCAGGGCGAAGAGGTAGTAGCGCACGTTGTAGCGAACCAGCGCATCCCCGACCGGAACCATGCCGCATTCGTAGACCGACGACTTGATCGGGTCGGGCTTGCGCGGGCGAATACGGAACACCCCGAGCGCCACCGAGGCGGCGATCGGGATCAGCGGGAAGGCGATGGCGAAGATCAGCAGAAATCCGGCGCGGCCAAATTGTTCGATCACGGGCGTCCCAGCTGCATCGGGGGATTGTGAATTTAGGCGCTAACCGGCCGGATCATAACACGGCCTATTGACACGAACAATAGAGCGAGGCTGGTGGCGTCGATGACGGTCGTCGGCTCCGGGTGCATCCGTAGGGGCGTCTGGCGCCTCAAGTTCTCCGGTTCCCTGCCGATATCTCCCGTAGCAGAGACGCAGCCATGTGGAGGTATTCGATGTCCCGCTTCCTGCCCACCGCTCTGGTCGCGTTCAGCCTCGTCGCCACGGTCCTCGTGGCCGCGGCGCCGTGGTACTGGGGGTAGATCCCCGGACGGCCCGCCCGACAATGCCCCGCCCGGCGCGGGGTATTGTCACGTCCGGCGGCGCCGGCGGGTCGCGCCTGCCGGCTGCCGGCAGACGCGCATCGTGGCCAAACGCCGCACTACGGCCTCGCCGGGCGTCCCTGCCACGGAGGGGCCACCTGCCTGGCCCTGGCCGGGCCGGACACGTTGAGGGTGGCCCTCCGGCGCCGTCAGGTCGATACCTAAGTAGGCCCCAGCGCGCAGGAGGCGGCGGGCGAAGGAGGGGCGATCGGCCGTCATACCGTCACCGCCAGCGCCCTCGGTGCGCTCGCGCTGCTCCTGCTGCAGTTCGCCGTCATCCGGCTGTCGCCGTCCAGCCTGCCGGTGCGCATCGTCGTGCCGGCGACGATCGCGGCGGTGCCGGTCGTGCTCTGGCCGCACCGTCGGCATGCCGGCGTCTGGGTGATCTTCGTCGGCATGGCAGCGAACCTCGCCGTGGTGCTGGCGAACGGCGGCCTGATGCCGATCGAGCGCCAGAGCGTCGTCGCGGCGGCCGGGGCGCAGCGGGCGGAGCGCTACGCCGCCGGCGCCTGGATCAACGGCTCGAAGGATGTCCTCGTGACGCGCAGCACCGGCCGCGCGGTGGCGCTCGGCGACAGCCTCGTCGTCGGCGCGACGGGACGCGGGATCGTCGCCAGCCCGGGCGACGTCGTGATCCTGGTCGGCCTGCTGGTGCTCGCCGGCGAAGCGGCGGTCGGATGGCGGCGGCGGCGGAACCCAGAAGGCGGGGCGCCGCGCGGGCCGCGACTCCACGAGGCTGGCCGCACGCCGGCGCGCCCCGCTCGGCCGCAGGACCCGCAGCCCCGCCCAGCGAGCGGGGCACGGGGTAGCGCAACCACTCCTCAGTGACGCGCCACCCCCCGCCACCAGTCCGGAGCGCACGGTAGCGAGGGCACACCTGCCGTGCGCTGCCGTCCGACGACGATAGCATCGACCTTCTCACCAACCTCTCGCCGTAGCCCATGGTGAGAGCCGCCCATTCGCACACACCGTGGGCGTGGCCACACGGGGGCACGGTGGACGATGTCGCAGCCCGGCAGCGGTGCGCGATCGCCGGTCGTCCGCACGGTCGACGGGGGCCGGATCGGCCAGCGGCCCCTCGACGCGCGTCAGGGGTCGAGCCGCAGGTCGACGGGGCGGCCCCGGTACGCCGTCGCGCGGGCGAGCGCGCGCACGGCAGCGGCGCGCGCCGCTTCGTCCGGCTCGTCCTCGGAGATGCGGATCAAGTCGAACATCAGCTCCGTGTCGGTGCGCTCGGCCAGCAGCTCGCCGGCGATGCCGATCGCCGCGCGCCGCACGTCACCGCCGCGCTCGACGTCCCAGCGCACGCCGCGGACGAAGTGGCGCAGGACGCCGGCGTAGCGGTCACCCAGCCGCCAGCGCAGGCACAGCGTACGCAGCGCCTCCGCCGCGACCGCGGCATCGGCCGGGCGCTCGAGGAGGGCGTGGAGCGCGTGCTCGGCGTCCGCCGTATGCCGGCGGGCGAGGAGGAGCAGCGCGCGCCCCTGGGCCGGCGCCCCGGCGCTGTCATCGTCGAGGAGCGACGCCAGCTGCGCGATCTCGTCGTCAGCCAGCGGCTCGCGTTCGTCGCGCGATTCGAGTGCATCGAGGTCAGGCGCCATAGCGGCATGGTAGCGCCGGCGGCGCGACCGCCACGATGATCGATCGTTGATGGACGAGCTGGAGGTCCGGCCGGTCAGGCGACGGGGCTCGCCCCCAACGCTTCCATGATCTGGCCCGTCGTGGGGATGCCGCGCTCGTAGAAGCGGATGACGCCGTCGCGGTCGATGCCAACGACGGTGCGGTTAATCACCGTGAGCAGCGGGATCGGCATCAGCGCATCGTAGGCCCGTGCCACCGTGCCGCCGCGGTCGAGCAGGAGCGGCGTGCGCAGGCCGTGCCTGTCGATGAACCTCTTGTGGGCGCCGGCGCTGCCGGGGTTGACGCCGAAGACAGCGATGCCGGCCGCCTGGTAGCGGTCGTAGTCGTCGCGCGCGGCGCAGAGCTGCTTCGTGCAGCCGGGGGTGTTATCGGCGGGATAGAACATGAGGACGACGGCGGACGCGCCGCGGAAGTCGGCGAGCCGCACGCGGTTGCCGCTCTCGTCCTCGAGGTCGAAGTCGGGCGCCTGCTGTCCGACCTTGAGCATGGTCCTCTCTCCCTGGTGTGGTGCTCGCGGCTCCGGTGCTTCGTGTCATTGTACGGCGTTGCGCGCCGCATGGTGCACCGGCCGTGCCGCGGCGGCGGGCGGTTCGCGCGGCGTCTTGAAATTGACGGCGTTTGGTGGCACACTCAGCCCCTATAGATGGCGCCGATATGCCGAGGCGGTACATCGGATGCCGGGACAGCGGATGGGGCGAGCCGGCCGGTGCATGTCGGGGGTCGGCTCACGGGCGGTTCAGGTGGATCTCGGGCAGATCGAAGCGTTCGTGCAGGTGGCGCATCATCGCAGCTTCAGCAAAGCGGCGGAGGCGCTCTTCCTCACGCAGCCATCGGTCACCGCGCGCATCCAGTCGCTCGAGCGCGACCTCGGCGAGACGCTGTTCGAGCGCAACGGCCGTGGCGTGCGACTGACGGAGATGGGGACATCGTTCCTGCCGTACGCCCGTCGCGCGCTGAAGGCGCTGCAGGACGGACGCGATGCGATCGACAGCATGCGCAACCTGGAGATCGGCACGCTGAAGCTCGGCGCGGCGCTCACCGTCTCGACGTACGTCCTGCCGCGCGTGCTGAAGAAATACTGCTCGACATATCCGGGCGTCGAGGTGAGCGTGCATACCGGCCGCTCGGAGCAAGTACTGCAGATGGTGCTGAACGACGACGTCCATTGTGCGCTCGAGCGCACGGTGCACCACGCCGAGATCGTCACCGTGCCGCTGTACGAAGACGACCTCGTGCTCGTCGCGTCACCGCAGCACCGGTTCGCGCACCGCGGCGCGGCGACGATCGAGGAGGTGAGCCGGGAGTCACTGATCCTCTTCGACAAGGGGTCGAGCTATACGGCGCTGATCCAGAGCGTCTTCCGCCAGAACGGCGTCGTCCCCCGCACGCTGATGGAACTGGACACCATCGAGGCGACGAAGAAGATGGTCGAAGAGGGCCTGGGCATCGCCATGCTGCCGAAGGTGTCGACGCGCCGCGAGCTGGAGATCGGCACGCTCGTGCCCGTCGCCGTCAGCGACGCGCGGATGCCGGGGCGCCAGATCTCGCTGATCTTCCGGAAGAACCGCAAGCACCTGCGCAGCGTGCAGGCGTTCTTCAGCCTGCTGGCGGAGCTGTTCGACGTGACGCTGCCGGAGGCGGCGACGGCACCGGCGGTCGTCGCCCTGGGGTGACGCGCGCGGCGAGCGGGCAGCGGGCGCGACGCCGCGCCTGCGCGGGCGAGCACGCGGGTCAGAAGTAGTTCACCGTGATGCCGCCATCGACGACGAACTCAGTCCCGGTGGTCCACGACGACTCGTCCGACGCCAGGTACAGCGCCGCGTAGGCGATGTCTTCGGGCAGGCCGAAGCGGCCGAGCGGGATGCGGCGCAGGCGCTTGTCCTTCTCCTCCTCGCTCGGAAAGAGGTCGACGAGCAGCGGCGTCAACACGGGACCGGGGCAGATCGCGTTGACGCGGACCCGCTGCGGCCCGAACTGCACCGCCAGCGACTTCGTCAGCGCCAGCACGGCGCCCTTGCTCGCCGTGTAGGCGTCTTGCGGCACGGTGCAGCCGACCAGCGCGACGAACGACGCGACGTTAATCACCGAGCCGCCGCCGCTCCGCGCTATCTCCGGGATGGCGTGCTTGCAGCAGAGCATCACGCCCTTCAGATTGACGTCGAGTGTGCGCTGATACGTCTCTTCGTCCATCTCGAGCACGCTGCGGTCGGCATCCGGAAAGATGCCCGCGTTGTTGTACAGGACATCAAGCCGCCCGTAGCGCTCGACGCCGGCGCGTACCCACGATTCGACATCGGCCGCGTTCGTGACGTCGCCGGTGAGCGCCAGGATGCTGCGACCCGCGCCCGCGCCGACGAGCGCCGCCGTCCCGTCGAGGCCGTCACGCCCGATGTCCGTCGCGACGACGCGCGCGCCCTCCTGCGCGAAGAGCACCGACGCGACGCGGCCCATGCCGCTGCCGGCGCCCGTGATCAGCGCCGTCTTGCCTTCGAGCCGCATCCTCGTCTCCTCTCGCTCTGCCTGCCGCGCCGTCCGCTCCAGAAGCATCATCGATGCTCGCCGGTCGCGCCACCGGCCGGCGCTTTCACCAGCGGCGCCGCTACCCGAAACTTGGGGCACGAGCAGCGATGCGGGAAGGAGCATGTCATGGGCAGCGTCAGCCGGACGGACAGCGTCGAAGGAACCGTGGAGCCGGGGTTCGAAGGGGTGCGCGAGGTCTTCGCGCGGCAGTTCGAGAGCGGACAGCACATCGGCGCGGCGGTCGCCGTGTACCATCGCGGGCGGCCGGTGGTCGACCTCTGGGGCGGAGTTGCGGACGAAGCGTCAGGCGCGCCCTGGAAGCGCGAGACGATGTGCGTCGGCTACTCGACGACCAAAGGCCTGACCGCCACATGCCTGCACGTGCTCGCCGACCGCGGGCTCGTCGCCTACGACGACCTGGTATCGAAGCACTGGCCGGAGTTCGCGCAGCACGGCAAGGAGCACGTCACCGTGCGGCACGTGCTGACGCACCAGTCCGGCATCCCGCAGCAGCCCGATGGCTACCTGAACGCGGACCTGCTCGACTGGGAGCGCATGGTGCAGGCGATGGAGCAGCTCGAGCCGCTGTGGGAGCCGGGCACGGCGAACGGCTACCACGCGTACAACTTCGGCTGGCTCGTCGGCGAGCTCGTGCGGCGCGTCTCCGGCAGGAGCGTCGGCGCGTTCCTGCGCGACGAGGTCGCCCGGCCGCTCGGCATCGACGGCCTCTACATCGGCGCGCCGGCAGACGCCGAGCCGCGCATCGCGAAGGTCACGTCGCGCATCGTCCTGACGCCGGAGATGGAGGCCGCGCGCGCGAAGATCTCGAGCGGGTCGTTGCTCTCGCGGGCGATGCCGGCGTGGATGGGCGAAAGCGTGACGTTCGTCAACTCAGCGGCGGCGCACCGGGCGGAGATCCCGGCCGTCACCGGCACGATGACGGCGCGCGACCTGGCGCGCATGTACGCCTGCATCGCGCAGCGCGGCGCGCTCGATGGCACGCGCATCATGAGCGCGCAGCGCGTCCAGGCGATGGTCGAGCCGCAGCCGAAGCGCGTGGATCGGGTGATCAGCCTCGAGATCCCGTGGGGCCTCGGCTACATGCTCGGCGGCGGCGTGATCACGACGGAGGGCCCACGGCCGACGGCGCTCGGGCACCCCGGCTTCGGCGGCTCGATCGGCTTCGCCGACCCGCAGATCGAGATGGCGTTCGGCTTCGTCCCGAACGCGCTGACGATGGATCTGCTCGGCGGCTCGCGCTCGACGGAGCTTGCGGACGCGGCGCGCGCGGCGATCGCGTCGGCGGGGTGATCGAGGGTGGAGGCGCGCTTGCTGTCTCGTGGAGAGCGGCGATTGTAGGCTGTCGATCGATCGAGTACGCAGATCTCAACCGGGGAGCACGCGATGAAGGTCCACGAGTTTCAGGCGAAGCAGATCCTGGCCGCGTTCGGGGTACCGGTACCGCAGGGGCGCACGGCGACGACGGCGGCCGAGGCGCGCGAGATCGCCGCGTCGCTGGGCGGGAAGTGCGTCGTGAAGGCGCAGATCCACGCCGGCGGCCGCGGCAAGGGCGGCGGCGTCAAGCTCGCGAACTCGCCCGACGAGGCGGAGCAGGCCGCATCGCAGATCCTCGGCATGCAGCTCGTCACGCATCAGACCGGGCCCGAGGGGCAGCGCGTCAAGACCGTGCTCATCGAAGAGCAGATGGCGGTCGAGCGTGAGCTGTACCTCGCCGTGCTCATCGACGGCGCTTCGGCGCGGCCGGTGATGATGGCGAGCGCCGCCGGCGGCATGGAGATCGAGGAGGTGGCGGCGAAGACGCCCGAGGCGATCCACCGCGTGAGCATCGACCCGGTGACCGGCCTTCAGCCACACCTGGCGCGCGAGCTCTGCTTCGACCTCGGACTCAGCGGCGACGAGCAGAAGCAGGCGGCGAAGCTGATGACGGCGCTGTACGCGGCGTTCATCGAGAAGGATGCATCGCTGGCGGAGATCAACCCGCTCGTGACGACGAAGGACGGCCGCGTGCTGGCGCTCGACGCCAAGATGAACTTCGACGACAACGCGCTCTTCCGGCATGCGGAGGTCGAGGCGCTGCGCGATCGCGATGAGGAAGACCCGTCCGAAGTGGAGGCGCAGTCGAAGGGCATCAGCAACTTCATCAAGCTCGAGGGCAACATCGGCTGCCTGGTGAACGGCGCCGGGTTGGCGATGGCGACGATGGACAGCATCAAGCTGGCGGGCGGCGAGCCGGCGAACTTCCTCGATATCGCGACGGCGAACGACGTGACGAAGGTCGTCGACGCGCTGACGATCATCGCCGCCGACCCGAACGTGCGGGCGATCCTCGTCAACATCTTCGGCGGCATGGCGCGCGTCGATGTGATCGCCGAGGGGATCATCCAGGCGCAGCGGCAGATGGAGAAGGCGATCCCGGTCGTCGCGCGGCTCGCCGGCACGAACGTCGAAGAGGGCGAGCGCCTGATCAACGAGAGCGGGCTGCCGGTGATCCGCGCCGCGGACCTCGGCGAGGCGGCGGCGAAGGCGGTGGAGGCGGCGCGCGCGGCGTGAGATCGGCCGCCGGCCGCGAACCCGCAGATCGCCGTCCGCAGTCCCGGGAACACGAGGCGTGGCGACGAACGTATCGGCTCAGCCTGCGTCCACCGCCGTGCGTTGATCGCCGGATCCGCTGGGTCCGCGTTCACTGGCAGGTTTCTCCGGTTCGCGGGCCAGGCCTCAACAAGCTGCTCGCCTGGAGACAGGCCACCTTCAGCATGCCGCGCCGCCGTGAGCCGTCAGCCGCTGACGCATGGCGCGACGGGGGACGGGCGACATCGACCAGTACCGGGCATCGCTCGCACACGGCGGGTTTCCTGTCCGCCGCCTATGTCTCCTCCCTCTGGCGCCTGCCTACCGCCGCTGCCGCCGCGGCCCGATACTGATCGTGGAGCGCCGCCCCTACGATGACGCGGCGACACGACCATGGCGATGAACCCCGCGATCGGCGCTACCCGCGTCCGCCCCACGTCGCCGCAGCGGCCGGCGCAGGCGGGCGACGTTCGGCGCGCCGCCCGCGCCTTCTGGTGGACGTTCTGGCTCTTCCTCGCCGCCTTCGGCCTCGGCATCGGCTGGGACCGCGCCTGGCACGCGACGCATGCCTTCCAGGACTTCTACTCGCCGCCGCACCTCTTCATCTACGCTACCTTCACGCTCTCCGCCCTGAGCCTCCTGCGCATCGCCTGGTCACCGACGCTGCGCGCCTGCTTCGACCACGGCCGTCGCGTCGGCGTCTTCTCGCCCGGCGTCCCGGCACCGCTCGCGCTCACCGGCGGCGGCTACCTGCTCGTCGGCGTCGCCGGCCTGCTCGATGACGTCTGGCACACCACGTTCGGGCTCGACGAGACGGGCTGGTCGACACCGCACGCCATGCTCGGCTGGGGGATCATGCTGGCCACGCTCGGCCTCGTCGCCGCGCGCCTCGCCCTGCGGCCGCAGATCGCGCTTTCGCGTCCGGCGCTCATCCTGCTGGCGCTGCTCGCGCTCAGCCTGACGGCGACGACACCGCTCGGGCCGCTCGACAACTACGGCACGAAGGATCTCATCGCTCGCGTCGCGGCGATCCCGGTGCTGGCGCGCGATCCCGCCGCACAGCACGCCTTCCGCATCGCCGAGCACTGGAACCTCGCGCGCACCAACCCGGCGTTCTTGCCGGTCGCCGCGTTCGCCGCCGGCTTCGCGCTGGCGCTGGCGCACCGGTTCAGCGGCGGCGGTTGGGTCTTCCTGCTCGTCGTCGCCCTGGCGACGCTCTTCGCGACATCGGGCGCCCATCGCACCGCCGATTACTTCGGCGTCGCCGGCGACCGGCGCAACTGGCTGCCGGTGCCGCTGCTGCCGGCGGCCCTCGCGTACCTCGGGACGCGCCGCCTGACGGGACGCGAGCGGTGGTCGTGGGCGGCGGCGGGGGCCATCTTCTCGCTGCTCGTCGCCGCGTGGTGGGGTGCCGGCGCCTACGCCCTGCTCGGCGTGCCGGCGATGCTGCTCGGCGCCATCGCCGGCGCCCGCGCCTATCATGCGCTCGAGTCGCCGACCGCGGCCGATGTGCGGACGCTCGCCCTCATCGCCTTCACGACGCCGTTCGCCGTCGGCGTCGTCGACCTCTGGTTGCGCCGGCACGTGCCCTGAGCGGCTGACGAAACCGGCCCATGCGCTGTCCGCCGCAAGCGCCTGCCTCGGCGCCGGCGCCCGGCCTGGAGGCGATCGATCTTCGTGCCGGTGCCGCGGTCTCGCACGCCCTACCCACGCCGTCCTCTTGGGCGCATCGATATGGCGGCCACACGCGCCGGCGCGGGTTCCCGCATACCGGTGACGCGCCCGGCGCCTGCACTGCCCTTCGCGCGCCGGCCGGCGCGGGTGCGACATCACCGGACGGGCTGCTGAGTGGGCTCAGCGGCCGTTACAGCGCGACGTGCACCTTGATCGCCCCGGAGCGCTTGTCGTCCGCCGTCCGGTACGCCTCCTCCACCCGGTCGAGTGGAAAATGATGCGTGATCAGCGGACGCAGCGCCGCGGCGTTCCGACGCATGATCTCGATCGCCAGCTCGTAGTCGGAGCGACGGCCGGGCCGACCGTAGCAGTTCGAGCCGAAGATCCGCGCTTCCTTCAGGAAGAAGACGATCGGGTGGATCTGCACCGGCTGCGTGAACGCGCCCAGCACGCTGATCCGGCCGCCCGGTCCGACGACCGTCAGCGCGTCCTGCAGCGTGCTCGCCTGGCCGCCGACCGTCTCGACGACGACATCGGCGCCCGCCGCCGCGCGCGTCAACTGCTGCACGCCGTCGACGTCGGCGGCGAAGACGGCGTCGGCGCCGAGCGCCTCTGCCATCGCCCGCTGATGCGGGTGCCGCGCCGTCACGCCGACCCAGGTCGCGCCCATCGCCCGCGCCGCCGTGAGCGCCATCAGGCCGATCGTGCCGGCGCCGAGCACCGCCACGCGCTCGCCGAAGCGGAGCTCGACGAGCCGCAGACCGTGCACGCAGACCGCGAGCGGCTCGCACAGGGCGCCGAGCTCGCAGTCCACCTCGGGCGGCAGGCGATACAGCGCGTACGACGGCACGACCATGTACTCACGCAGGCCGCCGGGCACGTTCAGGCCGTTCGCCTTCCGCGACGGACAGAGGTGGTACTGCCCCGAACGGCACTGCGCGCACGTCAGGCACACCGCGAACAATTCCAGCGCGACGCGGTCGCCCGGCGCGAAGCCCGTCACTCCCTCGCCCAGCGCCTCCACTTCGCCGGCGCACTCGTGCCCCAGCACATGGCCGGGCGGCAGCGGAAACTCACCGCGAAAGAAGTGCAGGTCGCTGCCGCAGACGCCGACGCTGCGCAGGCGCACGAGCGCCTCGCCCGGCCCCGGCTGCGGCTGCTCCATCGTCTTCAGCTCGAACGCGCCCGGCGCCGCCAGCGCCATCACCTTCATCACGCCTCCGTCGCGCATCACAGCGGCACCCGCCCGCCGCATACCTCCAACGCCGCCCGCACGCCCGCTGCTCCGCCAGCCCGCCGCTGTCGGCATCGCTATCATGTGCGGGTGAGAGCGCTGAATCAACCCGAGAGCTGGTGGGGCTGGCACGGATACAACCAGCCGCAGGCGCTCTCGATCACCCAGATCGTCGCCGCCGGCACGATGCCGCCGCGCGTCGCCGCCATCCTCTGGCTCGCCGTCGAGCGCGGCGCCTCGATCATCCTCGCGGCCGACCCGCCGGGCGCCGGCAAGACGACGGTCCTTACGGCGCTGCTCGCGTTCGCGCGCGATGATGCTTCCGTCTACTTCACCCGCGGCTGGGGCGAGACCTTCGCGCTGCCGCCGAGAGCCGGCGACGCGCCGGTCTACCTGCTGATCAACGAGATCAGCGACCACCTCCCGGTCTACTCCTGGGGGCCATACGTCCAGCGCGCCTTCGAGCTCCTCGCCGACGGCTACGCTCTGGCCTCGACGATGCACGCCGACACGGTCGACGACGTGATCCGCCAGCTCGTCGAGGAGAACGACGTCGACCCGCGCCACATCGGGCATCTCGCCTTCGTCGTGCCGATGTTTGTCGGATCAGCCGGCGGCAGGCGCGTGCGACGCGTCAGCGAGGTCGCCGTCCTCGAGCCGCTCGGCGCCTCCTACGACCGGCACTCCATCGCCCGCTGGAACCCCGGAGACGACAGCTACGCCGTGCTGACGACGCCGGCCGAGATCGACGCCATCGCGCGCCGCCTCGCGATGACGACCGACGGATTCCTCGAAGCGCTCGCCGCGCGGCAGCAGTTCCTCGAAGGCCTGCTCGCGGACGGCGTCACAGACATCGCCGATGTGCAGGCGCGCGTCGATGCCTTCCGGGCGCGCGCCACGGGCCGGATGGCGTAGAAACCGCGTCGATCAGGACCTGTGTCCCACCCGTCGCAGACGACGGAGCCGACCCTCTCCCTGGCAGCGGCAGGCGGCCGGCGTCCAGGACGAAGATCCGCGGATACGCAGGGGCAGGCGGCCGGCGTGCATCGGTGCTACAACCAGCCGCGGTCGATGCTGGTAAAGACGATCAGCGGCACGAGCAGCACGACGGCCGCGAACACCATCGCCAGCGCCGGCCCGGCGTTCTGCGCCAGGAAGTTCCTGCCCGGCGCGCCGTAGTCGTTGCCGCTCCGCTGGGCGATCTCCCGCGCCTTCGTCTGCAGCCGCAGACTGTTCGTCATCACCGAGACGGAGCTGAAGGCCATCGCCGCGCCGGCGATGATCGGGTTCAACAGCCCGAGCGCGGCGATCGGGATGGCGATGACGTTGTAGCCAAAGGCCCACATCAGGTTCTGCTTGATCGTCGCCAGCGTGCTGCGGCTGAGCGCGATCGCCTCGGCGACCTTTGAGATGTCGCCGTGCAGCAGCGTGATGTCGCCCGCCTCGATCGCGACGTCCGTGCCCGTGCTCATGGCGATGCCGATGTCCGCCTGGGCGAGCGCCGGCGCGTCGTTGATGCCGTCGCCGGCCATCGCCACCGACAGGCCTTCGCCCTGCAGCCGCCGTACGAGCGCCAGCTTGTCCTCCGGCCGCGCCGTCGCCTGCCACTCGCGCACGCCGACGGCCTCCGCCACGCGGGCAGCGGCGCGCTCGTTGTCGCCGGTCAGCATCACGACGCGCAGGCCAAGCTGGTGCAGCGCGGAGACGGCGCGCGCCGCCGTCTTCTTCACTTCGTCGGCGATGCCGACCACGCCCTCGATGCGGCCGTCGACCGCCACCAGGATCACCGTCCGGCCAGCCGTCTCGAGGCGCGCCAGCTCGGCGGCGGTGGCGTCGTCGACGGCGATCTGCCGTTCGTCGACCAGCGCCCGGTTGCCGGCGACCACCGCCCGGCCCTCGACCGTGGCGATGATGCCGCGGCCCGTCAGCGACGCGAAGTCCGACGCCGCCGGCAGCTCGTAGCCAGCGTCCACCGCCGCGTCGACGATCGCCCGGCTCAGCGGGTGCTCGCTGTCCTGCTCGGCCGCCGCGACCAGCGTCAGCAGCGCCGCTTCAGGCATCAGCCCCGTCGGCACGACGTCGGTCACCTGCGGCCGGCCCTCCGTCAGCGTGCCGGTCTTGTCCAGCACAATGACGTCGAGCGTCCGCGTGCGCTCCAGCACCTCGGCGTTCTTGATCAGCACGCCACGCTCGGCGCCGATGCCGGTGCCGACCATGATCGCCGTCGGCGTCGCCAGACCCAGCGCGCACGGGCAGGCGATGACGAGCACGGCGACCGCCGCCGTCAGCGCCAGCATCCAGTCGCCGCCGACCAGACCCCAGAGCAGCGCGACCGAGACGGCGATGACGATGACGACCGGCACGAAAACCGCCGCGACCTGGTCCACCAGCTTTTGGATCGGCGCCTTCGACCCCTGCGCCTCCTCGACCATCTTCGCCATGCGGGCGAGCGTCGTCGCGGCGCCGACGGCCGTTGCTTCGATGCGGAGGACGCCGTCCTGGTTCACGGTGCCGCCGATCACGCTGTCGCCGCCGCGCTTCTCGACCGGCAGCGACTCGCCCGTGATCATCGCTTCGTCGAGCGCGCTGTGGCCGTCGCGCACGACGCCGTCAACCGCCACCTTCTCGCCCGGCCGGACGATGAAGACATCGCCGACGACGATCTGGTCCGTCGGCACTTCGACCTCCTGGCCGTTGCGCAGGACGCGCGCCGACTTCGCCGAGAGGCCGAGCAGCGCGCGGATCGCCGATGATGCGGCGCCCTTCGAGCGCTCCTCGAAGTACTTGCCCATCGTGATGAAGACGAGCACCGCCGCCGAGACATCGAAGAACATCTGGTACGGCTGCTGGGCGACCACCACCCAGACGCCGAAGCCGTAGGCCGCCGATGTGCCCAGCGCGATCAGCACGTCCATGTTGGGGTTGAGGTGCCGCAACGAAGCGTAGCTGCCACGGTAGTAGCGCCAGCCCAGCACGACCTGGATCGGCGTCGCCAGCGCCAGCACGATCCATCCGTGCAGCCGGGCGTTGCCGGCGATCGTCAGTCCGGCGATGTCCATCGCCATCGCCAGGATCACCGTCGGGATCGCCAGCACGGCGCCGAAGATCACGAGCCCGAGCGTGCGGCGGGCGTGCACCGCGCGCTCGCCGCCGCGGTCGCCGTCCGGCGTCGATTCTTTCGCCGCGTAGCCGGCCTTCTGCACGGCCGCGACGAGCTGCTCCGGCGCGAGGCCGCGCTCCGCCGTCACCAGCGCCGTCTCTGCGGCGAAGTTGACGTTCGCGCTCTCGACGCCGTCCACCTTGCTCAGCGCCCGCTCGACGCGCCGCACGCAGGAAGCGCAGGTCATGCCCGTGATGTCGAGCGTGATGCTCTGCGTCCGCGCCGCCGCCTTCTTGTTCGGTTGTGGGATCTCCGTCGCTGTCGTCATCGTCATCTCACCTGCCTTGAACATGGCTTCGCGAGCGGGCTCTCCTCGCCGCCGCAGTCGGCATGGGTCGGGGAAGGGGTAACCGTGCGTCACCCCGTCCCTCTCCCGCGAGGAAGGGCGATCAGGCGATCGGGTCGCCGCCGGGCGTCAGCTCGAGGGCAATCGCCGCCGCGCCCGGCCAGCGGGCCGAGGTTACGACCGGACCGCCGCCTCGTAGCCTTCTTCCTGGAGCGCCGCGACCACCTGCCCGGCCTGGAACTCGCCCTGGATCTCGGCCGTGTTCGTCGCCAGGTCGACCTTCGCTGATGTGACGCCCGGGACGGCCTGCGCCGCCTCCGTCACGTGATGCACGCAGTTGTCGCACGTCATCCCCTTCACATCGAACACCAATGTCTGTGCCATCGTCGATCCTCCTTGAGCTCTACGCCCAGACTCGCTTACCCCGATGCCCGCAGCCGGCGACCATCGCACGGAACGCGACGGCCTCCAGCATCTTCCACATCGAACATCCAACTGTCAGATCGCACCATCCGCGCCACGACCGCCGCCGGACCGCGCCGCCAATGACCACGATCGAGGTCCCGCGCCTACCGCCCCGCCATCTCGTACAGCTCGCTGAGCTCGGACACCACGGCATCATCGCGGCCGTCGCGGATGCCCTCGACGACGCAGGTGCGGAGGTGGCCTTCGAGCATCAACGCCTCCATCTTCTCGATGGCGCGGCGCACGGCGTAGGTCTGCTTCAGCACGTCGACGCAGTACTTCTCGGCCTCGACCATGCGGCGAATGCCGGCGAGGTGCCCCTCGATGAAGTTGATGCGCTTGAGGACGTCGGCTTTCGTGTCGTCTCTCATCTGCTTCTCCCATACCCCCCGGGTGGGGGTGCGCCCCACTGTACCGCCGGCGGTGCCGGTGTGTCAAGCGGCAGCGGCGCGTCGGGGTGCCGCCAGAGAAACGGACTCGCGTTCACCACCGACGACCGGCGGCGACGCTACGAGAGGCCCTTCCCTGCGACGAAGGCGCAGAGGTCGGCCGTCCGGCACGAGTAGCCCCACTCGTTGTCGTACCACGACGCCACTTTCACGAGGTCGCCGGCGACGACGTTCGTCGTCAGCGCGTCGACCGTCGAGGAGTGCGGGTCGCCCTTCAGGTCCATCGAGACGAGTGGCTCGTCGGTCACCGCCAGGATGCCCTTCATCGCGCCCTCCGCCCGCTTCCGCAGCGCTGCGTTCACCTCGTCGACGCTCGTCTTCTTCTCCACCAGGCACACGACCTCGACGATCGACACCGTCGGCGTCGGCACCCGGTACGAGACGCCGTCCATCTTCCCCTCGATCTCCGGGATCACCAGCTTCAGCGCGCGCGCGGCGCCGGTCGACGTGGGCACGATGTTCAGCGCCGCCGCCCGCGCCTCGCGCAGGTCCTTCGACTGCATGTCGAGCAGCCGCTGTGAGTTGGTGTAGGAGTGGATCGTCGTCATCTGCCCCTTGACGATGCCGAACTCGTCGAGCAGCACCTTCACCGTCGGCGCCAGGCCGTTCGTGGTGCAGGAGGCGTTGGAGACGACGTGGTGCTTCGCTGCGTCGTACTTCTCGGCGTTCACTCCCAGCACCAGCGTCACGTCCTCGTTCTTCGCCGGCGCAGAGATGATCACCTTCTTGACGCCGTCGTGGATGTGCGCCCGTGCCTCGTTGGCGTCGGTGAAGAAGCCTGTCGACTCGACGACCAAGTCGACGTCCGCCTTGCCCCACGGGATCTTCCCCGGCTCGCGCTCGGCGAAGACGCTGATCGGCTTGCCGTCGACGATCAGCCCGCCCTCGCCGACCTCGACCGTGCCCGGGTAGCGGCCGTAGTTCGAGTCGTACTTCAGCAGGTGTGCGTTCGTCTTGTTGTCGACGAGGTCGTTGATCGCCACCACCTCGACCTCGCCCGGGTGCCGTTCCTTGATCGCCTTCAGGACCTGGCGGCCGATGCGTCCGAAGCCGTTGATGCCGATGCGCGTGGGCATGATGCCATCCTTTCATCTCGCAGCTCTCGTACCCGCATTGTACGGGCTTGGCGGCGGGGGAACGCGTCCGGGCGCTGGTGAAGAGGAAAAGGGAACGAGAGCCGAGAACCGGCATGAGAACCGGTGACGGCGAATGGTCTATCGAGCATCGGCGCGCGCGCGGCGCGCGCGCAGCGTCTGGCCGTCGCGCTCGAGCACGGGCACGCATGGCGATGCATCGAGCCGCGCGGCGAAGCGCAGATCCTGCCCGAAGCCCAGCGCCAGCAGCGCGCGGCCGTGCGCCGACTCGCGGAAGGCGCGCATCGCGTCGCCGCGATACCAGCGCCAGAGGTGATACACCGCCCACGCCGAGTCGCCGAGCATCACCGTCTCGTCCGCCTCGTGTACCGCCTCGACGATCGCCCCGGCGGCGATGCTGTCCTCGAGGCTGAACGCCTGCCCGCCGTCGCTGCCCGCGCACACCACCGCGATATCGAGCTTCCGACGCGCCGCCTCGGCGAGCAGCCGGCACGATGCCGCACGCCGGTTCACCAGCGCCGCCGCAACCACCAGCGGCGCCGCGCGGGCGCTGCGCAGCGCCCGCGTGCCATTCGTCGTGAACAGCACGGCCGAGCGCCCCTTGAGCGACAGCGACGCGAACTCCGCGGGCGAGTTCCCATGGTCGAACCCGCGCGGCGGCCGCGCTTCCACCTCTCCGCACAAGAGCGAGAAGTTCTGGACGGCCAGCGACCGGGCGTCGCGCAGCGTCCCCGCCACGATCGCCCGCAGCAACCCCTGGTCGAACATCGCGACCAGCGACGTCGACGCGCGTAGCACGTCGACCACCGCCACGGCGTGTTCCGCCGGCTCGCGCATCAACCCCGGCGTCAGCGCCACCGCGATCCGCATGCATCGAGCCTACGCCCGCAGCCCGCCGGCCGTCGAGGTCTCCCGTCAAGCCGCGCGCCGCCGCCGTCAAGGATGCCGCTTCCACCCGCGCCCGCGCTCGTTCGACCTGCCCGCGGCACGATCACTCGCGCATCGATCTCCGTCCCCCTAACGGCTGCATCGCAGCGCATGCCCACGGCTGCATTTCCGGTGACAAGCGCGTCGATGCGGCGCGATCGGCGGCGCGGGCGATGTCGCGCACCGTCGCGCCGCGCCTAGCCTGACGGGAGCGGCGCCGCACGAGCGTGCGACGCGCGGGGATCTGGCATGGCGCTCAACGGGCGGTTCGTCCTCGGGTTCGTGGTCGTCGTCATCACCGTCGGCGCGGCGATCGCGATCGCCGCGGCGGCCACGGCGCAACCGGCGGCGAGCCAGCAGTTCCACGCCACCCTGACGCCGCTCAACGCCTCCGGCGTGCAGGGCACGGTCGCGCTCACGCTCGACGGAACGCAACTCACCGTCGACATCGACGCCTAGGGTCTGTCGCCGCAACAGCCGCACATCCAGGCGATCTACGCGAAGCCGGGCGGCGCCGATGCCGTCTGTCCGACGCTCGCAGCCAACGTCAGCGAGGACGCAGGCCATGTCGCCTACGGAGCCGTCGCCCGCCCGCTCGACCCCTTCCCTTCCACCGCCGGCGAGGCGTCCCGGGAGATCTACCAGCTGAGCGGCACGCCGGACCTCACGAAGACCGCGATCGTCATCCAGGGCGCCCCGAATGGCGGCCGCTACGACGCCAGCCTGCCCGTCGCCTGCGGCGAAGTCGTCGCCGGTCCCGCCCCCTGTGCAACGCCGCCGACGGACGCATCCGTCACGACGACGAACGCGAGCGGCAGCGCGACGACCACGCCGACGGACACCGCGACGCCGTCCCCCTCGCCGACGCCATCACCGTCCCCGACACCGTCGCCCTCACCCGCGCCCTCCGGCTCGGCGACCATCGCGGGCACAGCGACCAGGCCGGCCGCCACGCCGTCGGCGAGCGCGACCGCCTGCGCCACAGCGAGCGCCTCGGCGACGGCGAGCGTCAGCGCACAGCCGACCGGCACATCGCCGGCACCGGCGCCCGTCCCCGGTACGCCGACGTCGGCCGGCGGCGTCGGTGGCATCGGCCTGCCGTCCGCGTCCGCCACCACCGCACCGACGAACACACCGAACGCCGCGGCCACCAGCACACCCACCGGCGCGCCCACCAGCACAGCGACCGCCGCACCGACGAACACGCCCACCGCCACCGCAACGAGCACACCGACCGCCGCGCCCACCCGTACACCGACGGCCCCGCCCACCGAAACGAGCACCGCCACTCTCGGCGCCGGCGGCGTCGCCGGCGATGAGACGACGCCTGGCGCATCGCCCGGCGCCGCGGCGGCCAGCGCCACGCCGACGATCGCTGCCACGCTGCCCGGCGCCGGCACCGGCGATGGCGGCGCCTCGTGGTGGGCCTGGCTCGTCGTCGCCGGCTCCGGCGTGCTCGTCGTCGGCGCCGGCATCATCGTCGCCGCACTCCGCGGCGGCGCCCCGTAACACCGGAGCGCGGACGCCGCCTGCGTCACCGCTGGATCGCGCCGCGAAGCCGCGCGACAATGCCCGCGCACGCCATCGCCCGGGCGTACCGCAGCGCAGCAGCACGGGAGGATGCACATGGACTTCTTCGACGTCATCCGCACACAACGCGCGATGCGCCGCCTCAAGCCGGACCCAGTCTCCGACGAGGACCTCTGGACCATCCTCGACGCCGCCATCCACGCCCCCAGCGGCGGCAACACGCAGGGCTGGAACTTCGTCGTCATCCGCGACCGCGCAGTGAAGGAGAAGATCGGCGCCTGGTACCTGGAAGCCTGGGATCGCGCGTACGGCCCGCGCCGCGACGCCATGCTCGAGGATGCGCAGGCCGGCCGCATGTTCCGCTCGGCCGACTACCTCGCGAACCACCTCGCCGACGTGCCGGCGCTGATCCTCGCGACGCTGCAAAACCGCACCGGCTTCGGCGCCGATGTCAGCCACGGCGCGTCGATCTACCCTGCCGTCCAGAATCTCATGCTCGCCGCCCGCGCCCTCGGCCTCGGCACGACGCTGACCACGCTGCACCGGTTGCACGAACAGGACGTCCGCGAGCTGCTCGGCATCCCCGCCGACGTCGACACGATGGCCCTCATCCCGGTCGGCCATCCGCGCGGCCGCTTCGGCGAGCCGCAACGCGTGCCGGCGGAGAAGGTGACGTACTGGGATCGCTGGGGCGAACGAAAGACGCGCGGCGGATGACCGGCAGCGACGCGGCCGTCATGCCGGCGACGTAGGCAACGCCGATGAACGCGCGCATCATCGTGCATGGTGGCGCCGGCAGCTGGAGCGCGCACCCCGCCGCCCTCGCGTTCGCGCTCGCCGCCTGCGAGGAAGCGGCCCGCGCCGGCGCTTCACGCATCGCCGCCGGCGCCAGCGCGCTCGACGCGGTCGAGGCGGCCGTCCGCGTTCTCGAAGACGAGCCGCTGCTCAATGCCGGACGCGGCAGCTGTCGCAACCTCGCCGGCGATGTCGAGATGGACGCGCTGATCATGGACGGCTCCACGCTCGGCCTCGGCGCCGTCGCCGCCGTGCGCGACGTCTGCAACCCCGTCTCCCTGGCGCGCCGCGTGATGACCGACACCCGCCACACGCTGCTCGCCGGCGACGGCGCAGCGCGCTTCGCCGACGCGATCGGCTTCCCGCGCTGCGATACGCGCGCCTGGCCGACGCCGGAGACGCGCGATGTTGCCGCTCGCCGCCCGCCATCCGATACGCATGGAAGCGACGAGGGCGAGGCCACGGCGGCCGACGCCGACATCGTCGGAGCGCCCGCACGTAGTGCGCCGCCGGCCGCGCGCGACACCGTCGGCGCCGTCGCGCGCGATGCGGCGGGCAACCTCGCCGTCGCCGTCTCCACCGGCGGCATCCCGAAGAAGATGCCCGGGCGCGTCGGCGACAGCCCGCTCGTCGGCTGCGGCGGTTACGCCGACAACGCCACAGCGGCGGTCGCCGCGACCGGCGATGGCGAGGCGCTGATGAAGCTCGTCGCCAGCAAGCGCGTCTGCGACCTCGTCGGCCACCGCGTCCCCGTGCAGTCCGCCTGCGACGAGCTCGTCGCGCTCCTGCACGAGCGCCTGGATGCGTCGGGCGGGCTCATCGCGCTGGATCGCCACGGCGGCGCCGCCGTCGCCTTCAACACGCCCGCGATGCCATACGCCTGGGTCGACAGCGACGGCATCGTCCGCAGCGCCGCCACCAACCTGCGCGCCTGATCGCCAAGGGCCGATCGGCGCGGGCCGGGCAGCCGCCCGTCGCGTTCGCAGCCCCGGCAGCGGGCAGCGCGCCGCGTCTCAAGCTCCACACAGGGCCGCGGGAAGTGGTCCGACGCCAGTCGAGCTCGCGCGGTCTGGGTCCGCGTGCTCTACCTGCGCGTCGCTGTAGGCGCGCCCTGCGGTCTCGGTCGCCGTGGCGAGAGCCGGGGGAGGGTGAGAGCCTGCCTACCGTGCGCACATCCACGTTAGGTCGGCGATTCCATACCGGCGCGGAGCGCATCGGTCGCCGACTGCGCCAGCATGTGCCGCAGCACATCGGCCGTGCCGACGAAGAAGCCCAGCCCGTATGCCAGGTGCAGGCAGGCGAAGGCCGCCGGCAGCCGGCGCAGCGATGGCTCGTCGTTCCGCGCCGACAGCAGCGACGCGGCCGCCACCGCCGCCGCGTACGTGCCGGCGATGCCCGCGAAGCGCTGCCAGCGCCCGCTCCGCGCGGACAGCGCCGTCAGCGCCAGCACCCCGAGGAACGCCGCCGGCACCAGCTGCCGCGCCCGCGCCTGCGCCGGATGCCGCCGCAGCACCTCCGGCTTCGCGCGCCCGTACCCGAAGTACTGCCGCCAGAGCGCACCGAGGTCGCCGCGCACCGTGTACATCGCGCGGATGCGCGGGTCGAGGAGGATCATCCCGCCCGCGTCCAGCAGGCGGTAGTTGAACTCGTCGTCCTCACCGCGGTCGATGTCCTCCGCGAAGCCGCCGATGCGCTCGAAGACGTCGGCGCGGTAGGCGCCGAACGCCACCGTATCCGTCGCGCCCGGCTCGCCACCCGTGCGGAACGACGCGCCGCCGACCCCGAACCGCGACGCCATCGCGATCGCCACCGCGCGTCCGAACGGCGTGTCGCCCTCGCTCTCGATGACGCCGCCGACGCAGTCGGCGCCGCTCGCCTCCAGCGCTGCGATGCTGCGCGTGAGGAAGTCCGGCGCCGCAGCGGCGTGCGCATCGAGCCGCACGATCACATCGCCGCGCGCGTGACGCAGCGCCGTGTTCATCGCCGCCGCCGGCTTCCGGCGCGGATTCTCGATCAACCGCAGGTCCAGCGTCGATTCCGCGGCGAAGCGGCCGACGATGCGCGTCGTGTCATCGGTGCTCATGCCGTCGAGCAGCAACACCTCGAGCCGCGCGCGGGGGTAATCCTGCGCCGCCAGGCTGTACAGGCAGCGCTCGATGTAGCGCTCTTCGTTGCGGGCCGGGACGATGACGGTAACGAACGGGAGTGCCATGCGCCGAACGTAACATGATTCGCGCGCCGACAGAAAGCGCGCGACGGGGCAGACAGCGCCGATCACGGCCGTCCCCGGCCATGCACCGCGCCGCAGCGCCCCTCGCCGCAGCGGTCCGCCCGCATGTCAAGCCCACGGATCGCGCCCCATGCGCGGGCGGCGCCGCCGCCGCCGTCGACGACGCACCGCGGGCAAAAGCGGAGCCGGCCTGGTCCGTCCTGCTGAACACGGCGCCAACCCGGAACCAGCCTCAACAGAAGTGGCAGCGGGCCAGACGATGCAAACCTGGAGTCGCCGTCGTTGACCGGCCGCGGCACGGACGTGCCGCTCGGGCGGCCAGCGTCGCACGGGAGGCGGCAGCGCGGCTACGTTCGGGCGCCGACGCCGCTCGTCGCCGCCGGGCGCGTCTCGAGCGAATCGAGCGCCGTCCGCACGTTCTGCGCGAACAGCTGCAGCTGCTCGTCGAGCCGCCGCAGCATCTCCGTCGCATAGCGGTCGGCTTCGTCCATCTGCTCGTTCGCCAGCTTCTCGGCTTCCGCCATCCGCGCCTTTGCGCGCGTCTCCGTATCTTCCAGCATGCGGTCGCCGCGCGCCTCCGCTTCGCGCACGAGCATGTCCGCGCGCGCTTGCGCCTCGCGCACGAGCGCGTCGTGCGAGAGCAGGTCATCGATCTGCTCCTGGCAGCGACGCAGCTTGATCTGCGCTTCCTCGTCGGCCCGCAGCAGCACGTCGTCGCGTCGCTTCAGCAGCTCTTCCGCTTCCTTGATCTCGTTCGGGAGCGCCGCGCGCATCTGGTCGACGAGATCCAGCAGCCGTCGCCGGTCGACGACCACGCCCGCGCCGATCGGCATCCGGCGCCCCTCCGCCACCATCTCTTCGAGCCGGTCGATCAGATGTAGAGAATCGATGGCTGCACCTCCCTGCATTCGTCGCCTGCGTGCCGATCCGTTGTCGGCGTCGGCCCGTCGATCACATACGGCGCCCATCGCGGGCTCGCCGACCACGTCACGCCCCGACACACTGTGGAAAGCGGGCGCGGGAGCGGCGGGACCTCGCCACCTCCGCCATCCTCACATCGCGTCGCCGCAACGAGGCTCCCCGCGCCACAGTGTGGAGAGGGGCCGGGGTGAGGGCAGCCGGCCGATCACCCGGCGAACTTCGCCCGCAGAGCCTGCGATACGTGCGGCGGCACGAGGTCCGACACATCATACCCCAGCGCCGAAACCTCGCGAATGCGCGTGCCGCTGATGAAGAGGTGCTCCAGGCTCGCCATCAGATAAATCGACTCGATGCCCGGTGCCATCTTCTTGTTCATCAGCGCCATGTCGAATTCCGCTTCGAAGTCCGTCACGGCGCGCATCGACCGCACGAGCACGCTTGCGCCCTCCGCCTTCGCGAAGTCCACCGTCAGCCCGCTGTACGCCTTCACGCTGATGTTGCCGTAGTCCTTCACCGCCTCCTCGAACATCGCCACGCGCTCCTCGGTCGAGAAGAGCGGTTGCCGCAGATCCGCCACGGCGACGATCACGCCGTCGAACAGCTTCGCCGCGCGGCGGGCGATGTCACGATGGCCGTTGGTCACCGGGTCGAAGCGCCCGGGGAAGATGGCGAGCGTCACGCGCGGCCCTCCTGCTGCTCGTAGATTGAGACGACCGTATCGCCGTGCCGCCGGCGTCGATACAACGCCAGCGCGCCGAGCTCGTCCGGCGCCCCGACGCGGCGATGGTGCTCGTACACCAGCACGCCGCCCGCAGCGACGAGCGACGACCGCGCGACGGCTTCCACGGTGGTCACCGCGTCGCTATCGTAATACGGCGGGTCGGCGAGGACTAGCGTATACGGTTCACGCAACCTTGACGTCGCCAGCGCCGCCGGCATCGTATGCAGTTGCGCCCGCGCCTCGAAGCCGCACAGCGCCAGGTTCGCCCGCACCACGCGCGCCAGCTCCGCGTCCTGCTCGACGAAGTCCGCGCGCCCCTCGCCGCGGCTCAGCGCCTCGATCCCGAGCGCCCCTGTCCCCGCGTAGAGGTCGAGCACCCGCTCCAGGCTCGCGCCCATCGATGCCAGCATGTCGAAGATCACGCCGCGGATCAGGTCGGACGTCGGCCGCGTCCCCGGCCGCCCCGACGACCGCGGCCGCGGCGGCCCCTTCAGGTTCCGCCCCCGCGCCGACCCCGCGATCACGCGCATCGGCGCGTCACTTCGGGCATCGGGAGGCGCGGCTTCATACGCCTGCCGTGGTGCACGAGCAGGGATGGCAGCCACGTCCGCCCATGCTCGCGCCCGTTTCGATGCCAGCCTGCCCTTCCCGGCGGTAACGAGCCGGCGTTCGCCGGGCCGTCGTGGTTCCGAATGGGTGCTTCGGGTCGGTCAGAACGACACGCGCCCAGCGGCGTTCTTCGCTCGACCTCACGCCTTGGCGAAGCTCCGTTCTCCCCCTGCGGGAGAGGGGCCGGGGGTGAGGAAGTTCGGCCCGCGATCCGTCTGCTGGCATCTCGCGCGGACCGCGCCTCAACGTGGGGCGACGACGTCGAGCGTCACCTTCTGCGCCGCGCGCACAACGCCGTCGCTGACGATCAGCGTCACCTGGTAGGTACCCGCCTTCGCCGGCGCCGTCCAGATCACCGACTCGCCCGACTTCGCGCTCAGCGCGCCGTCCGCCGCCTGCCACGACGGCGTGAAGAGCGCGCCGTTCGGCTTCGTCAGCCTGACCGCGCCGCTGTCCGCGAGCTCGCTCACCGCCGGCCAGACGTCGCCGCCGCCGTCCTCCGCCGCCACATCGCTGATCACGACGCCGCCGAGACTGAACCGCTGCGCGAGCTGCAGCCGGAAGGCCGCGCTGAACCGGTTCGCGATCCACACCGTCCGCTTGCCGCCGCGCCCGGCGTAGCTGAAGGTCACCGCGCGCGCCGTGTCGTCCCAGCGCATGCCGCTGGCGCCGGCGCTCTGCGCCAGGTCCTGCGCCGTCAGCTTTACCGGCGATGACGGCGCGATGCTGGCCGCTACGTCCGTCGACACCTGGCTCGCCAGCGTCAGCGCGTCGTTCAGCGACATCGTCCGCAGGCCGTCGCCGCCGCGCTCGACGCTCAGCGAGCTGATCGTCAGCAGCAGCTTCGCCGGATCCACCTTGCCGGTGATGTAGTTGAGCGCCGCCTCGGTGTCCTGGAAGTACAGCTCCTGGTCGATGTTCGTCGCGATCTCGATCGAGTCCGCCAGCTGCCCGAGCTTCGCCCAGTCGTACGCCCCCGCATCGATGCTGCCGTTCTTGCTCATCGGCGCCGGCAGCGTCAGCGTCAACGTCCGCTGGTCGGCGTGCAACGCCATCGCCAGCTGCGACACGAAGTCGGTGAACTGGTCCTTCTGCTCCGGCGCCACGCTGTGGTAGTCGATGTCGATCCCGGCGAAGTTCCCCTGCTTCACGGCCGCGGCGATCGCCTGGGCGTGACGGGCGCGCAGCTGCGGCGAACGGAGGATCGCGTTCACCGTATCCGCGCTCGGCGCCACGATCGCCGGGACGACGGTATAGCTTGCCGGCGGCACCGCGGGCGGCGTGCCCGCGACGTCGCCCGTGTCTGTCGGGATGAAGGTCAGTGGGTGCAGCGTCGTCAGCGCCGCCGCCGCCGCTTGCTGCACCGTCGTGCCGGCCGGCAAGACGCCGGCGACCTGCAGCGACGCCTTCGTGCGGCGCAGCACGGCCACGTTCCCCGGCAACGATGGCACTTCGCCGCGCGCCGCCGAGCCGCCGGCGACCAGCGCCGCGTCGGCCAGCCGCTGCCACGCGCCGCCGCTGTAGGTGTAGAGCGCGAGGCTGCGCTCGTCCGTCTGCTTGTCCTTCAGCGGCACGGTGAGGCGCGAGCCGCCACGCTTGTTCGCCGGCGCCGCGAGGTCGAACAGCCCGCTTTCCGCGACGAGTCCCGCCGGCAGCTTCGGCATCCCGGTGCGCACCGTCGACGAGTACGTGTCCGAGTTCACCGGCGCGCCGCCGTCGTTCGCGCTCGCCGCGCCGCCGCCGCGGCTCAGCACCGAGATCGGCGGCAGCACGAGCACCAGCAGCAGAACCGCCAGCCCGACGATCGTACCGATGATGTAGGCCGCGGCCCGGTCAGGCGCCGGCGGCTTCGCGGCATCGGTGAGGAGCGGATCGAAGGGGCCCCGCGGTTCCCTTGCCATGATTGGCCGTAGCCCGGCGGGCGACGGCGCGTACCTCCCCTATCCCATCCACCTGCGGGGCCGCCCGAGCGACGACGGCCCCGCTGCGGCCGCCTGTGTGCATCGGGCCGCGGGCGCGTCCCGGCGCCGGTGACGGAGACGCCCGCGCGTCGCCACGCGCATCCCGGCGGCGCCCCACGATCTTTCCCGCTCCGCCCGCGTGCGTCAACCCCCGTTCCGGCCGGCTGTTGGTGTTCCGAGATTCTGTCCTCACTAACTGTTCTGTGATTTTGTCCTCT
>JADEYI010000385.1_pt1 | contig 64788 bp, 81 predicted proteins | sample 8542331 | NCBI WGS metagenome assembly JADEYI01 (sample SAMN16510988, study PRJNA670497) | mine drainage metagenome | isolation source: biofilm near Copperflume 1 | place: Germany: Marsberg coppermine Kilianstollen | collected 2018-02 | reverse complement strand
CCTTCCCCCTGGAAACTGAGCTGCCCGCTGACTGGATTGTCTGCTCCAACAGCTCCTGGTCTGACAGCTGCGGCATCCCGGGCGCGCCTGCACGAACAAGGAGAAGCTCTGCTTCAAGATGCAAGCGGTAGTTTGCCAACAGGCCTTATAGCTACACTATCTGTATTTAGCATTACAGATCTTCAGGATCCATTCCTCTGGCCCTCGCACGCACAAAGACACAGTGCGGCAAGCTCTCCAGATATTCAGAGCCACATCTTTAGAAATTATGGGGTTCTCTGCAAGCCAATGAAGACGAGCTTCCTCTCTGTGAGGAGGCGAAATCTGCATGCAAGGTCTTCTAAAGGGTCGGGAGCAGAGCAGAAGACTTTGCTGCTCAAAAGCATGCCTGCAGAGACCAGATGGGTCTCTCTCTCTCTCTCTCTCTCTCTCTCTCTCTCTACACAAGAAGGAGCTAAAGGCATGGTGTTCAGGGGTCGGGAATAAAACAGCAGGGCAGGGGATACTGAAGGCAACCCCCTGGGATTTCAGTACCCTCTGAGCAGAGGCAAAAGAGGGTCTTGGAGAGCAGCGCACCGCCACCCATTTTCATCATCTTGGAGAGGGACTGCATTTTGGCGCGCATGCCGCCGAAGGTGCCGATCATATTAGTCACGTCAACCTCGATCCGGCCGGCCCCGCGCGCGATCCGCCGCCGCCGCGACGCCGTCTACGCGTGTTATACAATCGTTAGTAAACTTTGTCGAGGAGTAGACATCGGCACAGCAAGTCAGGGATATACACAGCCATGCGACTTACAAGTGTTTGCACCAAGAGCCAGCAGGATTATATATTATAAAAGAAGCCAGCACAGCAGAAGCAGAAAGCTCTTCTTATATATGCCTGACTCTGTTGGTGGTGTGAGCCGGGAAAGGTGCAAAATGGATTTGCACTCCCGATGAGACACACAGCTCGGGCGTAGTACTCAGAGAGAAGTTCACAGACAATTGAGGGTGTGAGACCTGTCAATGCGCAAAAGTTTACTCAAGGCACACCCACCTTGGCGAGGAGGTCTGGGTTGGTCCGCTCGTCGGGAGTCATGCTGTTTATGAGCGCTTCAAACATCTTGAACTGCTTCTCTGCCTCATTCAGCTGCTTCTCCGTGATCTGGTTCATACCTGCATGGAGATTATCACTCGTGCTCGCTAGTGATAAACGCCTTGACAAAGTGACCTGCTTGCAAGCTCAGATAGGGGCTATTAAGAGGTCCAAAAGATGACCCCAACCACAACACGACAGCATTAAATAACATTTCAAGCATCGAGCAACTGGCAATTATGACTTCTTTGCGCAACTCTCGTCCGCCCATTCAAATGCAAGTTCAGGAAAATTGAAGTCCATGCAAAGACTAGTAAATAGCTAACAGCTGACTCACCCGGTAGCATTTTCATGATCTGCCCCATGCTGCCCATGCCCGAGACCATCTTGTACTGCTTCAGGAAATCATTGAAGTCAAACTTGGCGCTGAGCATCCGCTTGGTGATCTCTGCAGCGTCCTCCTCTTTGATGGATGCCTCTGCCTTCTCCACCAGCGATAGCACATCCCCCATGCCTGCACAACCAAGGCGCAAGGTTGTCTCAACCCAAGCCAGCTTCCCTTTGCTATCTTCTCCTTCAGAGTACAAAACATCATGAGCGCCTTGTTCTTCCTTTGCATGCCTTTCTCTTGGCATGCTCCTAAGAGCAGGCTTCAGGAACCGGCACACACAGTGATAAGACTCCCAGTATGAGCAGCCCTCGAACTTCAGGCAAGCTGTGCGCAAGAAATCTTGAAATCGTAACACTTGCAGTCAGAAAGCGATGTGCAGCAGAAGAAGGTAGTTGTGGGCAGTATTGAGCGACGCCAAAATGAGCAATGGCAGGAGAAGACAGCCCGCAAAGAGACTTAGGGGGGCAACTGAAAATCACCGAGGATGCGCGAGGCAATGCGGTCAGGGTAGAAGGGCTCCAGAGCCTCCAATTTTTCTCCTGTGCCCACAAACTTGATGGGCTTGCCGGACACCGCCTTCACGCTCAGCGCCGCTCCGCCGCGGCTGTCACCGTCCATCTTTGTGAGAATGGCGCCTGCAGCATATGCAATGCAAGAATATTTTTTTTTGTGAAGATGTTTGTGCAAAAGTCAACTCTCGGTAAGGAAAGGAGGGTTGGTACATCGCTTGCTGTTTGCTTATCTTTTTGACCCCGGCATTGTTTTTAGAATTGCACGTCGCTGCAGCCAAGTGTTAAACATCTCAGCAGTCTGCTGAGCATGTGTTTCACCAGGGGTAAAATGCAGATTGAGCCAGCAAATTTTTGGGAAAGGAGGACGCCCCCACAGGCTGGCTTTCAGGTTGTGGCATGGTTCTGGCAGACATGTGGACTCAGTGATTGCAGGCAGTACAATGAAGTGGGCGCACCGGTGATCTCTGCGGCCTCGTTGAAGGCTTTGACAAGGCCTGCAGCCTCCTGGCCGGTCATGGCGTCCACAACCAGGAGTGTATCTGACGGCTGCACCGTCGCCTGCACCTCCCGCAGCTCGCTCATCATGTTGGCGTCAATCTGCGCACAGCCAGCACAGCCCCGTCAGCATTATTACCCTTACGGATCCACAAAATGGTACCCCCGGCGCTGATGAATACAATCCTCGACATCCTGCAGGTTTGCGGAATAACGTTGTTGGAAACACAGGGTTCCTTGCGTCCTCAGAATTATTCCTCAGCAAGCAGTGCTCCCAATGATACTCGGTGACATGCAGGTGCAGAGTTTAGCCATGCACACTTCGTTGACCTGTAGATTCCGAGCTGATAATATGTAATAGATATTCACGGGTTTCAACATCACAAAGACAGCAGGCATGATCAGGCACCTGCAGGCGTCCAGCTGTGTCCACGATGATGGCGTCAAAGTCCTCAGCGCGAGCCTTGGCGAGTCCCCTCCTCGCAATCTCCGCCGGCTTTGCATCCGTGCCCATCTCAAACACAGGCACCTGCGTTTGCATGGCGGGTGCAATTCAGCACATCAGCATGCTGTGCAAGAAGCTCATGATTCTCACAGATCCCTGATGCACTGCTCTCGTGCATCCAAGGCATCAGATTGAGGATGGCGGATTGTTGCTGCTGGCATTGTTTCCCTCAATGTCTGCTCATGCTCACATGCCTGCAGTTCTGAGAAAAGTTACGCATAGGATCAGTTAGACTGAATAATTGAACCCACAGCTGGTGATGTACACCAACGAACAGGTGAATGAATGACTCTTTTCACCTTTAATTTGTGCCCCCTTGCAGTTTGTGTGAGCAGTAGCAGTCGATGTTGGATTGCAAGTTTACGCCTGGGTGTAAAAGAGAGAACTAAAACAAGTCCAGCCATTTGAGCTTTCCCATAATGGCAGGAGAGCTGGCAGCTAAGGCAGCGCACATTGATGCGCTCTCCCAGGCTGACAAGCTGGTCGATGGCGGCCGGCCGGTACACATCGGTGGCCACCATGAGGACTCGCTTGTTGCGCTTCTGCAGCGCCAACGCCAGCTTCCCACACGCCGTCGTCTTTCCCACTCCCTGCAGGCCCGCCATCAGGATGACCTGCGCAGGGGTACACCAACTCCCCAGCTCACGCTACCAGCCAGGTGTATAAATATTGTACGTTGCGTTCCTCAGACTTCGTGAGACACTGGCATCCATCAGGCGATTCAAGGACACTCAGTAGATTTGCATGATGAGGAAGTCATTGAGGGACGCTTGATGCAATTCATTCAACATTCACAATACTGCTGCGGCAGAATATACATGTCTGGCAACGAAAGAAAATAAGCACCTGGGGGCCGTCCTTGGGGTCATTGAGGTCCTGCTGCTGGCCGCCCATGAGCTCTACGAGCTGATCATTGACCACCTTTACCAGCTGCTGGTCCGGCCGCACACCCTTCAGAACCTTGGTCCCCAGGGCTGTCTCCTCCACACTCTTCACAAACTGCCTCACCACTGGCAAACTCACCTGCGCGACGCATGACCGGCCTGAGAGTCACGCATTGCGCCCTTCATTCCACACCATCATAGCTGCACTCGAGAAATTACCTTTTGGCTGTGGGATCCATCAGAATGACGTTTGCGATCGGCCAGGAGACATCCCCGCATGCATGCATGAACATCGGGCAATTGGCATGCATGGCACATCACAGATGCATGCAGATGTCCGGCTCCGGTGGCTGTGCAAAGCAGGATTCCAGGGGGAGTCTGCAGATGGCTCACGTCTGCTTCTAGAAGGGCTCGCCGGATCTCCCGCATGGGTGTTTTGATGTTGTCCGCTGTGAGCTTGCCATCCTTCCTGACAGTGTCCCACACTCCCTCCAGTCTCTGGCTGAGGTTGTCGAACATGCCGGCGCGTACAACCATGCATGATCCTCTCTGCGTGAAGTACATCCATATGCCTCAGGTATGACAGGTGGCCTGCTGCTGGTGGTATGGCCAAGAAAGTGACATGACTGACGCCACAAATGTAAAGCCACAAATTTCGGGCTCAAACGTCCTTTAATTTATATCTGGTGACGACAGGGCTGTGAGTCCACGCAGACGACAGTTACCTGCTGCAGGATTGGAGGCTTCAGCTGCAGCTTTGTCGAGACCAAGGCATTCCTCCGCCATGATAGCGCTTGATGCTGGGAAGTACGATTCCTATTGCTTGTGGATGGCAGTGCTGTGCAGTGAGACGCATGTGCCGAGGTTCTGCTGTGTGCGAAAGGGGGATCTGCTATGTGATAACTGCAACTTGGGATAGGCAAAGACCCCATTTTAACTTTCACATGCAAGGATAGCAGTCAATAGCAGTCAATAATTTGCAATAGATCATACGTTCTATTCTGAAATGTAGTAAGTTTGCTTCTGCTGCGCTTTTCATCTGATCTCATCCTGAAGCCCTACAGGACCCTTTCGACTGTTAACAACGTTGCAACTCCCTTTCAACCAATACCCTACCACCTCGGCATGCATACGCCAATAGAACCTTGAAACTTGGTGGTGTTCGCGTGAGGTGACTTCAAACTTTTGGAACGGACATTCTTGATATGTCTGCGCTGTGGATCACCAAGCCGCTGCCACCTGGGAGCCCATAAATGCTATAGGCGAAGGCGAAGTGAAGCACGATGATGGGGGTGAAGAAGTATATCGGGCTGAGCACAGTGGCAGCATTGGGAGTTGTGTATCATGCATTCAGCACCCGGGAACAGTAAGAGCTCTTGCTTGATTGCAAATCCACCAATGTGTTTTGTGCAATCAAATGTGATTCTTGTTCTTTGTTGCATAGTTCGTTCATTTGTCTGGCCCTAGCCTGCAATGCCTGCTTAATTTTCAGCGCTCAGGAATCGAAATTCGAAAGCAGTTTCCAATGTGACCAGAAGCACTGCGTATAACACTTCTTCCAAGGCTTTGACCGACAAGTTGAGTGCCCTGTAGGTTCTTTCCTTCAGTCTACTACCTGTCCACTTCCAAGATTGCCATCGCCGTCCTGGGAAACTTTGCGTTCGCCGCTGCCCTGTGCATCTACTTCCTCCTCACTAAGGTGCTGTACCCTCTGCTTGAAGCACTCCTCAGCAAGCGGCCCTATGAGCAAGCTCAATCTCCGGAAATACTTGCTCGCTTGAGTAGAAACGTCCTTATTTTGACAATGTCGTGATTGCAGATCTTCCTGGGGACATTGAGGGAGGCCGAGGTAGAGCGCATCAACAACAGAATCAGCCAGGCAGTCATGGAGACCTGCCTGGCCATGACCATCTTTCGCGACGAGTTCAATGTCAATTTCGTGGCCATGTTCACGATCTTGACCTTCATCAAGGTCTTCCACTGGCTGGTGCAAGACCGAGTGGACTACATTGAAACCACTCCCACAGTCTCTCGGCTGTCCCATGCTCGCATCCTCGTCTTCATGGGCATCCTACTGGTGAGGCTGCCGTCAACTTGACGAAAAACAATGGTTACAGCGCAGAGCTTTGCATCCTTGCCTCACATTAAGCATTTCATATTTCCTAATGCGTGCTTCCTGTTCTGTACTCAATACTCCCAAGTGCATGCCTCTGGTCATGCACATCATCTCGGCATTTGCATGGCCTGTGCTTGCTGACCATAGCACGTGATCAGCATGTGATCGTGGCCTCATGTGCTTGCAGAGCGTGGACAGTGCTTTCCTGCAGTACCTCATCAGCAAGACCCTCGCAAAGAGCGCCAGTGTGCACCTCCTTTTCGCCTTCGAGTACATCATCCAGGTCCGGGACTCTGCAATTTCCATTTCATTACTGCTGTAAACATCTTTCAATTTTCCATGCTGCCTTTCTCCATGTCCGTGAGTCTAACTCTGTGGGTTTCCAATACTTCCCTCTAGTCTCTTTCATGCTTGAAGATTCTCTCGACTGCGCATGCAACACTGAAGCGCACCTTGTGTTGCTGCGCAGGCGTCGGTGATCGTGTCAACCTTCCTCAAGTACGTGCTGTCGATGATTGACAACTACATGGAAGGGCGCTGGGAGCACAAGGGAGTCTATGTGTTCTACTTGGAGCTCGTGACTGACATGCTTCACCTGCTCGTCTACCTGGTCTTCTTTGTCATCGTCTTCACCAACTATGGCCTGCCTCTCCACCTGGTGACTCCCGTCTTCACACATGCATGCCATGTGGAAGGCCTGACGTGAATCACATCCTACCACAGCTGTGCAAGTTGCTAAAGTTACTTTCTGCAGCGTCTTAGCAAATGAAACAGCAGCGTACATTCATAAAAGGACCCTTAGCGAACATGGGTATCTGGACATAGCTTCTGCAAGGGAAGCAAAGGCGAGTGCGTGAAATTAAGGCTAGAGCAGGCAGCAGGTAGTGTTACCATAGTGTTAAGCAAACTTGCCAGAGGTTAACAAAGGGACCTGTCAAGGGCTGATCAGAGGAGGGCTAATCATTGCAACAGGTTACCGTAGTCAGCACCATATTTCCCGCACCCCTCCAAATGCGTGAAATGTCTGGACCTGTTTTCCTGGGTCTTTCCTTCCTTGTAATGATGTTTCATCATCACCAATGTGTCAGGCGCGGCGAGAGCTTTCCAATACTGGTCTCAAGATTGTCATAGGGGTTATGTTTTGCATTTTAGGGTCTTTAATTTTCGACCCTTTTAAGTGAAAAATACACCCGGGAAATATGGTGCTGACCACGGTACATTAGAAAGGAGCCCTACTTGACTGAGGATGCATGTGGTGCCCGTGCGCGAAGGTGCGCGACCTGTACTGGACGTTCCGCAACTTCCGGAACCGTGTGGCCGATTTCCTGCGGTACCGCCGCGTGACGGCCAACATGGACGAGCGCTTCGGCGACGCCACAGCCGAGGACCTGGCGCGCTGCGACGGCATCTGCATCATCTGCCGCGAGGACCTCGCCCCCGGCGCGCGCAACAAGAAGCTGCCCTGCAACCACGTCTTCCACATGCACTGCCTGCGGTGCGCGGTTCTCCGAACTTTGTTACTTGTAATACTCTGGACCCTAAGGCCTCAGATGAACACTACTTGGAGCACTTATCGCGCGCTGCCTCCCCTTGCACAACCTTCTCTTAAATGATATTGCGTTTCAACATCACAGTAGAGTACCAGAAAGATAGTGCATCTATTGCTCTTCCTGCCTCCTGTTACTCCTGCCCTGCCATCCCCTAGCTCTGTGCTTCTATGCCCATGCCAACTCCTACTGATGGTCGATCATTGCATGGCGCTGGTACTAAATGCTTGGGTGTTCCTCTATGCAGGCTTTGTTTCTGATATTCTCTGACTTGGTACAATTTCTTGTGCTTGAATGTTCCATGCTCACAGGTCTTGGCTGGAGCGGCAGCAGAACTGCCCCACCTGCCGAGCGTCAGTCTTTCGACAGCCGGGGCCTCTCGAGCAGTTGAGCAGGCAGGACCAGGGCGCCCAGCAGCGTCCTGCTCAGGCGGTGCGCCACTCTCTTGTCTTCAAACCCCATCTTATATCAGACGCTCCCTCAACTCCTAAAGAGCACCTCTGCATTGACGGTGTCATTTGGACTCCAAGACAGCCCAGGGAGCACTATATCTAATCCCCTCAAGTTAAAGAATATTGAAGTTAGAAATGGTGTGAAAATGCAGTATCCCCTGAAGCTTTTATGGTAAAGGCGCTCAGGTTTATATTGAACATGGGGGGCGGTGTCCTGGTAGCAGGGTGCGGCAGGCAACAATGCGGCCGGGCAGCAGCGCGCGGGGGCACCGGGGGGCCAAGCACAGGTGCAGGAGGACAATGCAGCGGCGGCGGCGATGCGGCCGCGGAATCGACGCGCGGCTGCGGCAGCGGCCGCGGCCAGAGCCGCTGCCGGCGGCGTCGCCCCTCAGTCGGCGCCGCGCGGCCCAGACGGCCGGCGCCTGCCGCGCGGTGTGGCCGCGCCTGTGCAGCCCGGTGCGGGCTTCCTCTTTTGTGCTGTGTCACTACTCGTCAATCCTGCTTCTGACTGCACTCAAGTACCTTTGCCGTGAAACTTGTCTTTGTACATGTGGATGGAATGTCATGCTTGCTCCCTTGAGGCAAGATATAATCTTGCACAGTTGCACTTGACAGGTCAATAGTGACATGAAGCAGCTAAGCTGTGTGAACGACGTACTTGGAGCCATAACGGATTTGCCGGCAATCTGGATAATGACAGCTTAGAGGACTCAGTATAACTTCTTCTCTGGCGCACAGGTGTGGGCCAGGCGATGCCGCAGCCGATGCAGGCGCAGGCGTATCCGATCGCGTACCCTGGCGGCAACTACGGGTACGTGTGGAACCTGCCGCAGTGGGCGCCCGCCACCTCGATGGCGCTCTTTGTGCCGGGCCACATGCAGTACGCCGGGCAGCAGGCGCCCGACTCATTCATGCCCGCCGGCAGCCAGGTGAGCTTGTGCATCATAGCTCCTGCGATGCGCCACCCCGCACTTTTCACAGAAATAGGTGGTCCCTGAGCACGGGCTGGTCTTGCAGCTCTTCTGTTGCTCATTGCTGGGATTATATTGAAGCCCACAGTTGCACTTGATTTGAAAAGGGTGTGGGATCTTTAGGGAGGCCTGTCTCTCCCCCATGCAAAGGAAGGCCATTCACAGGAAGCTGTCTAGGAAGCACCATAAAGGGGTCACTGGGCAATTGGTGGGGAGTTATCAAATTATAGTTCAACAACAGTTGAGAAACCCGAAAGTGTATTGCCCCCAACATGCGTCGCTGGAGAATGACTAAAAGACCTGTGCATGCATGCAGGGGCTGGCGCTGCCGATTCTGCCGATGGTGCTGCCGCCGGCGATCCAGGCGCTGATGCAGAGCGCACCTAATTCCACGCCCGAGCAGCAGGCGCACCAAGCCGCCGCCGCAGCCGCCGCGGCCGCCGCCGTAATGTCATCCCCATACTCCGCCATGATGCTGCCTCCCTCCATCCTGCCCATGGGTGCGCGCAGATTCTTGCATTTTGTTTGCAGCCGGCCTGCTTAGTAACGTGACTGCTGTACATAAGTAAGGCCGCAACAGGAAAATATACATTTCATCTTCTTTCATTTCTTCTGTTGCTGGACGTGCAAGGCCCCTCAGGAAAGAATATGCTGTGAGAAGCAGCAGGAATAAAGAAAGTGGACGCAAAGACACTTGTAATTCCTGATCAGATTTTTAGTTGCAGGTCCTCCGTTCAAGTCAAGTGCAGTCAACAAGAAATGTCAAGTATGCCCGGCTGGCTGAGAATCTGACTGTATGTTTTGGGCAGGCATGCACCCGGGCGGGCCACCAGGGGGCGTGGGCAGCACTCCGATGAGCCAGGAGGCGACGGCTGTGGCGGCCGGCAATGCGGCGGCTGCCGCGGCTGCCGCCGTATTGCAGCGCGGCGGCGCGCAGGCATCTGTGGAGACCATGGAGCAGGTGCCTCGCCCTGCTACTCGCTGATGGGCATCCCCAAAGCTATATTGATTTGCCAGACTTGGCATGTTTGTTTCTGGTCGGTCGGCAAGATTTTCCCGTTCTTATGCTCTTTATGCACGCAGCGCTTGGGGCCTGCACCGTGTTATGAAGAGCATGGTAGAGGCACAACACTGCCCTGGAACCGCGAGCAAAAATGCCAAACCTGTTGTTGAATATGGGTCAGTTGATTGTGATTGTTCTCTTACTGATCCAGGACCAGCAACAGGCCTTGTGAGGGTCAATGCAATAGTGCCGAAGTAAGTCTGAGCCCCAATTGCATGGCGCGCAGGTGCTGATGCAGCAGCGGGACCTGGTGCAGGCGCAGATCGAGCGCCTGCACGCGCACATGGAGCAGCAGGGCTCCTCCGCAGCAGGCGCAGCCGCAGCCGCGCCGCCGGCCGTGACAACGCCGCTCAACGGCGCCGGCGGAGGGAACGCGCGCCGGCCGGCCGTGGCGGCGGCGGCTGCGGCTGCCGCCCCCGGGCCCTCCAGCTCTGCAGATGGCCTGGCGCCGTCTCTTCCCCAGCAGAACGACACTGCGGTGATGCCCCTAGTTCATGTTTCAGCGTCTGTGGTCCTTCCTTTGAGGATGCTAACTTCGATGACTTTGTCTGGCTGGGCGTCGCAGTGGATTGTTTGTCAGCATTTCAACCGCGTCCCCCTGTAGGCACCTCAAGTGCCGATTGTGAACATGGCTGTTGTTAACCTGTGGGGGTGCAGAAGGCTGCCCTGGACTGGGCACTGAAGATTGGGTCTTCGACAGAAATGCAAAGAAAAAGTATTTAGGTAGGCAATGTTTGTGCTCAGGTGCTTATGTGCTAATTTTTGTGTGTGACTCTGGCAGGGGTCAAGCAGTGCAGAGGCCGAGAGCAAGCAGCAGCAGGAGGCCGCATCCAGCGCCTCGTCAGCATCAGCTGACACACCGAACGGGGCTGCAAGCGGGAGATTGGACACGCCAGATGCAGATCCAAGCAATGGCGAGGAGCCGTCAGAAGCAGAGGAGATACGGCAGCGACGGCTGCGCCGCTTCAATGCCTAGACAATCGACTGTCCAGTTTGCAGATGATGTAGCAGTACGGTGTGCCGGTCTTGTGATTGCAGGGGATGTGTTGTTATGGACGAAGACTGCCTTGATCAGCCCTCATGAGCCATGTTTTGAGGCAGCCCGAGATTCTTTGTGTCATTTACTCAATCAGAATGAGGCTATGCCTTATACGAAGGAATGAGAGATGTGGTTAGCAACTCATCACATTATCTCCTTCAGCTGCAGGTCTTCTCTTAACATGTGAACTTGAAAGGTGGTTGCAGTGAAAAAATCAGCAAAGTACAACATCCTGCCTTGATGTCAGCATACGACTTTCTCCAACAACCTTGGCTTCCAAAGATGCCTGGACAGTGTGAAATTGCAGGCAAAGAACACATTTACACAAATCATGGCAAACATGGGAAAATAAATTGTGTAACATCATGGGCAGGATCCAGTGCTTGCCCTCTTGAGCATTGCAGCAACTCAGCATCACGCGGGATTCGTGATGTCATGAAGATCGAATTGTCTACAAAGCAGCACAATCCTCCCCTGCCACAGCATATGTACATGTCCAGAGCAATCTCGCATCTGCGCCAATCACTCGCCTTCGTAGGGGCACATCAGCAAGGCTTCTCTGCCACATTGAAGGATTAGGATACCCGCAAGCCATCTTGGAAACATATAATGTTCACATGTCTCTGGGCCAAAGCAATCCTACTCTACATATTATTCTCCCTCTCCAGCTAGCACTACATTTTGGTACACCCGCCCTCTGCGGCCCTCCACTCCCCTACTTTGCATTTCACCTAAGCCTAACCGACCGACAAACACCATTTCCTTCAGACTGCCATTTGACACAGCGTAGGATCCAAATCCCTTCCTGATGCCCCATTTTTTCTGACACAACAGCTGGCAAAGCTTCCTTCTGAAGCCCACTGTCGCATTCTTGAGATCTTTTCTTGCTGCCAAGACATGCTCCCAGAAGGTGATAGACCTGGGCCCATCTGGCTGCCTCCTGAGTGCTGGTCCATCGTCCTAGATCCTTTCTCAAATGGACTTGCGCACTCCCCTTGGCTTCACAGGTGGCGCTGGCAGGGACAGCCGGCGGCCTGACTTGCCATCCAGGCGGCCAAACCACTTCAAAGCCTCATTCTCCTTGGCGCCGATCTTGCCCGGCTTGCTTGAGGTTGATGAGAGCGCGCGCGTGCTGTGCTTCTGCACCCCTCGGGTGCTCTCCAGCTGCGAGTAGGCGTACAGCGGCGTGCGCGCCAGCTTTGCCCTGACTGCTGCCTGCGCATGCAACACACAAATGTCCCTTCAATAAATTCGACAATAGGCAAAACTGAGCCAGCTCAGGTTAGTCACAACTCTGGGAATGAAGGTGAGAGCCAGGCACGAAATGGCTCTGTCAGACTGCTTCATACACATCTCTCCAAAATAACCGAAACAGCAGGGAATGAGGGGGTTCAGAGATGACGGCAACGTAAGAACAAGTAGACATTCCCGACATCCCATGCCTTCCCATTAAGCCCTACTTGTTTGCCCAGCAACACACAGTCCGAGAGTAGGCAGCAGAAGAAGGAGCAGTGCAGTTACCGACCTGCCGTCTGCTCTGCGGTGAGGTCTCTGGGTCTGCAATGCTGCGCCCCTCCCACACTGGCCTGGCCGCAAAAGATGGCGAGGGCAGGATCGGGGACGGCAGCGCGGGTGCCGCAGTTCCACTTTCCACTTGCAGCTGCCTGTTACCAAAAGTCCATGTGAGTCTCCGTTCCCCAATGTCCAGGCAGCCTGTGTTGTTGCTCAAACAAATCAAGGCCAGGGCACATTCAATACTCTATACAGCAATACAGGAAGAGTCATGCCTGTCAATTTTATTGAGCACGTACCACAGGGAAAGGTGGCCCAGTGTACTCCGAGTACACTGAGAGTCTCAACATGTGCAACGAGAAGATGGCTGGGTACTATGCATACCTCTTAATGAGCTTGAGGTAGGGGGCAGCCGCAAAGGTGGGGATGCGGTCTGTGGAGAACGCGCGCACTGCACCGCTGCTGCTGACAGGAGACTTGCGATTGCGGCAGTCATTCAGCTGGGATCCACTGCCGCCAACCTTCTGCTGTGCCAACGTCCCTGCACAAACAGACCGTATGGATCATTGTCATCCAGATCGCCTTGAGTGACATAAAAAGTGCATTTCCAAAATTGCAGTATAGCGTTCAACGCTGCACTCAGGTACAGGCCTCACCATGTGTTGTGGTGAATTTGCGGACGGCAATTGTCTTTGCTGGAGCATGTGGGTTGCCTACTGGCCCTGCATATGCGTAAGAAAGTAGCGTAACCACAAGGAATTTCTGCCAACGAATTGTGTGTTATATGCACAATTTCACAATATTAATGTGAGCTCTGAGCGCTACAACGGACACCCACGCCAGCGCAAGTCTGCCCCATGAGAGTTTCACATAATTCAACAAGAGTTTCGCAGCTTCCTTGAAGCCAAAAGGTCTGCATAGAGGGGGCATCTGGGCTGATTTGCAGCAGAAACGTTCTGGCCCCTCACCGTGCCAGAGGACTTTGAGTGCTCGTCCAGCCCTTGGTATTTTGACCCGCGGCATTGCTTATGACAACGGTGTGGCCTCTGTAGGCTACTTTGATCAGATGACTTGGATTTTGCCGACGCGTTTCCAGATATAGCGCCCTGTGAGAACGCCAAGCGTCACACCCCGATCAAGGCTGCCTCCCTGCAGGCAGCGGAAGGCCGCTAGCCTGTCATTGTGCTAAAAAGGATGGGCTTTGGGATCCACACAGTCTTGAGCTGAGCATTCCCGAGGCAGCTTCCTCGAGACTCGGAGAAATCCGTCGTTTCGATGTTTCTTTCCCTTGCCAGGGTTTGGAGATTGGGGGAAACAGGAGCCCTACACCTCAAGGAAAAGCTAGGCATAAGAAGGAAGTTTTGCTGGCTGCGTTCGATGCGACAAGATCTAGAACGAGAATGTTCAGTGAAAATCTGTTCGTATGTGGTTACCACCTGCAGCCCATTGTCTTGATGATGGAGGGCAGGGTCATTTAACATGTCGTTCGGTTGTTCCGGGACTTCCTTGTCACTTGTCCTCTCGGAAGGCATGGAATCTGGGTCATATCCTGACATATGGCCTTGTTGAAAGTCCTTGGTCACGAGGCTTCACCACATTCAAGTGGTCTGTACAGTGTACAGAGTCTATTCGGAGATTCAATTCGAACATCCAATCGGACGCAACTGGAACCAACTTGCAAAACAGGGTGTTGTTATAAAATATCTAACTACTCAAGATATATCGTAACACGGGATGTACGCGAACATCAAAGAACTCTCGATATCAACATTGCTGCAGTTGCAATACCTGGATCAAGCCTAAGGACCAGCGCAATCGGCAACTCAGCGCCTCTAACTGTTTGGGGGCGCGCTCACAACGGGCAAATTCTCCGTGATATTCCTTGCCACTGGAATCTACATGACGTCAGTGGACACCAACAAGAGACACAACAGTAACATCCCTTGTCACAAACTCGTCATGTTGCAGCCTAGATTGTACCTCAGCTCACACACATAACTGTTGGTGCACACCAAGGACTAAATACCCCCTACACTTGCAGCAAATCCTCAGTGAGACACCAAAATAAATAGAGCATGGTCATGAGTCACCATCACCGCTAATTGGGTGTATTGGGACGTTTGTCATGAGCGAATCCACTAAGATCGCAGTAAAAAATCTCAGAACAAATGCGTACCAAAAGTGCGAGCACTCCGACAATTCTTCCAACAGTCTCAGGCACGGAATGACACATGTGCACAGAGCACGTCATGAGTCATCCGTAGTCATTGCCGCGACTCAGTGAGTGTAACGCGGCGTTGTCATGGGCGAGAAGCGAGCAGAGGAAGTGGAAGAGCGCGACCCCAGAGAGGACCTCGAGGAATTGGGCTCGCTCAGTTCTGCCACGTAGGCGGCCAGTGCGCCGGTCGGGCCGCTGCTGCGGCTCTGCCGCCGCCATGTCGCGCCGCTGTCTCCTGCAGATTCCGGATACAATGATTCATTCTGTAATACATCAGACACTTGCTAGCACTACCCGACAAAAAGAAATGCAGACATCCAGGTAGAGCGCCAGAGCTGCTGCGTTGCATGTGAACATGCAAGAAGAATTGAATGAATCCTGCACTAACTGCATGATTTGATCGGGAAGGAAACAAGCCTATCATCTATTGCATCTGGAACGTCGATGGAATGTCGAGTGTCAAGCTCTTTCAAGCGCAAAGGTCCCCATGTATACAGGAGGACCTGAGCAGGCACGCTGGCACTCTCCCACAGCACACCAGTCCGTGCTGAGCGAAACAGAAAAATGACGAAAAATAGCGCACCGTTGGACGTGAGGGCCGAACCGGTCACCGGGCGCGAAGATGTCGACAGCCCCTCGCGCAGCCGCTTGTTGTCGGCCTCCAGGTTGCGCACCGCCGCCTGCAGCTCGGTCAGCCGTCGCCGCTGCTCATCCGCTGACGTGGACCCCGGCGATGCTGACATGGCGATCCTCGGCACTGATGTGGCGCTGCTGCGGCCTGTTGTGGCACCGCCTTGCATGCCCTCCAGCAGCTCCTGCAGCGGGAAGTGAATGGTCGTTGGATGTCACTTAAATCTGTAACCTACCTTGTCTGGCTCAACTGTCTGCGAATCTCTCCACACCCTAGTCCTGATACTGCCAGGAGACTCCGCATCATTTAGAATCCCCTGACTGCGCATATGCCGCAGATTCAACTGACAAGCCGATGCACTACCGCTGCTTTAGCCCTTGCACTGATCACCCTCTCAACAATTTAACTCTACATGGCATGAGGTGACCTTCTAGGGTGTGCATGTGGTATTCTTCTCTCCTCAGAATGCATCTGGCGTGGCTTGCTGCACATAACTTAAGAGACAAGAAAAGATGAACAGGGCAGAGGAGCTCACCTCAAAATCGCGCTCGGCTTTTTCGCGCTGCGCTCGTTCGTGCGCCAGCTCAAGCGCCAGCCTGGCGGCCTCCACGTCAGCGTCGGAGGGGGCGCCCCTGAACGCCGTGCCCGCCGCACTGCCTGCATAATCACATATTCCATCATGCCATCTGCCATGCCCACAAACATCTGACCGCCACAGTAATTTGCTCCTTCCTGCTTAAAACACTGTATGTTCAGGCGTCTCACCTATCGTCGACATCCTGACTGACATCAGTCAGGCGGTCTCCTTTGGGCATATCAACTGCTGCAACTGTGCAGCATGTGGTTGGAGCATTCAGTATATCTGTTTGCTTGTGCCCGGCTGCGGGATGCAAGTGTGCGGGATGCAAGTGTGCGCACCTGAGCAGGCGAGGGATGAAGACTCCGAGGGTGACTGCGGCGGCCGGGGCGGCTGGTGTCCTGCCCTCAGCGCTGCGTTTGCTTTCTCCAGCGCAGCCCTCTCCGCATCAACCTGCGTGATAATGCACGGATCTGTCAGTCTGGCTTTGACATGCACCGCTCCCCAACATAAGGTTATGACACTCAAAGCTGCTGGTATCCTCAGATTCAGACCACTCCCTCAGGATGCTTGTGAAGAGCACCCTGGAGAACTTACATGGACAAGAACGGTAATGCATTTTTGGGACCAGGCTCACCAGGAGAAGTGCAAATTTTTCCTGCTTTGCTGCTTACCCGAAAACCGGTGGATATAGAGAAAGAGAATGCAGAAATTCAAGAGCGAGGGAGCATCAGAACAAGAAGAAAGGGCTGCATCGCTGTAGTCAAATCAGTGGGGTGAAAAAGTATGAGATGGGTGAGTCACCTTGCTGACGAGGTCCAGCAGGCGCCCGTTCTCCTCTTGCGAGGCCGCCAGGTCAGCGCGCGCTGCCGCCAGCGCAGCCACCCCTGCACTCGCATCCACGTTGCCGAACCCCCGGTTCTGCGCGGCCGCGTCCCCCGAGTTGGCCGCCCTGCACGAGTGCCAGGATGTTGTCGCTCACATGTGCACGTGCAGTGGGGCACGCTTTGATCTGACACTCTCGGCACCGCCTGAAGCTCTGTATACGCGGTCTCAGAGCTCTCAACAAGTTATTCAACCTGCAACCGTCCAACCGCATATCGCCCGCCGCCATCTGTACAATGCATGGTGTGGGGTTTTTGTGTTGTTTCAGAAGCTGCTAGCTAGCCTTACTGAGGTACTGGCAAGTCACCCATCCGGGATGGACTACAAGATACACCACAATTCCAAGACAAGGGCCCTTGGCACAATTGCTGAGCAAGTAGAGAGGCGAGCGGAAGAGCAGCGAGTTGTGCCTACAATGTGTCAATGAACTGAGACGAGCGAGCAGCAAGGACTGACCGGATGGCGGCATTGAGGGCGTTGCGTTCGGCGCGGGCGGCCTGCAGAGCGGATTGCAGAGTGGCATTCTCGACGCGCGTCTGCCGCAGCGATTCGCGCGCGCTGTCAGCCTCGGCCTCTGCGGTCGCCAGCCTCGCCTCCAGCGCTGCGGCCCTCTCCGCCAGCCTGCACACATGAGAAGGATCAACTTCAAATTCGAATTGGCAAGAGAAGAATAATGTGCCCACCAGCCTGCTCCGCAGCATGGCATCAATACTTGATGTGGACCCTTCAGTGCTTCTTTGCGGCGTTGCACCCTCGCGCAGTTCTTCAAGATGCTTTTCAGCACCCACAAAGCTGCATTTCAGCCCACAATGACAGATTCTGCGGAGATGGCTGTGAACTTAACAGTGGTTTCAATAGCTACAAGAGAATCCAGAGCAGATAAACTTCAATGCATGGTGAAAGAGAGACATCTGTGTAGCATGCCTGGAGAAGGCAGCAGGGTCGGGTCCGGGCGGCCCGCCGGGCAGGGGTCCGGGCAGGCGGGCAGCGTTGTGGGCGGCAAAGTGGCTGGCGCGCAGTCGGGTGAGCAGCGTTTCCAGGTCTGCCACGCGCGTTCCCTCCAGCGCCAGCTGCCGCCGCAGCCCCTCCGCCTGCGCCTCGACAAATTCCATTATTATTTTGACAGGTCGACAATCTCGAAGCCAAAGGCCTTAGGGCATACACGCAGGGAATCTGCAGCCACATCTGCGGGGCCTACAAATGTCTGCAGCCTACTGTAGTACTGTTTCGCATTTCATGAAAATCCCCATTCCCTCTTCAAAATTCCCTAGTGAGACGCACGTTCCTATTTTTTCACTTGTATTATCCCATACTGTCTTCTGCCGGAATGAGCAAGCTGAAGGCTGTTGCACATGCTGGGCACAAAAAAATCCCTACACTTGGAAATCATCAGTGCTCCAAGGCCTGCCGTAAAGAACATGCAGATCCCTGTTTTCTCAGATCAAGGTCTTAGCGCATAATTTACTGGAAATCTGAGTAACGTGGAGCACCTGCGCCTCAGCTTCCTCACAGCGCGCCCCGGTCTCCCGCAGCGTCCCCTCCATCGCCGCCATCTGCCGCTGAGCGCCCTCCCGCTGCCTCTCCACCTCAAACCGCGCCTGAGACCAAAATAACATTATCAGACATGAAATGTTTCGATTCCAAAGGATCATTTAGAAGTTGGAGCTTGTCTGCGTGACTCTCTTCTCTTTGGAGACGTAAACAAACCAGAAAGATCCCCTTGGGCTCCGGGGCATATACCAGAACAAGCTGCATGCTCTACCATGCTCTCGGCCTCACACAAACTGCATGGAGTGAGGTGTTGTCCATGCTAACTCGAAGCTATGCAGTACAATGCAGATCATGATCTTCTGAAAGATTGTCAATGGCAAACGAGAAGAAAAGAACCTGTTCGGAGTTGCGAAGGGCGTCGAGCAGCGACTGGCGCTCGCGTTCGGCGTCGTCCTTGTCAGCGGCCGCCCTGCTGACCTGGCGGCTGAGCTCCGCCACCTGGCGCTCCCATGCCTGCCCACACGCACAGCGCCAGATCAGGCATCCAATTTCTCGAACAGCATAAATTTTCATTTTAATGAATATAGAATTTCACATCTTTACAGCTCATGCATGCATTTGACATCAATAATACAGGAACGACCTCAATTGAGTTTACCATTCTTGGAAGAGTCTAGATCATCTGCCCCACTGAAATGCTTTGGCTTGCTACAGCACTGCAATGCAGGCGACTTCAGAACACTGCCAAGACTGGGACATGTCAAGACGCATGCATGGCTGTACTTGTGCATCTATTGTGCCCATTTTCAGGAGAGCAGTGGTCACCTGGACGTCGAGAGCGGTCTGGTTGAGTTGGGCCTGAGCCTTGGAGTGGGCTTCGCGCATGGCGGCCAGCTCAGCGGCCTGTCCCGCGGCGTGCCCGTCCCGGGCAGCCAGCTCCCTGCCCAGCGCGCCCGCACTGCCCTGCGCCCCCCGCAGCTCCGCAGCCAGCGCCTGAACAGGCCCCAAAATCCCCATCAGACAAAAGCAGAGGATCAATTGGCCAGGCTTTGCAAGTCTGAGAGCAGACCAAACGGCGGTATGCTTGACGCATATCCTACCCAGCTTGGTGATTAACAGCTATATAATCCTGGTCAGCGCACAGCCGAACCCGGTGACCGCCACAAGAAACACTGCCAGGCAGCCCTCAGCAGGCACACAGCAAATCACAGACACAGCAAGTCCCAATGTCAGTCATTGCCTCCAATTTTCTTTAAATCTGCATTAAGTTTTACGATCGGCAAAGATCAAGTGAAGCTCGTGTTTTGCCCTCCATCCTCTCCATCTCGGGCGGCGGCTTCGGCGGCGGCCACGTGCATGTATCATGAATATAACTAAGCACATAACACTATTAGCAATAATATTAGCGGCGTGCACACCTCGTAGGTCTTGCGCAGACGCTCTGTTTCTGCGTCGGCGGCCCGGGCCGCGGCCTCGGCGGCGGCCGCGCGCGCACCGGCTGCCCCGGCTTCCTCGCGCCAGGCGTCGCGCTCGGTGCCGGCAGATATGGCCTGCCCTCCGATGGCCTGATTTTCGCGTACGAGCGCCTCCAGATCGTCCGACACCGCGTGCAGCTCATCCCTCAACTCCCTGTTGTCCGCCTCCAGCGCCTGTGCATATAGGACCCCTCGATCACAAGGTCGGTGAAGAGCCGTTGATTGAGGTGGTGATGTCACAATGAAGGCAAAGGAATGGGCCCTAAGCATTCCTTGGAGGCAGAAGGTGGGGGCATCTTGATTGTTTGCAACAATGGAAGGGATGTGTACTGAGCCATTCCTTGGAGGCAGGCAGGCAGGGGAACCGAATATGCATTCTATATACTTTTTTGCCACCCTGCTCATTCCTAATTTCTGAGTGTTGCCTGGTTGCATAAGGATCAGGCATGTTTATCCCATTTGTTGGCCTCACCAAATCATGCTAGCTCGTATCACAGAAGTCCTTCTAAATAAACAGACACAAGGCATTAAGGCAGGGAGGATGGGTCACCTGCGAGGTCTGCTGCGCTGTGTCCCTCTTCTGCTCAGCGAGCACCAGCGCTTGCCGAGCCGACTGCAGCTGCCCGGCAGCTGCGGCGGAAGCTGCCTCCGCCTGGGCAGCCCGCTGCGTTGCCTCCTCTGCCCGCTCCTGGGCAGCTGCAACCTCCTACATGCCGAGCACTACTCTTGTCATTACTCTGCATTGATGTACTCCCAGGCGCATCAAGTTCTTATTCAAGAATGCTTCTGCCATTGTCAGAAATGAGTACCTGCTCCAAGACGGCTGCAGCCTCGGTCTTGGACGCCAACTCAGCAGCGAGGTTGTCCCGTGCTGTGCCAAGCTCTTGCAACTGCGCCTGCAATCTCTGCGACTCTGCCATTACTTCGTCTGCGTGCTTTTTTAGGAATGCGTTTGGTGTTGCTAGCTGTGTAGCTTTCTCCTCTGGCGCTGTGTCCCCACTCTCCACAGCCTGTCCACAAGGCAAATTCTCTGGTGTTGCTACCATCAATGCTCGCTTGGCCTGTAGAAATCACCACATGACAGATCCATAAGCCGTATGATGCAACTTTATGTCTTGCAGAATCTGTAAAAAGAAGAACCCCAACAGTGTTTCCTGCAAGTCATTGCCGTCTGCATAAGGAACTAAATGTATGGAATGAGCAACGAGCATGATTGGCCTTCAAAATATCTCTGTATAGCACCATTTCACAATGGCAATCAAACCTTTTGACGTTGGGAAGCACCTGCGCGGGTGGCGGCGCTGGCGCAGCGGCTGGCGGCGGCCGCTTGGCGAGCGCCGTTTGCAGCCGATCGGCCTCGGAGCGTGCATCGGCGGCGGCCGCGCGCGCGGCGTCTCGGTCGGCCGCCAGGCCCTTGAGCGCGGCTATGAGCTCATCGGCCTGCGCCTGCGCCTGCAGCACCGCCGCCCGCAGCTTGTCCCGATCCGCCTCCGCCGTCAAGAGCCGCTGCCTACACGACAGAATAAGCGCAATCATGCAAGTACAGTCAGACACCTTCACAGATCGACCAGGCTTGGCAGGAAATCTGCAATTTAAATTTTGTATTTGAAACACCTCTGCTAGCACGGCTGCAGAGCTGATGCCAAACGCGAGCTCGATTTAGGCAGATTGAGACGCCAAACCCCCTTGGCAGAAACTCTCCCTGGCAGTACATTTTTTGTAGCGTGCAATGAAGAGCAAAGGAAATATTGTTGAGGACAAGCTGGTAAATCCAGTAGCAACGAGAGTTTACCTGAGCAAGAGGGTATCGCTGTTCTCCGCAGAGTCGGCACTGCGCGCTCTGACGGCCGCCTCCTCGATAAGCACTGCCTTCTCATCCTCCAGAAACTGAACCTGTGCATGCATGCCAATACGATATCAGCATGCGATCTCAGCAGTGACAGCTATTTGACTCCTCATAATCGCCTCTTTTGCAGGGACAATGCAGCTCGCCCTTGCTCTGCGATAAGTGATCCTTGGGGGAAAACGAGGATGGAAGAGGCATATTATGGGAACCAAAGATACTAGAGTAAGCTATGCGACTCTCTAGTAGGGAGGAGGCCAGTTCGCTGCAACAACCCAGCCCGCATGGCTTTGTTGGCATTGACGGGGGGAAAAAGGCGTGCACACGATGTACCATATCTGATTCATGTGGCATATGCACACATGCGCCTTGAGAAAAGGCGCTTACCTGGCTGCGCAGCTGCGTGGCTTCGTGCTGCAGAGACTCCCGCTGCGCTGCGGCCGCCGCCGCATCCGCCTGCGCCGTGGCGAGGCATTCCCTGAGCTCCGCCACCTCAGCGGCCGCCGCCCGGGGCGGACCCCCCGCCGCCACCGTTGGGGACGGACCCCCCGCCGCCTCGGCCGCGCCTGTGGTGCGCAGCTGCGCCACGGCTCCCTCCACCTCCCCAAGCCGCTCCTTCAGCCGCTCAACCTGCAACGCAGAAAGTGATAGCAATTCACTGTGCTCAGGCATACCCCTAATTGTTGTAAAATCAAGCTCTCCGCACATGGCAGGTAGTCTCCCTCCGTAATCTCTACATCTTGGGATGCAATAATTTATAGCCAATAGATGTGTCCCATGACCCGGGTCGTACCGCAAGGAAAAGTGGTTCCTGAAAAGCATGCAGTTGCAGAAGTGGGTTGGGCAGGTCACCTGCGCGTTCCCTTCGTCGCGCTCGGCCTCCAGGCGGCGCAGCGCATCGGCGCGCTGCTGCAGTTCCGCGGCCGCCTCGCTCAGCCGCTGCTCCGCCAACGCCAGCGCTCGGCTTGTCTCCGGCAGATTCTCCTGTTTAGCGGGAAATGAAACCAGCAGTCAGCTCAGCACACACCTTGCATTGAATTTGCGAGGCAGCACCAGTTAGTCTGGCGCACGCATTGTCTCTCATGTCTCAACTGTTTCTGTGTGAGTGCCTTGAAACCAAAGTAGGAGAATCACGCGAATGTGCTTTTACTCATGATGTCCAGAGTCCCAATTGGGTCCTGATGACCCAGGGTCGGTGTGACTTTGTTGGAGAACCATATGATCACGCTGCTGTAGTTGGAATCAGACTCAATTTATTGGTATCGGACGGAAAGCCATAGCTCTATTAGCACGCACCGCTCGACTCTTGGAAAATTAGTTTGTCTTATGGGCCCTCTCATTGTAATCTTTACAAAGAAAATTTGGCTGACCTTGTCTCCCGCGGAGCGCCCATTTGTCAGCCCATTGCGCCTGGGCAGCCCGGATTGGGCCTGGGCACGCTTGAGGGCAGCCTTCAATTCTCCTGTCTCCCGTGCGAGGGCGTTCCCGTCCCTCACCGCCTCCCGCAGCCGCGCCTCCAGCTGTGCACATGACATCACGCTGATGTGAGCATTGCTGGGATTTGATGATGTCAACACCGCTGATGTTCCAACCAGCATGCTGATGTCATACAGGTCCGTCATGAGGCTGTGTGGCGCTGTTCCCTTTGCGTGTGCTTACGTGTGAGCGGTTGAAACAACTTTAGGCATGTCAACACGGGCCTGTCACAGGAGCATAGCTGGCCTCTATTCGTAGGTTGGTAGGCATTGAGCAGTGAATGGATGCAGGGGAGTGCAGATATGTGACCCAGGAAGATTCACCTCTTGGCGGGCCTGCTCGGACTCTCCCAGAAGATGGGTTGCGTCTTCGCGCCTGGACAGCTCTGAGCGAGCGCCTGCAACCTGCCCTGTCAAGAAGTCCACCTGCACAATATGCTCCTCTGTCACTTGCAACGTGCAGCATTATTGGAATATTGAAATGCATTTAGATGTCCTCTGGATGCCTGAAGAGCCCCAAGAGGAGTGTTGAAGCTGCCAAAGCCCCGCAGCTAATTGTGTCAGGCACTCCTGCTAATTTATAGTACAGACAATCGCAATGCCCTCCAGAACCTGGTACAGCCTCATTTTGTGTGGGGCTGCTAAGATTGTCTTGTAGAAGAGGCTGAAAGCCACACCTGCTCGTTGAGCTGAAGTATGAGGTTCTCCTGGGCCTCGCTGCGGTACTGCAGGGCCGTCACATCCACGTCTCTGATGGTGGCGGCCTCCGCGCCCAGTCGCACTATCTCCGCCTCCCTCTTTTCAACTGCCTCCTGCACAAGTAATAAAGGATTGGTTGTTCAGTCATGGTCCCATCTAGGACAGCTGGAGGTGCGTGTTGCCTGGATCTTAATGGTCCAGGGTGAACGCAAAAACATGCTCTCCACTAGCGCTTGTTAAAACGCCTCTGCTAGGGGCTGCTTTCCCTTTATGAGGGTCTCCTGGGCTCTCGCAAGTCTATCATATGTTAGATTTACGGGCAGATTGGTCGGCTGATCAATTGCTTTTTCGAGCCACAAGGCTGCGTGAAATCTATGCAAACGTTTTCCTCTTGCCTTTATTTGACTAACATGATCCTTCAGAACGTCCACTCTCCCAGAAAGAAATTAATCAATATAAACATTAAAGGCCACGGCTGCTACCTGAATGGCCTGCAGCTCTGCCTGTGCGGCTGCAAGCTGGCCGTCTTTCGCGCGCATGGCGGTTTCCAGCGACGCCACACGCATGTTTGCCGCCTTCAGCAGATCTATGCCGCCGCCGGCCGGGGAGCCGGGCGCCGGCCGCGGCAGCTGCGCGGCAGCTGCCGGCTCCAGTGGCGCCTCCAGGTGAAGCCTGGTGGCGCCTCTCGCCTCGTCATCTGCCGATGCACAAAATTGTTTTTACACGCTGATTGCATGTCTGTGAGATCTCACCAGCGGTACAGAGCGGCCCGAGCACAGGCTGCAGATACCTTGTCAGATGATAAGCGCTTTCATTCTACCTAGTCTTTGCAGCACTGCCTCTCCATAGGAGGCTCCCATCAGGAGTTGCAAAGAGTATATGAAGCATGGCGTCAAAAACAGGAAGACTCACCGCTGTCATCTTCAGTGAGAAACTGCTGCAGGCGCTGCTTGAGGCCCCCATTCTCCTTCTCCAAGCCCAGGACCCGCTGCTGGGTGCTCTGCTTCCAGAAGGACAGCTGAGAGATCTGCTCCTCAAAGGCCTGCACCGAGACACAATTGCCAAAGCTTTGCCTCGGGGAGATCTTCTAACATTCGCAGCCACAAGAGGTTGTGCACCTATTTCACGAATTGGCTGTCAGTTTTGCAGGCTGTGGAAGGAGCAGAAAACAAAAGTTGAAGTGATTGACAGAGAGGAATGCACCTTGAGCTGTGTGTAATGCGCGCGTTCTCGCCGGTCAGAGTGCTCGGTCTCTTTGATGAGGCGCAGGTGAAGCTGGTTGTTCTCGCCTGCCAGCCTGCTGCAGTCCTTCTGCAGCACCTCAACCTGAGCAGAGACGCAAGCACATACCCTGATATTGAACTGCCATGAGAGGTAAAATAGGACTGCCTTCTATACCGTGATGTAAGTAGCTGTAACGCAGGGTGATCAGTATGTTGGAACACCTTGTCATTCAGACTGGAGATGTGGTGGTGGTGCGTCAGGGACTGCTGCTTGAGGCCCCTGTAGCTCTCTGTCGTGTGCACGAGATCGTCAACTAATCTCTGCACCAGGGGGGCGCTGTGCTCGTCCACAGGCTCCATATAGCTCAGAGCATCGAGCTTCCGTTTCAAGAGCTGAAGTGCTTGCTGTTCCATCTTGTATACTAAATGCACTGCATATCCGCCACGAGTATCGTTAGGGTCCACTGCCGCCCTTAATGCTGCGACCAATTTTATTCGATCATCCACAAGTCTGCCTTACAGTCCAGGATGTGTCCACCGTGAATGCATCCACTGATACCAGAGATGGATCACGTGCTGAATCTGCCCAACAAGTACTCTGATGTGCCAACCGATCCTCTAAGGCCATCATTGATATCAAGATACATCGGTTTTTCACAAATGCCTGGGAAATCACAGCACGTGCTGAAACATCCAAGAAGATGTGGATTACTAAAATTCGTTTTGTGGATAGGATGTTCGATGCGGGTCAGAAGATGCAATAAAGCATCACTTTTCCGCTTGCAATTTTGCAGTACGCACGCCTACTCGAGTCACTCGGCCGACGAATTATAGCACCTAACGGCTCTGGACATGTTTTGGCGGGTATGCGTGTGTCACATCTACGACGGCGTATTGGGGCGACACGTCAAGTACAAGCTAGTCTCGGAGAGCTCACACAGGATGTTTGTCGCGAAAGGAGATTGATGTCAATACTCCTATGATCGCTTTGTGCATTCTGATGGCATGTGGAGATATGAATGCAGACGTCAGTCTTGTGGCTGCAGGATAAGACGGAGCACGGTCGCACCTTGCGAAACCAACACTGCTGAAGCTATCCTAGCAGGGACTGTCCTACAGATTCAAGGGTTTTGGGCTCGTATCGATCTTCACTAGTGTCGAGAACGGACGTGAGAATCCAAGTTCCAAATCAGCAGGTAGGATTTTTCCTGGCTTTCTGCTCTCGCAGTCTGAGAGAGCGTTTCTACATTGTCACGCGGGAGAAGATTTGTGAACAGTACGATTGGTAAATCGATGCGAGTGCAGCAATTAGGGACAGATGCTTCCTTGCGGCAAAACAGACCCAGTGCAGGCGTTGCAGAAGAGGACCCTGTACGACGGTATGTCATATCGGAGACGATCGAGGGTGCCCGAGGCGCTCCGGATCTTCCAGAGTCTCTCTACATAACCCAACTGTGACATGCATGTGCCACTGCCAATGATTGCAGTGACTCGAGCATCCTGCAGACTGTCTAGTCCAAATGTTCCCGCAAGTAGTTCACAAACATGCGCCGGGCAGACTGCCTGTCAGGCAACCGTGAGGCGAGGCTCTGCGTGGACATCTTCAGAAACACCCTCTTGTGCCGCCGAAGCTCTGCCAGTGTCACAGGCCTATTGAGCTGCAGCGCATCCACTTCTTCGCCCATCTGTACCCTCCCTGCTGCACTGCTGCCAGCCAACTCCTGCAGAGCAACCAAACTCCCCGTGAGACAAGAAGGAATGTCTTCTCTGCAGCAATCCCCTGTTCAGGAATTGCTGCTAATCTCAGGATTTCCCTCCCTTCCACGACCAAATGCCAACCCAAGTGCATATCAGACACATGTGAGGCCTGCCTGGAGAGAAATGAATTTTCTGTGGCTTGTCCACAAGGCTGAGGAGCCTGGAAAAGGCTTCCATGCAGGGAGCCCTGCTCACTGGCATCTCAAGGAAGCTCTGCCAGCAATATCTGACACTGCCACACAGTCAGGCAACTAGGCTGGCTGCTGGTAAAAACATGCAGCGGTTGTGCCTACTGTTGCTACCATGTGGCAAGTCTACCCTTTGCCTGGAGCTGGACTGCAGGCACACCTATGCCTCTCATGGCAGGACATGCGTTTAGAACTATCACTAATAATATCAGGCAGGTGCCCGCACCTGCGCGGCGCAGATGCGGCCGATGACGTCCTGCGCGCCACCGTCGATCTCATGCAACAGGTTAGTCGCCGACAGCGGCGCATTAGTCGTCGCCTGCGTCGGCTGCAGCTGCTTGGCCACCACCGAGCGCTGCCGCGGGCCGGCCTCCTCCGTCAGCGATTCAACCACCCCCTGCGCATGCTTACGTATTTAGATTTGTATACGGGGTTTGCAGAGAGAGGTTGCTCATCCCCGTTATGAAGCTGCGCAGACGGCACCAGAAGACCCTGCCCTGAATGCTCTTGGGCGCGGTCTTGGGCGCGAAAATCCAAACGGCTTGTGAGGATCAGAGCATATATTTTCAGGGAGAAAAGTGCATTACTTATCTAGCTGCATGGTGCAATCCGAGCACAAACACCCTTACGACAGCATGGGCAGCCATGCCTGTTGTTCAAATGCCTGACCAAAATTCCCAGAGGCCCAAGCGTTCTGGGAGTGTTTGGGCATGATACATTCAAGCATTGCGCACCTGCAAGACTGCTTTGCCAGACGCTTGGGCAGGCATCCCGGGCGGTACACACAAAACCACGGGGTGACACGATTACTACATCTACTACTGCGCACCTGCAAGACCGGCTGCATGCTGTCTTTTCCCTGATCAGGCGCCAGCCTGAAGAGCGGTGCATCCCACCGCTGCCGCGCGTCTGGCTCCTCATAGCGCCTCCACAGGTCCTCAAATACTTCTGCGCTGTAGGCGTCCTTGCCTTGTGCCCTCCCCTCGTTCCATGCCCACGCCTGCAGCAGGTGAGAAATGCTAAATGCCTCCCTATTTTGTTGTCCTGCTGTGGCGCAAAATACCAGGACACGCAAAGGGAAGAATGGCTTCCTTGGAGAATCTGTTAGTGCATGGATGTCATGCTGGGCACTGGGTGAGAATGAAAGTCAGACATTGGATGACTTAGAAGTTGGCTGATAGTGATGCAGTATGGCTAGCTGACCTGTTCCTTGGGCACTGCGCAGTGCACCACACAGCAGCGCGTGCCGGCCGCCCGGGCGATACACCACAGCTCATACCTGTGGGCCCAGTACAGCTCAGATCCAAGCTCATCGAGGAAGATCTACTCGAGAGACCATGCTTATTTATAAGGCAACTTCTGTGTAATTTATGTGAGCTGTCCAAAAAGTCAGTCCCTTGCTGCTCCAGCAAGTGTAGCAGGCCTCTGTGACAGGGGCAAGGAACAGCGTGCCATGGTGTAGGGCTAAATGATGATGAGGAAGGAGCTCACCTGTAGCCCTTGATGTTGTTCAGGGAGTCTAGGATGATGAACCGCCTCTTAGATATGGATCTCTCCACTGTGGATTTGAGTTTGCCCCTTGTATTCTTCTCACTGACCGTGTCTGCAAGAAAGGCAGAACTGTCAGCTGCTGATGGTCTTCGACATGCCATGATTTCTAATGCACGTCAGGCACTAGGTCCATAGGATGACCATTTACCCCTGTAACTCTGATTGCGAGTCATGCTGAGGCCAGGCTCGTCTATGATGATCACTTCCAGACCCTTTCCCACCAGCATCTGCTTGAGCTCAGCAGCCACTGTAGATTTGCCACTGCAGGGCTGTCCCGAAATGACCAACAATGCCATGAGTATGACCTCACTATTCGATTGGTCAATTTTTTGTTGCGTCTGATCACCCCATATAGCTTCGGCCTTGAATATTATTTTGTGGAACTGTTGGAAGCGGATGGCCAACGGGCAATCGCGACAAATGATCAAGGTGTGTTCATCCCAGTTAACAGGTCTTCCAGGCTTTAGCTAGCCTGTGAAATTAAACCGTACGTCAACAGATTGCTTGTCCGAGCAAAAGAACTAGCTTTGCAGCTTCCCAGCAAGAGGAAGCCAGCCGACTGGCACGTGCGCAGACTGCATCACTGATTGGCAATCAGCCGAACTTCGGGGCCAAAGTCCACAAAAATACCCCTACTAAAGTTTCGTATATCTGTATTTTGAGCTCCTTTCACCGCCCTTCATTTCGTGAGCCTCCTACAAACAATTGGAGAGTCCAGATCAAGGCAGCTCTTTGGCTGATAATCGGATCGAACTTGTCTCTACGCATCGCATAATATGCGTCGCTTGAAACACAAGCACACGAGACGGGCGGTCCAGTTTTACGAAATCAATTATGGATTCCGGAAACCTTTCAAGGTGCCTGCAAAGCAAGTTTTTCCGGTGTCTCTCCTGAATAGCACAATCGAGATCTGGACGTTATAACAATATCTTATCTCGCAGGTGATCCTGGATGGCAACTTCGTGCACGCTCTCAGAGAATCCCAGTGCGCGCCTGCTGAAGTTGTTCAATACATCATGGTCCCTCTCAGTTCAATTCTTGACGCTGACTGCGGCATTCCGCATAGCGTGATTAAGGTCACGAAAAAATGTTCACGAAAGACTTCACGTTCCAATTGTTGTGCCTTGCAGCATGGGGGACCCAGCTGAGATCCTGGCGAAGTTGCTAGGCGGCCCAGTCAAGCTATATGTTACCAGATGCTCACTGCTGGAGCTCAAAGGCTTGGGCAACGAGTTTTCAGGTGTGACAAACACTGCCTGACTTGACACCTATAATCATGAAATGCTTATTACTCTTTGGGACCCCATTCCTATTAAAGAAGTCCCACTTCTGAAGGTTGGGAATGTGATCAGGGACGTATGGAGCTGCCAGGAAGGCAGGTCTGCACCTGTCCTGTGGACACGATGATCAGGCGCTCAGCACAACAGACTGCATATTGGACAACATAGGCAAGCAAATTGACAGCATTGACCTCTCTGCTTGTCAATTTCCTGATAGTGTATCGATATCTATGGACCCTGATATGATGATGATGTATATGCTGTCAAGCATTCTGACCCTGCCAAAATGACCACCTTTACTAATGTCAGGCAAGAAAGTAGGCCACTTGGGTTGTGATCCTAAGAAGGTCACAAGAGAAGGAACATGGTGCAAATGTGCACATATTGTTCTATGCAGGGATGGACAATCAGGAGCACTACTTTGTAGCAACCCAGGACAAAGCCCTCCGGGTGGCTCTGGGCAAACTGCCTGGTGGAGCTTCTGTGTTTGTGAATGTGAACGGCGTCCAAATGGAGCAGCCCTCAGAAGCACAGAAACGAGCCATGAAACAGGTGACCGCTGTTTTTTCATCATCATTATTGTTGCAGATTTTCCAGTGGTCAAGGACTAGGTACGTCAAGCATCACCTGAATTATTGCTCTCCAGTCTCCTGGATACTTGCATGCTGTAGCCTGCTCTTGATGCAATATGCAAACCTGCAGAATGATCCTTCAACCTTCTTCAGATTCCAAAACCAATTTGCTGTTGGAAACACTTTCAAAGGATTCCTCCTACTGGGCCTGCTCTGATGTGAACCAGAGCCTGTACTATTATCGGCGTTGAGAGCACGCAGGAATCTGCTAGTACTGGAGGGGTGAGATGTGTGGGCAGCCTTTAGCTGCAACCTGTCTGCGGATGCACCTCGCTCCTCTTGGCGGAACATCAAGTAGTACTACTGCTACTATTAGCACAATTTAATATTGCGCTGTGCACAGCAGTGACATGTGAGGGTCATGTGCAGGTGGATGACAACAACATGGGGGTGCAGAAGCATGAGCTGAGTCAGCATGCACTTGCTGAGCTGGCAGAGCTGCAGAAGGGACCCAAAGAGAAGAGCATATTCCGGCGCAGCGGGGCCAAAGGACCCAACCCTCTGTCCGTGAAAAAGAAAAAGCGGCCTGCGCCAGATCAGGCGCAGAAGCAGGGCGCAGAGCAGAGCGCGGAGAAGCCCAAAAGGAAAAGAGTCAGGAAACGGAACAAGGATCAGAGCAGTCAGGCCGAGGACAGTTGACAGAGCAGTCCAGCCGAGGAAAATTGATTTTTGGATGTGGAGGGCATGCAGGAAAGTGTTGAGAGTATTAAGGAGACAAAGGCCGTTGCACGAGAATGCCTGGATTGCCACTAATGAACGCCAAGCACCCGAAACTATCACATTGCAGTTATGTTGTATGCCCTTCTTTTTCAGTGGTGTAAACTTCCCAGTCTTGAAAGGATCTGTGATACGCAGTTGGTCACAATATCTTAAGATCTAGGTCAATGCTGTCAGTCAATAAGCATACTATACACATTGCGTCATCAAATTACACCACGAAGTCATGTCTCTGTTCCATGCATACATATGTCTGCAACATTTATAGTTTTGACAGATCATATCAGCACCGCCACATTACAAACAATACAAGTCTTCACGTCTTCAAAAACAGTATTCAAATTCAAATTTCAAAGCGCAGCTTCCTCGCGCTTCCGCCGGGCGGCGCGCTTGGCAGCTGCCGCGCGGCCGCCGCCTCGGACTAGAACCACAAAGCCGACAATGGCAACCAGCGCGACGCATAGACCCCCTATAAGACCCTTGCGGCTCCCTGGGGCGTCGAAAACCTGCGCCGCACCATATTCCATCAATTTCACTCCTTTTGGGCTGACTGCATTCTTGATTAGGATCACCAGAGCCAGCATGATATTCCAACAATCTGGAGATACGGACACCTGAGGTGTCAATGCAAAGCAGAAAATAATCAGAAGCTACGCTATCAGGGGAAAGCAGCAGCCACCAAGACACATCAGATTTGGTAGCCCTTACAGGGCAATCGGAAGGGGCCAAGGAAGAGACGCTTGCTCTCCAGCAACAAGAGCTGTGCAGCACATGTCTCGGCAATGAAAGAAATCAGCTGTTCCGAGCGAGCTTCCCTTAGGGCCAAACTGTGTCTGCTCAGCAGCGCAAGGGGCCGATCAAAGTGCATGCTGTTCTGCATAAGTGTCCTTTGACAAGATCATTCCACCGGAAAGAAAGTGCATCACCCGCAGCCTTGCCGCCTCGCTCATGCGGTTCTGCCACCCCTGCATCGCCAACCCCAGCCGCCTGTCTGGAGACGCGTTCCCTCCAACTGACACTTCCATCCTGCTGCTGTGGGCCGCGCCGGGCTCCACCTGCAGTTAGTTGTGTCACCCGGTATAAAATCCGTATTTCAGATTTTAATATTTCAAGTTGGAAATAAGCGCATCAGGGCTGAGGTCTGCATGAGTGTTCGGGAATCAAGGTCATGCCCCACAAAGGGAAGTCAAGAAGCAAGACACAGGCACCAGCGACTCCGGGCGGTTCAAGAGATCAACTCAAAAAATACATAGCAAGAAAAAACGGCCTGTTTGCGCGGGGTTTGGGAAGTGAATGGCGTACCTTGCGGCCCCCGCTATGGGGTTGTGTACGGGTGGGTGGGATGGCTGGGTGTGAGGGCAGCAGTTCTAGCAGCGCAAATATTCCATCAGCCCAAGTTGTCACGACCTGTGCGCGCCAATAAGGGGACAGCTGTCAGCGTATAAGGCAACTCATATTAGATACGCCATTTCTTTTTAATGCGGGCATTTGACCTGCATGCAGAGTCATGGAGACACTGATACACCCTGAGCCTCAGGGGTTGAGCAAGGGTCATTGACAGCTGCACAGGTGGCCTCGTCAAACGAGCTGGGTGCAGCATGAGTTTCACAGTGTGTGGCAAGCTCAGAGGATGGAGTTGAGAAGCTGCCAAAATGCCATGCAGCTCGACACCTCCTTTCTCCAGCTTGCAAGACAAATTCAGATGCAAGCTGCACCCAAATCAGCCACCAGTACTCTTCAAGTTTCATTTCTGCTAAAAGTATCGTGCATGCATGCTTATCACCAGAGAAGCTACATCACAAGTTGCCTCATCACAGATCACATCAGGGGCCGCACCTTGTCGAAGGCTTCAAGGCTGACAGGGTTGAACATACGGAAGCAATCGTTGAAGTGCGCGTCGTTGTCCCCGTAGATTTCCCACGTGAATGACAGCGGAACCTTCAGCCTCTCATACATGTAGTCCGTTGCAGTGCCATGTGCCAAATATCCTGCATGCATGCTTTTATCATTTTATCATGCATTTTTAAACCTTCATTGAGCGTACAATACATGCTTTTTCCAGGGCATGTACGCTCAATCGTTGAAAGGGCGTGCGTGCTGGCCTGCAAATTGCTGTCATATCTGTTCAAACAAGCGGTGTGAGCACACTGTGTCAGGTCACAGATAAGTGGCAACTTGCTGAACAGCATGCAGCCTCACTGGACTGGCCTGAGCCAGTGCTAGCCCCACACAGAAGCACTTCCTACTCTCAAGATTTTAATCATACCTATTCGCCATGATAGGTGCGAACAAAACACTCTGCAGTGAGTTTGGAGTTTGGGAACCCACCCACTGACTTCCCTCCCGATCCCAGTGCGCAGCGTCCTCCGCAAGTAACGTTGTTGAGCTTCTCAAGCACCTGCGGAATTTGAATGCATTTCCTCTCACGCAGAACAGGGCCCCACCAAAGAGCGTGTGCCCTTGCCAGCATATGCCCAGCACACATGTACACATGATGTCATGCAGTCAGGCACTCCCTGCAGACATCCCACGGATGCATGCTGAAGGACGTGATTCAATGGAATGATGCCCACCTGCAGAGTGGCCTGCGCAACCTCCCCAGTGGGGATATGTGGGAGATGGTCATAAGGCATGAACAGCGCCTCCATCCCTGAGTGCGCATTCATCCACACATGCGGCTTGAACTTCCGCGCGAGCGCCAACAACGCTGCCGCCTCTGGCTCGCTGCATTGCACAAACACTGAAGTTGAATTACACCCCCTTTTTTAGCCGGCAGTCACACAACTTTTCTTACACAAATTGCACTCCCTTCTTGGAACATTGCGTAGTAGGTGGCACTGTTGGCGCCAAGAAAACAGTAGATGCCTGACGCCCGTCATTGATCTGTGATAGGATGATGATTTTTCACAATCCATGAACAAAGTGACATGCTGAAGTCTCAAAAGCAGTGCGTGGTGCATGCATGTGACAGCATGACAAACAGCATGAGGTGGCAGCACAAAGACTTGCCTGAAGGGCTTGGTGCCGGGATATTCCTCATTGGGGTCATAATCCTTCTCCTTGTGCCCCCAGTGAACCTCCCAGTTCCTGTTGGTGTCAACTCCGCGCCCATTCTTGCGCTCGCATAAATTTCCCCCCTCCACTAGATCCCGCCCCTTCTCATTCTCCATCGGCACAATCTGCGCATCAGCAACCACCATTTTGCATGCATGCGTGCATGACATTCAGATTCAAATGTCAGAATCAAAGACAATACGGGGCAATCCCTCATGCCGCCTGCGGACTGTGAGATGGGCTAATCCTCGAAGTAGGTTGAGAAAAAAATGTAATGTCTGTGACATCTGGATATCTGGACATGTGCAGGACTGTCAATATCAAGGGGCCTTGTGCGGCGTGTCTTACAGCAGGCGTGCACAGAGCTGTGGGGTGCTTTACACGAGTCGATTGGTCATCAGCAAGTCACCTTGAAGACTGTATTGTGGAGCAGGGCCTTCAGCCGGGCCTTGCCAGGTCCCCCAGGTCGGTCCCCTCGCTCCAGCTCAGCTGAGGGGTCCGCCAGAATCTGCAGCAGCCGCAGCGCCACCTCCACCGTTATCAGCTCCCTCCCATGCTCCCCGTAATTCTGCCACAGCGCAAGAGAAAGGGGCTTTAAGAACACCCCTCAAATGGGAGGGAAAGAGCTCTTCTAATGTCTTCCTCGATTGAACATTCCTTTTGTGGGAGTTGGTATTGCATTAACATCTCAACATCAATTTCATGATGAATATCAGAGGCTGATGATGTTGGCAGCATCAACTGCATCGCTGAAAAAGAAATCCTGCAAGATCAAGTCTTGCGCACAGAGATCAAGGCGAGTTTCTCACCAGCAGGAGCCGCATCTTTTTGTCATGATCCCTGGTATGTCCTCCAGGCTCCACAGTCACAACCTGGACATCCAGCAATAAGAATCAGCACTGTATGCCAAAATACGTGATTTGGCAACGCATGGCAATGCTTGAACATGTTCAGAATTCATGGCATCACTGTGCATGGTGCAGCTGTTGGGTCGCACCTTCAATGACGACCGGTAGGGCGGGTCCGAGACTTCGTCTGAGATGGCCAGAACGTCCAACTGCATCAGAAAACGGGGAATTGGTCATTTACCTCAGAAGTTGTCAAACTAAGTATGAGGGGAGAAAAATTCACATAGTGCGTGGGTCTCGCATGCAGCCCTTCCCACCTTCATTATCTGGGCATTTGCCTTGACCAAGTTCTCAACCTCTTCGAACACCTGATCTCTGCATCACATCATTGAAGAGGTTTAGTATGATAGTGCGTAAAGTACTGTGTAAAAATAAATCATAATATCATGAACGATCAGAACAGTAGCACAGTTCTAGGTAGTCAGGGTACCAAAAAGTCGTACTTTGTATGATATATGGAGAAGTCCGGCATGGCAAACTGATCCGGGGAAATATTCGCTGCTCCCAACTGTAAAGTCGCCAATCCAAGGCAGAGTAAGCCCTGCAACAGTACAGCTCTGCCGATCCCATTTCTTCCTGGCTGCATTAGAGTTGGTCCCTGTTGTGCCGCTGCTGCATGGAGCTTGCAGGCTCGTGCAATTCTCAAAATTGTACAAGGATTTCCAAAACTATCACAACTTTCGGCAGACTGATGAAAGAAGCCTGATGAAGTACACTCATACGGTCATCGGAAGCAAACTAGCTTTTGAACCCCAAATAAAATCACACGTACTGCAGTCCTCCAATAATTTCAGATTGTTTTAGAAACTATATTAATATGTATGTTCAACAAGACAGAGGTAAAGAGCCGCTGATAGATCAGTTCTTTAATTTGACACTTGAAAGTTGAAGCGACATGTGCAGATCCCATGCATGCAATGAATATGATTATTTGTCTTCTGAGCTATCAATCTTCGATGAGCATCTTCCTGCTCGACGCGCATTGTGCTGGCCCCAGACCTCTCCACGCCACGTGGCAGTGACCAGCCGCTTCCTACAAATGACGAAGCAATTTGTCCTCATTCCGAGCTCATCTCATGTAAACAGCAGTCTTCGAATACTTCTAGGATACCGGAAGGTCTCAACGAATTCACAAGATCACGCTGACGTCCACTCAAACTGCCCCAATCTTTTTTACAGGGCCCACCTAACAAACAGTTTCTTGCTCCCTAAATCGGAGGGTATTGTGTAGCAACAACTATTACAAATGCGACAGTAATGCGATCTCGATTTGAGGGTTGATGCGTGTTTGATTGAGGACGAGGTCTTTCAGACCGACCATCCCCATCACAGTAGCTGTAAGGCCTTCTCAGTTAGTTCCTTTGAGCATTTTGGAGACAGTAACTCTTCCTTTCAACATGATCCTAAATTAGCAATTGGATGAGAACTGATTTGTCCGATATCAGGCTTGCAGAGTTTCCAAAGTGATCTGAGCAAGTAGTCCTCTCTTCTGTGCAGGATGGCCACGCTAGGGGAAAATCGGAGAGTCCCTCAGGTGCAGATACGGGATTTGAGAGATGATTTCTGCGAGTTCGTGCTCAGCGACACAGATCCTTCAGTGGCCAATGCCTTGCGACGCATCATGCTTGTGGAAGTGAGTGCCCTCATCTCGAATAATTCGCTGTCCAATACTACTGCTAATCTATAGCAGTATTTCTCATTTTTCACCGTACCTTCAATTCGTGGCACCATATGCATGGCTAGCTGTGACACCATTGGGCACACCTGTCACAGGTGCCCACAATAGCAATCGACCTGGTGGAGATAGAGGAGAACACAACAGTGCTCAATGATGAATTCATTGCGCACCGGCTTGGGCTGATTCCCCTCGTCAGCAGCGCAGTAGGTGGCATGAAGGTGCCCCCGGTCCCCCACCTGCCAGCAACTCCTTGTATCATGCATGTGCATTATCAACTTCGCTTGCTAGGACTTTACCGTGCATGGTGCAGTCCCTTCTCCTTCAGCACAACAGATTTGCATGGGGACTGTGATGCTGTGCCACACCCACTGCATAACCTGGTCAGAGGTGCATGCTGCAGCGGTGAGCTGAGCTGTCGCTGCAAGGACCTGACGAGAAGCCTGCTGTCCTTGCTGACAGGGAGTGTTTGAGGACGCTGGGGAGGCGGATTTCTTGGACGTGGAGATGACCCTGAACGTGAAGTGCACGAGCGAGGACACGATGGAAGTGACCAGCAATGACTTGCAGCTGGACGCAAACCACCCTGATGTCCGCCCAGTGGGTGAGCCAGATGCACATGCTGCAGATACTTGCTGTTGGTGCTTCTCAATGATGCTGCCCGGTGCCGGTTTGTGGAAGGCCTTCACATAAAATATGTGTATTTCTGAGAAAGTACCTTGTCCCCTGTGACACCAATTGATTGGATGTAGCAGCTCTTGCACACCTTGGCTCTCGTCCCTCTAATTTGCAAGGAGCGGTCAAAACCAGGAGAGTACTTTCAGAATTCTGTCGGGGCGGGCCTGACATGCCATTGATGGAGAATCTGCCAAGGCAGGGAAGGATGGAGGGGAACAATTGAGATTTTCTTGCCAAGCATCTAGCTTTCTGAGGCTTGAACAGGCACTAGTACTGATTTTGTAATGATTGTAGTAACAAAATTTTGTGGCCGGCAGGCTACGTTCCGGGTGGGTATGACCCGGAGAACCGAGGCATTCTGCTGGTGAAGATGCGCAAGAACCAGGAGCTGCGCCTGAAAGCCATCGCGCGCAAGGGCATCGGCAAGGTGCACCCTCCCTTCCCTAGCCACTTTTAGAAATTTCAATTTGAATTGGCACATCCATGTCAAGCAGGGGCCTTACCCATGCCCCTCTTGCACCCTTCAAGAAGGCAGGGGTCCGCCCCTACTACACCCTGCATGCCGCCTAAGATATCCTTCAGCCACTTGTTGTCAATAAGGCATCACTACCAGAAGGAGCTTATCTGTGTATTCATAGCTGTGCAAAGGGCTTGCTCGTCACCTGGCCCATTGGGGGCATCCTGCTGAGAGAACTCTCATCCTCTGGGGCAGGCGTGCAATGCTCTACGTCTGCATCCCAGCCATGATCAGGCTCAGATATGTTGCTGCCTCCAAGGCTGTGGCTCGCTCGTCGTGAAGGCCCAGGGAAGTGAGCTCAAGCTCCCGTTCAAACTTGAATTTGAATTTGGAACCTGCCAGGACCATGCGAAGTGGATACCCGTGGCGACGGTGAGCTTCCAGTACATGCCGGAGATCACCATCAACCGGGCGCTGATGGACACTTTGACAGAGGAGCAGAAGGAGGACTGGGTCAAGGCCACGCCCAACCCAGTCTTCCGCTACAACAACATCACCAAGCAGGTGCTGCTCTGTCCCTATCAAAACCTTCTTGGCAAGTTTAAAGTAGCAGAAGCTGACTTTTGCTTTCTGGAGAGTGTGCAAAGTTCTGGGCAAAATCCTTTTCAAAGGATGTATTTTTCAGCAACATCCACCCAGCAGGTGCTGCTGTTGTCTCCACCAGGGCTCTCTGTGTGAGGCCTCGAATCACATAAAGCTGGTCAATGGCAAATGGAATTGTGCGCTTACAGGATAGTGTGCAACACTGCTTTTCTCATTGTCCCTGATTACATGACACTGTGCTTGCGAAATTCTGTGCTCATGAGCACCTTGCTCGACAGCAAACATGAATGACAGGAGCTTCTTTCTACATTTTCTAATCTCATTTGGCTTCAACATTTTACACTGTGGCCTTAGATTGTGGCCTGCTGAGTGCAGGTGGAGTTGGACGACGTGGAGCAGTACAGATACGATGGGGAGGCAGAAGCAAAGGCAGAGGAGCTGGGCAAGCCAGGCTTAGTCACCATAAAGGAGCGCCAGGTGGGCACTCCTCATCAGATGCTGATATGATACACCTAAGTGTGCTTATGCCAGTGGCCGTGGCTGCCTCTGGGCAGGCCATTTCATGAAAGCTGTTTGGCTGGAAGCAGATAAGACACATCAGAAGACATGACTCGCGCCATGTCTTCTAATAGGCAATTCTCGGAATGACTGCTGATTGGTTTTTTTTTTATGTGTGTCAAGGGAACATAGTGGCGCCTATGTGATCTCGTTGCTGATTAGCCAGCATGCTCGTGAAGATGTGGCTTGGCTCGGGCATGGCCCCTGCCCCCTTGGGCCTGGCAACATGGCCCAAGTGATGCTCTTGATGCCGCTGTAGCTTCTACCAAGTCTTTAGACCAAGAGGTATCTGAAGAGTCTACGCCCTTGTGCAGGACATGTTCATATTCCGGGTGGAGGGGACGGGCGTGCTGAGGGCGGAGGACGTGGTGCTGACGGCGCTGGAGGTGCTCATGCGCAAACTGCGCAACCTGCAGGAAGCCCTGCCGCAGCAGGACGACGGCACCGTCTGATTTGCTGGCGCGTAGCTTATCTGGCGTGCGACTTATGTGGCTCACCGTCCAAAAGAGGAGACGGCGTTGCCAGCTTTGGCGCGGGCCTGATTGGTACCTGATCTGGCGCACTGCCCCAAATTTGAATGGCGGTGGCACTGCCTGATGTGGCGTGCGGCTGTTGTGGCATGCAGATGATGTGGCGCACGGCCTGATTTGACAGTGCATGCTGTTGTGGCGTGCAGTTGATGTAGCATGCAGCTGATGTGGCGCATAAAAGTAGCAGAAGGGCACCATTCCCAGTGAGAGATTCCGATGCGGAAGCACGAGGGACTAGAGTGAGCCAGGTATCTGCGTTTAACAGAACTGCAATCTCTGGCACCTGATGTGTGAAAAGAGAGGATGGCATGCCTGGGCAGCTGCAGACGAAGCTTGAGGCAGAAAACACCTTGCTGTGCCATTTAATGCTGGGTATGTGAGAGTTTGTGTGTGAGGTGAGTCTCTGTTGGAAGCTTGAGGTCAAGAGTGAATTCTGTTCTCTACAATGGCACCGCACCAGAGATGCATTCTTAGCGCTAGCTGGCAGGCTTACTATGCCTGCAGGCTTGGGGCATATTGTTGTGATCACAAAGTTATGTATTCTGGATCGCGATCGCAGCAACCCACTCAGACACTTCATAATCATGCTGCCATTGACTCACCGCCAAGAAGTCTTCACAATGACTTCTTCAACAAGCAGATAATGAGGCAGCGCTTATGATCAACTGTAGACTGCATCTATTATGGTGCAGCAATGTGCAGTCGTGTGATGCCGCACCCTGCCAGATATGCGCATACCGGTATCACCAGCTGGTCTGCAGACATCCGCGTACCGGCAAGCAACTTTCACGAAGCACAGCAAGCTCTTCACAGCACTGTACAACAATAATTATCATCATACGTTACAGAGACCTGTTGTCTAGATTGACCTTTCTTCATGCCCCCATATGAGCACCTGGCATGTGGCTGACCATGCATGATACTGGCCCGTGAAGGGTGTAGTCAGTCAGTCCTTCATTACATCACTTCAATTATCGAGGCTTCTCCCTTCGGAAAGTGAGCGACCACCATGACTGTCATGTGACATTTGAACGTTCAGGTGCAGGGATGTTCATTGTATATATATCCAATTTCCATAGAAAAGCACAGTCCCGGTAGTACAAGCTAGTAGTAGAATGGGCTCCTTACGGGCACTTCAGCTGCAACCTCCTGAGCCACTGCCTTCCCTGCCGCTGCAAGGCAATCCATGCATGCGCCGCCACAGCAAGAGCGGCAGAGGGTTCCAAGTCTAGCAGGATACCAAAAGTTGTAGATGAGACTTGTCCCCTTTCTTGTTGCCCACGCAATGCCCTGCCGCTTCAGTGCACAGCAGAAATGGTCCTTCCAGTCATCTCTCATTTTCGTGCCAGAAGCTGCAAACCTTGGAACAGCAGAGACAAAGGCGTTCATGTCCGCGAAAGTGAGCGTCAAATCTTTGGAAGCATCAAAGGATGCCTGTTCCCATGACACTCTGGCAGGCAGGAATATTCCTAGTGACACGCCGCTTACTGCAACCTTCCGCAAATGAGCTAATGGCTTTAGATCCAGAGTGGCTCCCACATAACCGAAGGCTGGCTCGTATCTGATGGCCACAATGGAAAGATTCTGCAGCGGGTTCAAAAAATCCGACATCAGCTTCTCGATTATTTTTTCATAATGAAACCTGCTTACCGACACACCGATCCCCCGGACACTGGAGAGGACAGTTTCCCACACCCTTGCTTTCATGTTGAGATCGCCATAATCTTGGAGGTGCAGACAGCAGGAGGGAGGAAGCTCCAGTCTTTGTGGTGTCACTTTTCTCAGCACAAGAACCTTGAGCTGCAGCAGCCTGTCTAAAAGCAAAGGAGGTGCAGTGTTATATGAGCCTCGATTCCGTAATGATGCAGTCTGCAGCGCCACAGCACCGGCCAACGCACAGGAAATATTCCCAAAATCATGATAAAACTCAAGAACGAGGTGCCTCAAATTTGCCAGTGGTGGTAACCATGGATAACTACCCACATAGGCTTCTAGAACTTCAAGAGTAGGGGCTTGAGTGAGCACCCATGGCAGACAGGAGGCTGTTTCGTCCCCAGGATGAGGTGAAAGGATGCGAAGCTGCCTTAGATGACTGAAGTGCCGGCCAGATTGGCACACGAAGTCTGCAATGGCGTCCAGGCAGCTGGAAGGCAGCGTCAGGACTTCAGCCCTGTCCATCTTTGTGCATGCCCACTTGATCCCTGCAAATCATGACCGCATCAAGCGCGACAGGACAGTGATCTCCTGCAGCTGGCGAGATTTTCAGAGCTTGGGCGATCTGGATCTTTAGCAAGCTCACCTGCAGCAGAGACGCTCCTTGGCAGGTTTATAAGATTGAGGCGTACAGCCAGGGTAGAGCGGCAAGTCCCTGATACCCTGACCCAATCTCGTGTCGAGAGGTGGGCTGCAATCTTGGCCCATACTTCCACAGGCAACTCGGTGTCTCTTTGCCTTCTTTTAGGCATCCTGTATGCGAGTCAGACGTCAGAAAGGAAAAACAGATGAAAGTACTCTTCCGATGCACTGATCACTGAGCATTTGAAGCAGGCAGGAGGTCCTTGGCACTGTGGCAGGGACTTGGCAGGCACCTGAAAACGACTTTTCCGACATTGGGGTCATATTTCCACATTGCGGTGTACTTGAAAGAAATCAAGAAGGTTCTCTTGGCAACTCCTTCCGACGAAGCAGTCTCATGCCATTGTCCTGAAATTCCAGCGGGAGAAATTTGACTTTGAGCTGCCCAATTGGGCTTGCACGGGCAAGGTGCGCTTCCTTAAATCTGAATTTGAAATTTGCCCCTCCAAAGACTAATGAATGGGTGGGATTTTCATTTGACTTGAGCTTCTTGTAGAAATTTGAGGTGCTGCCTATCGTATCTACTGCCCATGTTCTGGTGGCCCTGGGATCCCTCCGGAGGTCACTGTACAGCTTTTGAGATACATGTATTTCAAAGCTTAAGCCCAGACTCAAAGCTCCAAAAAAGCCAGACGTGCCCTCCATATCGCCCTGTATTGAGCTCCATCCTGTATCATGCACCCCCCAAATGCATACCCCCGAAATTGCCCTGATTTTGTGTGAAGCTAATAGCTATCCGCATGCGATTTACCCAGAATAAATCCAAAAGGAAAATGATCGGTATGGTTTGCACAAATGTCCAGACGCTGCTGCACGGCACGCATGGCAGCGTGAAATCATAAAAAATTGTATTCATAAACCGGAGAAGCAGGGTCAAAGTCGATGTCATCATTCACTTCTGGGTAATGCACAACATCCTGCAGATCAGGGTCTCCCTCCTCGACAACATTGTCATCCTGATCGAAAGGCTCCCAGCCAGGGATGGGCGGTCGCACATCCTTGTCTAGCTTCTCTGCCACTGCCTGTCCGGCCGCCGAAAGGCATGCCAAGCAACCTCCACAGCAGCATGCGAATTCCTGGTCCACGGGATACCAGAATCTCGACTTCCCGCCTGCTTCCTGCTGGGATCCCCATGCAATGCCGATTCTGCGTAATGCGGCACAGAGCTCCACCAGCCAGGTGTTGCGAAGAGTCCTGAAGGAGGCCTCAAACTTGGGCACGGCCGACACAAAAGAGTCCACATCATGGAAGCGCAGGAGCAGCTCATCTGTGACATCAAACACCACTTCTTCCCAACAGGGCGCCAGCGGCAATTGAATGTGGATTGACCGGCCGGCAACGGCAAACTTCTGCAGATGACGAAAGCCTTGCACATTCAGCTTGCTCAAGGAGGACCCAGAATGGTATCTCCTCATTGTGATGCCCACCTTGCAAACACTGGGCACCGGCAGCACACAGTTGGCTAGAAATGTGTCAGCGGCTTCTGCAAGATCAGCATACAAGACCCCACAAATGCTGCGGACGTTGCAAAGCACTTCTGCCCAAACCCCTGCTGCCATGTCCAGACTGGCAAACTCTAGGAGGTGCAGGTGGCATGAAGCAGGAAGCTGCAATGCATTAGGCATGGCATTGCTCAGCACCAGCACTTCCAGCTCGGGTAGCTCATTCAGGATCAGAGCGCCCAGATCCACTGCATGCTTGCGCGACTTGCTCAAGTGAAGAGTCTGCAAAGCACTGGCGCTCTGTAGAGCAGTGCAAATATTCCCTGTATTCCCCCAAACAAACTCGAGGACCAGGTGCTTCAAATTTGCCAGCCGAGGGAACCATGGGATTCTGCCGAAGGAAGCGCCTAAGAGTTTGAGCCCAGCACAGTGCGTTAGCAGCCACGGTAAGCAGGACGCTGAACTGCTGCGCGAAATTACGTGGAGCTGCTGCATATGACTAATGTCCCGGCCAGAGTGAGCAACAGCATCTGCAACCATGTCGAGGCCATCTGCTGGGACAGTCAGGGCCTCTAGCATATCCAGCCTCTTGCAGGCCCATTCTATTCCTGCACACCACCACCGCCAAACTCAAGCACCTTCTGCTTACTACCATCAGCAACTTAGAAAACACAGTCTTTTGATCGGAGCACAGACCAACTCACCTGCTCTGGGAAGGCCTATGGGAATGTTGACAATTTGCAAGCGCACAGCCATCGTGGAGCGACATGTTCCTGATGCCTTCGCCCAATCTCGCATTGAAAGATAGGTCGCGATCTTGGCCCATACTTCCACTGGTAAGTCTCCATTCGTATATCTTGGCCCTCGTGCGCTCATCCTGCGTCCACATGCTTTAGATTTTACGAGGATCAAACAGATTTGACGTTGAGAGAGGAAGGTGATCACTGCTCAGTAACTGCATTTACAGAGCACTGGAAGTCGAACCTGGTGTGAAGAACGGGGACTTCGCTTCAATTTCTGATCGCTTTTACTTCTGTATCTCAACGATCAACTCCAATTTTAAATCAACAATGGAAATCAGTAGGGATGGGTCTACAGTGTATATACAGTTCTACAGTGTAGATGTCATACAGTGTCTAATACATGTATTCCCCTGAAAGGGGTGTATTTATACACTTGGCGCCTCATACACTTATACACTTGACAAATGTCGCGAGACCCAGCTTTTTGCGCTGGAAACCCCTCAAAGTGACCTCTATCAGACACGGAACGAAGCGGCAAACCTCAAAGACGATTTTCTGTGAGATTCTGACGCTTTGTCGCACAGTCTCTGCAAAATTTGAAGTCAGGGTATAAAGTCCACGTCAGAACCCTACCAAACCACCTCGGGAACCCTAGGTTTCAATGGTATTTCAGGGTGTGTAAGTGTACTTTCCGCTGTATTTCAGCTCCCCACCGACGAGCCCCCGATTTATACACTTATACATGGTATAATACAGTACACTGTATGATGTAGTGTATATTTTTTATTCATACACTAAGGACCCAACCCTAGAAATCAGTGAGAGTGTCATTGAGAACAACTCAGAACACCGCGCGGGAATCCATGACTTTGCCCACCGGGCAGCGTCGGGCAGGACAGGGCTTCCCAACTGGATCCTGTGGCTGGCCCATTGCTGAGTGCCAGCCTCAAATAGACCCCACATCACATTATCGCAAACACAATTCTAATGATGCATGTGGTGCGTACAGGTCAGAGGGTATTTGCCCGCATGCATGTGGCAGCCATTGGCGCCTGCCAGGCACCTGCCAGCAGCCGTGGCGCAAGTGCAATCTCTTAAAAGTGACCTGCCCTGTCTGCAGCCTGGTATGCATATGCACCCATACTGGGAGATGATACATGATCAGGAGAGGCCACTAAACTCAGGCCAGCCAAGACCTCACAGTGTCAGGCCCACCACCATGAATCACTCTAATTGTAGTAATACTCATCGTCACTGTCACGGATGCCATATACATAGTGATTGCCATGGCCCCACATTCCGTCTTCTTCATCTTCGTCATAGTCATAGTCCTCTTCTTCATCCTCTCCTTCCACAGACTCATCTTCATACACACTGGGACCGGTGTTGTATTGAATGTCGCCCTCTAACGCAGAATTGACACATGGAGCAACAGCCTGTCCTGCCGCCACAAGACAGTCCAGGCAAGCACCACACCAGCACTTTGCCGGGTATTCCCCCGCAGGAAACCAGAACTTGTAATAGCCCTTTGCATCTCGTTCTGTGGAAGCCCAGGAGATGCCCTGTGCAGTCAGAGCTGCGCGCAAGTCTGCCAGCCAAGTGCTGCGCATGGATTTGAAGGTTGCTCCAAACTTTCGGACTGTCCTGACAAACTTGGTCACGTCCTCAAAGTCCAGGGCAATCTTGCCCCCCTCGAAAATTGCAACCGCCCACCTGATGTTGGCGGGCAGATAGAGAACAACATCCCCTCCATCAAACAAGACTCTCTCCAGGTGTTCTATGCCTTGCAGCATGTCCTTCCGCATGTCCTCATACCGACACTCTGAGTACAGCGTTATTCCCATAGCACTAACATTTTTTGCCGGGCGTAGCTGCCTGTTAAGTAAGTTCTCCATGGAACTGCGGCCGTACTGCCATATCAAGTACCCCCCAACACTACGCATGTTTGCGAGTGACCCCTTCCACACATCCTTGGTTATGTCAGAATTCCCTATGCCACTGAGATGCATGCGGCATCCTTTTGGAATGCGCAGCACTTCAGGCTCGATCCCCTTCAGAGCAAACACTTCCAGGTGCACGAGCTTATCCAAAATCATATGGGACTCTGTAGGCGAGCTTAGCTTCCTGCCACTCAAGCAAAGAGTTTGCAGTGCTGCAGCGCTGGTCAGCGCGCTGCACACGTTGCCAGCATCCGCCGTGGAAAAGTCTAGGACAATATGCTTCAGGGATTTCAACATTGGTGGGAACCACAGTTTGACACTCACAGAGGCCACCAGGATGGTGAGCTTGGTGGCTCGATTGAGCAGCCACAGCAGGCAGCATGCTTCAGCAGAGCCTGTGACTTCTGTGCAGAGCTGCTGCAACTGCGCGATGCTGTGCGAGCCCTGGGCTACGGCATCTGCAACCTTGTCAAAGCTGGATGTAGTCAGCGAAAGGACTTCTGCTGTGTCGAGCATCGTGATGGCCCAAAAAATACCTGCAGAGCAGCAGCATCCCATTGAAAAAGACATTCACTGCAGGGATCGATTCGAGCAAGGATCAAGCAAACAGAAGAGTCTTTGCAAGAGTGAGCTGCAGTACAGCACAGCTTGCACCTTTTTCAGGGAGACCTCTAGAAAAACCGAGGTTCTGCAAACGAACAAGTCTTGTGGAGCGGCAGGTTCCTGACGCTTTAGCCCATTGTTTCAGGGACAGATAGCTTGCAATCTTGGCCCAGACTTCCACAGGCAGATCCCCACTCTTGAGAGCTCCGTTTATTCTTGGCCCTTGAGATGTCATCCTGCGTGCATATGATAATTGTCGTTTAAAGAATGGAGAAAGAATGATGCACTCAATTGATCTGATCAGCATTTGAGAGCTATTGTCAGGAGAGTACAGTACAATTCGGGCACCTTGCGTGCTTTCAGCTCTCCAGTTCAGTCCTTTCCTGCGATGTGTGTAGCACTTCTGGGCATTCTCTGACGCTCTGACGGTGACCGCCAATTTCATGGAATGGGCAGTGGGCAGCCCGATCTTGGGCAGGTCTGATTGGGCTCAAGCATTTAAACCTCAAATGGCTATGAGCGATGAGAACCGCACAATCATTCTGATCTCAGGCTGCTATGGCTGAACAGTTTACATGATTCTACCACGAATAAAGCTGCAGAGCATAAGTGGCCACAGGCGGCTAGCAGCATGCTTGCCAATATCATAATCACGAGCAGCCTGCTGAGTGACCTCACATGCTACCCTCAGGGCCCTTGCCGGAGCAGCAGCAAAGTGAGGAATAGAGAAAGTAATGGAGGCTGCCTGCAGCTGGGAATGTTACATCAATAAGGCTCATAGAGCGCACGTGCGGCTCCATCTGGCTTTTTTGCATGTCCCGCCGCCAATAAACAATCCATGCATGCTCCACAGGAACACCACACATTGCCTGGAACTCGTGAGTACCTGACTCTGAACCTCTTTGGACCTACCTTTTCCTTGGTCCATGGAATGCCACGCTTTAATAATGTCTCACACAAATCTACCATCCACCCACCAATGCTACACTCATCATTCATGGCTGCAGAGAAGCTAGGACAAGAAAAGGGAAACTCATAGGCATCTTCAATTTGAAAGTCAAGTGTTAAGGCTTCAATCCTAAGGACATCCCAAGAAGAGCCAGCAGGCACGTCAAACTTCAATGAGCTCCCTTCAAAACAGACATTCCTGAACTGCTGAAAATTCCCAAGATCTATGCGTTGGCCACTGATGGCTTCCGATAAATGCAATGTCAACATATTCAACATCTGCAGGGAAGGACATTTAAGAGCAAGGAAATCTGCTACGGCCAATCCAGCCCTCCTAACGGGATAACTAACATCAGCACCACTCATGTCAATAATCACGCCGATACTGCGAATACGTGCGTGGTGTTCCTGGGTTGCTTCCTGCTCACATAAGTTATGCAGATATATATTATAGACATGGAGGCAACAGCTGGCTGGAAGTTTCATCCGATCTAGGCTGACGCCTCTCAAGACTACCTGAGACAGGCTCCGAAGCCTGTCCAGCTCCAATGCTTTGATACGGCAATGAATTCCACATGGCGAACCTAGCTTTGACCTTACGCTCAAAGAAAGAGTCTCCAGAGCTGTAGCGCTCAACAAAGCGTTGGGTAGATTACTTCCCCTTTTTGGCAGGACCAATATGATGTGTTTGAGATTGCACATGGGCGGAAGCCACAGAAAAGACCTCTCACCCACATACACGCTCAAGACACTTAATTGTGTTGCTTGGGTTAATAGCCAGGGCAGGCAATCAGCCTCAGACCTACCATATCCGGACGCAGCGCGCATATGAAACTGCCTCAACCCAGCAAGGCTGCAAGACTTTCGTGCAACTGCATCTGCAAGATCATCGGCCAGTTCTGCAGGCAACGCGAGTATTTCCGCCCCGTCTATCATCTTGAAGACCCTCTTGATGCCGGCGCCTGTGCCAGGGATTTGTCTTTAGTACCCCCATGTGCAGAACCGCATGGAATCAAGTCTGATCTCAGCAGGTTGTTTGACTGAGTAGCCCGCCCAAACTAGAGGAGAACCTGACAATCTGGAGCCAGCCTTATGGCCTGCCTAATTCCAAATTGAGCTGCAGAAAGAGGGACTGGGGATCTCGAAAGAACACCGTCAACAGCAAATTCTCAGTCGGATAAAGAGTAGGGACTATGATTTTCCAGCAACAGCCTATTGTTCGGACTCTAATTCCCACTTACTGTACATTCGGCATAGTCCTCATACTTAGTGGTCCCATTATTGGTCCTCGGTCTACATCTGCATTCAATTGCAGAGATCAGCATACCAAAGCAAAGGAGCAGTGCTGCCACTGCTGGCATCAGCTTAATATGGCTGCCCGAGGCTTGATGTGAAAATCACTTTGGCCGAAATTTGATAATAATTGTGAGTAATGCAGCAAGTGCCACTGAAGAATAGGAAGCATAAGAGGATCACCATCTGCTTTGAGGCTATTAGGCAGGTTTGCGGCTGTCAATCTGACGGCGTCTGTCGTTCGGCAGGTACCTGACGCCATTGCCCAGTGCTCCATAGACATGAAGCTGGCAATCTTCGTCCAGACTTCTTCTGGAAGTTGTGGATACAGGTGCTGGCCCTCGAGCATCTCGGCCGTAGACCTGGACATTCACAAAACCTCCCATTAACAGCCAAGAAGGTCACTTGTTATTCCTGGTCGGTCGCACTCTATTGTGTTCTATTTGGCTTCATATTCCGCTATTAAAAGGGAAGCTTCCCAAACGATACATTGCATTTTATTAAATCTCTTCACAGGGAACTTGCACTCTAACAGCCCTTGTATGACGTCTCTGCGAACAAGCTTCAGCTCCATCATGGAGATGATCGTACGTTTTAGGTTGCTTCTTCTTTCTCGACCCCATATCAGTTAAGCCGCTCCAGGTTGCTATACCACGGTACTAAGAAGCTTTGGAACTCAACAAAGGATTTCCCTTGAGAAGTCTCCTCTGGCGGCCCGCAGATGTCACGGAAGATTCCACGTCCAGGGGGATAATGAGGGAACATCTTCTCCAAATAGGTTGCCAACAGAGCCAGTCTCTCCTCATTTTAATTCAGATCAGCAGCAGAATAAGAAGGCCACCAGGAACCTCGTCCAGATGGAGCCTTGTATCGGAGTCCGCCAAGGCTTTGCTATCTTGCTCATCGTCGCTCTTCTATCTACGCCCATCTCTGGTGCAGACATCGTAAGTACACCTGACCCTGACGTGCCATGAGGTCTTTGCAACGCTAGCAGCTCAATGTTATCGTAAATTGCTCCAAAGTTATATAGTACATGACACCAATCTGGCATTGGAACTTTCGCCGGCGCCACTTGGCGCCAGATCACTCAAGGCAAGCAATCAACTTGTGGGTTTCTGTATATGCTGAGCGCGGCCACGTATTGACACAACGACGCTTGACTTACAACAAAAACGGCTTGGGTTTATCATACTGTCTGCGTTCTACAAATAATCTCCATGAATAGATGCAGAGGGATGACTGCAGGGCGGATCAACATCAGGTCTAAGTGACTGTCTTCGATGTTGCAGGGCGAAGACGCTGCGGCCGCTCCTAAAGGAGCAGCAGAGAATTCTTACAGTGCCGCCTTGCTTTCAGGAGGCCCCTTTGCAGGTGCGGCGCATCCCCTCCTGCATACGGCTTCCCTGTTGGACTCGCTTGTCCCTGATGCCGTGTCTCTGCGAAGTGCAGCAATAATCGGATTCGATTAGCATGACCTCCGTAATAGGGAAACCGCTTGAAGTGAACAGTGCCAGGACGTCTTGTAAGCGAGTGATTTGGCGTTGAAGGAGGCAGCTTCCGTGTGCCCTGCAGTTGAGGAGATCCCACCTGCTTCTCCCACCGGGGCACCAGCGCTTGCCCCTCTTCAGGCGGTCCCAGGAGATGCTGATGTCATCAGGCTGCCTGCCACAGACCCTGTCCTTGCTGACAACGGCGGCAACAGGCGCCTGCTGCAAGGGCCGCGCGGCGCAGGTGTGTCTTCTTTCTTGAGCTCTTGCTTTAGGCAGTTTTCACGGCAAAGATTGCAGATGTGCGCTGCTATTTTTGCTCTACTCCACAAGGAAATATTAAGTCACACGCAGGGCACTGCCTGTGTCTGCCCTGAGGGCAGCTGTTCAGACTGCCGGGAAGAGTGTGTTGCTCCTTGGATTGCCGCTTATGCTTTCACTGTTGTGACAATTCTTTGCAAATGTTTGCCTGGAGCTCCTTCGCTTCCCATCTGCTCTATCCAGGGTGCCAGAGCTGTTACCCAAGCTCCTGTGAACTGTGGTGCTATTCATGAGGGATAATCAGTAAGGACTCAGCAGGGATACTACCTGCCTTTCTTACCAGAGGCAAAGGTGGGTCCGTAGACTAGCTGCCAGAGTCCGCTCGATATAAGCCCTGAAAGTTATGAGTCAGTCGCTGTGCTGAACATGTGGTAGTGCTGTGCAGCTCTTGCACCCAGTTTGGCAGCAGTAGCGCCAGCCGAGGCAGGAGTAGCCAGAGAGGCACCCAGCATTGCATCATCTAAGTTGGTGTGGCCGTCCTTCGAGCAGATGCTGGCACCTGCCGAGTCAGCGCCCGCTGAGTCAGCCCCCACTCCTGCTGCCAAGCTTGCAGGCCACTCGCTGCGCAGCCTCAAGGTAGTTTCTGTCGCCTCCCATGACTCATTGCTGAGCTGGCAAACGGATGTAATATGATAGTCTCACTTCGAGGCATGCAGGAGACTACACACTATGGGCAATTGCCTAAATGACTCCTTTGTGCTGGCATTTACCTGCTCCTGTCTGAATGGTTGTGACTCTCTTTCTATGAATGGTCAGTCACAAATGCTAAGGAAAATATCAAGTGAACACATGATGATTCAAAGCCATCAAGTGCAAAAGTAAAGCGCTTCTGAGTGTAATGTCACATTATTGCAGATGATCCCCATCATCCACGCCAAGCCATACGCGCGTGCTGCCGCGCCGGCCGCGCGCCTTGCCGTCCCGGCCCCGGCCCTGGCCGTCAAGCCGGCTGCGCCCAAGCGTGTGCATGCTCCGGCACTCCGCACTGTCTCCAATCCTCCAAAGCTGACAACCGCCCGTCATGCGGCTGCGCCCTCGCCGGCCGTCGCCCCGGCTGTGAAGCGCGCTGCCGCGGCGGCCGCGCGCGCCGTTCAGCCGTCAAAGACCGCCGTCTCCGGCCGGGCCGCGCCGGCCGCGCCTGCGCAGCGGCTGCCGTTGGAGGAGCCTCGTGAGGGCGCCGATAACAGGCGCCGCCTGCTGGGCAATGGTGCAATCCCCCAGCTGGACCAGGTGTACTGGCTCGATGGCGCAGAGACGGAGGCTCGCGAAGTGGCTGCCCAGATACTCTGGGCAAGCCCAGCTTACCGCGCACTGCAGCAGCCGTCCTGGCCTACTAGTGCAGACGCCCCAGCCAGTGAGAACTCTCCTGCCGGCCCATTGCCCACGCCGCCCTCCCCACTGCTGCTCTCCCCACAACAGCCTGTGGAGCCTTCCAAGCCAGATGCAGCGTCCAGGCGCCGCATGCAGGAGCAGGCATCCCATCTGGAGCAGGGGAACTGGCCGGAGCCGCTCTTTTCCTCCACTGCAGACAAGGCGGAGGATGCACAGGCCAGCAAGACTATGGGTGTCTCTGTGGAAGCCCTCAGGCGCCGGCCACTGCAGATGGTGCGATCTTCATCTGCAATACTGACCCGCTCAGACACTTGCTTGCGTGCTTTTGAAGCTTCTGCAATCCATTGTCCTGCATCCCCTATGTCGTTGCATCAGACGTTCCCCAAGAGGCATAGTTGTTGGGCCTGCATTACAAGTTTGGCAAGCACAGTGTGTTGTTCTTCAAGATTGATATGCGCAGCCTATGATCTCACACCCTTCTTTATACATCGGTGGTCAGCCTTACTAGCAGCTAGCTCTGCAACCAAGCCTTAAAAGAGACTCTTTGTAGCTCAACTCAACTGACACAGGCATCTGATTCTTATTTTGCAGGTGGTCCTGGATCCAGTTGAGAATGGCGACCCGGACGTCACTAATCTGCTGAACATGCTGGGAGTACCATTGTCTGCTGAGCTGACAGCAGCCACCAGGCCCATCGCAGAAGGAAAGGAGGCTCCCGGGCCGAAGCCTGCGCGCACAGCCTGAACACCTGTACATTATAATTTATAATATTGAGGGTTTATGTTTATGGTTGGTAGGGTGAACCCTAATACTCAAGTAAATGAATAAAAGTTGGTGAAATAAAGAGATAAAATCAAGTCCCGTTGTAGAAGGGTTCCGGTTCTGAAAGTACTTGGTGGAGGTGTTGGATTTGAGTGGCATCAGAAGACAGAGCTGTGCCGGTTCTGAGAGGGTCAAGCATAAATATATTTCATTGGAACTCTGCAGTAACGGGTTGAGAATGTTTTCTCAAAAGACAGCTGTTCTGCAATCATTATTCGCATGCCGCAGTGTGAATAAACGCCTGTAAGACTACTGAGGCTCACGTGTCAAAACACAGAGTGACTTTGCGGCATACACTGATAATGCAGTGCACAAACACCTCATCAGGTCTGTTGCAGTGGAATGAGATGGCAGGATGCAATCTGGTTGCACCTTCCTGAGCAAGTGACTTACACTACTATGGACGTTGAAAGAGCCAATGCATGTCCTTTTGCACTGAAGTCTGGCAGCCACGAACCTTTTGCAGAGCCATAAGTTGCAGGAAAGCAAAGTACAGATACTTGGAGTTGCTCCACAGTTTCAAACTCTAGATCCAAGGTTCCTGAGGCATCAAACATCAGTAATTTCCACAAGGCATCACCAGATATGGTAAAGCGAGTCTTGTCCCCAATGGAAGACATTCTCTTGCACCGGTTGAACCCTTATTAATGAACCTCAGCATCCGTGTTCACATACAGAGTCAACATCATCATTGCACGCGTTGACAACAGTGGCCCTAAGAATTTTGATATGCAGGCCAGTGCCACGGCGATTATAGAAACTCACTCCCACACTGCAAGTCTTGGAGTACATGCTCTGCCAAGGGTTGCTCCTCAAATAATTAGGATCGTGGTGCACATGCAGCGAGCATGCTGAAGGCAAAGTGATCCTCTCTGGCTTCACTAACTTCAAAACAACCATCACGTAATTCCCGAAGCTTACTGAGATCGAGCGGCCCAAGAACTTCAAAGGTTCACCTGACTGGAGCGTAGCATTTGCGCAGGACCCTGGCCTCCACCTCCAGAGATGGCCGCTCAACAGAGACCTGCTGATAGGTCCCCTTCAGAATCAATATTGCAAATGTACAAGACTGTGGCTTTGGGCAGGACTCTGAGGATGTCTCCACTCGCGTGGTATCCATCCAGAGTGACATGCCTCAAATTGGCCATCGGCGGCAGCCAATTCCCTTGTCCACAAATGCCTTCGGAACAGCCTCAGCTGAGCGGCAGACAGTAGCAGCCCTGACAAGCAAGATCGCGAGGCATACTCGCCGTACCGGTTGCTTGGGGCCCTGATGTGCATTGTAGCAAAGCACCCAAGTTGCACGACTGATGGACAATTGCATCGGCCAAGTCGTCCATCAGATCGTTTGGAAAGGCCAGCAGCACAGTTGCCCCAGTCAGCCTCTTGCAAAACCACGTCAAGCCTGCAACGTCCGCGCAGTGTCTCAGGTCTGAGATATTCACAGCGGAGAAACACATCACATCAAATGGAACTAGCTGCGCACTGCGCACTGGCAAGCATGAGCTTTTTACGGCGGCAAAGCACATGTATATATACTCAAAATGCAACTAGCTGCGGACTGCGTGCTGGCAAGTGTGAGATTTTATTGGGAATGGCTGCACACCGTACACCGGCAAGCATGAGATGTTTCACGGCGGCAAAGCACATAAACTCAGAATGGAAATAGCTGCGTGCTCCGCACTGGCAGTTCAGGAGGCGGACCTTCTTCAAGAACGTCATAAAGCATATTCACCGCCATCACACGGACTGATACCGTTGTGCGGCAGGTGCCTGAAGCCATTGCCCAGTGGCGCAGAGACATGTGGTCAGCAACTATGTTCCAAACTTCCTCTGGTAGCTGGTGGCTCGCATGCATATCCTCCCTTTCCCACTGGGTTATGCGCAATACAGCACATGTTGCTGTCCAGTCTGGGATGGACCTGCTGCTTGCATCGACGAAAACAAAGGATGAGAACACGCAAAGTTGGAACAGGGGTTCTTTCACTGCATCCTGGTGGACTCCACAGCTTGTATCATAGAATAGAAGTGCTTCTAGTCGACAACAGCCTTCCTGAGGACGAGCGCACCTTGTCGGGATAGACATCCTCCTGGAGGCCTTATCGTAGAGGATCCTTGGGATGCTCGCAATAGGGCTGAAATTTTGCTTTTCCGAAAAAAACAACGAGACACGTGGAAAGGTGGCGGCCGCAGCTGTTGGGCAGGTTCCAACTCCAGGGGGGTGATGAGGAAACATTTTCGCCAAACCCGGCGAGCAACAGAACAAGTGGCAGAATCACATCACCAGGTACCTGGCGAGTATCAAGTAGCTGAATCAATCATGGAAGCTTTCACCGACGTCCGCCGCATCCTGCTCATCGCCGGTCTTCTGTCGACTGCGATCTCTGCTGCAGCCATCGTAAGTACACTCTTTCTTGTTGATCGCTTCGATCTTTTATGCCTCACAGATGTTCATTGATGCAATATAATATATTTTCCGAGGACAGCTGCACTGCACATCGTGTTACATTGTCTTCAGTACATTGCGGCTCTTCGCCATCCTGTTGTGGCAGATAAGCCTGGGTTACTTCCTTGTTTGCGTGGCAACTGCTAGCATTGACCGCTTCAAATGCTTGCATAAAACCCCTATTGTCCATGCTGCAGGGCGAAGAGAGGGCGGCTGTGTCGGGCGGTCCCAACTGGATCCGTGAAACATTCGCCGAGCGACCTGAGGAAGCGCCGGATCATCCAGAACTGGAACAACTGTCTCCCTCAGACCAGAAGGAACAGCCTTCCAGCGCAGAAGCTTTCAATGTGGACGGCCCCAGAAAGAGCTACTTCCAGTGGGCGCTGACAGACCTGCCGGTGTATGCAAAGGCAGAGGCCGGGGAGAGAGTGCACCGCCAAGCTTCATCCGCTGCAGAAGGTGGGTATCCCGTTGCCTGAACTACTTCTCTACACAACTCTTCTGCTCTTGCCTTCCGCTGGGAATAGCAACTGCTCAGGGTTCTACTTTAATGCCCTTTCAAAGCTGGATCACTGCCAAATTTGCAGACAGCACTAAGGGAATTCCTGGTTCACACAGAGCCAGACCAGGAGGACCGGCCTTCCAGCGAAGAGGCGGATGGCCCCAAAAGGAGCTACTTCCAGTGGGCGCTGATCGGCCCGCCATCAATTAAGTCTGAAGATGCTGGGGAGAAAGTGCACCACCAGCCTTCCTCCACTGCAGACGGTGGGTCACCCGTGTTTCCAGAAGCTTGTTCTGCTGCTATTCTGGTGTAGAGACATCACTGCTCAGACTGCCCTTGGGACAGCTTTGATGTGTCTGCATTGCAAGAGAGGGCAGGGGAGTGTGTACAGCCTGCCAAATCTCAAAATGTCTGGCCAAAAGGCACTTCAGCTGACACTCCTCCTTGCTGGTGGGTTTCACTAGGGACTCATGCATGGCGCAGAAGACTTTCTTAAAACACATGACTCACTGGGGTGAAGCATTTTTGTTGCTCTTGCAGGTGTTACTGAATCCCTTTGAGAAGGGCGCCCCGGAAGAGGTCGATCGGCACAAACCGTCGGGAGCACTGCCGTCGCTGAGCTGGCAGCAGTAATCACTATAAGCAGGCCGATCCCAGAAGGAATGGAAGCTGCCTGTACGCAGCATGCGCGCACGCACTGACATCATGCCCTTGTATTTGCACTAGTGCACTACCTGGCAGTCTGTGTGCTGGATGCTGTTCAAGAAGAATAATTGAAAATTTGAAGATATTCCGGTCAGCTGCAGCACAAGAAAACGTTTGCGGAAGGTGTGGGTGCTGTTGTGGTGTGGAAGGGGAGATACACGTGCTAGTAAGTCGGCAGACTTTTTTGCCAACAACACTTGGGATCCCTTCACGAGTTTAGCTTAGGCAACTAGGATAGTAGGAAAGAGTATTTAGGTGCATGGGCCCGGGGACACCTTTCTAGAGTTGCGAGGCAGGGACTACTTGTTTCTTAAATTTAAATAGCATACATACTGGCTGGAAGCCACAGGAAATTGCATGTCGTTTCACGAGCACATTCCTAAATGCTTCTCAGAATCTGATGGAAGTTTCAATGTGGCTTCCTGGAATATCCCAGATCCTTCTAGAATATTTCAGCCCTAAATTCCTAATTTGGCAGATCAAGCCATTTCAGTTACCATTAATAGAAATAGACAGACATAATAGCATGCAGAGCTTATCTCATGCCACACTGTGACTGGGAATAGTGCTGTGGCTCTAGTGAATGATTGGTGTGCTGTGCCATGGTCATGGTCGGCACCTTGGGACACTGTATCTCCCCGCGCCTATTCACCACCCAGTTCCCACTGTAGCGGCAGCCATCGCTTGAAATTCCTTTTCCCTTTACTTTTGCGTAGCCGTGCAAGCTCCCCTGCACGACCCGCTTGGCGCCAGGCTTGGGCAGGGGCAGATTTGAATGGTGCATTGCAATTCTACTGGTGCTGAAATGCGCGCGGCAATCCGAGGAGGCTGCAAGTGTTTGGGGCCCTTTTAAGTTTGTGGCTGCCCAATTGCAGCTGAGATGTGGCTGCAAGGCCTTGTGTAATTGAACCATGCCCTGCGCAAACATCAGAAGGTCTCTCAGCAGAATGTTCCAGCACTTGAGACGTCTGGGTGTTACAATAGAGTATAATTGGCGAGAAAACACCCCATTAATGCAGCTTAACGCACAGCTGGCCCCGGCTGGCGGGGGGCGGTGTAATTACTGAGCACGGTGCCCACGGATGATTGGGTCTTGCTTGGATTTTGCGAGTCTAACAACGGGTAGGACTGTGAAAGCCTTTGACTGCAGCTTGTCTGCAGGACCGCGCCTTGCCTCTTGGCTAACAAAGTGTGCAATGACAAAAAGCACAGCTTGCCAGTGTAAGATGATCATCTTGAAAGGGGTCTGTAAGACTGGTGCTACTTGGGTGAGCCTTCGGGTCAAAGCCGGCACAGCATAGATGAGGAAGTATTTGTGGACACTACCGTCTGCTCCAGCAGGTGCTGTGTGCCCACGCGTAGACACTTACAAATCCTGCGGCCAAGATGAAAGAGTCTTCATTCAGACGTTTGCTGGGGTGTCTATGGTCATTGTGTCATACGTCGCGGTGGATGATGTGTCAAGTGCCAGGGGTTCTGTGTGTTCACAGATGGATGCAAGTTCACTTTCTGAAAGACATGACGCAAGCAGAGTCTGCCAGCAGAAGCTCCAGATATGGACGAACGAAAGTTTTTCAAATAGGCTGCAGGTCGCTGCCCACAAGCTTTGCACCTTAGCTTCTCCACAATAGTTAGAGTTATTATAAAAAAACAACTGCCGGCGTTATGATTGCCAAATGTCAATGGTCAGCGACAGAAGAAATTTATGCTTGCCTTCTTACATTTCGGCAAGCTAATGCAAGTGCAGGATTTCTGCTGGTCAGAACGATGGATCTCTGTCCCCAGAGCTGGTTGAAATACAGGTTTTACAGTTCGCAACTCCTGAACGCAGCAAAGTCTTGACTCATAAAACTTAGTCACCAGGTGAATGAAGGGGTTTGCATAAATGGGCATCAACAGGATGCAAAGTGAGATGCCGACAGAAGAAGAGAATTCCTCATAGTTTAAAGGAACCTGGGGAAGTGATCGGGACGCAATGTTGGATCTCTTCAAGGCAGCTACTCTTCTCTGCCTTCTCTGCGGCCCAGCACCTCTTCTCGCCGGGCGCCTTCTCGTCGTTCCAGAGTCCGTGAGTCCCTTCTCACACCTGCACCGATAACGTCTTGCTCGGGATTTGTATCAATCCGGTCGATATCAGCACTCTCGCATTGTGTGCTGCGAGTTGGCTGCAGCCTGTCCTCTTTGAGCGGCAGTGGGGCAGATCTTTTCCGGTTCCCAGAGAGAAAGGCGGCATCAAGCTTTTCGGCCGATCTGTGTCATACCAACTGCAACATACACCTTCTCGAGCCACCTTTTCACAGTAGCGACAAGGAATCCTTGGCAAGGACAAATCTTGCTGTGAGCGCCCCAGGGCCAGGGCGTGCGTCACGAACGAGCGCACACATCTACAAGGCACAGCTCATTGAGTGATCACCTAATGTTTATGCAGGCACCACAGAATGTCGAGTCGACTGAAGGACCAGCCTATTACGCAGAACACGCCTACATCCCAGGTGAGCTGCTGCTTTGAAGCTGTTGAGAAGTGAGAAGATCCCTCTAGAATCTTCAACAGCGCTATTGCCTCGATACAATGGATTGGTACCAGGACTCTTTCCAACGGAATCTCTTAGCCTTCACCAGGGCCTTGTTGCAATCATAAGTCAGGGTCACCTGCCAGACAGTGCAATTGTTTCATATTCTGCTGGTCACCTTGTTGCAGCACATACCTGAATACAAGGGCACATATTGCTGTCAGTGACATGAGATACAGATATTGAGATTGCGGGTGCTTGCTGCAGGGTTCGCTGAGGCTCCAAGAGCCTCAGCGCCGGCAGCCGCCGCAGCCGCCGTTGTACCGCTGGGCTCCAGGCCGTCACCAGCCACCGCGCGCCAGCTGCAGGGCTGGCAGGACGTCTTCTCTCGCGAGAACCTCCAGGCCATCTATGGCTCTCTGGACAACGCTCCCCCTGCCCTGCTCCCCGACGACCTGATTGCGCCAGAATCGGAAGCATCAATCTTCGCTGCCGCCCCGGCCCCGGACCCGGCCGCCGTGCCGGTTTCCGCGCCGGCCGTTGCGCCAAAACTGGCACCGACAGCTGCGCCTATACCGGCATCACCAGCTGCACCAAAACGGGCATCGGCAGCTGCGCCAAAGTTGGCTCCCGCCCCGGCACCGGCCCAGCCGCAGGCAATTCTGCCGCCGGTCGACACTGAGCTGCCTTCCGATCTGATGAGCCTGTTCGCCGGCTACCGAGACGGCAGCAGAGCGAGCAAGGCCGGTGCAGGAGCCAGCACAGGCAGGAAGCTGCTGCAAGGCTTTGCAGATGTCTTCACGCCTGCCGAGCTGCAAGCAATGTTCGGTCCTCCCGAGGCCGAGGAGGGCCCGGTGGCACGCGCGCATGCGCCAGCAGCCGCCGACGCGACGGCCGAGCCGGCCCCGGCCGCGCGCAAAATGCGCGGCCGGCAGCTGCTGCAGCCGATGAGCCTGGAGGAACAGCTCGTTTGGCGCGCATTGAAGAAGGCTGTCGTCGACACTGAAGCCGAGCAAGCCCAGGTGTGAAACGTCTTTGCATTTTAGGATGTTTCCTCAGAAAGATTGCTCGATTCCTGTTAAATGACAGGGTGAATGGAGCCATGCACGCGATTTGACTAGCATGGTCCTTTGCACTGCTTTTGAAAATCGATGACTAGCAACTGTCTTCTCTGTACACCAGTCGTCTGTCAGTATCTCAGATGCTGCAACATGAGGGTGTTGTGTCTGCACCAGTGTAGAGCCAGCATTGCAATCAATCCTGATCACATGTATCCCTCATAACACCTAGCTCTTTGGATCGCCGACTATGAGACGACTGTAATATTTACTCATGGATTGTTTCACAGGCGGACTTTGAGCGCGTGATTGAGGAGATGGCGGTTGCCCCGGGGCCGGCCGCGGATGACTCATCCGATTACTCATACGATGACTCTTCGCAGAGCCGCCGCCGGCTGCAGCAGGATCCCAACTCCCCGGACTTCCCCAACAAGCTCTTTGACATGGCCTTCCAGCTCGCGCCCAGCGGCGGCCCTGTGAAGCCGGATGCTGCAGGTGTTATCTTTTTCCTCTTGCCCGTTTACTTCCTTTTGTAACAGAACGTGTCAGTTTGGATGTCGTTGAACATTAGGCATGTGCCTGTACTGTTCCTGACAAGTGACTGCTCGAGTCTTCTGAGTGCTGCTTCGGGTGTCCAGTCAAGGTTGTACTTGCCTTTGGGTGACGGGGAAATCAGGTCTGGCTTGTTACAGCAGCCTTACAATAATGCAAATGTCAATTTTCCGGGTGACTCTTGTGAGCAAGAAAGGTTAAAAGGTCTGCAATCTCAGCCCCGGCTGGCGGCGGGCGATATAAACACTGAGCACCGTGCCCACGATTGATTGGGACTTGCTTGTATCTGGCGAGTCCAACAAGGGGTAGGATTTGTGGCAGCCTTTAACCGCAGCTTGTCTGCAGGACATATCTTGCCTTTTGGCAGGAGATGCGTGTAATTAGAGAAATCTCAATAATAATAGAAACCGCCTGGCAATTTTTGCATGTGCAGGTGCGCCAGAGCGTGCACTGGTGCCGATGGCCATCCCCACGCGCGGCCTGCTGCAGGATGACTCATCGTCGGGCTACACTGACATTGAAGACCTCGTCAGCCTGCCAGACGTTGTCCTGCCTGTCGATGTTGAGGTATATTTATTACATTTGTGACACCTAAAAAATCCCCACAGTCCCATGCAGCGCAGTGACAGGCTTCGGATCAGGACCGTTAACTGTGGTTTGATATGAATTTCCTGAGAGCTTGCTCAACATGGTTTACAAAGGGGTGCCAAACGCTGGGCGGACCTTCTGCTGTTGTCATGAACTGCTGTGCGCTGTGTGCTGCAGGACTCATAATCTGTGCAAACGTACTCTGTGGGTTCATTTCTATTGCTGATGGTTTGCTGAGCACAGCTCACTGAAAATTGCTTGCCTTAGCTGGGGGACCTTTTGCTGGTCTTAAACTTTCAATGCTCCGGCTGGCGGGGGGCGGTATAAATACTGAGCACCGTGCCCATGGATGATTGGGTCTTATTTGGATCTGGAGAGCCCAACAAGGGGTAGGATTTTGGCAGCCTTTACCTGCAGCTGGTCTGCAGGCGCACCTTGCCTCTTGGCAGGAATAGCGTGGAATAATAGTAATAATAATAGTAATAATAATAGTAATAATACTTTCAATGTGTGATGCAGGTGAAAAGGCCTGAAGCTGCTGCAACCGCGCCCACGCCACAGCCGGCCGGTGAAGCACTCACAAGTCAGCCCGCTCCCAGCGTGCAGTAGAAAGTAATGGCTCCCACGGCACATGCAAGACCAAAGAATCTGCTCTGACTGCAGCAGTTATTGATCTACGTAGATTAGGCCATGTGCATCATACGCCGCCCGTTGCATGAGGACCAAGTGTTGTAGGTTGGGGAGGAAGTAGGTCATTTACACCAAGATCAAACATTGATGCTGCTTGAATGAAGATATGCCAGCTAGTGTATGGTGTGCTGAAGCGTTAGGGCCATTGGTGTTCTCTGCATTTGTGCTTGGAACGTATTCTGCTTGTTGATATTAGCTTGTGCTGGTCATAAGAAAATATGCGTTGCCACGGGGTTGCATATTGTGCAGCTGGTACCAATGTGCAGCACGAGATCCTAATCTGTAATAGCGCCCAGCAGGCTTCCCACCATCAGATCCACTCCTTGAATCAAAATTCACTGGATGAAAACAAATCTTTGTCACTGCCTGCATCACATATAAGCTTTGCACATCTCTGAGGATGCGGACAACCAGAAAGAAACCAAGACTTTTCTACGGTCTGAAAATGCCTCTATGCCAATTTCAAAAACTTGATAGGCCCATGCCAGTTCGATGAGTAATGGCCTTCGCCTATGGGGGGGTTTGAGGGGATTTGATGTCTAGAGGGGTAAACCCTTTGAGGTTTGCACCGAAGCACAAAACGGCCCAGAGGCAGCTGGATTTGTCAATTTGATTGAAGCAGCTTTCGCACTCCGCACTTAAGAAATTCAAAATGAGGCGACCATTGTCAAATGAATGGCATGCGGCTGCCGCCGTCACGGTGCTCGTCTGCGTGTCTTGTATGGCGCTCACATTGGCCGCAGATGAGGGCAAGGCAAGCTACTTTCCTATTGCCAACCCTCCACACTACTAAAATCGCTGATTGTTTGTAGTCGACATCATAGGCACAAAGCTACACGGCGAGTGGCGCCGTCTCTTATCGCTGTATGACACAATGCGCCACCTTCCTGAAATTTCTTGAAGCGGGTCTACTCAATGCAGGCCCCTGATTTGCACTACAGGTCAGCCACCGCAGACTACTGCAGCAGAACGATGCTGGTCTCCCCTCACCGGTGAACTTTCAGGGGATCCTCGGCAAGGGTCTGATAGACATGGCCGACAACCTGAAGACTTTCTTCAATGGCAACCAGCAGGCACAGGTCCAGACGACGGATGCTACATCAGCGACAACGCCTACCTCAGGTATGCTGTGTTAAGACTCAAACATCTCCGGAAACCCCTTGGTTTGACGAGCTCGATATTGTGGAGGGAAGTTGGCGTTGTGACGAACCTGCGATTCGTCTTTTATGCACCTGCGGCCGCCTGTTCTACACGCTCAACATTCCTTCGATGTCGGACGAGCACAAAGTCATCTCCACGATATTGAAGTTGCCGTGCAGATCGTTCCACCTTCCTGAGCCGCCTGTACAGACCAGGCGCTCCCAACAGGACCACAGCGTACCCACCTGCTCAGGTACCACACCGCACGTTCTCCACTTGCCTTGCTGCCAGATCCTTCTTTGCCACGTTCATACCCTTCAAGATAGCCTGGGTCTCTTATATGCACGGTCAGAGGCTGGCTGCAGCATCTTTGTCAGCACTCAGCCACCTCATTTTCGGCTGTGCTACTGCCCTGTGACTGTATCATATCCCAAGCAAACATCTGTCCAATGGGATACTTCCTATGCACTGAGGCTGGCTGCAGCATCTTTGTCAGCTCTCAGCCACCTCCTTTCGGCCGCGCCAGTGCTCTGTCATTGAAACATTCCCCAAAGCCAGCAACATTTAGTGAGATTCTCCTCAGGCACCGAGGCTGGCTGGCAGCATGATGTCAGCATTCAGCCACCTCCTTTTCGGCTGTGCCTTGTGACCTGTGAATGTAACATCACTCAAAGACAACAACCATCTTATTAAGTCCTGCGCAGGTAGCAGGGCTAGCTGCAGCACCGAGTCACCTCCTTTTCAGCGAGTGCCCTGTGTTTGTAATCTTACGCAGAAGCCGACACCTATTTCAAGAGGATTCTGCGCAGGCACCGCTGCCAGCCGAGGCACCTGCAGTCGTGGGGGCTCTGCTGAAGGGAGCTCCAGTGGCTGCACCCATCAAAAACACCCACCAAGCAGCACACGCCCCGGCCGCCTCTGAGGGAATCATTGTGATCGGTGCGAACTCTCTTTCCTTCTCTTGACACCGCTGACGTACTCCAAAGATGGCTAATACTGCCATTACAAGGTTGGCAAACCCCGAGTGAGAGGCTACAGAGCAGAGATTTAGAGCACCTGCCAGGCCTCCGCTCACATAGTTTCTTCGTGATCTTCTTGATTTGGAAATGCTTGCAGTACTGTTCATGTCGAAGGTGAGTGTTAGAGGTTCTTACTCAATGCGCTGTCTGGCAAAGAGAGGGAGTTGCTTTTGCAGTCTTCATAGGATCAAGATCCAGGATTTGACAGGGGATGCGCAAAATCCCACATCTGCCCTGAGGCCCGGTCAAAAAGGGCATAGCCCCAAAGTTCATGCCGACAAAGTTAGGATTCTGGAGAGTCACCCCTATCGCCTAAAATAACCCCGGGGATACCAAAAAGAATACTCGCAGAGAGGAGGTTCTCCGGGTAATGTGTGCCCTTTGCATGCATTTGCATTCAGCGACAATGACATCTCTTGCTGTGCATGCAGGTACACACGGGCCGTACCACCACGCGCCTGCGCCGGGGCCGTCCATCGACATTTCCATCAACGTGCCAAGTGTTGATGAGATCCTGCGGCGCCTCAACCACACCCGCCCTCAGACACACCCCCCCACGGGCGCCCCCCCCCCAACCGCCCCCCCTCAATCCCCCCACGCCACACTCCAACGCCAAGGGCAT
>JADEYI010000384.1_pt1 | contig 64907 bp, 105 predicted proteins | sample 8542331 | NCBI WGS metagenome assembly JADEYI01 (sample SAMN16510988, study PRJNA670497) | mine drainage metagenome | isolation source: biofilm near Copperflume 1 | place: Germany: Marsberg coppermine Kilianstollen | collected 2018-02 | reverse complement strand
TAATAATAATAATAATAATAATAATAATAATAATGTCTTGCAGCTGCCCTGATCTATGACAAGATTGCGTGACTGTGATCTGTGTGAAGCAGTCCCCACTGTTGTTCACAAGTTTGGGCAGCGCACTTGGATGCCAAAAGCACAGCTGAACAAAGTATCTGAAAGACTTTGGTGCGGCATCCTCAACAAAAAGATGTGATTGGCTGCCACATGAGGCTCACCTGCTTTGGCGGCGTGGTGTAGATGTGCCACTTGCTGCCGCGGATGCTGGGCAGGAGGCACTTCTGGATGAGCTCTTGCAGGGCAGAGAGCTGCTCCAGTGCTCCAAAGCTTGCCTGCACACAAGCCAGCCAAAATTTCAGCACTCAACTGACATTCGCACTCTCAGCACGCAGCGCAGCAGCAGCCCTGCCCAGCATGGACACTTTAGATGCATCAATTGACAGCGTAGAAACGAGGATGAAGATGGAAAGGACGCCAGGAGATTAAGAAGATTGACATTTGCAGAAGCTGGAATTACATCGCAACAGCAGACATGATTCACAGAATGCAGGCCTCAAGGCACTGGCGTAGCCAGCAACCACAGGAAAGCTGTTGCAGACCTCGTAAGGAGCAGAGCAGCTGAGGTGGCTTCCTGTGACACTCTGAACTGCCTCAACTGCCCTGCTCCCTGCGAGGTCTGCAAAATGCCGACAGGATATCATATCAGGGGAGGGGCCGCGCCTGCAGGATGATGTCATCGGGGAAGTGCACGCGGATGGGGACAGGGCCGAGGCTGGCCGCGCGCCGGCGCATCTCCTCTTCACGCAGCTTCTGCGTGCGCAAGCCCGACTCTGCATGCGCCCGCTCGCGCGCGTGCCCCGCCGCAACGCGGTGGTAGTCGTCCGCTGTGAACTCGAAGAACTCTTCTGGCGGCTCTTCTTCGGCCCTGCCCACATGTGGAAATGTGACATTTATCTATCATTTGCATTGTTGTTGCATGTCTGCCTGACAGGTTGCAGTGGCACAGGTGGTGGGTTTCTGCTGATCTCGACTTGCTGCAAATGTTCCTCGCAGGTTGCAGTCCTTTGTACAGGTCTCAGAGGCATTAAACTACCACCGGGAAAAGTGGCACAGCATGCACTCTAATAGCCACAGTCTTCGCATTGCATATAATTGTCAAGGTGCATGCGTGCTGTGGTCGTGGTTCGAGGGGCAGGCAATCACAATGGCATCACAAATTGAGCTCTGAAAACGCCCGCATAGGAGAAACATGCATGCAGAGAGAATTGTTTGCATCAGCATTTGCATTATACCAAGAAGCCGCAGCTCTGGGGCATGTCTAGGCTGCGCACCCGCGCCTGGCTTCCTGCTCTGCAGCAGCCGCCCGGCTGAACACATGTATGTGTCGGCCCAGGGAGAGAGGGTCCGAACCCCCAGAAGCTTCCGAGGTGGGCGATCTGTGCTCAGAGATCGGCACCGGGTGCGTCAAGGAAGGCCCTGCAGCATTGGGAGCCGCTGTGGTTGTTGTGCTGGGGGCGGGTGGCGCCTGGGGTGTAAAGGATGGCTGTGTCTGAAGGGACACTGGGTGTTCTGTGGGCTCAGGTGGTCTCTGCTCTTGTATGCCCAGCGTCTTGTCATCATCTGCAAATACGGTTGGGACATGTCAGAAGCAGGTTGCGCAGGAGAACAGCGATTGCTTGAGGGCATGCACGGCGGAATGAGTTGATGACTCAACAAGAGTATGATGAGCACCTGTCTTCAATTCCAGGGTGGCTCCGTTTGGGAGGTTGGCAAAGCGGACAGGCGTTGTGACGTCAAGCTCCTTCTTGTTATGGATGATCTTGCAAGCAGACGGCTTCAGTTGTTCATTTGTGAGTTTGCTGATATGTTCGAAGACTGCAGACAAGGGCTGCATGGGCGTGAGTTTGACGCCATGGCGCTTGCCTGCAGGGCATTGAAGGATCTATTAGCATCAGCGATGGTTATAATTGACCCAGAGCAACAGCACAAGCTGATAAATAAGCATCAATACCTTCTGGAATGAACTGGTCTTTTGTGATATATCCGCAACACGATCGCACCAGACAACGTTGATTGTTTTAGTATTGAATGTAAAGATTTACCTTTGTAGAGGACGCCAAGAGACGCGGACATCCCTGTACTAGTCAGGATCGTTTCCTTACGGGAGATGTCCTCTGAGCCCAAGCAAGCAATGTTGGGGATGCGACTACGACACCTTCAAATAACCTATCTCTTACGATGTGCTTCCCACCAACACAATAATATGTCGAGGATCGAAAAGCGAGGACTGAAAACCCTGTACCAAACCCTCTGTGAATTCCAAGGTTTGACTGCCATGCAAGAATCCTGTATCTAATTTCAAGTGGAAGAGTAAATGTTTTGGGGAACAGTAGAAGCGGTAGGTTGTGAGACCAACCCATTAAAAGGAATGCGTCCCTTGTCCTATTCGACAGTTGCGATCAGGACTGGGTACCATCGACACTGAGACTTCCTCTTTGACTGAGTCACGAATCTGATTTACATGTAACTCTGACCTTTACTTGGAGCTTTTATGCATCAATCTGGTCCAAATTAACTCAGGATGATGTCCGAAGCAGAAGAAATGCTCTTGGCAACTCGGGGCATGAACAACACCAAGATCAACAGGGGAAACCAGATCGCAGATCCTCCCGTGGATCTGGAAGCCCCTTTAAATACCTTATTTGAATCACAGCCAGGACCGGGTCCTGCCTCTGCGCTGACCAACGCACCTGGCATACAACCTTCACAAACTGCCCGATCCAAACCATTGCTAGCACCAGTGACAAAGCAGCGGCACACGAGAGCTTCTACTTCGGACAGTCGTAAAGGAGACCACAGAGTGAGCAGCAGCATCGTTGCCATGAGCTCGACCACGGTGGGTCCATCAATCCCTTGACTTGTTGCATCTATCAATCCGAGCTGCAGGAAGAAGTTTCCAGTACAACGATGTTTCTGGAATGTGTATGATACGCAGTGATGACACTCGTCAAGGATTGAGGCAGAGGTAATTAAAGACCAATGTGTGCCAAAAGGTGTTCAATGAGCGCCACTCCACCAGCCGCCTGGGGGTCCCTCTGGGAGCCATTGTGACCCCGGTGCCATCTGATACAAACTGTCCATCGGCAGCTCAGCACGCTGGAGTCTGCTGCAGCAGCTGCAATGCATTCATCAACCTTTACAGTGAGGTATGGAACACTTGCTTCATTAGTGCCCTGCGGTGCTTGACAGGAGACATTGTAGTGGCCCCTGTCCAAGAGATCAAAAGCTCTTTGCTTTGCGATCTTAGACACAGTGCCACAACCAGAAGACCTTTGCATGCAGCTGATAAGCATGGACATGTGCTGCAGATTGACCAGAGGAGCGGGATGTGGCAGTGTCACTTCTGCGGCCAGTCCAGCAGCGATGCAAGCTCCCTATCCTTGCTGGACTCGCATGTGCGGCCTCTCCTCTTCTTAGCAATCATATGCTCAAACACCTCGAGGCCAATCTCTGAATTACTACCAACTTTACTGATTCGGCAGTCTCCAGACAGTGCACCCTTGGCTACTGCTGACCATGGGCAGGATGGCGTCCCAGGAAATACCGTCATGGCTCAATGCTACAGAAAGACAGGCATTACCGAATGCAGCTTTTGTTGAGCAGTGCTTCCTGTGAAACTTGCAGAGCTGCCCGGAGTTGGCAGGAGAGGCAGTGGACTATCTAGAGAGCAGTGATAGCGACAGCTTGGAGCCCCCCCCTGCCCAGCTGGTCATTTTAGCAGTGGACGAGACACCCGACGCAGAACATCTTGAGCACCTTAAAGCAGCCCTTACAGAGGTACTTCCCTGCAGCAATTCATGTCATCCAGCTATGCATGCTCATCCTTCATTTTTATCTAGATACGGAACTTTATTGTCCCTGCAACCTGCAAGGATGGTGTGAAAATGCCTTGATCCTCCCGTCACCCCAATTGGGGGCGTCCTTGCCCTCAAAGAGTGTGCAAATGATATTCAACATTACAAAAAAGACGGATAGGCATCTTTCTTGGCTGTAAGAGTGCGATGGCTGAGCCATGCAAACCTCCCTGCCCCAGGTGATCACTAGCCTGCCGGACGCCACACGAGTATCCCTGCTGGCCTTTAGCGCAGCGGTGGCGGTCTTTGATCTCAGCCGATCCAATGCGGTGGCCGCGCATGTGCTGCCGGGCGACGGAGACATGGACGAGGCTGTGCTGCGCGCTGTCAAGGGCAGCCTGTCGGCGTGCCTCGCGCCGCTCAGCGAGTGCCGGCCTGCTGCCCTGGCCGCCATCAAGTCCCTCAGGTCGGTGGTATTGTTGCCTTTGTATAAAGTGCTGATCTACAAGCTGTGTCCAACAATCCTATCCTGTTCTTCTTTGGGCAGCTCATTGGGCCTCTCTCAAGCTTGCAATGAGATTGGCTGGGCTTGGGGACTTTCAAAATGTCAGTCCACTCCCACTGCCAAATTTTGTGCGAAGGAAGAACAGGTTGTGATTGAGCAAGGCCATTGATCAGCTACAAGAACATCTATGGTTACCCAATCAGGATGTCATTCATAGCAGTTGTGTATTTGCCGCGCTGTTGAGACCTGTAATCTGATGGGGTGCAGGCCAACACAGCAGGGCCGGCACAGGGAGCGGCCTCGGTGCACTGGGGCGGCAATCGAAGCGGGCCTGCACATCCTTTCGCTCGCACAGGCTTCCCCGGCCGACGCCGCAGCGGCCGCCGCCGCCCCGCATGCGCAGACCGGCATGTCTCGCGCCGCCACTCCCATGGACGGTCGCATGCTCATAGTCACTTCGGGGCCCACCACCAAGGCATGGCATCAGATGTTTCTCTTAATCACGACCAGAACTAGTAATGTATGGTAAAATCATCAATGTGACCAATAATTTATGTTTTGTTACTCGCACTCGGAATTATTGATACCCAGCTGTTCTGGTTGTTGTCTGCAAGACAACCTCTTCATATCACCGATCGCGGGCAATATCGAGACTGGGATGGGGATGTGGAGAGTTTTTTCTTGGCAGGCAATGGTCATCAAAACTCAGTTGCACGAAGGAGCAGTGACCTTATTGGTGTCCCTTGGCACAGTTTGAGCTGCATTGTCTCTTCATAGATACACAGAGGGTGCACTGGCGGCTGCAGGGGCCAGGGCGGGTGCCGGTGCGCTCCTTGGACAGGGATGACCGGGCGGCGGACGCGCACTCTCTGCGCGAGGGCGCCAAGGCCTTCCAGCGGCTGGCGCAGGCGGCTGCAGATCTGGGCGCCGCAGTGGACATCCTCGGAACCGGCATGTCGGCCGTGAATGTGCCCCTGCTCAGCACTGTCGCGCGCGCCAGCGGCGGCAGCCTGACCCTGCATGCCGGTGAGCGGTCTCTAGGTTCCAGAGTCAGGCTTCAGGGAGCCGATGTGCTTTGCAGAAGTGCTGACCTTGGCTTGTGAGCTCTGGGCGTTTGTGCGGACATTTCAACCTTTTTCATCAGGAGTAGAAGACATATATGACTTGAGAAATGACAAACGCCACTCAAGGACAGTACCCTCGTAATTTGACAGTGTGTGTCATTTCAACAAGCTTGACAAACGCCTATGAAGAAGCTCTTGCTAATGTCAGTAGTGTGGGTGCAACTGCAGGGTACAGCGGGATATCAGGCGCAAATCTGGCTGCGTCCCTTCAGCGCCAGGTTGGCAGGCGGGGGACACTGGAAGTCTATGCGTCGCCGGGGCTGGCGGTGACGCGCATCATTGGGCCCGTAACGGACATCCCTGCAGGCTGGACCCGTAACGGCGACGCGCAGCCGTGCGCTGCAGCAAAGCGCGCAAAGCGGGGCGGCGGCTGCGCGGCTGTGGCGCTGCGGGCCGTTGAGCGGGGCACAGCAGTGTCGTTCCACCTGGACATTGTGAAGCCGCTGGAGGCAAAAGCTTACGTGCAGGTGGGTGCCCCCTTGTTCCAGTCCTCCTATGCCAGATCTGTGCAGAGGGACATTGGAAAGACAACAACGAGCTTGAGGCCATTGCAAAATCAGAGCTTGGGTGAGATTTTGGATTCAGCTCCTATTGCTCACGGATGCCTTGTGCATGCATCAAGCCTTGTCAAAAGACAGCAACGCCCGGCAGACATGCTGTGAGGGAATGGCGGGACCCGTGGACACTGCACCTGAATCTCTTCATGTACCCAGGGCAGGTAAAAGATATTTTGGGACGTCACTGAGCTGTGCTGAAACAGTTGTATACGCGCAGGTGGTGCTGAGTTGGCAAGACAGTGCGGGGCGCACATTGCGGCGGGTGGTGACGCGCAAGCTGCAGACCACGACTGTGCTGAGCGCGTACGTGCGCGACGTGGACGTGCCTCTGGCGGCTGTGCTGCTGGCCAAGGGAGTCGTGCAGGACGCCGTTCGCAGCGAGGCGGCCGCCCACGGCGAGCTGGCGCCCATCCGGGCCTCCATCGGTGAGTCACTGCCTTGTTGGGGCTGAAACACTGCACCAGTCAGCCGGCGCGCAGCAAGGCTTTACCTGGGTGTGTAGGTGCCAAAGTGAAGTGTAGTGAATCTATGGATTCACTATATTTGTAAGGCTGGGAAGGCTGGCATTTTTTGCATAACAGGAATCCAAAATATGGACTGGGTACCAGGGCATATCATGGCAAAGTTTGGTTGTGCGATGCAGGGAAGCATCTGCAGCATGTGGCGGCGTGCTTTGGGGAGGCCGCCTGGGAGACACCCGAGCAGCCAGGCTGGTTCAGCAGGCGGAGGAAGCTGTGGAAGCTGCCGCACCAGCTGCGCCTGTTCGCCGAGGTGCCTTTCAGTTTTCTTGCTGGGCCGTGTCATACAGTACCCGCATTCTTATGTGTCTGCTAGTGTCTTTACAGATCCTGCATTCTCAAAATTTTATCCCTCCTGTAGAACAAGTGGCCTTGCCTCGCATTGGAGTTCCTACCCTCCAAGCTGTGCAGACAAGATCCTAGGATCTATCAGATTGTAGTTCTTTGATGTCCATGCAGTTGCCAGGCTTCCAGACATGTCGTAAACCATGTTCTTCAGCCAATCTTCTTCAAATAAAGTGAAGTGTGTGCATCTGCCCAGGTGCTGTACCAGCTGCAGAGGGGGCCGATGCTGGGCACTGTTATGGGCCACGCAGACGAGAAGGCGCTGCTGCACTCGGTGCTGCTGGGCTCTCCGCTGGACCTGTCCCAGAGCCTGCTGCTGCCCGTGCTGCACATCCACAACCGTGAGACCGGCCACTTTGACGCCACCCCGGCCGCCAACCTGGCTCTCTCCCCAGGTGATCCCCCATATTGCATGCCCTCCAGGCAGCCTCACAGCTCCTTCGCAACGCTGCACGATGCTCCTACATGGTTGCGCAGGCTGTGATGGGCTGAAGTGCCAAATTATAAGACAATGCTCGGGAATCTGTTCCTGTAATTTTTGTCCTGTGTTGAATCCGTGCCGCTGGGGCCTTTATTCACATGCCACCCGTCACAAAAAGACATCTTAATTCATGGTTGCAGGATGTCTGAAGCGCATCTCATCCACTCGTGCTGACACTTTGCTTGCTGAAATTCAGGGAAGCAGGGAAAACCGTTTCCTGCGTATCTCGACCCATGCATTTGCTTGTGCAGGTGCAGCTGCGGTGCTGGACCACGGCTCGCACATATTTGTGTGGCACGGCAGCGCGCTGTCCTCCTTCAGAGATTGTGACTCCGTCCGCGCCTGCTGCCTCGACCACGCCGTGCGGCTCTCCTCTGGCCGCTTCCCTCTCCCGGACCTCCGAGTCGTCACTCAGGTGCATTGCCCTGACCTGCCCAATGCATGCTGTCCCCTCTTTTGCAGCCTCAGATCGTTTGCTCTCCCTGTGCCTCCCTGTGTGTGCATTTTTCTGAGAGGGGACAGAGAACCTCAAACATGGTTGACATTGTCACTGGCAACTCCCTGAAAAGTGCATGGGTGCTGTCCGGCTGTTTTGGCAGCTATTTTATATCTTTGTCCCATCTACATCATCTCTTGAGGCACGAGGCTTGGTGTCCCAAAAGCCTTGCTCTGCAGAAGGACTCCCTAGAAGATGCCATGCAAAATTTTCAACTTCATAGGTAACAAAACACGGGAAGGTGCCGAAAAGACCAACCGAGAATGACTTCATGTTTGGCAGGGGACCGGTGATGAGCGCTATGTGATCGCGCGGCTGATGCCGCTGCAGCACGACTCGCCGGAGGAGCAGTTGTCACAAGTGCCGGGCCTGGCAGCGCTGTCGACCAAGGACCGGGCCGCCCTTATTCTGCAGCAGCCGCACACGGACGAGCTCAGCTTCCTGGGCTGGTGCAGATCCCTGGCCGTCGATGTGCCCGCCGCCCCTGACAGCCTCAGCGCCGTGCTGGCCCACATGTCCGTGCGGTAGATCTTGACAATGCAGAGATGCAGAGATGTGGTGGAAAAACACTGTGGATCTAGGCATGACTGTGGTGAAATTAGGGCGAGTGTAAGAAGAAGTGCTGTAGATCTGAGCCAAATTTGTGGGGTGAGTGTGGAAGGGCGGTGCTACAATTCCTGTGCTTTGTGTTGAGAAAAGGGAATGCATACAGTGCCCAGACTCCTCAATTTAGGAGACTCTGTTGGGGTTTGGTACATGTCCAGAATCTTCGAGCTGTCTTGTAGATATTAGATTCACACCTCCGAGGAGCGTTCTTGTCGACAAGCTCACCTGGAACAGGCTTTACCGAAGATTTCGTGACGCTGCTCATACGCTTGAATCTGTTATCATACACGAGTCCTTTTCAACGCCTACATTGAATAGACCCAATCCTCCGGCCACAATAAGGCGCTAAATGTGCCTGTGCTCCTTCCAGTGAGAAAGCAAGATCCCAAATTGACTACATAGGGGCCAGCGTTATTTGCCTTTCACAGTCCCTTCAGGATACTGTGTGCACCCTCTTACTGACTTAATCCTAGCATACACCTGCAAAGCAGAACATAAAGAACACCTCTTGACACATTCCAGACCTTCATCTTTGTTCCTTGTTCCTTGGTACACCATCACATCACTGGCAATCCCGAGCATACTATCTTACACCTTGCTGTCGAGGCAGATAACAGCCACATTTGCATATCAGTCATGGCTGATTTGCTCAGCCACGAGGGGGTGAGTCATTGATGCCGGCCATGGCCACATGCAGCGGCAGCTTGTCCTTCTTCTTCTTGCCAAAGCCTGGCACGCTGGGCATGGAGGGAACGCTGGGCACCCAGCTGCGAGATGACTCAGCCGCCTGCGGCCGCGTCGGCGGCTTGCTCCTGAATGCCGCGTACGCCTGCACAGATGCCGTGCATACATATCATGCGTGAAGAGGTAAGGCAGCTGCTGTTGTAAGCTGCTGTAATCATTATGACCGGCTGTTCCTGGCAGAGGCAGGTGCGCCTGCAGACAAGCTGCAGGTTAAGGTTGCCACCTTTTTTACCCCTTGACGGACTCCCCAGATTCAAGCAAGCCCCAATCAAGCGCGGGAACGGTGCTCAGTATTCATGCTGGCCCCCACCAGCCGGGGCCAAACATGCATGCACATCTCAGCGTTCAGGTGCCAATACTCAGTGGCAATAAGGGTGCTTGTCGCATATGTATGTGGCATATGTATGTCGAGAGGAAGGCCTAGAGAGAAAGAAGGAAAGAGCATGCGGCAGGTTGCACTGCTCTGGACCCTAGCGCCTCGGGTAGGTAGGGTGCAACAAAATGTGCGATGCATTTGGACAGGGCTTGATGAGTGCTGTGGCTCACCTCGCCCCACACTGCAAAGCCCAGGAGGCCAGCCAGCCCCCACAGGACCATGTTGATGATGCAGCAGATGCCGAAGAAGATCTGCAGCCCTGTCATGACAGCAGCACAAATAAATCGTCAATACCTTGTCAACGGGTCAAAGGGATACTGCACCTACACTGCCCAACGTGCTCAGGAGATATTAAATAAAGTGCACCCAATTCGATGATTTGCTTGAATGGGTGCCGTCATTACACATCTGCTTGCAACCACCTCTAAAACAAGAGGCATGATACAGCATGAGACTTTAGATGAGCAAAGCAGAGCGGAGCAGATGAGCAAATGCATCCACTTGGTGTGAGGTCCGTACCACCTCCGGCCTTGAACTGGTCAATCATGGTGAAGACGCCGGCAGCCCACTTGCCCACAACCGGCGGCCCAGCAAATGTCCAGCCGGCTAGGCCCACCTGCAGCGCTGAGAAGAGGAAGAACATGGCCCACCTGCACCAGCCAAACATCAGTCACAGATGTTCACATGCATTTCACTTGCATCATGCACATGATGGACCTTCCTTACACAGATTCCATCCATCAAGTAAGCATTGCATGAGGCTTCTTCAAGCACTGACGAGCCATTGGATGAGCATCTGCATAGGTCTTGTCCTTCTGTAAGCACAGGTACTGCACATGCAAGGATGCTGGAGATCCGTGCTTCATGAAGCCTTCTCTCGGCAAAGACCACGCAGGTGAATGAGCATCAGCGTGGGCCTTCTTGAAGCACAGATACCGCACACCAAAAGGACTGGAGATTTGCTGCATGAATGGCGCATGCATGTGCACATGCATGCTGACCTGCAGGCGCCATCGGTGATGGAGGCTGTGTAGAGGAAGCGGTGCCACAGGAAGAAGGACAGCGGCAGGCCAAAGCCGGAGATGAGGGTGCAGAACAGCCAGTCACTCAGTCCCTTCTTGCCCGCAATGAACCTGCATAAATGGACACCATCTTACCATGCATGTCTCTGGCCTTTATGTGCATTTGTGAGAGCGCAAACAGGATATGTACTCATTTAGAGAGCAGGCAACAGGTGCATGCCGTCACTGATCACATGCAGGCAAGAAACATATAGCATCTCAGCTTTGATAAGGCTGGATTGCATCATGTGAGCGTGCATGTTGACACGAGATGTGCATGGGTCGCATGCGCACATCATGGTGATGGTGATCCAGTCCACGCAGAAGCCGGAAGCCATGAATAGCCAGGCCCAGTAGCCGCGCCAGACCAGGCCGCGCCGTCCGTCCGGAACATCCTCTGCAATGCTGTGCCGCAGCATCGGGCGGCACCGCGGCCAGTTCTTGCGCTGCAGGCAGAGAGCGAGACATGAGCTCTGCTGCTATTGATGTGGGGGACAAACCAATGTTGTGCGCCACATGGCAGGCAAGGGGCACCAACATATGTGTCACATCTGCGCTTGAGCTTGTCAAAGCTTGGTGACATTGTGTGCCCAGCCTGTGCAGTACTAAGAAGCATGTGCGGCAGAACTGATGTCCCTGGCTTGCTAGATGATAACCACCAGAATATGGTATAAGGATGTTTGTACAGATCTCCTCACCCCGATGCGCCCTTCCGCCTCAGCCACAACCTGCTCCCTCTTCTTAAGAGCCTCCTCCCTGGCATTCAGACGCGCCTCCCAGCTCGCAGGATCTGTTCCATTGGCGGTTGTTGTCCCATTGCTGCGGCTGCTGCTGCCAGCTCCCCCGCCTACGTGCCCATAACAAGCTTTTGATGGCATGCATCTTTGGTACAGAATTTGTGGGGATTGGAGCTGGAGTTCATAAAGTCTATCAGGAACCAACTTTCAAGCAGATCACAAGTTGTCCTTCTTCATCTCTAGAGGATCATCTGGAAACTTCCACCGCACCCTGTAAAGCCTTTTCCCTTTATAAGGAAGGCCTTGCAAAGGAACGAAGGCTCTTCTGTGTTCGAGCTTTTAAAGTCCTGCTGAACGTTAAAAACTGTATCCCGTAGCCTTCTCAGGACAGCTTCCTTCCCCAAAGATAAAGACGATGGGACTGAATCCCTCAGTAGCGCTGTACTGCCTTCTCATTGCCACTCCTAGGAAAGCTCTCAGTTCAGGCTGTATCCAGCCAACACCTGTACAAAGCAGAGGCAAGAGCGACACCTGAGCCTCCCCATGCGTTGCCACCTATACCCAAAGCAGAGGGCACGTCTTGGGAAGTGGAAGAAGTCGCAAAACCTCTTTCAGCGTCATCGTGCAAACGTATCTCGTCGTGAAAGGGCTCGGGGCTGGCGAAGGGGTTCTCCTTCTTGAGCGTGAACATGATGGGGCCAAGCCCCTGAGCTGATCGCCACCTTCCTTGTCCTGAAAACGACGAAGCTGCTCACGTTATGTTTCGAGGTATCCCATGATCAACACCTGGTTTCTGACGCCTTCCGTTCAGTCCAGTCGATGTAGAGTAGACATCTGGCTTGGGTCCAAGTTAGGCTCGAGCAGTCTTCTCAATGAGCATGAGCGTGCCCATGGAAAGCAGATTGATATCAAAGACATTCCCTACCCTCTGGAAGTGAGAATGTTGGCCTCGATTAGGCTGCTGTTTAAATGGAGCTGGCCTCTGATTGCATTGTGCATCTTGGAACTACGTAGTACCAGCTAGAGCCAGGCGGACATGTATGCATCCGATGAGTCATGCAGCAGGCTGCAGCCTAATTCAGCTCGCAATCTGATTTGGACTCTCAGCACATGGGAGTTTCCAGATCCAGGACCTCTACAGATCTCCCACGGCTGCAGAGCCACCGTCCTGGCAAAAGCTGCTGTTGGTGCCAGAATCATGCTGCATGCTTCAGGCCTGCATGGTCGTTTCCCAGACATTCTTGCAAGCGGGGTGCACAGGTTGCTGGTGCCAGCACCCGGTGCCAGCAACCAGATCCTGACCCTCTGGATACTTATATTGGAGAGGCTACCAGTAGCAGTCAGCAGCGTGTAACAATATTGCTTCTCGAGATTTTTGCCAGATAATGTCTGATGGTGGGACACACCGGGACCGCTGGAGCAGAGGCATCTGCCGGAGACTTTTCAGGTCAGGTTCATTTCAGCTCAACTATTGGACACCTGCATTGCTGCATGGAGTTGCTGTTGCCCAACATCAAGAACCACACCGAGAAATCTATAATATTTATCAGGGAGTGACCATGCCAGCTTCCGTTCATCAAATTATCCCATGCAGATCTGCAGATCTGCACAGCATCTGTCCTGGATGTCGCGAGAATTCTTTCGAAAGAAATAGAACTTTGACGAGAGTTGAATAGAGAACTTCATAATTGAACAAGCTATCGATACGTCTTTCAGCAGCGACCAGTATGGCAGACAAACACGATATGTCCAAGGATGACGCGTCAAGAATCCAGGGTGGAGCTGCCAAAGCCGGAGGGGGAGGCATCGAGAAGGGCGGCTTCCCTGCACGCGCCCAGGTGAGGCATCACGCAGACACAGGAGTACCTTTGCACAGTGATGTCAGGCATCGATGCTACGTGGTCTTATGTGCTTGTGATGCTCGTGCTGTGATCTTTGACTTTGAGCTCCGGGGTAATCCGAGAACGCATGTCCTTTTGTCCTTCAAGAATTTGAGTCTCACACCATGAGTACCTGTAGAATCCTGGTCGTTTGCATCTCCATTGAGGATGCCTGGGAGGTGCAAATTGGGCAGCAGCAACGTGTTGTCCTGTACATGCATACAGTAGGTCAATGACCATTGTAGAGCAGAGAGCAACAATTTGGATGCATCTGTGCCATTCCTGTTTCATAATCCGTAGTGTCATGCCCCATACAAGCTGGCTACTGTGCATGCATAGGCCGCGGCGGACAGGCACGAGGCCGCTGCTGGAAAAGGCGGCGGTGGCGGCCAGAAGGGCGGTGGGCATCATGGCGGCAAGAAATGAATGGTGGGGCAGTGTCTCTTTATTTTCCCTGATCTTCACATCGTGGAAGGTGCCGTTTTGAGCTCCAGCCTGTTCAGTAATTACAGAGCTGCACCCTCGTGTGCACAATGGCATGCATGTCCGGCATGCAAGCAAGTGCAGACATGCTCATCCTGCTTCTGTGGTGTGATGTGCACCAGATGGGTCATAAGCTGCATTGCCATCGCCTGACATCTGACTCAGCAGCTGTTCATGTGCGCTGGGTAGAAGATCCTTGGGCTGCCTGTCATGTGGCGTGCTGATGCGCTGCGGCAGCGGGCTCAGGGACTTCCCCCTCACGCGGTAAGAAGGCATTGCCAGTCTCTTACATTGAGGCCTTGCTTTATCTGTATTCGCCGGTGTCGATAAAGAGCCTAGCCAAACCCGACTGGATGTTTGATCTTATAGTCCGCAACTCTTCTTCTGACAGCTCTGTGTTCAAGCCAAGTCATCTGCAAATGATGTACCCCAAACGAGTGAGCGGAAATGTCATGCATGGTCAACCTTGAAACATAGGTATATCACTGGAGAGTCAATTTTGGACTCCATCTCCGTAGAGAGTGCTGGCTGTAATAGGTTGCTGATTTCCTCATCAGAGTCGTGTCATCATCGGAAAGTAATGTGGGGCCGCTGCCATAAACTCAATGATCCGAGGAGTTGATTGGCAGACAGCTTCTGTTCATGCACAGTGACATCCTGTGAGCATGATGCAGTTTGAATTTGCGTAGTGGCATTTGTGATGCACATGGTGCAAGCAGTAACTCGAGCTTTGCCCTTGAAACTGCTGAAGGACATCACTGGAGCAAAAGTAAGCATAGTAATTGCCTCAAGGCCATCTTCATGACTTTGTCTCAACATGTAGTGTAACGCACAATTCTTTGAGCAATTTCTTGCAATGTCGAACAGGTGCAGTCACACATGCTCGCCTCAGATCAAACTATCAAATTTCCGCTGCTTGACATCATCGATGACCTCTATGTCAGTCTACTCGCCTGAGCCTTGCAACTGCTGAGCAGTGATCATGTCATCCGATCAACATTGCTGTGCGATGAGAACCAATCCTGTTCAACTCTCAACAGGGCAATGGCACTTCAGGAGGTGTCATGTGTGTTGCACACATTGCACATAAATCGCGAGGCAGCCCTTTCTCCTTTTCTTGGCGTTCGCACAGCCTTGCATGTCTTGCATTCACCCTCAACTCAGTGGCAAATCACAGCGCCTGAAGGGCGTCGCAAGGCGCTGCACACAGCTCTCCCTGCTTTGATTTCTGACTCAACCCCAATCAACTCGCAATAGCGGAGTAGTGTCATCACAGTTCCTCAGGGGCGCCGCATGGGGAAGACCAGGCGCTGCACGCAGCTCTCCCTGCGCCGGCGGCCGGCTTCCTTGATGAGCCCCAGCAGCTGCAGGTCCTGCATCGCGCAGTTGAAGCGCACCGCCAGCTCCTGAATAGGCACCTGCAGGCCCTGCGCATGCATGCATCCACTTCAGCCAGCCAATGTGGTATACATTTGAAGCCAAGAAAAATGCAGACATGAAAACAAAGCGAGCGCAAAGGAAGGGATAGAGGGCTGCCTCGCAGGAGTTTACCAGTGCATTAATTATACAAACACACAGTACTTACCGAGTCCTCGGGCAAGGCCAAGTCCTAGCAGGTGCACGTGCAGACGACAGTGATATGGGCTGTAAGGTGAATTTATGTTGGACGTACCCAGTGTCCCAAAGAGACAGCGGTGCACCGAAGGAAGGCCACTTAAGGAGGAAGGGCTCACCCCAGCATCAGCGGAAACCTGTTCCGTCTGCTTCGCTGGCCCAGATGGTGAATCATCATCTGACACCCCCTCATAAGCAGCTGCCGCTGCTTGCTTTCCCTTGCGCGCAGCTTTGCCGGCCCCGCGGCCGCCCTTCGCTGCATTCCCAGCGCCTGGAGCTGCTCCCGCTGCCTTCCTGCCCCTGCCCCGCTTGGGGCCCTCCTGAACGGCCGTGCCTGTCTCTGGAATGCTGGTCAGCTTGCGGCCTGCCCTCCTGGCAGGGCCTGCCTCCTCACTCGGCTGGTTCGGCATGAACTTTGTTATAGACGCCTGCAAGCAAACGGCATTGTAACTTAAATCAAACCTGCACCAAGAGATTGACATGAGTCAACTCTGCACCAAAAAGCAGCGCGATAATGTCTCCAGACAGCTACAGATATTGCACTAGAGGCCTCTGCAAGTGTACGGTTTTTAAGGTGATAAAAAAGCTGGGGCGCAGTCAAGTACGTGAGGCACAGCATCATTGGCATACCTGTTTGGGGTCTGCTTTCGGGGCCCTGCCTCTGCGCTTCCTCGTAGGAGCGCCCTTCTCATTTTCAGCATCGCTGCCATCGTCGCCACCAGCTCCGCACTCAAACACCGCGCAGAAGCCGCTAAACCAGTCTGCCACGCCCACAGCCTCCCCATACTGCGCACACAACAAACACCCCTCAGCCACCATGTCTGGTTGTTGCTCTTTCAAAAAGTACTCAAGAGAAGCCAAGCGTCACAGAGAATTCCTTCCCTTGACGTCCACCACAGCAGGTCTGTCGATTTTACTGTGCCTAGGTTGTCTACACACACTGTGCACCCGTTCTGTGACACAGACCAGACTCTGCCTCTCAAGCTATAAGCGAATCAATGACATACAAAGCAGAGCAAGCACCATGTAAGGGGAAAAATACATGCATCGTGATTGTACCCAATGCATGCAACATAAAAGACACCTCCTTTTGGAATCGGAGACCTCCTGAGCAGTGATCTGACACAGCCACTCTGGCCATATGCTACCTGACATCGGAAACCCCGGAGGGAGTGGCGCACCTCGAGGAGCAGCCGGTACGCGATGGCGGCGTCCTCCATGGAGGGCAGAACGCCCAGCTGCTGCACCGCGTCGGCCCGGCCGGCCGTCGCGCAGTAGTCGGCCGGTTCGCGCTCGGCCAGCGCCTGGTGCACTGCCCACCGGGGCGCAGCCGCCAGCATGGCCTGCACCTCCGCCGCCCCTCTGCAGCACAGCCCCCTCGCGCCTGCAGACAGCAAATTTTGCTCTTTTTGCGTTGGACAATTGTCGGAGGCATTCAGCTGGAAATAGTTAAAAATACATGCCTTGAAGCGGTCTTGTCTGACCGCAGTCAGTCCGGTAGTCCCTACCTTGACTACCGGAAGGAGGCCCCCTGTGCATGCAATACTAGACATTGAGTGAGGTGTGCAATGGAAGATGCAACCTGCTATGACGTGTGTATCATGGGAGGACTGGTTGCTTGAGAGTGCAGGATCTCAGTAGATTCACGACAGAGCTAAGCAGGCCGGGTTGTTTGAGCAATCACCCCATTTCTGTCCAATCTAATGGTGTGCATGGGGCTATGGGCACGATGGCGTCAAGTTGAGAACTCCAAGACTGGCTCGCTCTGAACATGCTGGAGGAGTTTTTGGTAGGCAAATAATCAAACAAGCTGTGGTACTCGCCTGGCAGGGTGGATGGCGGGGTGGTGAGGTGCTCCTTGGCAGCGGACTGCAGGAGGCCGGCCACGCAACAAGCCATGGGCAGCGCTCTTTGTGCGCCCAACCCACGGCTCTCACCCGCGGCCGAGCCGGCCAGCCCCTTGCCCTTTGCATCCGTGGCAATGTTGAAGAGGCTCTGCCGCCGCTGCGCACTCCCCAGCGGAGCCTGCCGGGACAAAGAAGGGACACTTGATATGCTGTACTCCCAAAATTTGCAGGACTCCAAGCCCCTTGTCCATTGGGAACAAGCCAAGCAATGCAACCGGGGTCCGCACTGGGGCCACGAGTCCCCGACATGCACGATGCAGCATCATTTATATTCCTGGCAGCTCACGGGAGGCTTGTTCAAGCACAGATGTCTTTTCATTCAGATCGTCAGGTGGTCATGTTCTGGTGGTTGCTGACACAGAAAGCCTGAGGACAGCTTGCACATGTTGTGAAAGGCAATTATGCAGTGGAGACCGCTTGCCTTCTGCTGCTTGAGCATGGTGGAAAGGGTGAGCGAGTCCCTTCTGCCGGCAGGCCGAGCGGCAGGCGTGGTTGGTATCGACGTCCCTGGGCCGTCCTCTAGCTGCGATCCAGAAGGGCCCTCTGCCGCTGCTGCAGCTGCTCCCTCATCCGCCTCTCGCATAAGCTCCTGCACAATATGTGAGCCTGTTTCTTCAACTCTGCACATTCCCTCTTTTGCTATTTTTCTTGGCAAAGGCTGCCTTTATGAAAACCAAAAAATTGCTGCATGAAATGTTGGTGCCCGCAGTAGTGTACTGCCCAACTCGCTTTACCACTGTGTGCACCAAAACTACTGTGCAATCATCTGGACTTGGCCGTGCTCCTTGCTGAAGACTGTGTGCTTGCTCTCAATATTACTAAATTATGGCAAGGGCTGCTGTCAGTGTTTCTGCGTACGCGTGCTCAATTGCTACACAAGCGTGTGCACTGTGGAAGCATCAGAACATGGCCATGCCTTTAGTGTAGGCAGTGTCACACCTCGACGGTGCGCAGCTGTGCTGCAAAGGCATCGCCGCCCTGCCAGACGGAGGCAGCGCATGCCTGGAAGCTTCCCAGTAGCTGCCGCGCCTGCTCGTCGGTGAGCCGCTCCAGTCGGTCACACAGCGCCTGCAGCCGCTTTGCCCCCGGCCCACTTGCCTCCATGAAGCCCGGCCTGGACGCCTCCACGTACAGCTCGTGCAGAGACAGCTTGTCCGCACCTGCGCCACAACACATTGAGTCTTCTTCAAGACAGGTGCGGCAATGCAGCCAGCAGCCATCTGCAATGCCTGGCACCATCTGCTAGTCTTGGGACAAAATGTATAAAGCCATAGAAACATGTCGTGTCTATTCAACACGAGCACTATATGGCTAAGCTCTCCCCAAGTCTGCATTCCATCATCCCATGCAGAAGAATGGAGTAGGATGTCATCCCAGGAACCTGTGCCGCATTCAGCTTGTTGACTGACACCACAGCTTCGTTGTGCTGCATCAGAGAGTTCTCCCGCTCCTCCAGCTTCCCAGAGCTGAGGAGCGACTCAGGAAAGAAAAATCAAGAAAAATCCCGCTGCTGGAGACTTTATAAGCGATGATTACACACCTGCGGGGTGGCCCACCCCGACTGCGCGAGCGGCCGCGTTGACCCAGCGCAGGGCGACGGCCCAGCCGCTCCAAGCGCGCAGCGTTCCCTGCACCTCCCCCGCTAGATCAGGCGCCGAGCCAGAAGAGGACGCGCAGCCAGATCTGGCGCAGCCCCTCAGCGTGTCCGGCAGCGCGGCAGCCGCCGCGCGGATCCCGGCCGCGCCGGGGTTGCCGGCCGCCGCCGCCAGCGCGCTCAGCGGCTCCGTCTGGAAGTGGCGCATGCACGCCACCTGCCGCAGGCACACTTGCCTCACATTTTGCCTCCCAACCCGAAGAAAAGGCAGCGTCCTGACCGGATGCTTGAGGCTGTAATTAGGAAGACACGAGCCCGTGAGCCATGCAGTGGCCATCTCATCGAATTCGCAGTCAGTCGCCTTGCCTTTCCTCGCCTGGGGCTCCTCAACCACAATGCGGTGCAAGTTAGGAACAGCATTCATGCCTTTGCTTACACTGCCAGTAGCGACTCGACCACATATCTAAGCATCTTGTGCTATCTGAAAAAGAGTAGGTCTGAAGGTGCGGGGAGGTGGCCTGAGAACGAGGTAGCCAGTGTAGGACTGTCACGGACCTGCAGGCCGCGCCGGAAGAAGGCCACGTTGAAGTCGTGGTTGAGGAAGTGGTCCAGCAGGAAGTCCATGATCCGGTGGTCAAACATGACTCCGTGGAAGCGCGGGCCCAGCAGCGCCTCGCGCACCAGAGCCTCCAACAGCGGCTTTGCCTGCACAAGCACACCCATGTTTCACTGCAAACATTTGCAAATTTTATTGACAAAACTGCGCCCTTTTTGTGCAAGGTGCACCTGCAATTGCGGCTGCCAAATCCTTGGCCTCTGTTGCACTTGCCAAAGAAAGCAAGATCCCAACCATTTGTGGGCAGGGTGCTCAGCGTTTGCCCCGCCAGCAGGAGCCTAGCGCGCCTTGCTCGCACCTCGGACAACATCTCAAAAAGTGCACAAAAACAACAATTTCATGTGGTGCGCTTGGGCTGATTTCACCTGCATGAGCCGGAACTCCTTGGCCTGCAGCACGTCCGCGGCCTTGGCGGGCAGCATGTGGCGCAGGGCTGCCACAGAGATGGCCATTCCCAGCACCAGCGTCACCGGCAGCCGTGCTCTGCCCTGCACACAAATGCATGCATCTCAACGACATTGTTCACTGAAACCTTCAACAAGGTAAATCCGCAATTGCATCCTTAGATGTGTGCACATATTGCACAGCTGAGATCCCCTCATTTCCTCTGCTCGCCAGCAAAAGCTTCTGTAGACATGCTTAGTTTTTCTGCTGACAAAGGTGGAATTGCACCATGCCAAGTTTGAGGCTTCTGAATGCCATAGAGCTCAATTCCACTGAAGTTGGGAGGGAAGCTGCAAAGACACACCTCACTGAGGACAAGGATGAGGTCCTGGAGGGACAGCATGTCTGCAGCCTCCGTGTTCTCGACGACCACCACAAGAGGCCGCCCTGAGGCATTTGAAGGGGCGCTGTCTGCCTCTGCCCGCTCATGCTTGCTTTGCGCTTCCTGAGCTGATGTAGCTCCGCCATCTGCAACAGTATAACATTCTTATAAGCGGATAGTGATATTTCTGCGAGGTTACAAGCGGGTAAATGATGTCAGCATACCATGATAAAGCTTGCAGACCGCTCTGAACATGACATGTGTTGCCTCAGCTTGGGGTCTTGCAGCCAACCAGTGGGTATGTTATTGAGATTCGTCCTCTGTGAAGGGTGGTGCTGTGCGCACCTTCAGTATCAGGTGAGTGGCTGCCATGGGCAGCACCCGCGCCGGCACCACCCTCCGACTCGCTGTCAGGCACGAGCTCGCTGCCAGATGCACGTGCTCGTGCGCCAGACCTTGCAGGCTGACCACCGCGGCCCACAGTAGCTGATGGTCCAGGGGCTCCAGAGGCGTTGCCTGCGCGCCGCCGCTTGGCAGGACTGCTGCCGCTGCCGGCCGCTGCGCCGGGAATGGCTGCCTCCTCTGAGTGCTGCAGCTCATCATCGTACCACGCATGCAAAGCCTGCAACTTGCACACACCTCGTCAGCTGCCAGATGTTGTGTCATGCATTGGCGCAGTCTTGGCAACTTGATGGACTACTTGGCAAGGCGCTGTGTTGTCCAAGGTCATGATAATTGCACGTGTGATGCCAGGTTCAGGTCAGCAAGGATGCTTTCTTGATGCATGCAAGCTTCAAACAGGAGAAGGAACCGGCTTGCCTCCATGTCACTGGCGTCGGTGTCCAGGCCTGAGAACTGGTGCAGGATGCTGTTGAGGGCGCAGCCCACTGCTGCGTTGGGCGACAGGTCGCGCGGGTGCACCAGCGCTGCATAGTAGCCCTGCTCCCCAAAATAGATCTTTGTTTAGCTCAGTGTATTGTGCAGTCACGGGTTTCCTCACATCAAGCTTTATCCATTACAATATTCATGCGGGTTTCATGCTGCCAGTCAGGCACAAGCTTGAGAAGGATCAGCATTTGATTTCTGCATACTGTTCTGTGTCCAAGAGAGGCACCTGGGCTCTGAGCAAGGAGACCAGGTCTGGGAATGTGCGGGCATGGTCTGAGGAATTCACTCCGCCGGCCACTGTCAATGCGGTGGGCAGCAGGCGCTGGTACCCAGCAGAGGTGGTCCTGCGCTTGCTCGGGCTGCAGTGCTGCGCACGCGCAAAGCTTGCGAGCTCCCTGAATGTTCCCTTGTTTGCATCTTCCAGGACTTCCTGCACGCCATGTTCCTTTCCTAAGAAACGTTATTAACCTTTGTGTACAGATTCATGGGGTGCTCCATTGAATGTGAATTGTCATCCTGGCATTTGGGGCGAGAAGTGTATTGCAAACAGGTCGACTGGGAAGTCACCTCCATGTGTGATGACAGGTTAGTCCAGCATGCATGGTATGCTTTGAGCCTTTGGAACCTGTCCTTTGCTGTCTCGCAAGGAAGCGTCGGCATGATCTGCAGTAGCCCCTCTGCGGTGACAATATATGTGAGCCAAGGGGAGAAGATCTTGATCGGCAATTGCATGCAAGTTGGCAAAGGACACATAACCTTTGATCAAATTTATGCCCACCGTCAGTCCTTCTGTCATCGTCATTTTTAGATGCTTTCTTCTTCAGACGATTAGTAGGTTGATGCGGGACTGGTCTGATGATGAACGAGTGAGTCACAGCTTCTTCATCATCCCCAACCTCAGGGCCATCGAATTGCAGCAAATGATGCTCTTGGTCCATCACAAATACAGTAGTATGGAAGGTGCAAATTCAACAGGTCAACAAGTCACATAAGAGGTCACTGAACTTTAGGCAACAGATACTCCGGCAACGTAATCTGCGATCTTGAGACAATCATACAAATGCAATTTTAGAGCTCGTTCACAGTTTCTGAACAGGAGTGGGTCATCAGGGATTGGTGATTAGCTGGCGATGTACAATCCAACCGTTGATGATGCGCGGGAAGGATACCCTGCCGCTTCCCTTGCATTATAAAGGGCTTGGGGATGACATCATCGATTCCCCCACGAGAGCGAAATCACCTAGTTTAGAGTCCCCTGGCGAAATCTGAAACCTGCCGAGCGAGCATGCACAGCAGAATATTGTGACAGGGTTTGCAGCTCCAGAATTGAGCAGACTGTATCGCAGTTGAGCTGCCCTTCCTGAGCCAGGCACTCGAAAGCTTTGCCTGTCAGGATCCTTGCAAACTCAGGGGCCCAACAGAGTCTTGTAATCAAATCATTCATTGTCCAGCAATCCAATCACCTCATTTGATACTTGTGGAGGAGTTGGATAGTTGTACTCGGAGTACCCTAGGGGCAGAAGTCTTGATTTCTTCTCTCAGGCCAAATGGGCCTGAAAGATAGAGATGACTGGAAGATATGATTGTTAGGCAACACAGAGCGGTCAATTTATTGACTGCTACTCTGCTCACGTTATGCGCGCTTTACGCAGCGCACGGGGTCGCTGCAAATCCTGACAGTAAGCTTGCACGCTCCCCCTCTCCTATGTCTGTCTAAGCTGGGAAGGGCAGTGGCAGAGGGGTAGAGACATGTCTTTTTGTCATTTTCTGACGATCAGCGATACCTACTGCAGAGTGCTTACTGAGGCATTTGCTATACCCTTAAATGACCTGGATGTGTTTCAACTGCAGGGGACATCCTCCTGAATTTCAGGAATAACATAGAGAACTGGCCAGTCTTCCAGAATGCGAGTGCCTTACGTGGATGGGATGAAATATCACCAGTGTGCAGCTGGGGAGGCATCCTATGTTCAGACACAGAAAGGGTCACGCAATTGTAAGCACCACTACTTTGCAGCTTACCATCACCAATCTTTTAAATAGGCGTGGATCATATTCATGGGAAAGCTGGATGTTGCTTTTTGTTGATGTCTGCAGTGCTTAGGGGATCAGATTAACGTGCAGAAAGCAGCAAGTCATTGCTGGGAAGTTGTGGTTGAAGCTGTAGCATCTCTGCGCGCAGGTACTTGGGGTGCTCGCTCTGTAATGTCAAAGCCATGGGGAATATTCACCCATCGCTGGCCAGCCTGGATCAGCTGCAGGTGCTGCGGCTGGACAGGAATTGGTTCAATGGTTCTCTGCCCAAGGAGTTTGCATATGGATTTCCAAACCTGGTAGAGATGCGGCTGGACTTCAACAGCCTCACGGTAAGTCCTGGACATGATTCCTTTTAGTATATCAAGATGTCTATACCATCACAATGCACCGAGTGCAAGGCTTGCCGGTAAAGCACTCTTTGAATAGTCTCGTGCGTCTCTTAGAAGGGGTGATTGCATCGTGCAGGGAAGCATCCCTGCAGAATGGGGCAATGCTGGTGCATTTCCTAGCCTGCAGCGCGCGCACATTGGCGGCAACCAGCTGAAAGGGAGTCTGCCGGAAATGCAATCTGGCGCCATGGCCGAATTGGAGGTATTAATCCAAGCACTGTTGTCTACCACCTGTCATGTGAAGCTCCCTTCCGTATGCATGCAGTACCGCTGCGAGGCGTGCTCAAGCAGGGAGAATCTGGCAAACATGGTACTTTACGCAATTTGCCGGGAGAAACGTTAAGTTTTGGTGCAGGTGCTCGGGATGCAGTGGAACATGCTGCAGGGGAAGGTGCCCTCATCATGGGCGAACCTGAGCTCTCTCAGGGCTCTCTGGGTGCGGCCAGGGAACTACCAGCTGTGTGGGTCGCCGCCGCCACTGGCCGCATTCCACCTCTGTAAAGAGGTGGACGCCCAATGTGCGCCCCTCCGCCTTACCTTGCTCACTCTGTGGGCTGGGTACAAGATGCTGCACCGTTCAGGCTAGTTGAGGGCTTGTCATCTGTTTTATCTGAGGGTTTTGGGCTATATGGGCATGAGGTTATGTGAATGGAAGTCCCTGTGTTGAAAGGGGCTTGTCATCTGTTTTATCTGAGGGTTTTGGGCTATATGGGCATGAGGTTATGTGAATGGAAGTCCCTGTGTTGAAAGGTGCCAATGCCTTCCTCATTTCCTCCTGCAGGCGAGATCACAAGCAGTCTGGGGAGGATCTGCTCGCTGGAGGTCCCAGTGAACCCAGCCCTGCTGCCACCGCCCACAGCAACTGCAACTCTTCTGGAGGTGAGGAGACTTCTCCCTTCCGGTTTCTCATGCATGTCAAGCCGGATGTCATGCCTTCCTGGTGGAAGCTTTCATGCAGAGCAGCGGTCGTGTCACACTTTCATGTGGCTTTGTTTTATGCCCACCATGATCAAAGAGTAATTGATCAGCCAGCTTGGTCAATTTTTAAAACCACTGATTCCATTCTATGGTCGTGAGCCGTGTAGAGCAAGATCATCAATCCGCTAGTAACGTGGACGTGTGAAACCTGCGCAGGCTGTGCTGCGAATTGAGGGAGCCAACATCTTTCCCTTCACCGCAAACAACCTGAACATATTCGTCTCGGCTCTTGTGGACTTGTTGCCCAACATCACAGCCAGCGACATTGTTATCGGACAGGTGCGCGACCCATACAGTGAAATGCTACATGAGATACAATGCCCAGACCTCCTTTATTAGATGCTGCGGCGGGAGAGAACATTGCAGCACTCTCGTTTACATTATGAACAATAACAACGGACCATCCTATGTGCTGCAAGCCTCCTCTGCAATGGCAAGTCCTGTGAAAGGGTGCTTTGTAGATTGCGCATGCCGCTGGTGGCGCCGAACCTGACAGTCTGTCACAGCAGTGAGCTGACTGTCATATTAGGAAGTAAACTTGCAAGCATCATGCCAAACATGTCCGTTCACCAAACCTGTGTTGAAATTTAGCGTTTATCTGCCAAACCTGTCCTTCCCCCGGCTTCCTAGGTCGGAAGTTAAAAATTTCCTGCTGTTAGTAATCAGTTGACCTCTACTTTGTGTGCCAGGGTCCAAAACGCTGCCATTTGTGGTTGTGCAGGTGCTGCCCATAGTGTGGGCAGGGCCGGTCAATGCCAGCTCAAGCGGGCGGCAGCTCGCAACGCCAACGCCCTGGCCGGTACCCAATCTGCAGCACGTGCAACTTGGGCCACAGGTCTCGATGCAGAACTCGGTCCTGGATGCAGTCTTCGACCCGGTCACCGTGATCGAGGGCGGCCGGCGGCGGCTGTTGAGCGTGCGGCCGCGCGGGGGCACTGCTCCTCTGGGGCGGCGCCTGCTGCAGGGGCCCGCCGTTAACAATGTTCCCACGCTGCCTCCCGGCCTGCAGGGCGCCGTCTTCCGGCCCAGGCCCGGGTTCTCAAGTGCGTCACACTTTCTCCGCAACGGCACCTCGTTTTTCCACATTTCACCATGTGGTCATCGCCTCTCTCGGCTCCAAGCACTTTCTTGCGGAAGGCCACGTGCTCACAGATCAATTGACTTGCAATGGAATAGTCCAATGCCGGGATGGAAGTTCTTAGGGCATGTGAGGGCTGTGAGAGGAATCGACATGTTGCGAGCACTCAGAAAGGAAAGCGGGGTGCAGATGCGGCAGCTCCGAGGGCGGCCGCGAAGGCGGCCGTGCCCGCGGTGGCACCGGAGGCGGTGGATCCACAGGAAAGTGCCGAGGCGCTGCCGTTCGGCTCGGACCGGCCATATGGGACGCCCGTTCCCGGCGGCATCCTCATTGGTGCTGACGTCCCCGTGGAGCTCAAGGCACGCCACATCTATTAAATTTATAATAGTGCAGATCTCTGGGCTTTGCAGAATTTATGCGCACCCTTGCCTTGTCCATGCTGCTCAGTATATTGCACTCAATGGCTCGTTCCTGCGGAGAGACAAGGCACTCACCATGAAGCAGTCCCTTTGCCATGCTCGTCTCTTCCCCCTGCCTTGCCAGCTGACGAATTGCCTGCACAGCGGCAGCCGAGGAACTGGAAGGGAGGGGGTGCGGATCCCCCCAAGTATATCATCTGCAGCAGAGAGACAGGCCGGAGTTTTTGCATGGTATTATCTGCGGCGAAGGTTTACTTAGAAGGCTTGGAGTTGATTTGTGCAAGTGTATCCTCGCAGACGATCACTAATGGTAACGTTAGCGAGGCCGAGGCGATGGTGGCGCGCGTGGCGTCGTCTCGGTCGCTCGTGCAACGCCTGCAGGCGGGCGGCTTGGCGGTCGTGCATGTCATGCTGGTGTCCTGCGAGCCGCTGGACCCCTCTGCGCTGCCTGTGCGGCTTCGGCCCCAGATCATCAACTTCACGCTCCCCGGGCAAGGCAAGCGCCCCGTGAACATCTTTTGAGCCCGTCTTCACAGCCTTGCAGACAGTTGTAGCAATCATTCACACAGTACTTTAACATCCCCACTGCATCCCCAGGGGAAAGAGGCCATTGCTGACTTGGATACCATCAGCTGGGAATTGATTCACAGTGCTCTCTTAAATGGCCTGGTGCTGAAAAATGCCGGACCATACAAGCCGGATCAGACGTGCACATGACATCAGCCTTTAGTGTCACAGCTCCATGCCACAAGTCTTGCGCAAGCAGCGGAGAATGGCTGCTGGTGTGACGGCAGAAGGAGGAATGCTCTTGTTGTTTGTTGTGTGCGAGGCTGTGTGATCCGGCGGTGGAGAAGCAACTGAGCTGCTTGTGTTGGTTTCTGTGCGCAGATTCAGACTCGACGGCGCCGGCCCAGCAGCACTTCCCGCAGGGCCTCATTGTGGGCATTGTGCTGGCCGTGGTGGGGATTCTTCTGGCCGTCTTTGCCATTGCCACCCTCATCGTGCACAGGTGCGTCCCCTCCACCCACTGTCTCAGGCCAAAGTGAATCCAATGCAAACAAGCTCCTGGTCAACATACTGCTTGCTTGTGACCAGTCTCACGGGACTTCAGTGCAAAGAGAATTTGCAAGATATCTTGGAATGATGGGGGTCATGACGCTTGAGCTGTGACGCTGTCAGCATTTGATACGGAGGGAGCGTGATCTCTTCCTTCGGTCCAAGATTGCTTGCGGAGTTCCAAAGTACCCATGATGTGCTTTAAGTACAGTTCAAGAATGGCTGTGTTGGCCCGCTCAGTGATCGCAAGTCACCTGACAAGTGTGCGCCGTGTTTGGGGACTCGACGTGCTAAGCTCCTGCTGCATGCTCACTGCTCAAAGTAGTGAAGATTGCTGGAAAAGATGCCCACAAACGTACCTGTGCAGGTGGCGCAAACAGCGGCTGCACCCGAGCGCATCGCCGATGTCGACGCTGGCGACGGCGCAGAGCACGGAGGCGCTGAAGGCGGCGGGGTCGCAGGCGCTGGAGGTGCGACTGTCGTCCAACACGGGCACCAGCATCGGCACGCCCGGCCGCCTGCGCACGCTCGCCTCCGACATGGAGTCCTCCGGCGGCCAGCTGCTCGGACCCCCCTCCGACCACAGCCTCTCCGACACCGGTGCGGATAATTTCCAAACTGTTCCCCACTTCTCTTCCTCCTCTTAGAAGCTCTCCTCAACCTTGCAAAGAGGCCGCGACAGCCGAAGCTCGAATACAACACTACTGTGACCTTTGTAAAGGCACGTGCCAGGCGCGGCCAAGCCAACCAATCGTGTTGTAGAGAGCAGTACTTATGACGTTTGTTGCTCCGAGCCAAAGTCTTCAGGGTTATAATGATGCCGTACACGAGCTGGCTCTCTGTGGATGGGGTTCATCTTATGTACGAGATTGTGGTGGCTGAATGGCGGTGTTTTACTTTGCGTGTATTTGCTTGGCTGAATCAGAGGGTCTTGGCCAATACAGGCACGCAGGTGAGCGATGCGACGCTGGTGGCGCGGCTGGGCAACGAGGGGCTGCCCGCTGCGGCTGCCCGGGTGGGCAGCGGGCAGGCGGAAGAGCGGCAGGCGGCCGGCCTGCATGCGTCGACGTCGGATCAGGGACAGGGCCTGACGGAGTGGGCGGGCACCGGGCAGGGCCTCAACAGCTTGGGCAAGCAGGGCAGCACCATTGAGCTGCCCGCGCTGCCCTGGTCGGACTGGGAGATCTCCGCGGAGCAGATTACCATCTGCAAACGCGAGGACGGCTCCGACTGGGAATTGGGCGCCGGCGCCTTTGGCAAGGTGCGGCACTGATGTTTTTTAGATGTATGGTGTTTTTTTTATCTTTTTTTTTTGGTTGCAAAATCCGGTGCATCTCAGCATCATTGGTGCATTCATGCAGCATGACTTACAGGGCATTATGGACTTATTCCTGGCATCTGGCAGATTAGTGGCTGCCCACGGATGATGTAAGGAGCATAGTGCTGTGAGCATGATGCATCTGGCAGATTAGTGGCTGCCCACGGATGATGTAAGGAGCATAGTGCTGTGAGCATGGTGCTCTAAGCGGTGTCGCTTGCAAGGAAGGGAACAACACAGAAGGAAGGAAAGACGAGTCGCTGTTTTTTTTTGTACTTGTCTTTTCCTTTGTGTATTTATTCTGAGTTATTGTGAATGCGTGGTGTGCAGGTGTTCAAAGCGCTGAGGGGGGGCGTGCAGGTGGTGGCTGTGAAGGTGCTGCATGATGCCGAGGTGGGGGGCGTCAACTTCACGCGCGAAATCGCCATCCTCAAGGGTTGCCGCCACTCGAACATTGTCCAGTTCCAGGTGAGCCAATGAGATCTTTGCCTCTTCATGACTGCACCTCTGAGCACTTGAAATGTCATGCGGCGCTAGTAGATCCGGGACGATCACGGCCTACTGCCGTGAAATTATGACGCATGAATTGGGTAGCTGTTAAGAATTGGATTGCTCATTTATTGATTGTTGTGGGTATCCAGAGCCCAACACTGATTGGGTGCAGTCGTTGTATCTGGGGTTGTCACCATGTGCGCGATCATTACTGAGTCAGGGACCAGATATGCCCATGGCACTTCACATCATCATCAGGTCAAAACAGCGTCGAAGGCGTTGTTGGAGGACAGTGTGCTAAGCGCATGGGCACGCAATGTCTGACAGCAAGATTGGCTGTCTCAGGGGGCGTGCGTGAGCGGCAGCCGCACGATGCTGGTGATGGAGTATGTGGAGGGGGGGGACCTCTGGCGAGCGCTGCAGCGGGAGGGCAGCCGCGTCCGCAGCTGGGCGCAGCAGGGGAACCGGGTGGCCCTCGACATTGCGCGCGGCCTCTGCTTCCTGCACGCCCACTCCATTGTGTGAGCGCTCCTTTCTGAGCCCTGTGGCGCACCGCCTAGGAATGTGAATGAATTTTTTGATACCGTGCCAGCCCATTTGATTGGCACCCTTGCTTGCATGTCTGTCTTACAAGTTCCAGTGGGTTTGTGTGCTGCAGATTATACTGCTAGTGAAGTAGGCAGGCTGTCAATCCATTATCCTCTCACAGGCCCCCAGTGTTGCAGTCTGTCCTCTTGATGGCTTTTGCTCATGCTCCGGAGTGAACTCAAGATTCTGTTCCCATTTGTGTTATCCAGGCATTGACAGAGCCAGTCAGGGCAATGGCTTCTATCACTTGGGCCTGTACAGAAGCCTTGATATCCGCCAACTGTATGCATTGTCATACTTTCTTACAGCTGAAGAGTGATTGAGCATGATCTCGTGTGCATGCAGCTTGTTCGACCTGAAATCGCACAACGTGCTACTCACGCGCGACGGGACGGCAAAGATTGCTGATGTGGGTCTCGCCAAGGTCCTGACACAGGTGCAGCTCCCACAATTGCTCCACAATAGTATAAGATAGGCACCACGGCTCCTGGCCCTCTTTCCTGCTTCTGACATCAATGGCATGCGCCCATCTACATCGCAGCGTGGCACAAATTATTAGTGGTCACTTTCCTTCAGGATGTAATTGTCAGGACTCTGCACCTGGCTTGTATACTAGGTGCTTCAAATGTTAGCAGGTCAAGCTTACACCCTTAGGGTCCAGTCACTTATGTTTAAAGCATGACTCTTGGAAATCCACAGGGGTATGTGAGCAAGTTGGAGGAGGTAGCGGGTACGTTCGCGTGGGCGGCCCCAGAGCTGCTGATGGGCGGGCGCTGCTCGGACAAGGTCGACATGTTCTCCTTCGGCGTCGTCCTCTGGGAGCTCGCCACCTGCGAGCGGCCCCAGCGCGGCCAGCTGCGTGACGTCAGGTGCGCGGAGTTCCCTTTTTGACACCCGCTTGGCGCCTACATAAAGTGCGATACTGTGCAAAATATCCTTTCCAGTCGGCAGTGGCCTGCCTGCAGTTCCACTCCAGAAGAGCGCCTTGATTCCCTGACACTGGCAATCCTGAGAAGACTGGCAGAACCAATCGATCCCTCGTGAGGCCTGCAACTTTGCATGCTGCTGGTGCTTGTTGTGGTATGACATGCACGTGCGACGTTGCAGTCATACAGAGCCCTGCCAGAGACTCGGAGCTTCTTGTGATTAGGGAGAGGAGAGAGGGGCTTGTTCACGCCGTCAGAGCTCATTCTGTGCAGAGGAGGTTTGATTCGAATTCTAATTTATGTCTGAATGGCAGGGTGCCGGAGGAGGTGCCGGACAAGGTAGCGCAGCTGATCAACGAATGCCTCAGCTACGACCCAAAGCTGCGCCCAAGCGCCAAGCAGATCTACGACCGGCTACAAGCATCCGCCCCGCCGCGGCCGCAGCCGCCGCCGCCAGCCGTCCCCGGCACACCATTTGCCGCGGCGGCAGGAGCCCCGGACGAGCAGGATTCCCCCCTGCCCGGCGGCGACGGTGCCAAGGAAGTGCGCGCAGAGCCGCTGCAGAGAATGCCGACGCCTCTGGGCAGCAGGCGGCTGCCCGTGAGATCTGCCTTCGAGACGGATGACTGATCACTGCCATTCCATTCCTTGCGTCCCCTCGTTGCAGGCAGCACTATGGGTCGTCCTGCCGCTTGTTGCGGCAGGTTTCTTTGTCAGGGTGGGGGTGACTTCCTTGGGCAGCTGTGATCGCTGTCGGCGGTCTCCTTTGATGCTGATCCGCTTCTGTTGGTGCTCTGGTCCAATTGGGGGAGGGCTTTTAGTTGGTGTTGGTGCGCGGGGATGGGCAGGCTCTTGAGGAATAACTGTCCAGGACATGTTCAGAGACGCTCGGGTACCGCACTTTCCCTGTTTTGTTTGTACACTACAGTACTATAATCATGCCTCAGCGGCATGCTGAGTTGGGATTTATGATGTGGGTGTCACGGACACCAGACCTTCTGGGGGATTCTTAACCCTGACCCAAATGGACGATCAAGCTTGAGAGGGGCGCAACAAATAGCTGCGCAAAGTTTTGGTTTTCAACAACAGCTGCAATATTAATGGGGGCTATGTTGCTGTGCAAGCACTGGACTGCTGTGTTTCATTTGTTTTGCCATTGCAATTCAAGGAGTTGGGCATGCTAGTGTGATTATGGGTGAAGCTTTCCCACTTTGCACGGAGCAATGGCTGCATTGCAGGAACTTCACCCGCTGGCTGAAATGAAGTTCTCCTCTTTGTTTTGGAGAGCTGATGTGTTCACATGATTGCCGTTGTAATCTCCTCCATCTGCTCCACGGAATGTCATTTGAATGCCATTGCAGCTTTTTTTTCGCATTGAATGTCAACAGCTTCGTGCAAGCTACAACAATGCACATGCAGTCTACAAAATGCGAACTACCCCATCGTATGGCTTGCAAGCAACAAACAAGGAGTGCAACCCCGTTTATTGCAATAATTCAACATCAGCATGCTGCACAGCTGCCTTAGTGCGCTTACAAGATTGTGCTCAAGATCACTTTACAACATTGTGCACAAGCTCGCAAGACCACTGAGAGAAGAAGGCATTCCTCCGAAGTAGAACACAGCATATCTGTGCCTGTTGCCAATAAGTATACTGCATCCACCAATTCAATGTCTTGCTATCATAGCAATGCTATGCCGCACATAATTTGAATCAGCCTGCCAAGGCTGTCCGAAGGGCAGGCAGCAAGCATGTGCGCAGCAGGCGCGACACAGACCAAACAAACAGTGTGAGAAAACCGGCGCCGGCTGCTGCAAGCAGGTGCAGGTTTCGCTTGATGGCCCTGACAGGCAGCACCCCAGCGAAGAATGCCGAGTAGGTGTACACCGGGCTGGGAAGCAGGCCGAGCTTGTGAAACACCAGTGAACCCAGAAGCGCCAGAGCCTTCACGGTCCTGGCGTAGAGTATCGCCGGCAATTTTGATGCGTTGTGACCTGGCACCATGGCATGCACCTGCGCGCAGTGTCACAAAAATGCTCATCAGCTTACTTCTTGTCCTGTGGCTTTTCGCCAGCCTCACTCATCATTGCATGACCTTCACTCGTTCAAAGAGCCTCCAGCTGTTGTAGGATATGCAGCATTGTCACGACTGCGACGCGGGATAGTCCTGGAGCTGCTGTAATAATTGCTGCCGGTGGAAGCCACCAAGTGTACAAGCAAGGTGAGTAGGGTGTAATTCAAAATTTTGACAGTTGAATTCGCGCCTGCATGAGTTCCATGTCCTGCACAGCGTGCGCGTCGGGGGCTCTGGCAGCTGTGAATGCAGCCGGCACGCGGTCAAGATCGTCCCCACACATAGCAAAGGCAGCCGCCAGCGCTGTGCAGCTCTCCATCGCTGTTATGCACCCCTGGGCATGATATCCCACAATTGGTTCCTTACGGGTTTATGGCACCTACTTGAACAGGAAGTCATCTTGGTGGTGGAGAGAAGCGGACCAAACAAGAGCCAAAGTCGAAGAATCAAGCAAGTCAAGCTACCGGGCACTTGCAAACACTTTTGTGCATTGATAATAAAAATGCACAAAATGAACGACGCACTAAGCTGCACACAAAATTTTCATGCAAGTCCTGCAGCACCTCTCAGAGCAGGCTTGGACGCCTGCTTGCACTGAAGGTGTACATGTGCATGCACAGATTCCCACCTGGCCAAGAGTGCTGGTCACAGAGTGAGCGGCGTCACCGATGACAACAACGCGCGGCCCATGAAATTGCGAGCAGCGCACAATCTTGCCAAAGCTGCTGGGCGTCTGCGGGCCGGTCTGCGCGGCGATCTGGCGCCGCCACGTCGCCGGCAGCTTCGGCGTAGCTGCCGCCAGCAGCTGCTCCCGCTGCTCTGGCTCCGCCGCATGGCTCTCAGCCGCCACCAGACCTGCAGCCACGATCATCCTTCATATGAATTATGTTGTGCCTCTCTGATCTCATACTAAAGTAATAGTTGATGTACAGCACTTGAAACCGGTTGTCCCGGTACAGGATGCCAAGAGCAAGGCTGACAGATAAGTCTGATTGCATCACATGACTTGCATGGGCGCTGGAGTCAATGAAAACCTCTTGAAAGCCTTGTGAAGACATCTTGCATCACAGGAATAACAAATTTACTTGACACTGACTGCAAGCAACACAAAACCCAATTTTGAGATGCCCTGTGCATCATGGGACAGGCGTGGCACACTAATTAGATGAATGACTGAACCCAAATTTAGCATTCACTGTATATCATGGGACAGGGGTTGAGCGCACCATTCATGCGCCCATCCTCAGCCTTCCACATGGAAACCATGACATCGGCTTTGGGGGACCTCCAGTTGTAGGTGAACTCGCGGCGGTTGTGGGTGCCGATCAACGCCACCTCGCTTGGCACCGCTGAATCAGCTGCGGCGCTCGATGACTCACTCTCAGTCGCCGCGTAGTCATCCACCGGCAGGCCATGGAAGGTGGTGTAGCACATGCTCGCCTGGTACAGTGTCCTGGCCCGGAACCCTGGCACCTCATCCTGCACAGAGTCAGTGAACAGAATCAGCAGCAGCTGCATGACCTGTGCGTTGATGCCCATTATGGAGAAAAGCTTTCTAAATGCAAGCCTGCAGACTTTGGATCTGCACACAGCAACTCCATTTCAAGGTCAGGTGGAAGGGCCTCTTTATCCTCATACAATGAGGACTTTCAGACGTATCACAAGACACCCATTACCTGCAGGACGTCTCTCACTGTGCTGCTTGCCCCGTCGGCGCCTACAAGCAAGTCATAGCTCACTTCAAGCTGCGAGGAGCCGCTGCTGCCATCTGTGAATGTAGCTAGTTGTCTCTCCAAGTCTAACCCCTGCGACAGGATCACCAGGCTTTTAGGCTCTCTTTCAGGGCTGTCTCAAGCCTCTCTACACTATCGCTTCATCCCTCTCTTGACCACTTTCATGCTGGCTTTCTTGCAACTCGCTGTAAGGGGGCTTTTTGGCCTAATAGAAGATCATGAGGATCTTGCTCCAAACTTTGAAGTACAAAAGGGCCCCAGTCTAAAACAATTGCAATGGGGCTGACTTGACCAGCTTTGCTTCTGATGCATGTGCCAGGTGGAGGCGTTCAATGAGGTGGAGAGAGGTGCTGTCCACGTCGACTGTGAGCGGACAGAGGAGCCAGAGCACAAGGCAAAGTCGGCAAAAGAGAATGTGATAGGAGGCACCTGCAGCTGGCGCTCAAAGTGGAAGGTTATGTTGTCGCCGTGCAGACGCATGGCCTCGTCTATGAGGTCTGACGCGAGAGTTACGCGGTCCACGATGTGCTTGCGTCCAGGCGGCATGCGCAGGGAGCGGCCACTGTTCATGTCAAACATGCCTACGGATCGAGGCGCGCGCGTCGCCGAGCAGCACTCCGGGTCCGCGCCCGTCTCCTCTATCGCCTTCAGCCCCCTGCGCATAAAAGAAACCCCTTCTAGGGTACATGTTCTGACAAACAGGTTTCTTGGGTATTTCAAGAATGTGAGGCCTGTTCTGCGTCTCACAGACAATCCTGCTCCAGCATGCCCGCATCTGGCAACCATTTGCGTATCTTAACTTCAAACGCCTTGTAAGCATATATGCATATATACACACACCTCAAATAAGCCAATGAGGCGGTGTTTCCGCAGCAAGGTCGGTCTCTTGGCGGTCTCCCCTTCCATGTTCCTGGGAGAGATCATCCTGCAAAAGAACATCCATGGTTGCTGCACAGGTGGGTACCTGGGGGTCAGGGCGAGGATGTAGGAGTGCAGCGTGGCGGCCAGCGCGCGCGAGGGCCGGCCCCTCCTTTCGTAAACATCCAGTGTGTAGCCCCTTTTCGCCAGCAGCATGGCCGTTACCGTCCCCGCGGGCCCCGCTCCCACAATTACTATCCTCCTGCCCAGCCTGCATAGCATGCACCTCTCAGAGAAAGAGGATCACAGATGTCCAGGCAGCGCGAGCGCCAGAACACAGGCGGAGAAGATAGGACATATTAGCATGGAGTGGCAGTTGAGGTGGTGCTCTGGAGGGCACATGGTGAGGGAGAGCCTGCAAGCATGCGCACTGCATGCTGGTCGCACCCAGGAGCATCCGCTGGAGATGAAGGGGTATTGTTGGGCTGCGTGGGAAGGGACTGTGGGGTCTCTGCTGAGGCCGGTGGCGCCAGGACGGCTGTTGGCTGGCTTGCACGCACGTGTCTTCTTTGCGTTCTCTGCGACTTTCGATTGAGAACCAGCGCTGGAATTACCGCCCGAAATGGTTGAAAGTTTCTAGCCTGATGTGGGCTGCGATGGACACCCCTGTTCATGCTGGTCATTGCCATCGCTGGTGTCCTGTTCAATATAACTATTGACAGGCAGCCAGTCAACAAGGCAGGGCACAAGTTCTAGTATTTACGAATATATATGACAAATTTCGAGATTGTTTTGAATGCCTCTTGGCAATGCAAGAAATTTGAAAACAGTTGAGAAGGAAATTATGATCTGGTGTGATCTGTTTTAAACAAGCAGACTTTCTGTCAAGACAGCAGTCTAAAGACATGAACGAAGTCTTTCTAATCAACTTTCACACACTTATTGAATTGGCGAGCCAGTTGGTCTGATTATGAACAGGCTGTATATCCTCTCCCTCGTTGCAGATGAGGGTGACGTCACACATTGCCAATCCTTGGACTGATATAGAAATTTCTCCACTTCAGATATTTAATTGTCAGCGAGCCTTGACAATCTTTGCCATCTTCTATTTGTGATTTTATTTCGCTGCAAATCTTGAACTATTCTTCTCTTCTGGGAGATCCACTTATGAACTTCTCTCATTAGCATAAAGGACAAGTATTGAATGATGTAATTTCCAGACCTGTACACGACATTTCTGTAATTTCCAGAAATCTATATTAGGAATGAATAGTCTGACGGATCCTGTGAGGCTTGGACCGCTCCATGCGCCACTTATGTCAACCATACGCACACGTTCGCCTTCATATCCGATCAGATTGCAACAAGTAACAAGGTGATGCGTTAAGTTCTTATATCTACTTATGAATTCTATTCAAATCTGTACAAGGTGCACGTGTGCAGGACAGCATCATTGCTTTGCACTCGAATCCAGCTTTGCTGAATTCCATGACCTGGTTTCATCAGGTGTCAGGCAGGCTTTAGAAGCCCAGAAATAAGTAGCGGTAGACTTCCAGAGACAGAAGCAACCTTAGCAGACAGGCGCACATGCCTGGGATTTCTGGCAGGCCTTGCAATTCTTGGCAGCACTGCAGGACCAGCACAAGCCGCAATAGTGGATGAAGAAATGGCCAGCAGAGTCTTTGATTCTGCATGTGCGCACCTGTCCCAGCCATACTATAGGCTGAAATTCAAAAAGTGGAGCATGCAGCACTGGCTATGGCAAGGAAGGTCAAGGAAGCTACTGATCTCATGCGCATAATAATCTTTCCCTGTTGCGCAGCATATTCAGTGGTGTCCATATCAGACTTCCAAGTGAAGGACGGCGTGGAGACTGAGGAAGGCACAGGCAGTGGGGTAGTATGGGATAGGTACCTCAGAATTCCTGAAGCACATTCACTTGTCCTCTGAATAAGTGTGCATGCAGCAGCTGCGTTTTGCCTGATGTGTTGGATCGTGTTGTCAAGTGTGTGCTTTGATCAATGTGCAGTCTGTTGATCGACAGGGTGGGGCCGCACATTGTCACAAACTATCACTGCATTGCAAAGCTTGCTAAGGACACGACAAAGACGCAGGTGCGTCCGTCTGTCAGCTCACAAACACTTCATTTGTGTTCTTACAGAGGCCACAAAATTGCAGTGCATTTTCGATCATGGATGACCCTAATCTTAGCGCGTTTGATGGGCCCTGCAGAGGACATTTGTGGGTATTGAGGGTCCGGATGGCAAACTTAGTCAGTGGCCAGCGAGGATTGTGGCCACGGATGCCTCGCATGACTTGGCAGTGCTGCAGATCGATGCTCCGCCAGAAACCCTCCAGCCCATCAAGGTGCCCAATTCACATGCCAGTACACTTATCTTTGCTCTGTGTACTCCACTCCCAGGAGGGCCTTTCAGGAGGTGTACTTCTCTACAGTTATTATTTCTAAAATACGCTTGGCCCGCCAACTGGCAAGATGAAGTTAAGCCGCAGTTGAGGCTGCCAGAATTCCTATCCCTCGTTGGACGCACGAGACTTAAGCAAGACCCAATCAACAGTGGGCACGGTGCTCAGCCTTTTGCACCGGCCGCCGCCAGCTGGGGCATGCAGGGTATGCAGGGCAGAAGATGTGCCGTGCTGTGTGTGCAGATGGGTTCCTCAAAGGGGCTGAAGGTGGGCCAGTCAGTGTTTGCGATCGGCAATCCCCGGGGGCTCTCGCGCACGATGACTGCCGGGGTAGTAAGCGGCCTGAACAGGGCCATCCCATCCCCTGTCAACACCCTGACCTACGGCGCCATTCAGGTGTGCAAAGTTACAAATCAAAGTTTCGGTGAAACTATTCTTGAAAGATAGGATGAAGCGAAGGATGTAAAAGAGAAGGGAGAATCAAGGGAGAAGGGAGAGTTCATTCTTCTCCTACGGTAGTCCACATTGGTATAGCACCGCAGGGCTTACTTCTTGGTGATCTGCCTTGTATGTCTTGCACATTTTTCTTGGGGATATTTCAGATGCGCAGTTCCCCGTGGACATGATGATCCTGTTCTTGAAGAAGTCGTCCCAAGTCTCTTCCGGCAAAAATCCGGAGACGCTGCAAGCGTAGATTTTGGCATGCAGACTGATGCGCCGATCAATGGAGGCAGCTCTGGAGGCGCCCTGCTGGACTCCAGTGGCCGCCTGATAGGCATCAGCACTGCCACGTTTTCCAGGAAAGGAACGGTGAGCTCCTTGTCCTTGCTACTCCTGCTTGAATATTAAATTTTTGGGTGTAATTGCCAGAGTTTTCTGAGGGAGTGCCACCACAGTGAGTGGAATTGGGGGTGAGTGGTGACCATGGATTGTCATATGTGCTGTGGGTTGCAGGGGAGGGGCAGCGGAGTGAACTTTGCACTGCCAGCGGATCTTGTACTGGACATTGTGCCAAAATTGATTGTCTACGGCAATCCCACAGGACGTGGGTTGGGCTGAGAGGTTAAGGCTAATCGAGAAATTTGGGTCCTAGCAACTCATCATGTTGCGCGGGGAGTGAGTTTCAATGACTGCCAAGGATGGAATTTTCGAATCATCTAGCACGGAGCAGTCCAAGAAAACTTTCGTTACCTCACGATCGAACTGGAACGACAGCTCTGCTCTTGCCAGATTTCCGTCCATCATCTGAGGTTGTTATGCCTGAAGACAAATAAAGCGGTTCGATCTGATCAGTAGGATCGAAATTGCAAGTAAAAGGGTGAAAGCTTGTTGAGAGATGGCGCGCATCCGTGCGGAAACAAAGGCCATCACTGGTGGGCTGGCCTGGCTTCAAAGATGCTAACCAGTCCCTCGAATCATTTTAATCTGCGATGTGCAGAGGAAACAGAATTATTAAAAAGACTGTCATGCAGTTTCTATTGCCGCTTGCACGAATGATCCTGTTTGAGTCTCCATCCTAGGACGTCTTCCTTTTATTTGTGTCTGTCACAGCCACCAACTCATCTTGCCTTTATATTTCATTTTATTATTATTATTATGACAAGAACGAATATGATATGCACAACGCAAGACTGTGAGTATGCCGCAATGTTGAATCCATCCATTTCCAGTGTTGATGGAAGCTGTCAAATTCTGTCCCGCAATAACAGCAAAGTAATTGCATCGTGCCTGGTGCTGCGATGCAGATAAAAACTTAATGCAGATTGCAAAGGAGGCGACGGACAGCGATGGGATAGTGGCTCCACCCTGCACCAAACAACCGGCTGATGCCGTGCACCAATCGGTGTCAGTGCGCTCTGCCTTCAATGGCGCAACGGTTTTCATGACAGGTGCGCCTCCTTCCCCGATGATGTGAGCTTTGAGCTCTTTATTCTTCCCCAGGAATTCCTGCTGGTGTCATGAGGACCTCCTTGCACCCTTAGGTGCTCTGGGCTTCGTGGGGAGCGTCACTCTGGAGCAGCTGCTGCGCACCTGCCCTGACGTCCGCAAAGTCATCCTGCTCGTCCGTAGCAAGAAGGGCCAGTCAGGTGAATACATCATTTTAGCTTGTGCATGCGAAGCCCCCAGCCCCTGACACCCTGATGTGGGTTTGCTCCTAGGGACCAACCCAGGTCAGTTGTTTGTCACTCGCATCTTTGTTCGCATGTTTGCTTGACAGCGTCATGTGGCACTGACGGTAGTATTTATGCTTATCCCCCCTTTGGATGCACGTATTCTAAAGTCAGGCAATCACTCTCATTTGTGCACCTTACCTACCTCCCAGTGGGCGCATTTAAAATTGCACACCAATGAAGGGAACCTTCACGCAGAACCCAACATTGTCTGCAGTTTGCCTAAGAATTCCTCCACTTAAGAGCAGCCGCAATCCAGCTGCTGGAACGTTGTAAGTCAGAGTGGCCCCCCGGCAGGCCGGGGGCGGTACAAATACTGAGCACCGTGCACGTGCCTACGGTTGATTGGGTCTTGCTTGGGATTTGGCGAGTCCAAAAAGGGGGAGGATGCTGACCGCCTTGACATGCAGCTCATCCGCATATGCCCCTTGCCTCTGGCAGGAAAAGGGTGTAATGTTGATGATCATACTAGTGAAGTGATTACAGACCTCCTGCGCTGTGCCTTCTGCAGGAGAGCAGCGGTTAGACCATTTGCTGCACGGGCGGCCGCTGTTTCAAGGCATGTGGGAGAATGGACTTGTGCCGGACGCCATCTATTCAAAGCTGGAGGTGCTGGAGGGTGACATCAGCGAGGCTGACTGCGGGCTGAGTCAGCGCCAGCTGGCGCGGCTGCGCGCTGAAGTGGACTGGGTCGTCCACAGCGCGGCTTCCATCTCCTTCTTTGACCACGTCCACTCTCTCCTGGACCAGAACTACCTGGTGGGCATCTTTTTTCTTTGCTGGGCATCTCTAACCATGGCTTGACAGTTGGCCAGGCCATGATTACATGGCAGCTTCACAATGCTTCAAATTGATCATCTGGTGCACGTGCCACTGCCTTTGTCATTAGAAAAGCTTCTGCGGAATAATCACGGTTGGTGCATGCAGGCCACAAAGTGGGTGGCTGAGCTGGCGGAGGGAATGCCACGGCTGCGTGGCTTTGTGCACGTGTCAACGGCGTACGTGAATGCGCACCACGGCAGGGGCAGCCACATCGAGGAGGACATCTACCCTCTTTATCTGAGCAACGGGCAGGCCATAAGACATGACAGCCTGGCGGCTGAGCTGGCAGCGCTGCCGCACGCCAAGGCCGAGCGCAAGGTGGGGCATGTGACACACAACATGATCAGCTGACTAATGCTAAAATTGACCCATGATCCCTGGATGAGACGATAATACAATCACTTAAGTTCCAACCTTTATATATTCATAAATTCACTCTGTCAGCTGCACACATATCCCTCTCCAGCAGGATGTCAAACAGTGGCAATCGCAACCATCTTTGCATGCATCGATGTGAGTTACAAGACTGCTAGGACCAGTGTCACACTGTTGGTGGACAGCGCCTTCATTTTTTTTAATGCATGAGACAGCGTAAATGACCGCGCCTTCATTCTTTACATGCAGAGGGGATTTAACCATTGGCCCGGCACATGCACAGGCGCAGGCGCTTCTGCGCGAGGTTGGCCTGCCCAACTGCTACTCTCTGACCAAGCACATGGCGGAGTCCCTGCTGGCGGACGCGCACGCCGCCGGACGCATGCGCGTCGCCATCGTGCGGCCGTCAGTCATCGGCTGCATCGCATGCGCGCCCCTGCCGGGATATTCCGGCAACGCCGCCGGCGTCACCAGTGCCACCCTGGCATTCGCATCCGGTGCTCCTATCACTTTTGTTCTGCGGTCCCCAACTCTGTACCCTGAGTTTTTCCTTGCGCATGGACACCACTTGAAGGATTGCAACGCTAATCCCCAAGCTTGAAGGTCCGGCCGTGACAGGTTGGTGCTTGCTGCATGGCGCACTCCCTGAGTCATGCAACAAAGCACCCAAGACTGCTGACCTTTGACGACAACTCGTTTAAGACAGATTCCTCTCTGCTGTCTCATTGGAGTTGTTTTGCCGCAGGCATGGCTCGCTTTGTGTGCCACGACCCGCAGAATGTGTTTGACTGCATCCCCTGCGACGTTGTGGCCAGCGTTGTGCTGCTCTCCGCCGCAGCCTTGCACGCGGTGAACCCCTTTACTTGTTCTTGTTTTCAATATCTCCCTGGAGGCGCACATGCCAGGGGACTCTAATTCAACCATCTCGAGTCCCTGCACATGCGCCAGAATTTCCAACAGGCTCCTTGTGTGGAGTCTTTGTGCAGCAGTAACCTGTATAGACTGCCCAAAATGTACTTCAAGTTGATAAACCTGATTAGGATCTGCCCAAGTATAGAAATCGTATGTCCTATCACACTAGGAAAATAAGTTCTTTAGAGAGAAAAGTTCTTTAGAAAGCCCTGCCAGGCTAAAGAGCTAGGTAGATGCAGCATGGCAGGCGTCTGGAATAAGCCAGGAGGCATGTGGGGGACTCTGTGCAATCATCTGCAGGGGCCGAGCGAGGCCAAGGCGCTGATTGTGCATGCGGCATCGAGCACCACAAACGCTGTCAAGTACTGCGACCTGTTCGAGTCCACGGTGCTGCCCTACTGGCAGAGCCACCCTCCTCGCCACCGGCTGACCTCCAAGCCCTACAAGTCCATCTGGGCCAAGAACTCCGTCCTGCCAGAAGACTCCCTCACCTTCAAGGCAAGCCATGACGTTCCAGATATTTTAATTCAAGTTTAAGATTTAAGGATTTATGTTCGGGGTTTTAGGGGTTTTATCCTTCCCAATTTACGCATGTTCCTGGTTGGGGCGAGAAGGTGTGGCTTAAAAGTGATGTTCTGGTATTCTACTGCTCGCTGGTCCAACATGGTGAGATGGAGCCATGAGACGGCTCGAAGGCGCCGGCATCAGTCAGAATGCGCCTTTCGGCTCTCTCTTGTAGAACCAAGTTCTTAGATCTTGACCAAAGCCAGCTGTCGGCCTCTGCATAAGTGCAATGCCCCCTTTCATTAGAGTGTCAAGCACAGTCAGCCCCACATGGTGGGTCGGCTGTTGCTGCTGGCGTGCATTGGTTGGCTGCAGTCAGGACTAGCAGGGGAGAAGAAGAGTACTTCAAAAAAAATGAGGCAGCCTTCGCTCAAAGGCTCTGCCTCTGTGCATTGGAGCTTAAGTGCGCAGTCTGCCCAAGATTGGGCCGGCCACTGCTACTGGCATGCAACACTTGACCGCAGGCAGGAAGTATGGGGCTTGGACTATGGGGAATTGAAGGGTGCATTGAAGGGCTGAGGGGTCGTGATGACTGCTGCAGAGGCTGCGGCTGCGGCAAGGGCTGCGGCTGCGTTCCATCGCTGTGGGCCTGCGCCTCGCCGGGCGTCCGGCCCTGGCGGATCGGCTGCTGTCTGGGTGGAAGGTGCGACGGCTGTCAAGCTCGCGCTGACATCGCATGAATGATGTCTCTGCTGAGACAACGATTCCTTTGCTGATCCACACTTCACTTTTGTCAGTTGAGCTGGGAAGCACCAGTTTCAAGAAAATTTTGGGATCTTAGCTGGTATCAGGGATGATCCATCAGTACTAACCAGTGACATAATCATGCATCATCAGACCTTGGCACACAGCCTGCAGGTGAAATATTATGTTTGTAATAATTATATTCAGATCTACCTTGAAGCCTGCGCTCCTGCTGCTTCGGCATTACTTGTTATGTTGCGAGCTGCTGCTCCGCACAAAGCACTGAAGGTGTGCGGCAGTAACTCTGAAGCAAGCTGACGGATGCGCACACAGCCCTAGCTCCGTGGAGTTGACTTGCATGACTCTTGGCCGCAGGTGTGGAAGCTGTACAACACGTCAAGCATGGACTTCCACCTCTTCTTCTGCTGCGCCAACGTGGAACGCCTGCATGGAGGCCTGGACGCTGCAGAGAGCGCCCTCTTCAAGCCCCTCTGGCAGGTGAGTGCATCTAAATGCAGTCTCATCCTGTCAACCAATGGGCACGAGGAAGGAAGCGATTCAAGAAGAGCGTCCCCTGACGCCGTGCACAGCAGCATGGGTAGATAGGACATTCAGAGGGATGTCCAATGAGCAGAAGCTGTGGTGTGGTGCACAGTGCAATTGATGTGTGGAGTGCCCTTCGCGTTTGCTGGGTGTGAGCCTTGCTGGCTGGCAATGTCGTGTACCTGGTTGCCACCTGAAAGAGTGCCAGGAGATTTTGGCATTTTTGAGGTTGAACTTGAACTTTGATTTGTATTTGCGTATGAATGAGTGAGTGCTGCTGTGTGGCGCAGGCTCCCGGTGACGAGTGGGAGAAGTACATGCTGGTGTACATGGCAGCCATCCGCGACAAATTCTACCCAGCGCCGAAGCAGTGAAAATGCCAGGCTGGGGTGCAACAGGCAATCAAGCCTGCTGAGGTGCAAAGGGCGACTGCAGCGCAAGACCTCTTTTTACCCTCAACGACTTATCAAGGGATGGCACATGATGTTAGACCCTCCTTACAGGTCATCTGGGTATTGAGGGCCAGAGAATTACACATATTAAGATAGTAATCCCTCAGGCTGGCTAGATGTGGGCGAGGGAGCTGGCGCAAAGCTTGCAATGCCCTTGAACTTGGTGGAAGAAGGTGTGCCAAAGCACATCGTCCACATCACCGGTGACCTTTGCCTAGATATATAATGTGACTGAGTCATCAACTGGAAACAGGTCCGGCCACTGCCGAAGTTTTTTTTATGTAGATCCAGAGGTTAATTAATGACAAACCGCCTCAATAGATACCAGCTGGCAGCTCTTTGGTTGTGCTGCAATGATAGCTGGGTAAACGCGTGAACTTCGTGAGAGCAGCATTGCTGCGTGCACAGCAATTCTCATCTTGCGACAATAGTGGAAGAGGTTTCTGTCCTAAGGGATTCCCGGTTATATAAGAATCTTAGTCATATATGTAATTTTGAATTGTCCAAGAAAGGACAGCAAACCGATAATAGCTACAGTCGACCGACGTCCGACCGACGTCCACGCAGATCTGGCATCTATGGTGCCTTCTCGCATCTCTTGGAGATCTCCGTGATCACATTGGACCGTTCTGATGGAAACAAATCAGGAAACAACGTGCTAGGTTAGTAGATGGGCGCCCGCTGTCAGTCCAGTAGTGGAGATCAATTCAGGTAAACTTGCTCTCTGATTACATATAACTCCTTACGATTTATAGTGAATGAACGAATCCTCAACTTCGAGGCAAAAGCAAGTAATGACAAGGTTGCCGTCGATCCAAACGTCCCCTCGGAATGGACCGTCCTGGGTGTCAACCTTTACTAAAAAGGCGCAAGTACAAGCGCGAATTCTTTATGTAGAGTAACTCCATTCTGCACTTCATGTATTTGCGCAGATTGGAACCTTGAGCCTTGAGGCTCTCCGAACAAGGGATCCAATGCCGCCCTTACACAATCAACATAACCCTAGCAAGAGCCCGCACGCTGTTTGTACTCTTGAGTTTCCGTGGTGGTGCAGATCGCAACAGCATGGGGACAGCGGATGCTGTGAAGAACCGTGCACTTGGTGTGGCGCCTCCTTGCGCAAGAGGAATCGCACCAGCTTACGTAACACCTCGACCCTTCTCAGTGCGCTCTGCGTTCAGTGGAGCAACCGTGTTCATGACAGGTACTACGGGGAGCCGTGTCTCATCAGTTTTTACTTTTGATGCCCTTCAAATTTTCACCTCTCGATACACTTGTTGGCACATCGAGGCTATTATTGTCCTGCCAGGTGCTCTGGGCTTCGTGGGGAGTGTCACCCTGGAGCAGCTGTTGCGCACCTGCCCTGACGTACACAAAGTCATCCTGCTCGTCCGCAGCAAGAAGGGCCAGTCAGGTGGAAACTTCTGCATGCGCCGTGCCATACATATGCCCATCTCCTCCCCAATCGGAAGCATCAAATAATCATTGCCTCTGGCACTCCACAATCTTTACACATCCATGCAAGTGCTTGGAGCCAACAGTTCCTCGTGTCAACTAGGGTAGTGAGTCAGAACTCTTTCAGTGGTCAGCACGCATGCGCTTGCTTGACGTGACAATTCAGGGTGTCTGACCTGAAACAGCGGTGAATCGCTGTTTCCAGCTCATGCTTTTGCAGCTCGCTTTCAATTTGGGTAGGCCAGAAAAAAGATGTCCCAGAAAAAGAGAAAAAAAGATTCTCTGGTGCTCCTCTAGATTGGGCAGACTCAATAATTTTGTCCCTCAAGCCATGCAGTGTGATCAATCAGGAACATGACAGCAAATTCGTGTGTTGCTTTGTTCTTGCTGCAGGTGAGCAGCGGTTGGATGATCTGCTGCACGGGCGGCCGCTGTTCCGTGGCATGTGGGAGAATGGACTTGTGCCGGACGCCATCTACTCAAAGCTGGAGGTGCTGGAGGGTGACATCAGCGTGGCTGACTGCGGGCTGAGTCAGCGCCAACTGGCGCGGCTGCGCGCTGAGGTGGACTGGGTCATCCATAGCGCGGCTTCCATCTCCTTCTTCGACCACATACACACCCTCCTGGACCAGAACTACCTGGTGCGTCATACCTTTCTTCTGGCAAGGGGTTCAACTTCCGCCCAAAAATTACAAGTGACAACAGCAGTTTGGGCCACCCCTCCCTGCCGATTTTAGCTTGACCACACCGCTTGACAAGATTGTCAAGAGGCTTACGCTAGTCCTGCACAGTCTGTGACTGCCACAAATCAGATCAGCTCAGCTCTCCATGGATGCATGACAGGATCCTTTCCGGTGTGTACTTTGTTTAGATGTGTTGATCAGAAACAGTGGGTTCTACAGGCCACAAAGCGGGGGGCTGAGGTGGCAGAGGGAATGCCACGGCTGCGCGGCTTTGTGCACGTGTCAACGGCGTACGTTAACGCACACCAACCCCGAGGCAACCACATCGAGGAGGACATCTACCCTCTGTATTTGAGAGACGGGCAGGCCATAAGACATGACAGCCTGGCGGCTGAGCTGGCGGCGCTGCCGCACGCCAAGGCTGAGCGCAAGGTGGGTACAAGTACTCCGCAAGTTCTGTTACAACTTGTTTCTCACCTGAGCACTTGCACTCTATATAAGATCGTCGACGTAAACCTAAAATGCGGCACTGGCATGTGCAAGCAGATTTTGATGATATTTTTGATAATATTCTCGGCAAGCCGTGCACGTGAGACGGTTTTCTGAGTTATACAGTCGTAGCACCACCTGAGCTTTGAGAAGCCCAGTGCAACATTTAAAAACGTGGTGTGAATCCATCAGAATGCCTGGCAGCTGCTGGCATGTGTTCAACATGTCAGTGAAATGCTTTTGAGGCCAGTTGTCACGCCAAGAAGATATAGGCATTCTCAAGGGAACGAAGAAAGGATTGCTGGAAACCTTGGAGGCATGGTGAACAAAGCAAGCCTGTGTTGTCTGGCGCAAAGCAGACAATCCTGACAAACCAAGGCAAAGTGCTTGCAGGCGCGGGCGCCCTTGCGGCAGGTGGGTCAGCCGAACAATTACACCCTCACCAAGCACATGGCAGAGTGTCTTCTGGCGGACGCGCACGCCGCAGGACGGATGCGCGTCGCCGTCGTGCGGCCGTCAGTCATCGGCTGCATCGCATGCGCGCCCCTGCCGGGATATTTCGGCAACGCCGCTGGTGTGCCGAGCGCCACCCTGGCCTATGCGTCAGGTGTGCCCTGTCTGCAGCTGCCCTGCATGCTAATGCCCTTCTTGCACCCCGTGCATGCCCTGACTGACAAGCCCATGAAAGGACACTCGATTAGCTGGACATCTTCATCAGCGTTCTCCACTATTGGCCAATTTGATGGTCTAATGTCCTTGCCTGGGGGCTTGGCCACAACAGCCAGTGGAAACACCATGCCGATTGAATCTCACACCGTGTGTGGAATGGTGCCTCTTCTAGAAGAGGATCTATGGGGCCTCATGTTGCTGGCTTGAGAGGACAAGTAATGGGAACATCGTCGCTCTTCATATCCTTGTGTTCATTGAGGCCGCACGGCGCAGGCATGGCGCGTTTTGTGTGCCACGACCCGCGGAACGTCTTTGACATCATTCCCTGCGACGTGGTGGCCAGCGTTGTGCTGCTCTCCGCTGCTGCCCTGCACGCGGTGAACCCCCCAGAGATTCTTTGATGTTGCAATCTCACTGCTGGCACAGATGCGCAGAATCACAGAGTAGCAGATATTGTTGGCTCAGCGTATCCCGCACTGAGATTTGAATTTGCTGTGCCCACTGCATATCTGGAAGAGAGCGAGTCTAAAGAACATGCAGGTCACTCAAGACATCATGCGCTAGTTGCAGGGCTTGCACGATCCCAAGCCGCTGATTCTGCACGCTGCATCAAGCACGACAAACACAATGCGCTACTGCGACGTGTTTGATTCAACGGTGTACCCCTTCTGGCAGAGCCACCCGCCGAGCTACCGGCTGTCACGCAAGCCATACAAGTCCACGTGCGACAAGAACTCCTACCTGCCTGAAACCTCCCTGACCTTCAAGGCAAGGTCCCGCCCCCCACTGGATAATATTCTCTGAGCTGTGACTCCTATAGTGACTCCTGCATGCAAGCCTTATCCATGCAAAGATAGATGGCAAACCCATGCCAGTATACTGTTCTCTTTTTGGGTGAGTCATAGTGGAATGGATGTGTCTGCATTGTGGCTGCTATGGCTGGGATGCAACCCCCTGCCCAAGGGCTCCGTGGGACAGTGACTGTGTACGGAATTGTCAAAAAGTTTCAGGAGAAAAAGAGTGATTGCTGGAAAGAGCTTAGTGAGTGTGTAACATATAACTAGTTTGCTAAGGAATGCTCAGATCTGGTTGATAGATAGCTTCTGTGTCACCGCACAGATTGGTCAGTGAGGCTCAGAGGCTCTGTCTAGGGCAGAACCTAAACAGGCAACCTTCTCATCATAGCATGAGTCTTGAACAGTAACATGCTTCGTTTACAGAGTGAAGGTGTGCGGTTGCTGCAGAGGCTGCGGCTGCGGCAGGGGCTGCGGCTGCGTGCGGTGGCTGTGGGCCTGCGCCTCGCCGGGCACTCGCGAGTGGCCGATCGGCTGCTGTCCGGCTGGAAGGTGCGGCGTGGACTCCATGTGTACACTCCATGTGGGCACTCACAGAAAATCTGTTCTGAGCACCCGTCTTCTGGCAGTAGAATGCAGACAAGGCAGCCAAATTGCCACGTACAGGTCCGGCAGCACACAGTCAGGCAGCTGGCAGTGGAACTCCATGTGTCCTCTGCAAGCTTGACTGATCAGCTTCTAAGGACTGTGCGCAAACGTCCGCAACGAGGGTTCCCAGTGCTTGCTGTAGATTTACTTCTGCGTCCTGAGAGCACTCTAGAGCATTGTCTTCTTTAGAAATCTGAAGGGAGCCTGCTCCGCTGCTGCTTGTTGTTTTCTGTGCTTTGCATTCTGTGGTCAACATGCAGAGGCTACTCCAAGTGCAACGTGGGGGATGAGGAAGGAAGCGTACAGGTGTGGAAGCTGTACAACACGTCGTCGATGGACTTTCACCTCTTCTTCTGCTGCGCCAACGTGGAACGCCTGCATGGGGGCCTGGACGCAGCAGAGAGCGCCCTCTTCAAGCCCCTCTGGAAGGTGAAGCATCCACCTGCAGTGATTCAGATCTCTGTTAGCAATGAAAATTGTACTGCCCATGCCATGCGAGTATATGTCCTAGCATCCTGGGGTGACGGGCATGCATGCATATAGCATGCATATGGGCATCTGCCAGCCAGGCAATAGGGCAATCTCGTACTCAATCAATCCGCAATCTTGCAGCCCTGTCACACAACAAGGCGACTTTGTAAGCTATAGTGCAAAAAGGCGGCTGGCTGCTACATCTCTTGTGCCCAATTACCGTAGTGACCGGTCTAAACCCCGCACTCCCAGCGGTGCGGGAAACTTTTCAACGCAACATTCAGGGGTCTTTTCGACAGTTCTATCACGCGGGGCTTGCTCCAATGGATCGGGCTTGTCGAGAGCTTTCCGAGTCTGGTCTCAAAATGTCATAGGGTTTATATACTGGGAGATAGGGTCTTTTTATCAATTCTGTTTGGTCAAAAATATTATGGTTTAGACCGGTCACTACGGTATACTGCGCAGGCTCCTGATGATGAGTGGGAGAGCTATGTGCTGGTGTACATGACTGCCATCCGGAACAGATACTACCCATCAACGGAGCAGGCAGCATGCGAGGAGGCGCCGGCAAAATAGTAAAAGGACCTGCAGCAGGCAAACCCAGGCGCCCTGCATGCTGCATGAGGCAGACAAGTATATCACAGCCATAAAGATCAGGAAGCGTTTTAGAGCGCAAGCTATTGGTTGCAGATTAGCAATTACAAGAGGGCATCCGCAATCACTAGCATGTTCCTTTTTATGAATTGTATTCTCGGAATTTGTCCTAAGGGACTCATGTAATGCCGCGCCTGGGAACCGCTTATTCAAGTGCTGCCCATTTTTTGCGTTCTGAGAAGTGTATGACAGAAATGCATGGGTCAAGAAAACGCAGCTGAAGATAGCATAGCATGCATGCACCTCTGTGTTTCGTGGAGTTGTGCAACTGCACTGAACACAGAGGGAAGCCATGACTAAAAGTATACATTGCACATTGCAAAGTATTTGAAGTGACTCAGTAATTGCTGTCACCCAAAAGAGCCAGTCAATTGATCAGAGTGTGCATGCAGGCACTCAAGTCAAGTGGAGCCCCGATTTGAGAAGCTGCACAAATGATATAGGTATGTCAGTGCAGCTAAATTACAGCCGGCGTAGGCTTACTAGGATATAGATTTTGTACTTTTATTTGTAAGGGAACTTTTTGGAAAATCAGTAAGGGGTAGGAGTTCGGCAGCCTTCTCATGCAAATGTCTGCATATGCATTGCCTCTGGTAGTAAATCAAGCATTGCCGCTGCTCATTGAAATCTTTAGATTCTTTCAGCCAGGAATTTACTGCAGGAGCTAAAGTAGTATATGTGTGGTTAGTATTTCGAGTTTGAACAGCATACTTAAACCACGCAACTCACGCAACTCAATGATGCAGCAGTGGCTTAAATCCTTGACGAGACTCCCTTGTACGTAAGCTCCTGGTGTATACAAGCAGACTGCCAAATGCAGCAAACTTCAAGAACGCTGTCCACCAGCAAGAGATATCTTACAAGTCATGACCGCCATTGATTAAATCTAGATCCAGGATCCCCTAGGATATCTCACGCCTACACATCAAACAAACAGCAAGCAGCAAACATGGAAGGCATGTATTCTAAAGGCGCCTAAAGTGCATCTCCTCTACATGGACATGATCAAGCGCGTTAGTCACTGCAGCGTTGTGCTCTCATTTTGTCGGAGCTCTCATGCGCAGCTCGAGCAGCAGGCAACAGCTTCTCGTGCCAGGCATGGAAATTGCACAGGTACTGTCCACTGTCCCTGTTGCACCACAACAGCCACTTCTTTGGTATCTCAAGTTGCTGAAGCTTTTTTAACGCTCGTGTGTGCATGCTCCGTGCAATTCAGCACAGCACTACGAAGCTTCAGCAGAACCATGCGATTCAAGAATGACAGTTTTCTTCTGTACAGACAGTCTTGTCCAACCCAGCAGCATACACACTGAGGCAGCTGGCAGAGGACGGGTCTTCAGAGCGCATGCAATCTGACAACAACTATTGTCCCTTGCATTCCACTTTATTTGAACTTCTACAGAAGTCTGCTCTGGATCCGCTTGCCCTGGCAGTAGAATGAAGCAGCCAGGGAGGCATGAAACCAGAAGGGTAGGGAGATCCTTTTCCTACTACACTTCCTGAATGACAGCAAGGCATGTGACACATGAGCGCACCTGTCCTTGAGCATAAACTGCAGCGGCTGGCCGTCCAGGTGGCGTCCGAGGTCAAAGCCATATAAGATGTTGAGCTCATACGAGCCCAGGTCCACAAAGTGCTGGTACAGCTGGAACGTCCAGACATGTTCTGGTGTGAAATCATGACCTGCCCGGTGCCTCTGATCCCAGAAGTGCTTCTTGCGCTTCAGCGCGTCCATTGGACCCCCTGCGCATGCGGATTACTATTGGTACCCTTATGCGGCTGCATGCATGCAGGCCTGGGGCGACAAAAATTTGGTGCCTGGCAGAGGGTGTGGCACATGACCATGCCGTAGGTTGTGCCAGCAGCATAGGGATTGAGTTCCAGAATGGCAATGTGGGCAAAGAGAAGAGTATTCTGCAGTCAGCAGGACAACTGGCTAGCGCGTTATAATCTGCATTGTGCTAAGACAATAAGCTCCCATGGCTGACTAAACAAGGGTCTCTTTTCTCTTCTCTTTGCAGGGCCCTCATAGGCCGCACAGCTATGATAGCTGTCTGCCTGTGAGTGTGCAAGTGAGTGACTCAGTAGGGAAGTCTCACCATGGCTATCTGTGAGGCTTGGGTCGAACAGGCGCATGTCCTCAGTGATGGGCTGGGATAGGTCCGGCTGCTGCCCCGGCTCGCTGACATTCACAAGCTGGGCCATCGCCAAAACAGGCGCCAACAGGTACGGCGCAGACAGGGGCCCTATGTCCATGCTGGGACTGATCTTCTTCGCCAGCTGTGCGCAGAAACTTGACTGTATCAGTTCAAGGGGCTGCAGGTGATATTCGCAGCACAGCAGTGTGCACCACAACTACAACGTTCATTGCTGCACTGAGAGATACTGCTCCAGTACAATATTATGCATCTCAAGCAAGCGCTGCAATGGTTAGTGGCAGCACAGCAAGCAACAAGACCTCGACATTTTCCAGTACCGTCCACCAGATAATCGAGTCATGCGATTGTGCCAGCACTGTGAACTGTAAGAGTTGTACTCTTGCCTAAAGTCCATCGGCTTAGAGTTTCCACAGATCAAGGTTCTTGAAATGTAGTGAAATAATAGTCAAGACTGAGTCACTTGGCCAAGAAAGATATACTATTGCCAAAAAAGACATCAGCCTAGACAGGGGCAATGGTGTGTAAATTGAAAGTTCCCACCTTGATGAGCACTTTCTCAACCAGCCACATGGCAGGAAGGTTCTTGGGACGCCGCCCGAATTCCTGTCCAGTCACCACATCCTCCACTGCCAGAGCCCTCTTGAAGCGCCCCTGGACATACACAAGATCCTCAGCAATGCCATACTGACAGGATTGACCTGACCTGACCTGACCTTGCTAGAGAGCCTCCCATTACTTTGTGAGCAGCTGCCCCGCTGACATGCCGTGACTGGCTGCCACGGATTACGGTAGTATGATGAACATAAATGAAATTCACTTGACAGACCTGCAAACATAAATGCTGCCCGGAAAAATCACTGACCTTGCTCACACGCTCCCATCTCAAGGTGAGCAGTGCTAACATGGAATCAATGGCTGCAAAAGAGTACTCGTGTCCTTTATTCAGGAGAAGTGTGTGATTTAATCATGCCAGACCTGGAAGGTGATGCTTGTCTTGCGCCTCTCCCCAGCAAACAGCCCCTCTGGCGCTGAGCTCAGCCCGCGAGCCCACACGACCGCACAGCCCTTGAAGAGCTCGGTCTCAAACTCAATCCTCCTGCGCAGCGCACAAGCCTCAGATGCAGATCAAGAAGCAGAACTCATATTCCAAGCCAATTTGCAGCCTGTAATTCACCATAGCGTTCATTTCTAGGCTGTCTGACCAACCAGCCTCTTCAACCACGCTAGATGCACAGTTGTCTTGAGCAAATCTGCAGGCTCTGCAGAAGTGTCAATTGTCATTCACTCATTGCGCACGTCAGTCAGCTACTGCACATCTCCCGTCTATACTCAGCTCCCCTTCTTATCTTGTGCAATCTAACTGATCTCCGCGAAACATGTACACACCTGCCATCGTTGACACGAATTGCGCAGGGGTCGATTCCACTCTCCAGCTGCTGGTAGGGCAGCGGCGCAGCTCTCATCAGCAAAGGCGCGTCCGGCCATCCTGCAAAGTCCTCATCGGACGGCGGCCGGTCCAACCCCTCCAAATCATCCTGCGCATCATGGCTTGGCCACATCAGGGCCTGACTATCCCTAGAAGCTCAGCAGATGCCTGAGAAATGTGTCAAATCGCGAGCACATGACTTTGATGAAAACCGCACGCAACAACCTCTCTTGGAAGATGTTTTGTCTTCTTGAGAAGACAGTAGAATCTCTTGAGCCTCTGCATACCTTGCTAAGCGCAGACAGCTGCACTCTCCGCTCCTCCAAGTTTCCCGATGCAGCATCAGCCGTAACATCCACCTCTGCTCCTTCCTGCATCTTCCCTTCAGCTTCCCCATCCTGCACCTCCAGCTGCGCCTCAGCTTCCCCCGGCGCCGGCGCCGGCGCCGCCTCGGCTTCCGGCAGCTTCGTCGGTGGCGCCAGCAGCCACGGCCGGCACCCTAGCACAGCCAGGGTGGATATGGCAGCCAGCACGGGGACTGCAGCCTGTGCCAGGCCGCCCAGGAAGGAAAGCTGCTGCTGTGACAGGTGGCGCTGAGCCAGCCAGGAGAGCAGCGCCACTAGGGCCACCCATACTACCTGCAGCTGGATGGCGATCCATGTGCCCCTCCTTATCGCCTGTGCAGAGGAGGACACCCCTGTCAATTGAGATTCCAAATCTCAGGGGGCATGATGCAAGAGGATTGTAAAAACTCAAGCTTGATCCTGGCTTGAAGACAAGCAAAGAGGGTCAACAAAGCAAGTGGACCAGGGAAGCAGAAGGTAAAGGTGGAGCTGATGTGCTTGGTGGTGAGTATAGAGCAGAGCGGTGACTCACCCTCTCCAGCCTGTGCTGCTGCAGGGCGAACAGCTGCTGCTCGTTCTTCAGCTGCAGCGTCATCGAGTCCAGCATCACATTGCTCAGCTCCTTGTGCTCCTGCACATGTGGCAGCTGCCCTCAATATCCATTTCACAAAGCCGCTCAACAACTTGCCAGCACTATTGATCGCTTCTACACAATACAAGCTCGCAATGGTGCAAGCTGCTGGTAAAATGTCAGGAGCATACCCACCGTTCACATGTGCTGCCGGGCGCGTTCTTCCTAATCAGGTTCCCAGAACTTCCAGATATTGCCACCGGTATCAAATGCGGAGGAACCATGGTGGATTGATCAGCAGAGACTCACCTCCAGCTCAGCTGCCAGCTCAGACACCCTCCGCTGCAGGCGCGCAAGCTCGGCAGCGGTGGACCAAGGCTCGTGCTGGGTTCCTCGCAGCGCCGCCCCCTGGCCCAGCGTGCCAACTCCCCGCCTGGCCCACATCCCGTCGTACAGACGCTCAAAACTGGCAGCACAGCCATGTCTCACGGCATGACGCTCCAACAAAGACATTGAGACTCGCACGACACACGAACACCCCAAATGATGATCTCTGTCATCAGCATGGGATCAGCTCATGTGGATAAAGTTGTCCAGTGCCACACAACGAGACTCGCAAGACACAATACCACCCCAAAGAATGATCCCTGCCGTAAAGTATGGGATCAGCAGACACGGCTCTATTTCTTCCAGTGATACAAGATGGAGTGGGATGAAGGAGTGACACTGCCATATGCAACATAGCTCCGCCCCAGATGGAGATCACTGTCTAAACAGAAGAGGCTCAGGTTATTCCAGGCATGCAAATGGGGTGCACAGGAGGATTGCAGTGTGTTACTTGGTGAAGTCTTGGGCTTCTGGGTTTGAGATGGTTGACATGTCTGTATGTGAGTCATCCGTGATGTCTGAAGCGCCACTGGGCAGATCCAGAAATCTGCGCATGGTCAAATCATCTCCTATGAGACACTTCTGCTTCCCTTTGGTAACAGCAAGAGCGGCAGAGGCTGCAGAAAAAAAAGTCATCGAGCTACTCTCTCCCGCAGTCTATTCAGGGTGTCCAGAGAAAGCATCACACAGGAATAGTCGGCAAAAGGCGCCGTGTGCCAGATGAGGCTTTGCATAAATCACCAAAGGAGGAGGTTGATACCTGTACAGGTTGCCATTCTTTTCAAAAGGACGCTTGTACTTCACATGATGGAGTAGGCCGGCACGCAGCATGTCATTTCCCAGCAGCACTGCCTCACCTTCACTGCCTGCAGAAGCCAAATTAAAATGATTCAAGCAAAAGCATCTGAGGCACCACCGATCCACATGATCGCAAGGCACTCAATAGACCACGCTCTTCCCATGGGTGATCTTATCTGATGGTAGTGATATTCGTGGGTGAAGACCCGCGCACCTGCATTGCCGCTGCGGATGAGCCACTTCACAGCGTCAGCGCCAGTGAAGCAGCAGGGGTACTTTTTGAAATGGTGCACCCTGGCGTGACGCACAGCATGTGTCAGGGCAAATGTGTTGAGCGCCACTGCAATATCACATTGCAGCAACACACCAACGGTCTCCGCTGTCCTCTGGGATGAGTCTTGCAACCCTTGGCAAGTATGCAGGGAGACAGCTCTGCTTAGAGTTGGATTTGTACTATATGGACAAAATAGGAGGATATTGTTCAGGCGATGGCTGAATACTGTTGCGTACCTGTCCCGGACTTTCAGACCATGCTGCATGCGATCAGCCAGCACAATGAGCTCAGCATCGGTCCACAGTCTCAGGCTCTGCCCATCCGGCATGCTGACACTGCGCCGAGGTGCTATGGACTGCCCCTGGTCACTTCTGAGGGAACCTGTTCCACAACATGATAGATCGTGACCATGATTTTGCTTTTGGCCTTTGTTTGGAAGAAACATGCAACAAGAGCACAGCTGTGTCTCTTGAACAAAGGAGACTCTCTAAGATCTGTCGTAAGCACCGTACAGAAATGCTTATAGCAGAAGGAGAGGCGCACCACCATGGAAGCTGAAGGAAGGCGCAGACTCCCTAGCATGGTCGCCCTGCGCTTGAAAGGTTGCCATGTCTGGTGTGGAATGAGACCTCCTGGAAGCTAGTTCAGCCCCCATGATGGTCTGTGGTAGGATTTCAGCTCTCTTGCCGGCCTCTGACGGGGACGCTGTGCCGTTGCCTTCCCACATCGAGGACGTTGCCTCAGTGGAGGATGCAAAAGGGCTCTGCTCCACCATGGTGCCAAAACCCGTCCGACACACTGTCACGCCGCCATCTGAGTCCTTATATATTCTTCAAGAGCAGCTGGAAGCCTGAAGGATCTCGATCTCTTGGCACAAGGCCAACAAACAGAGGACAGCAGTACGTTACAAGCTATAGTCGTTCCAGCTAGCTACAGGAAGTGCTCTTCGATATTGTATCAACAAGCCACGATGTGAACCTGAAGCGGACAGGTGTGTTCGTCAGCCTTAGTACTGTGTCACCTACACTTATGTCATTACAGGATGGCAGTCCTTTTGACTGACACAAAAGAGAGTAGCGTTCACACAGTTCACACAGAACAAGTAACTTCAGAAGTACGTGCCCAGCATCTGATCTGAGGAAGTCCTTGGTGGCCAAGATTAAAAATTGCATCGAGCAGGTGATGATGCCACAGTAGCAGCGCCTCGGGAAGCTTCCGAGAGAATGTGGGAAGCTACAGGTACCACCATGCACATTGAGTATGATATCTTTTGCGCCCCCCTTTGTGAATTGGGTAAGTATACTAGAGTGAGTTTACAACTTGGAGGAATCACAGGGGGCTGAACAGCGTGGCACTTTCGACATGGAGGAGTATGAGGCAGTGGCACTAAATGTCTTGTTCACCCTAACAAGCTGCTAGTGTACTTGAGAATGTCAGTTGTGAATGTGTCTGTTAGGATGAATGCTGCACATGCTCTGACTTTCGCAGTGAGTTGCTTTGTGCTCTGCAACGTGGTATCATGAAATGGTTTCAATCAATCTTACAATCCAGAAGGGGAAAATTTTCAACAACTTTGGTAGTCTAGGTTAGACAAGCATTTGCAACACCGCCAATATAGCCATCACCATTATAATGCATCCCTCCACACTACTTAACATGCATTACATGGCCATATGGCCAACATGCGTGAATTGAAAGACCTATGCCGAGATGCAGCTGAACAAATTAGCGCTAACTCACACAAGGACTGCTTTTAGACACTAGAACCTGGAAGGCAAAGTGCAAGATGACCTCAGCTGCACAATTAAACTCCCGCCAATTAAAATGCAACATGCTCAGATGCCCTTGTTGTCGTAGCCAATGCCCATCTGCAGGGCCACAAGCCCTCTCAGCACCGATGACAACCTGACCAGTTGCATGCAGAGGACGAGCATGCCAGGGTCCAAAAGCACACTACAGTGCAGTGACTACAGCGCTATTTCTGCTGCTCCACCACTCTGTTGCAGTGGTGAAGCCCAATGGCCACCAACAAGTCTTCTAAATGCATTAAAACCTCCTTTCCCTCATGATGCCGGGAATGCAAGGTCCTTCATACTCATGTTGAAGATTTAATGCCCTGATATAAGAAGCAGAGAATCCTGCAGAGACTGCAGCAGATATTCCCACACCAAAGGCGATGGCTCCCTGTAATAGAAGACAGCACAGGAGAAAGACAAGAGGGCTAGCTGTCCTCACCTGGATGTACTTGATGTACAGGAATTCATCCAGGCCGTACTTGGAATGCTCCCGGCCCAGCCCGCTGTGCTTGATGCCGCCGAAGGGCGCCACTTCAGATGTGATGGCCACCTCATTGACCCCCACCATGCCGTACTCCAGCCGCTCTGCCACCTGCCACGAGCGCTTCAGGTCCTGCGCAAGCAGTAACTGCCACCTCAGCTGATGAGTCGGCAGATGAGTCCCTTAGCGTCGTGCCGTGAACCTCGAGCGGTTCAGGTCATGCGCAGCCGACAATCACTATGCCAGCAAATGATTCAGGAATGAAGTCGCCCTGCTTTCTTTTGCAGGAACTGACGCTTGTGTAAAGGAGATTCTCATTCAAGGCATTGCTGAGGGGCAGCACTGATTCTATGCTCAGGATTCCGGTTGAATGGTGCGCTAAGTGATGCGCAGGTACTTGCAGACGCACTTGGCACAGCGTGCCACGGACCTCTCTCCTCCCAGCCATTGCCACATTTGCCAATATACGGTATTACAGTAATATTGGTTTTTTGCTGCTGTTAATCAGCACAGCAATTGGCGCTGAGAAGAACGAAGCGCAGAGCGCTGGTGCTCGGGCAAGAGAGATTCCCACCTTGGTGAAGAAGTAGGCGGCCAGGCCGTACTCGGTGTTGTTTGCCAGCTGGATCGCCTCCTCATCATCGTGGAATCGGAAAAGTGGCATGGCGGGGCCAAAAGTCTCCTCGCGGAAGATCTTCATGTCTATCGTGGCGTTGGACAGCACCGTCGGCGCATAGAAGAACCCCTGCAGCCATGAATTTGAACTCGAATTCAAACTCAAGCTTACTAGAATTGGCTCTGCAGTGGCTGCACGGCTCCAAGTTGAAGCAGTCGCGCTGCAAAGCTGCCCTGGCACAACCTCAGCAGCTAGAAGGCATAGCACTTCACAGGCAGATGATGACCACCTGCGGTATCTTCAGTACACTTAATTGTGTTATGCATGCTGTCACAAAACAAGAAAGTAAGTATGATGCAGGGACGGACTGACCTTGTTGTAGGGCTCTGGGAGGTCGGGTTTGCTGCCTCCGACAGTGACTGTGGCGCCCTTGGCAACGGCATCGTCCACATGACCTTGCACCTGCAAACATTACTACTACATTACTACACGCTTTTCCTGCCAACAGGCAAGGTGCGTTCTGCAGACAAGCTGCAGTTAAAGGCTGCCACAATCCTACCCCTTGTTGGACTCGCCAGATCCAAGCAAGACCCAATCAACCGTGGGCACGGTGCTCAGTATTTGTACCGGCCCTCGCCAGCCGGGGCCAAACATTGACAGCATGATAACCCCTCCAGCATGACACCAAGGTAATAATCTCCTATTTGCTGGAGCAAGTGCCACGCGGTGCTGTACTCATGGCATCTGTTGGAACTGAGCAGTGTTCCAGCACTGGACAGAGCAAGCAATGGCATCCTGGAAATGCGATCAAAAGCATTGTGGTGCAGTGGGTCAGCTATCTTCAGCCTGTATTTGTTCAGGATGTGCAACGCATCACTCGCAATAAACTTCATCACAACCATAGAGGGTGAGAAGTGAATCGAGGGTGAGAAGTGAATCGAGGGGGATGGTGCGCACCCTCTCCACAGCAGCAGTGTTAATTAGGGGACCAAGGGTGGACGAAGGGTCCAGGCCAGGGCCCTGCTTCAGCTTCTTCACCTTCTCAGTCACCGCCTTGGTGAACTCATCATAGATGCCGTCCTGTGTCAGCATGCAGCAGTTAAAACAAGCACAGAAAACAGTTATCAATGCGGATGCAACCTACTGGGAGAATGACTCGAGTCTCCCAAACAGTGTTTACCCTTGAACATGCCGTACAACCTGAGGTGATGCTAAGAGTACCAATTCATTTCCTGGCGCTTCTAGTCATCTGGACCTCATGACACGTCCAAGCAAGCCTCTTCAGCAGGTCTCCTTTAAACACCTTCCTGAACATGTCATGGGGTCTGGATGCACCGCAGGAACAGCTAATTCTTCACAAGCTTCACTCAAAGATTCCAACCCTCTTCATACAGCAGGAATTTTCTCCAGTACTTGTGAAGCAAGCAGCCGAGCGCGCCTGCACGAAGACGCGGTTGGCGCAGATGCAGGTCTGCCCAGCGTTCCTGAACGCTGACGTGACCACGCCGGCCGCTGCCGCGTCGATGTCGGCGTCGTCAAACACGATGAACGGTGCGTTGCCGCCGAGCTCCAGCGACACGCGCTTCACGGTGTCGGCTGCGCCGGCAAACAGCAGCTTGCCGACCCGCGTCGACCCCGTGAAACCAATCTTGCGGACCGAGTCGCTCTCTAATAGAGTGTCACCTGTGCGGCAGACATCGCTTCTTCTGCATGCTCCTTGGAAAGTGTGCATGTAATTACAGTGCGGCATCTTTTTCGTGCCTTTGGCGTGGAATAAAGGCCCCGGTTGCCAGCGAGCGTCGGATGCGCCTGCTAATGCACACAACGGCATCCCGAATGGAGTTTGGACAGGCATGTTATGCAGATGGCATGCATCTCGACGGCATTGGAGATGCCATTGAGGGCATCACTGAGCGGGGTCAACCCCTGCTAGCGAGTTGACAAGGCTACAGAACAATATTCATTGTTATCATCTGCATCATGTTGATTTAATATCTGTGCCAAGGCAATGCAACGCCGAGCATGCTGGCACCAAAAAGACTTTTATGTGCTCACCGATGGCTTTTGCATCGCCCTGGATGATGTTGAGGACGCCGTTGGGGATTCCTGCTCTGTGGCCCAGCTCTGCCAGCGCCAGAGCAGTCAGCGGTGTTGACTCTGCGGGCTTCAGAATTACCTGCGCACCACCGCACAAAATACCTGCTCATCACTGAACTGGTGAAAGAGAAAGATGGCGTGCATTGGAGTCTTTCTTTGGTCAAAAGGTCCGCTGAGACTGATGGTAGCAGCAAAGCTACAAGGCTGCAATTGCTCCTCTGCCAAAGAGGACCTCAGTGTCGACATGGGAAGGCTCCGAAGGACCACGCAACAAGCATTGTGTGACCTGCATCTGGCAAGCATCTGCCAAATGCATGGCACTCTGTTGTAATCTGGGCGCAGGAGGGAGCATGTGCTGTCATTTGCGCAAAGTCATTGGATAGGATTTGTCGTTCAGTGGTGCAGCCTATACAGTAATAGGAAAAATGGGCTCACCGTGCAGCCGGCAGCCAGCGCAGGGGCAACCTTGCGCGTGATCATGCTCATGGGGAAGTTCCAGGGGGTGATGGCTGCCACCACCCCCACCGGCTGCTTCACCACCAGCATGCGCCGGTCTTTGTGCACCGTCTGCAGAATGTCCCCCGTGACCCTCCGGCACTCCTCCGCAAACCACTCTATCGAGGCCACCCTGCATGCATGCATGCCACCTCTGCCTCGTGGAAGTTATTCCAAAGCCGAGACAGTGAAATTTGTCACAGGTCGTCTGTCTGACCCATGAACCTCAGAAGACCCAAGACATGACAAGCAGCTCTATCATCTTGCACCAAAGAGGGGTCGAGGATCTCCGATGTGGTGCATATGGGGCGCCCTGCTGAAAATTGCCTGGCAGAGAGGAGCTTACCCGGATGTGAACTCCCCCTTGGACTCGGCAAAGGGCTTGCCAGACTCAACGGTCATGATGGTGGAGATGTCATCCTGAGCCGCAAGCACCAAGTCGTACCATCTGCAGACAACACCCAATCCTCAGAGCAAGGGATGACGAAAAAAGAGCGTTCCTCTCCAGGCATCACAATTGACCCTGGATGTGATTGAGCCGCATGGAAGCAATTTTATGTGGGCCATGCCACTGCAGGCTTGCATGCAGAGGAGGCGAAGCATGCCTTCTGAGGATGGTGCCACGCTCCTTGGCCGTCTTGCTGCTCCATAGCGGAAACGCTGCGCTGGCTGCAGCTATGGCAGACTTGGTGTCGCTGGCTTTGAGGCATGCAACGTTCGCAATGACCTCCCCAGTTGCTGGATTATCCACCTGTAAGTGAATAGAGTCGTGCTTGCTGAAGCCAACAGAGAGTATATAGGGTTGCCAATTAGAAGGGTCACTTGGTATGTTTACTGCACCAATTATTCTCTTGACTTTGCTATCAACAACGTGATGAATATATGACCCACACGTTGCACAAAGAAATCTTTTTCATAACAGATCGAACGTCCTACAACTCTTGCCTAGCAGGCAGCAAATGGCAGATTGGTCCTCACCGGTATAGTGCTGCCGTCTGAAGCGCTCACCCACTCGCCATTGATGAAGCCCAGCGTTTTCACAAGGTCTTTATCGTGTACCTTGTTGAGCAATTCCTCTGCTGCGGAATGTGTGTCGCCACGAGCGCTACCTGCTGTTACATGGAAGGCCTGGGTTCCGACGAACTGCTGCAAACGCGATATGCTTGAGAGCATCATCTGACGATGCAGCGAAAGCGTCAAGGAGAGCCTGTGCAGACCTGCCATGGTGATATACGATGTCTGAACGGGGCGCTTTCTAAAATTGCCACCAAGTGCAATCAATACGATCTCGATAGATGGATCTCAATTGCGCCGTTTTTTGCGACGCACAGCTTTTGTGCGCTGTGGCAGAAGTGCAAATTGCACTGTGCAATCGTAAATGGGAGTCGGGCATGAGTCATCGGTGACCAAGCTATAGCTAACCAGGCAGGCATCTCTGGTGCTCAGGAGTGTTTCTACACCCGCTTGCGTTTCCAGCGGTGGCCAACAACTATTAGCGCTGAGATAGCGCTAGCCGCCTAGAAAATTTTCAGGTGGATTTGATAAAGGGGATTCCGATGTGCCATCAACCCATCACAGGTATCCCCACGCATGCTTGGAAGAAGAGGAGATAGGGGTGGCTGGACCTCGAGGGGCATTCCTATCCGTGGCCGTGGCCGTGTGCGTGGCTTCGGCCGGGGACGGGGTCCACCCAACCGTCCGATGACCTATCCTACTGTGAAGCTAAAACTCACACACAAGGCGAAGAAAATCCATGTTGAAGCACCCGCCAATGCCACCTTTGGTGACTTGAAGGTGTGAGGCCTGTGCTAGCTGCGCGATTGCCGCAATATCGTGCTGTTGTAGATGGCCCTTAAAGTCGATCAGTGATTAATAAGAACTTTATTGGCACACTTGGTATGAGGTACTTTCAAGCAATTGCATATATAGTGAACTGTATATGTTGATCATTGCATACGCTTGGCTGCAGGTACTGGCCTCCCAGGATACAGGGATTCCACCTGAAGGCATAAGCTTCCTGTTCCGGGGGCGCAAGAAGGCGGACAATGAGGTGCTGTCGCTGGCAGGCGTCAGGAACGGTGCGCATGCTGATTGTTGAACTCCCAACTCCATTGCTGACTCACTGCCCTAGCGCTGCCGTCGCACGTCCAGCACAGTCATGACTTGTCCTCGGAAGTCTTTGAGACCTCTGACCAAAATTGGGCTGCAGGTGCCGAGGTAAAAATAATGGAGAACGAGCAGTACAGGCAGCAGAAGGCAGCAGAGCAGCCCGAGGAGCCTGCGGAGCCTGCGTTCCTGGCCTTCTCAGAGGCAGACGCGGCAGCAGCGAGGGCAGCGGCTGCCAAGGAGGCAGCCTTGCAGAAAACCCAGGTGTCTGTAAGAGATCAGGCCCTCAGCGCGATTGAGGGCATCCGTCAGCAAGTGGATGGCCTTGAACAGCAGGTGCTGCATTTGACCCATGCAAGTGCATGTATTTGCAGAATACTCTAGCTCAGCACTGTGGGCGTCCCCGCCTGATAGGATGATGTGCTCTCTTGTGTTTGATGGAGGTCTTTTGGGCAAGTGATTTGCAGCTGTCCCATTGTGGCATGCTCAGCTGGTCTCAACAAATGTCAGTGGCCATGCTTAAGGACTGGAGAAACTTTACTGGCCAACAATCATTTCAAATTTGAACATTCATCGCTAGGAGGACAGAAAATAAACAAGTCCAGTGGAATTGGCATTTGTCACGAAACTCTACCTGAGCCTTGTGTGCGCTGTCTGCAGGCGAATGAGCTCATGCAGCAGCAGCAACAGGATGGACCTGCAGGTAGCAGGGCGGCAGCAGGTCTCATAGAGGCTCTGACACAGAAGCTGCTGGCGCTGGACAATGTCCCAGTTGACGGCGACCAGGAAGTGCGCCAGAAGCGTAAGGCAGAAATCAACCGCATCAACCAGCTGCTTGATAGGCTGGAGAGCCACCGGACGAAGCAGTGATGACTCATCGGCTTCCTCCCCTTCCACTTTCCCATGGGCCATAGGCAGATGATGCCCACAGAGTGAAGCAGGGCAGCCACTATGCAGCCAAAAGGCGTAACTTTGCTGAAGGTTCTTGCATGCAGTGAGGATTCTCATTCATCTTGGGTCAGGTCAATGTCCCAAGATCGATGAGTCGGCTGCATGCCCTAAGCATGCAGCCAAGGAATGCATGTTTGACTGGCTGCCACACAATGGGGCTTTTTTGCCAAGACTAAACAGATTGGTGTGATGAGCTTGCATTCCCACATTCTTATAAATTTCTTGATTAAGGCTGCTGCCGAGTCTGTTTGCGGTGGGGTTTCCCAACGTGGTATTATTGTTTAGGCCAAATGTTCGTTCATCATACGTCACAATATATTGATGCCCATTGCAACCGGTGCCGCAGCAATACATCAGTGGCGGTAATATCAACCAGAACTTCTTGAAGCCCTTCATCAGAAAAGTCAGAATGAATAAAGCACCCAAGACGAATTGAACTAACCGGTGCCGCAGCAATACATCAGTGGCGGTAATATCAACCAGAACTTCTTGAA
>JADEYI010000383.1_pt1 | contig 64999 bp, 82 predicted proteins | sample 8542331 | NCBI WGS metagenome assembly JADEYI01 (sample SAMN16510988, study PRJNA670497) | mine drainage metagenome | isolation source: biofilm near Copperflume 1 | place: Germany: Marsberg coppermine Kilianstollen | collected 2018-02 | reverse complement strand
AAGCAAGACCCAATCAACCGTGGGCACGGTGCTCAGTATTTGTACCGCCCCCCACAGACTTTATGGGAGTAAGTTTCAAGCATTGCGCACCTGCGGAGAAGGATTTGTCGGGAACGGTGTGCCAGCCTGGCGGCGGCGGTGCCCAGCCGTCTCCTTCGCGCGCGACGCAGCCCCAGTGCATCGTTAGGCCGGCAAGACCGCCCTGGAAACGGCAATGTCAACGCTATGATAGGTGTTTGGAGTTTCATTTGCTGAAGCTCTAGCCCTGCTAGCATGTTCACACCTTCTCTCAGCCGTCCAGTTCCTGAAAAGCCCCCTGTTCTTGTCTCAGCTACCTTTGATCAGTCAAATCAGGGAGGCATAGCCTGGACTATTATTACTTATCGTTGCGTGACAGGGCCTGGCTAGGTGATTTGAAGAGGTCTTGCAGGAGTCATGCCCACGGTTGATTGGGTCTTGCTTGGATCTGAGGTTAGGATATGTGCATGTTGTGGGTGCACCTTGTCACTGGCAGGAACAGCATGTAATGCTGACATGCAGCGAAATAAAGATGATAATTGATGCAGGGGTCACAGAAGGGCAAGGCAAATTTAAGAGGTAATGCAGGAAGCCCCCCACCTGAGGATCCCCCTCTGGTCCCCCCTCCGGACCCCCCGCCGCCAGCGCCGCCACGGCGTATGGCCGGCCGCCGATCAGCGCTGCCGCGACGCGCATCACCAGCGTTCCCTCCGGCAGGCCCGAAATCGCCACCTCGCTGACGCTCGCCAGCTGCAAAACACGCACGGTTTGCGCCACGGAATGAGCAGCTTTGTGTGGGAAGGAAAGCTTCATGTAATTCTTAAGAGAGCTTGCTGTGTTGTGCTGTGCGTGACGGAGGCGCTTGACAAATTTTAATCAATGGAAGCGTTGCACTGCGCAGAACTTGCCTGGAAACTGCGCGCGTCCGGGTGGGCGGCCAGCCACGCGGACATCCGGTCAGCCGCCAGGTGGCGCAGATGTGGCAGCGATACTTGATCAGGCAGCCGCCGCAGCGCCACCGCGGCTGCGCGCGCCGCCGCCACCGCCGCCTCGGCCGCCGGCGCGAGCCGGGCCGCCTCTGCTTCTGCCTCAGCCGCTATCCTGCTCAGCGCATCAGAGAGATCACAAGCGGCCCTGTGATTGTCAGAGACAGCCCCAGCAGACGTCTGCACCGGGAGGTGAGCTGGCTGAAAGTTCAGGTGCCATTGTCGCTTCGTGCTGCTCTTGAGTTCTCACATGAGCATGATGAATCAGCCGATGGGCCGAATCCCAGGGAGAAGGGGTGTGGGGGCAGCATACATTCTCTCTCAGTGCTAGTCTGGAGCAAGGTCAGAGCATGTGCAACCACGCTTCAGACAGGCGCCATGACAGCCTTCTTTCACCCAAGAGGAACTCCTCGCTTTCTGACGCTGCGCACCTCTCGGCGATGTCCGCCTGGACGCGCTTGGTGGAAGCTTCCCCCTCAGCTGCCTCCACGTCCCCCACCTTCTGCGCTGCGCTGCCCAGCGCCTCCCTCGCCTGCTCCTCAAGCCCCTTCCACATCTGCAAGGCAAATTTGGCACGCGTTAGTGCGCAGGTTCCGGGTAGCCATGCCAGTTGCACTCCTAAGTGAAGCTTTTTTACTGCTCACTATATTGTCATGCAGAGTCACATGTCAGGTTTCAAGACTTTCAGAGGCGGATCCCTGGTGTGCAAAGGCTGTGAGAACTACTGCTCTGTGCTGCCGTAAGGGCTGTGAAATGAGTGCACTGTGAGGAGCAATGCTGCAGGCATGAGCGCTCTATGACAGAAACAGTCAAGTCCCAAATACGACCGTCGTGCGGTTTTGGTTACTGCTTACAACGCTGTAACGGCATATGCTGTTGCGGAGTGTTTCATGCTGCTTCTAGTTAAGGTCAGCTGCTGATGGGAGGCTGCGGTGGTAGCACCAAGGTGTGAGCTTGCTTCAATACCACACCTCTTCGATTTCTTGCGGGCTGACCTCTTCAGCCGCTGGGGCGTTGGCTGCCATCAGGACGCTTCGATGTCTGCTGCGCTGTGATCCATGAACCCTGATTGGAAGTGAGCAGTACAACCCTGCAACCCAAAATATAGCTACCTCAAGGTGCAGTGCAGGCATTTCATGATACAAAAGCACGTAATGTCTTATATTTGGTGTATTTAGGGCTGCAGCTGTATTCAATGCGTCTCATGAGCTTTCCTCACCAGCAATCGCTTACACGCAATGCTGTCAGGTAAAAGTGACATTTTGTCATAGAGGTAGCACCTGATCGTTTGCGATAGATTTTGGTTTGAAGGTGACTGGATCGTCCCACAGAAATGGCTGAGCTAGGCGTGCAACAGCTTCTATACAACCCCATGCTTTTGGCCATGCCCATCAACTCTTTGGAAGAAGAGCGTTTAGAGATCACGATGTACACAGAATCAAGCCTTCACATTCGACAATTCTACATACATCAGATCATTAAAAGTTCTCTGACGCCGCTCTTGCAGACTCGTCTGAACATTTGGAAGGATCCCTACGGCGTGCAGCGGAATGTTCAAGGCTTGCAGGCATGCAGCAAGAAGAAAGGAAACTTCGCCCCTAAAATTTAAAGAACGAATTTCGATTGGAAAGAATTCCTTGAGCGTGGATGCAAGGACCATGCGAGATGTTGAACCCTAAGTTAAACCCTCAAAAATCTCAGCAGGAGAGAACATCTTTAAGTATGTTGATGTTATGTATGATGATTTACTCTCCTATTACAGAGCATTCAAACTTAGCTGGGTGCTCCAAGAGCCCACTCACAGTTTCTCAACAGCCATGCCACAACCACTTTGAACAGCTGGGGGCTCGGCCTGCAACAGCTCGTGTAAGGCTGCCTTCACTGGCGCATTCAGCCTGTCAGCGTCATGACTGATCAGTCTACAGGTGGCACTTCTAGGACCAGGCAAAGGGCAATGTTGCTGTACTCAAGGCATCAGCTTCAGCTTCTTGCTGGCCAGAGCAGCTTCGATCTGCTCCTTCTCGAACCGCAAGGACGCCGCGATTGCACAGACCAGTGCCTTCAGCTGTGGCTTGATGGTCTCCGGCCTGGCGGGTCCAATCAGATTCAGAGCATACTCCTTTGACTTGACCAGCCGCCGCGGCTGTGCCTCTCCTGCTGCGGGATGGTAGCGGTAGAAGATGTAGGTGATGCCAGTGCACAAGATGGTGGTGCTGGGCACCTGAACACAGCAATTCATTGCTTACAATCACAACATGATCCGCTGGCGATTGACAGCAGTGCTACTGTAACAATGCAAGACATCACGAGAGGCACTCACAGTAACAAGCACAAATAAGTTGCCATGATGCTGCTTGTCCCTGCTGATGATGAGATGCCCAAGGGCCGAGATGGACGTGCGTCAACATACCAAGGGCTTTGCAAGGGGACCCACCGGGAGATCTTCGTCAATCTCAGACCTCTTGCGCTTGCTGCCCTTCACCCTCTTGCGAACGTACTCTTCGCGAGCGGCGGCAATCTGAGCTAGCGCCTGCCCTTCACCATCCTCCCGCCTCTCCATCCTGCACTCACTGATGGGGATCTTGAAAGCCTCCCAGATCACCTGCCATATCATGACCTTATTGCCGTGAGGTCTATCCTGTCAACATCATGACATGCAAAAGGCTCTTCTCAAAACCAAGCGGCACGAGCTTCCAACCAGATCAGAGGATCCACACACGTGCCCGGCTGCCTACATGAACCAAGCACCAGCAAGAAACAGTCATTAGAACACCAGGAAAGCCGCACATAGGGCTTTGCAATGGTAGAGTACTTTTGAAGCTCACCGCGTAGTCCAAAGGTCCGTTGCCAAGGCTGCCCTCCACACGTATCTCCGGCACCAGCTGCATGCGTGTCATCAGGAGCACGGCCAGCACAAGGACGGGCGAGATGATCTCCCGCCGAGTCTGCTCTGACGGTTTTATTTCTGGGTTCCTGCAGGTTAGTCATCACAGTTTCCTCAGAGCTGCCTCGCCGTGCCTGATGACTCAAATGCATAAGCCCAGCTAACAAGATGAGACACTCTATGATAGAAAGCAAGTGAAGCACGTCAGAAGCTTCATCAAGCTGCTGCACAAACATGTAAACGTGATTATTTTGCTCGCTCATTGTGAAAGCAAAGTGTACCCGAGTACAGAGCGCCTCAAGCAGAGGTCCTCGGCGAAATGCTGCAAGAGACTACCAAATGTTGATGTCTGGGGGTCTACAATCACATCATCTGCCAAGTCCTCTGCAGCAAATTCATCTGCGCCTGCTTCCATTATTTCCTGCATGAACATCGCAGGCTGTGAGAACACACAAGGTATGCCATATGCCTGCTGAGCTTTGCATGCATAGGTCAAATCTGCAGCGTAGCCACACAATAGCAGTAGGGAATTAACTTACATATTCCCGTGGAAAGCCCAAGTACTCCAGGCCATCGGCACGGCTGAAGTCTGAAAACCTTTTGGACAGCAGCTTGAGCTTCAAGTCTTCTCTGATTGTGTCTCCCTGTCCCCATTTAATTACAGTGCCCTGTAAAACATGCGCAACCAGGCAAGCTGTTCAGGGCAAGCTGAAGCTGTTGTTTAACGTGATAGGAATGACAGAGAGTTGCTCTAGGAAGTGAAATATCTTGGAAATCCTTTTTGTGCTGACCAACCTCGAAATCCTCAATAATGTCATTGGAGGTTTTCCATGTCAGAGTGTAGTCCGCAGAAAACGCGTCTGGGAACTGGCGATTGATTTCTCCCTGCAGAACTGGCAAGGTGATATGGCCATGTCGCGTCCAGGTGTACTTCTTCTTGTGTGGTCCGCTGATGGTGATCTGGAAGGTGCGCAATGGACGCACAGGAAATCCTGGCCAGCACGATGAAAACTTGTAAGCCGTATCCAGTAAACCGAGCTCAGCAAGTTGCAGTCCCAAAGCGCAGCAATTGCACATTCAATACACTCAAGACGTTTTGAAGCATTGCAAGACCCTAGGCAGCATAGAAACATAGACCACTTAAAGCACAGATTCAATGACACCAAGCGTAAGACTGCTGAGAATACAGACGCACGGCACGGGGTAACGGCTGTGCTGGGGCTGCCAAAAACCTGACTGATGTCATACGTGTAAGCTACAAACCCAGCATGCAAAGCATGATCTGACTGCCAAAACTTGCTGCACATTGCAGAAGGCCAGCAGCAAGCCCAACAAGGCTAGCAAAGCAGCATAGAGCAGGTTGCAACAAGCCCAAAATGTGACAACAGCAAAGTGGCACAGTAGGGACAGGGCTAGGGGCAGGGACATATAAATAAAGGGCACTTGCATTGATCCAAGAGGCGCTAGCCCCAAAAGTTGCTCAGGTCTATCCACGAAGTGATCCCACACGATTGCACAGTGATGAAGTGACACTGCCAGCCTGAGGCCACCGCATCAACACGAGGGACGCAAATGCCATAGGCTATAAGCGCAGCGCGGTCAAGTCACAGGACTGCCCTAACGCATTTGGCATCATACAGATAGGCTCTTGAACACCAATGAGATTGGAAAGGCCTTCAAATAATACATTGGCTGCCGGTAGCTGCAGCTGAGGCTAACACAGGCTGTTCAATACTAGCCATGTCCTCACAGACCACTTGTGACAACACCAGGCACTGGAGCTGGAGTGCATCTACATCTGCACAAATCTGCATGGGGTGTACCATTCATACCTTGGGCTCTGCGGCCGACGATGACCAAGATGTTCTCCCCAGGCTTGTAGGTGTCTCTGGTCAGTCCGTTCCTGTCGCCGTCCTGACGGAGCCCCGGTGTTCCTCGTCTTTAATTTCAAGCAGGTCGGCACCAAAAGCCTTTTTCGCAGCAGCCCAGTCCAGTCTGCCAGTCCCATCTGGCTGAAAGTCATATAGCTTGAGCTTGTGCTGCTCCCCTGTCTCCTCTGACTTCAAGGAGACTACCTGTGTAAGCAGGCACGATCAAAGTTGTTATCATGGCCTGCCAATCACAGAATTAGCAGGGAGGCAGCCAACAAAATGAGTCGTCACCTGAACCATCCGTGAAAATATCTTTGGAGTTTCGGCCTGGGAGACTGGGGGGACCTCAAAACTTACGAAGGTCACAGGAAGCGTCCTTTAACCGTCATCCTGCGAAATGCAGCCGACTTTGTTCAGAAATTGCTGCTGGTGTCCAGTAAAACAAATGGTCAGGCGAATATCGGTGGTGACAAGTACGCAACGAACATTCAATAGACTGCACAGTACTGATTGTGATCAAATGGTAACACCCTCTGTTATTTCACAATACTTCCTGAACCCTTTGCAACTATGCATCCTGCTGCTCAGGTTTCCTGTCCACAGGACTCTTTATATTTTTATGGCAAGCAACCTATCTTGCAACATGAGTTACCGTGACTAACGAACGATCTATATTGCAGATATGCAAAAATGCTTTGCAGTTTTCGGTGTAGTAAGGAAAGCATACCTGTGCCTAGGCTGACTCCTGTGGGACATGAGAAGAGTTGTGTGATCACAGCATTGGCATGGGCTGCAACATGCTATAAAGCGTTCATAATTTTAAAGATTTGCAAATGTCTGCCATTTACTTATATTCAGGGTATATGGTTTGGGTTTGCCCTTTGCCCTAAACCCTAAATCTCCAAATACACGGGAACTTTTAGGAAAACCCAGCACCGCTGGCCATCGCTTGCGCAGTGCATGGCTCGGACGGTGTCCCTTTATGCCGTGCTTGTCAAATATCGTTCCTGCGGAAAGGATAGGAACGCCGCAGGTGACAAAGAAAGGTGTGTCTTGGCAAAAGTGGCAAAAGCTGGCAACAGTTAGATGGCTAAAGATTATAGTTATCCGATTTAAAACGATTTGATCAGAGATGAGCCGTTAGCCTGCAAAGCGGGTTGGTAGCACTTAGTGGTCGTGCATTGTAGTAAATTCTGGCCAAGGCGCACGGTCCGTGCGGGGTCAGTGACGCCAATGTGGGGCGGGGCCGAGGCCGAGTAGAAGGCTGGGGATGCCAGCTAGCTTGCGCTTGCAGAGGCATCGAAGGCCTTTGAGGTGCTCATGCAAACTGCAATGGTGGCGGAGGCGCGCCAGCAGGTCAAGAGATTTGGCAAGAAAGTATCCATGCTAAGGGAGCCATTACTCATTGTTTTCCCTATTTCTGTTGTTGCTTCCCAGAGACTCTCATTCATGATAGGCAGAAATGAAAAGCGTCCTGTGTTGCGCAGAGTCAAGCAGTCAATTTGCCGATACCGCTGCGCCTCACTTGATGACCCTAAATAGCGTGGATGCAAGGACCCTGCGTCTCAAAAAGTGCCGTTACGTGGGAATTCTAGTGCACAAGCTGTGCGATTCGAGCTCATGAGAAAATCATGTGTGCACTGTAATTATTTCTTCACAGGTCTCTTTGTCTTTCATCGCATGAAGGACCATGATGGCCTCTTGCACAGGGCATTCAATGTCTGGTTATCACAGACTCAGTCAGGCTTCACACAGGCATGCACTACATTTTCTTGGGTCAATTAATACGTACAAGCATATCTGACCAGATCAGATTACAGAGTGACTGCCTCACTGGCAAAAACACAACAGGAAAATATGTACAGTGCTGGGCAGAAATGCGTCACCCTACCATCATTCAGATGGGACAGACGCAACTCGTTGTAAAATGCATGTCATCAGTTTTGGGCCAGAGCAATACTAGAATTGCCAAACTTTTGACGGAATGCAGACATTTAAGAAGTTTGTGATATGTAGTGGGCAGTGACAGACTGCCTACAAGACCAATGAGCCTCCCACAAGGTACCAAGTGTCTCTAAAATGTAGTAATGATATCAATAATCATGATGCCAGCCTGGTAATGAGTGGCATGCAATGTGCAGCGGCTGCACATAAAACAAAAAATAGACCGCAGCGCCTTCTTTCAATCAATCCAATAGTGTCACTAGAGTCTTCAAATTGACCTTGCCGCCATAATGTCCACGACCCATCATTCATATCTTTGAGATCTCCGCTTCGACTCCGAATCAATGAAGGTCCGGATCCGCTTTGACTTCAGGCATCGAGGAGCAACAAGTCCAAAAACAATACATTCTGATGTTGCCACATTGTAACATATCTCCAAGGACTTGTGATCCCATAGCCAGAATCGGCCATCACATGTGCATGGAGCCCTAACGAGCCCAGGCACTGCGATCAAAAGCTTCAAGGCTGGAAAGATATGTAATCTTCTTCTTCTTCAAAGTTGAGGTTGAATTCGACTCGATCAAGACTTGCAAGATACTTCTTCACTTGCTGCAAGCTGATCATAAATTTCAAAAGGGACATCCAGATAATTGAACTGTACTTGTGAGGACTTTTGACGGAGCGTAATCGACTCATAGTGTCATGCTGAGCATGTCCGGGGAAGTGAGGGGGACGTCTGACTTGGGGAAGTTGCTCGCAATGTCTGTGTAGAACTCCTCGCCGTATGCCTACAGAATGCCAAACACTTCGTTTTTCTCTCACTCTTTTTGGAAAAAAACCATTGTGTCACGTGGATTGAGATCATCCAGTGGATCGAGATCATCAAGATGGTCATGGTGATGACTAAAAATATTGCTAGGTTCCCTGCACTGTATAGCCATGAATACTAGGGTAGGATAGTGGTAGGTGCCCTTGTATAGGGTACTAGGATAATAAAGAATTTCCGGAGCACTCCGTGCAGAGCAGGCTGCTAATACCGTGCACGTGCAATATGACACACTAGATATCCTTGAAAGCACAGAACTTTTGATGCATGCATACTTCGCCCTCGGTTGATTGGGTTTTCCTTGGATCTGGCAAGTCCAACAAAGGGTAGGATCGTGGCATGTTTAAATGCAGCGTGTCTGCAGGACATACCTTGCCTTTTGGCAGGAACACATGTAATACTAACAGCAATAGTTGTCTTGATTCTGCTGTGGATTGGACTAAACAGTAAGAAAGCTTTTGCAGAGCACAAAAGGAACGGGAAAGTCCTTACCGCATCGAATCCGATGTCAAAGTTGAGGCCCAAATGGACAATGACCAAGTCAGAAGAAGGAGTCACAATGACACGTTGACCAAGGACTCCGTTCACCGTGAAAGTGTCTTTTGGTGCACCTGCGGTTACAATTGCAATTTCTCATCACTCACTCACTGCGCGTTTATTCTTGCCAGAGGCAAAGGTGCGTCTGCAGACAAGCTGCATGTAAAGGCTGTCAGAATCCGGGCCCTTGTTGGGCTTGCCAGATCCAAGCAAGACCCAATCAACCGCGGGCACGGTGCTCAGTATTTGTACCGCCGCGGATTTTGGGGGGCGGCCCCCCAAAATCCTGATCAATAAGCGCATCTCACTGGGATCACTGACATTCCCGGTGAGACGGGGTACATCGCAATTGCAATGTAATTGCAAGCCAGTCTACAATTTGGTTGAAAGGTAGCAGCTTGCATGATGAAGAATGCATGTCCATACTTTCGCAGCAATTCATCTACAGGCTTCAGATACATGGGGGTCAATATCCAACTTACCCCAACCCTAAGATAGACATAGAATCCTCTTTCAGATATTTTCCAAAGGGTGAGTGACACACCAGGGTATCCAAGCCAGAGGCCTGCTCCATATCCAGCATACAGGCCCGGGGTTGTGCTGTACTTCACCCAGCCTTTCGGCAAGATTCTCTCTCCATCCCAAACTCCATCCTGCATTAACACACCTTGCAAGCTCGATGCCAAATGCTTATGCAGCTTGAACACGCACAAACCATGCAGACATTGCGCATGCAAGAATTGAAGCCAGGCCGTAGTAACACTGTGACAGCATGTATTGCATGACGAATACCATGAGATATGTCTTCCAGGCATGGGCTTTACTTTTGAGGCTAAGAAACCTAAAATGCTGGGAGTATTGGTGGTGGCCCCGGCTGGCGGGGGGCGGTACAAATACTGAGCACCGTGCCCACGGTTGGTTGGGTCTTGCTTGGATCTGGGGAGTAGGATTTTGGCAGCCTTTAACTGCAGTTTGTCTGCAGGACGCACCTTGCCGCTTGCCAGGAAATGCATGTTATTAAAATAGGGCAATTGTTGGTGGTCTACTGATGAGCTGCCGAAGCTCATTACCAACAACATTACTAAAGAAACTGGTAGTAGACCATCAACAGCCGGGGTGACATTGTCAAGACAGAGCAGTCACAGTCTTACTTTACAGTTCACCTTTTGTTAGATAAAAAAATTTAGTCTCTTCACGACCCTAAACCCTTCATCCACCGCTGCATTCCCCCTGCCAAAAATACCACAAAGGCCCCTACCCTTACCCCTAAATTATCTTCCCCTGAATCCTGAGCCAAAAAGTGGGGGAAGAATGTTAGGGCCACACAGTACACTTACACTAGTATCTCCTTTGATTAGTGGTGGTGAGTAATTGTGGTACCTGAAGGTACAGCTGGCCAAAGCGGGCCCAGTCACGGGCGGTGGCAAAAACATGGCTCCCGCCCAGAAGTGTCCCGGAAGGGTCTGCCTCAAATTCGAACGAGCGGGCGCCGATCTTCTTGAACAGCTTGTTCTGAGCGTAGCTCCAGTATTCGGGGTCGCTGCTGAATGACTTCCTGCACATATTCACATTTCCCCAAGTTACTAATATGGCCCCGGCTGGCAAGGGACGGTGTAATTTCTGAGCACCGTGCCCACGATTAATTGGGACTTGCTTGGATCTGGCGAGGCCAAGGGGTAGGATTGTGGCACCCTTTATCTGCAGCTTGTCTGCAGGACATACCTTGCCTGTTGATATGAAAAGCATGTAAAATGACTAATTTCGCATAGTTGATGTTATTGTTGACGTCATGATATCAAGGAAATATCATGACGTCAGGGGCTACTGAAGACAACAGTATTTTCTGGTACCCCTTGATGCATGAGCTTCTGAGAACTTCAAGTTGGTGGGGTGTGATTTCTGTGGTGGCTGGCAGATACTCTTTTGCGAGGCCAAAGACAGGAGCACTTGCCTCAGGTTGTACTGCGCCAGATTATAATTGGGAGTGGAGTAATTCCAGGTGAGATCCGGTGCAGAGCCCTGAGGGAAAGACGCCGCGAAAGCAGCACTGTCATACGCTTCAAAGAGCAGAGCTCCTGTCAACGGCCCGATGCTGTTTGCCTCGTCAAATTGAATTCCAGATGTCATCCTCAGCAGGTTGTCAACTGCGCGCCATATTTGCATGTTGTCAGTGACTCACTTCACACCTAATTTTGTGCAGCGTGCATTTGCTTTTGAAAGAGGTATTAGATAAACCTTGTTGGTGTATGGTACCTTGATACTGTTCAGAACACGGTCTGCTTTGCAACGCAGCAAATGTGAAGCATGCTTGGCTTTGTATGTGGAAGGGAATGTTCCGTTTCACAGAGCGCATGTGGAAAATCACAGTCCGGGTGCGAACCGGGATTTGTTGAAAACAAGATATTGAGGCGCACTTGTGATGTTACGGCTGGCAACTTCAGCAGGAGTCCAGATGGGGCTCTTGACAAGCTGGTCCAATGAGAAATCACTGTCGCCGGTTCTGATTCCAATCAAGGCGCTTGTAACACTCTTGGCCATGCTCCAGCTCAGGGATCGAGTCGATGCATCGTACTCCTGTAGATCTGAGTAGCGCTCGGCAACAAGCTTTCCCTGCGCAGCAGAACTGTTTCAGTCTCTTGTGCTATGTTTCAAAAATTTAAGAATTTCATAGCTTGGCAGCATGGGAATTCTCCCTCTTTATATAATTGGACTTATGGCTCCCATCATGTGTGTGGCCATTTTGGCAAATCGAGATAGCATCAACTGTTGCCGGCATAAAATTTATTTGTTTTGCCTCACTGACATGGCCAAAACTTCTTCCCTTATTCAACTGTCTGTCACAAAGTCTGTTTCCAAGGCATGCTCTTCTTCATTCTAACAAAACTGCTACATGGGCTTATCTGCCACAGCTAAGGGCGATCTGCATGATCATCTGTTATATCTGGTTTTCACGCTGTGGCAGTGATTCACGGGTAGGTGGCTCTCCTACGTTGAGAAGACGGGTATCCTATGTGCAAGCAGGCTGCCATGACTGATAGTCTGAGTGTCTGCTCAGTAGCCAAGTTGGGCTGTTGGGCCTTACTTTGTAGATGACAACAATTGCACGGGTTTTGGCGCCTTCAACCAAGTCTGAGTTCTCAAACCATCTGGCAATGTTGGTGTTGAGGCCAGTGTAGTCGACTTCCTCTTTGAAGCCCCTGCAGCACAGTCAGTGACATCAGAGATCCTATCAATGCAAACCAGGCACTGGATTGAGAGTTGTCTCGCTTGTCTCCGAGAGTCAAGTCAGGAGCTGCATCAGAATGCCCCAGGCTCTTGGAAAAGTTGCCATCTGCACGATGGCATGCATGCCCATGGGATTTGCTACAAGAATTTGCAAGGCATTATTGCCTGTATACACCTTGTCAATTTCTGCAGCCTATGCAGATCAGTCTCACCTAACTTGTCAGGATTCTGCTGAGTAGGCCGCATTGAACTCTTATGAAAGAAGCACAGATGCATCAATAAGGACGGTCAGACTCACCACTTGCTATATACGGTATATTATATAGCAATATATAATATGCTGGGCAGGCAAGACAGATCAGGTATGCCCTTCTTAAAATGTCAGGACTTTGTCAATCTTGACGCAGCCAGATGTTTTGAGTATAGCTTAGTACTGTGAGATGTGTGGCAACCACAAGGAAAGCAGAGGATGAACTCACCACTTAGATATGCAATTTTGCACAGTGCTGTGAGATGTGTGACAAGCACAAAGAAAGGAGATTATGGACTCACCACTTGAATATGCTGGGCAGGCAGGGCAGATCAGGAATGCCCTTCTTAAGCCATAAGCCGCAATCATGAGGGCCACTTTTGGGCACAGGCCAGTCCAGCTTGCCCTTGTATGATTCGCCGTCATCCACGTACTTTGGCACAACGGGAGCCTGCAACATTCTTTATGGCGTCATCCACTTGAACAAATCCCCCACAATGTAGTTTGTACAGCCGCACAGAAAAACAATACTCGAGCACTAGGAAAATATACATGGACAATTGCTGCAGGCCACTGGCATTGCCAGGAAATTGTTCCTCAGAGCCCAGAAAGCCATTTCTCCTTCATACACCCCAGCTTGATGCCATCAGCTAGAGATTCTGGGCAACCTCAGACTCTCTGTTGAAGCCAAAATGGCTCAAGTCTGTCACACTGTACTCTGATGCCTTGGTGTTTGAGACTGGCACGTTACAACTGCTTGTTGATCAACCTCGGCCAGCAATCCATCAAGGACAAAGTCACTTGGATTGTGTAGCTAGAACAGCCATCAGGAAAAAGGTCACTTGGATTGTTTAGCCAAAGCAGCCTTCAAAGAAAAAGTCATTCGGGGTTTTTTTGCTAAAGCAGCCGTCAAAGGCAAAGTGAGTTAGGCTTATTGACAAGAGCAGCCTCTGAGAGTGTGTACCAACCTTATCAGCAGGGGTCAGCTGGCAGCCGAACTTGTCTCCCAGGTAGACAGCACTGGTGGGAAATCCGGCAACGCTTGCATCGATAGTCTTGGTATCAGTGTGGATAGACAGCTGCCCAAGACTGTTGGCTGGGTCGTCAAGGTTGAAAATTTTCTGTGCCAGGCAATTGTAGATGCATGCGTCGTAGTTCCACACGCTGTCAAACGTCCTGTTTGCTATAAATAGGCCTGCAATTGAAAGAGACTTTTGGTGACTTTAAAATTCACCCACTCTCTATATTGCAGGATTCTCGACCCTCTCATCGGCCCTACAACCTAACACCACCATTGCATTCCCCTTGAAAATCATTGAAATAAAGTCCCCTTCCCTAAACGCTGAAACCATACATCCACTTTCCATTGGCCCTATGCTGAAGTGGGTGAACAATACCGTCGGGACAATTCAAAGCAGTTAGCAAGCAAGTGGCGGCAAGAGCAATAGCAAGTATGAATTTTGCCTAAATCCACTTGTCTGTGGCACACAACCTGCTGATCCAGGGCCAATGTAAACAATGTGTTTTCACAACAGACTTCTGCAAATGACACCTGCAATGCAGATTCAGGTCCCCAACAAGCAGCAGTCATCCTTCTGAGTACTAATGGAAACCAGTGTACACACTGGCATTACTTGGAATTGCATCACACTGAAATACAAGGTGTGATGACTTCTGACTGAAAGGGCAGTCAACTTGATTACCTTCGCAGAGGGTTTTTGCAACGAATCCTGCCGCGGTGAGCACGTCAAATACCGAAGCTGCAAATCACAAAATGGCTTTCAGACATACTCAGATCCAATCCATATTTCCATAAAGAAGATACCTTCTTGGCTGCCAGCAGTGCGCATGCATAAACTCCGTGATAAAGATCTGCCGAACTGCATTCAACCCAGGCATTACAAATCGGTGAATTCCGGTAGACATAAATCCTTGGCTTCTGAATCAATGCAGGGCAGCTGCGACTTGATTTTGAAGACTTTGGCCACAGTAGCCTTATTACTAACCAGCCCTCACCTGCGCCGCCTCCAGTGGCAGCTGCCAGTCTTTGAGCGTCCTGTTACAAACACATGAAACTGTGTCAGCCAGTGTCACAGATCACAGATGTAATCTGAGATAAACCAAGGTACATAGTGTACTACACCAGGACTAGCACGTGCATCTGCATGTGACAATCAGTCACAGACGACTACCTCATCTGTGAGGCGGCCTAGATAGGCTCAGCCATATAAGACTAGCGCCAGTAGGAGACAAGCTGCCCACAATCACTACACCCATATAGCTAGAGTCTTTGATACCCAGGCCCAACGGTGATGGGGCGTCTTTGACTGAAACTAGACTACAGGCATGATGCCCGGCGTAGTGTAGTAATAGCATTATGATAACGGCACCCTCAGGTTTGTTAGGTGCATGGCTACGTCAGGAAGGACCCTGCTATAGATTGTTGAACAATAATTTGGAATTGCTTCTCACCCTTAGTTCAACAGTCTGGCGGTCAAGCCTGAGCCTCTGGCTACCGACAGTTGCTTCCAGATCCACTTCCTCGTTGTTGAAACCATGGAAGCCTGTGCAAGATGCGTATGTTGTATTTAAATTCGCGCGCAAGGTCCCGAAAAGTGAACGAAGAGGCAGTGCTCGCAGCCTGTTGCTGCGTGTGGATTGTAAAGTCTGATATGATTGAGACGAGACCATAAGGTTGTACGGCATACATATTATGTTCCTGGATGATTTTCCAGTTTTAAGGGATAGACAATTGAAAGGAAGCACCTGCGTCTCCTGCCTGGGCGTGCAGCACGAGGCATGCGCCTAGGCACAAGGCCAATTTGACGGAGAAACTGGGGGTCGCTGGCCCGCTTACATCACAACACCGCAGTCAGTACATTCATTTGTATATCTGCTCCCGCGATCATCCTCAAGATGGCTGGCAACTCGAGCAGCCTCAGTGTGACTCGTAACTTGTAGTACAGTGGCCCTGCTCGTTAGACTTTCCAGGAAGCAGCTTGCACTTCGTCCTTTGCTCAGGATTATTTTAAATAAAATGAGCCTCCAGCAAGCTGCGGAAGTGGCTCTGTGTTTCTATTCCGCTATTCGGGAGGCGTGTCATAAACCAACCGTTTCTGGCGGTTGCCCAACTTACGGTGACAGAGGACAGCGCGGCTATCCACACGACAGCTTCTGTTTTTGCTGAGTAAGAATTTACCTCAGCTTGCGCTGCATATAGGCCATGGCTGCGTCTTGGTCGTGGCCAGTGCTATGCCAACAGCAGCGGATGCTGGACGTCACAGTTTCACCTTTGCCTGCAAGCGGTGCAGACATCTTATCCTCAGCTTAAATCGATCAGAAAATTTATTTGCAGTTATTGTTGCACATCCTGCAGGTCAAGTGAGCCCGTACTAACTGGCTCGGGCACCTGCAGGGATGAACTCCCTGCGCTGCCCTCCTTCTTAACCAAAGAGCACAATACTTAGAATTGCGTACCAGTTGAAAACAACGTAGATGCGGTCGCAGCTCTTGGCCGGAGCGGTCTGCACTTTGCAAGTTTGAATGAAAGGGGCCCTTTCAAAGGGCGAGTGCCACTCGAATTCCTGTGTGTTGCGAATCTCGCCGTTGCAGACCCGCTCCCAAGCCTCCCTGTAACAGGGTGTATTCCACAATTCGCCCACCCCAATCATTCTCGGAAGTCTTGCAAGTGCTCCGCTTCACACTCGTTAAAGTGTAACACAAGACCCTTTCGTCGTTCCCTCGGAAGCTCTCAATCGCTCATATTGTGGTTGTGCACTTTTTGCACCTAAAGCGTCGGTGCGTTGTGAAGCTCGCAATGGCAGAGATCGCGGAGCCCACGAACAACCCTCCGCAGCAGACAGCAGATGCCGCAAATCCAAACCCTGCTGCAGGTGATGTCCGACTGCGCCATTGCCAGACCTGGCGTCTGAGGCTTTTGTTACACACTTGTCTTGCCCATGCTTGTTGGCCTAGACGAAGTGGAGCAAGAGAACTTCTTGAACTGCGGTGCCTGTCTGTCCAGCAAGGCGGGCTGTCCCTAACCTGCCAGTTTGGTTGAGTTTTCTGCTTGGTTGACAAGTTGGCCTTGACAAACCCATGCACATGACCGTCCACTCAGCCCTGCTTCTTGGGACCTCGTGGCAATCTTCCCTGCATTTTCATATGCAAACACTTGCCGCTTTCAATCCCGCTTATTGTGACTTTGCCTCCTCCATTGCCTGCAGGTGCAGCAGATGCAGCCGAGGCGCTGGCTGCATTGCAAGGTGCAGCAACAGCTGCACAGCACCAGCTTGGACAATTTGGCCCTCCCAAGTCAGCTCCGCCCAATCAGGCTCCTGGCGCACCATCAATGTCATCCCAAATTGCTCCCGGCACGCGCATCCCTGGCATGGGGCGAGGCACTTCTCTGTACAGAGGAGTCAGCAAGGTGGGTCCTGGGCTGCTCATCATCCACAAGATCGATGTGCAAAGACTGACGCACAACATGCGCACACCCGTACAGGCAGCAGCCGGTTCTTTCAGCACAATATGAGACCAAAGTGCCCTGCCTCATGTTTGGCAGCACTACTTGTACACACGACTTCCTCGGCTTGCATGCTGCCAGGAAACTGTGAACCAACAGTAAGCCGTACGCCACGCCAGATCTGCTCGTACCAAAATGTGGATCTGCGCGCAGTGCCAACACTCTCCCAACCTGGCATCTTCTGTGAAGCTAGGTGAAGCTGTGTAGCTGTGGGTTTCTGGCCGGCTGGTGGGGGCGGTACAAATCTTGAGCACTGCGCCCATGGTTGACTGGTTATTGCTTGGCTCCGCCAACTTCGTCAAGGGACAGGCTTTCAGCATCCTTCCCTCCCGCGCAGCTTGCGTGCAGAGGCACCCTGTCTTGGCAAGACAAGCGCGTAATGGTGACCGCTAATGAATAATTGTGAACATTGAAAATAATAGCAGTGAGTATGGATGACTAATGATGACGCTGCGACAGGCGGGCGACAAGAAGAAGTGGCGGGCGATGATTCAGTACAACCACATGCAGCACCACGTGGGTTACTACGCGACTGCAGAGGACGCGGCGCGCGCGTATGACCGAAAGGCGCTGCTCTTCATGGGCCCGTCAGCCATCACAAACTTCCCCCCCTCCAACTATGCCGGCGAGGACCTCACTGCTGACGGCACCGCCGAAGAGCAGGTGCGCCTCCTTCCTGCTCCCAGGCGCATCAAGTTGTGATGCTTTGCTTCCAAAGCAGTCATGGGACCTTGAAGGATTCAACAAAGTTCCCATGTGACACTCATGCATGCCAAAGCCAGCAGCTGCCGAGGACATTGCAATCCTACACATGATGGATGCAGGGTTGGCAGAATTATGAAGTGAGCTGTATGCCGGTTATATCCTGCGTTGGCTGCGTGTGCCTTGCATGCCATCTTCAAGTGACCCCTGACTTGCAGAATCGGGTGCCCTCAGCGTATCACAGATCAAGCTGGTCTTGAGCGTCCAGCGGACAGCATAATCCACCCTGAGGCATAGGCATTTAGTTGCAGAATCTGCCCTTAAAATTTCTTTCTTGGGCAGGCCAAGAAGCGGCGGCGGACGAGCGCGTTTCGGGGGGTGACAAAGTCTGGCGGCAAGTGGAAGGCTTCCATCCGGGCCAACAATGTCAAGAGGGACCTTGGAGTCTTTGAGGACGAACTGGAGGCTGCCCGGTGCTTTTTCAAACTGTACATGCAACTTATTATATTTATTTCATATGCATGAAGACGCAGTGATGCTGCCTTGACATGGTGTGGCCCCGTTTCAGCGCCTGAAGAAAAAAGGGGCACAGCAGGGTTCAGATGGTAACACAAACAAAGCCCAGGAATTTGTCACGCTGACTGTGATCTGACAGATGAAGCCCCGACTGGCGAGGAGCGATATCCATACTGAGAACCGTGCCAAAAATTGACTGATTCTTGCTTGTATCTTGCGAGTTAAACACAGGGTAGGATTGTGGCAGCTGCAGCTTGTCCGCAGGACGCACCTTGCCTCTTGGCAGGATGAGCGTGTGATAACAATAATAAATAATGTGACTTGACAGGGTTGAGAAAGTGGCAGATCATACTATGGGGGCTCCCTGTGGCGTGAGAGTTCCACTTGTTTTCAGGGCGTACGATGCGGCGGCGGTGCAGCTGCTGGGCGAGTTAGCGGTGACCAACTTCAACGTGCATGACATAATGGCGACGCTGCCGCAGCCGCCCGCGCCGCAGCCGCCCGCGCCGCCGCCGGCCGCCGCCGCCGCCGCCGCACCTGATCAGGCGCCGCATGCAATGCACATGCCCATCCCAGGTACTCCTCAACTTCCAACCGGGAACCATCCATTTCATGGACCGCAGTCCTGTACTGATACCTGGAATATTCCTCCAACTTTTGTGGGTTTGAATCTTTAGAGTTGGCCACAATATCTGCAGGCCAGCTTGCAGGTGCCATTACATTCACACAACGTTATTGGACCTGCACTGAATTTGATGCATTGAAAAGCGGGACATCTGACCATGTGGAGAATGATGTGAACATGTGATTCTGATACATTGAGGGTTGAGTAAATTTACTACGTGGGTGACATGCAGGAGGCATTGCGCAAGTTGGAGCTCCTGACAGCATGGCGGGTGCAGCGCTCGGGGAGCAAAGCAACCCTGTGTGGCCAATGCCCACACCCTTGGCAGGTCCGCATGCATTTCGTTCTCACGGCAATACCCATGCAAGTACTTCTTTCGGCGTATTCGCTGCCCTGAAGGCGCCCAAATCAGCTACTTCTAAATACCCACGCACGTGATTCTCTTGAAGCATCTCCTGTCCTGCAGATGCTTGCATCAGCTACTGTTGATCTCATGCACCCTGCTTGCTCTGTTCTTACTCGGCAGCATCCTTATATGATTTTGGCAGCCCTACTAGTCATGCATTTGCTGTGGTGCTCTGGACTGATGGTCGTGTTTGAATTGACATTCAAATCTTAAACACATCTGCAGGCAACGGCGTCCCCCAACTTCCGGTGCCGGTCCCCCCGCGCTTCCACGGCGTGAGGCCGGCAGGCAACGGCAAGTGGCATGCGCAGGTTACTAATCTCCTCTTCCTCTACCCAATTTCAACTTGCACTGTCAAATTTCTTAAGGTTGTTTTCTTTCAGCACAATATCGATGGGGCCTTCCTTGACGTTTCTCACATGCAGCGCCAGTAAGGAAATTATTGGAGGTCGCCTGTATATCTTGGGGTTTCACCAACTTGAGAAGAGTACTGGAAGTGGTGGGAGGTCTATGGGGGCTTTCCTCGGAAATATTTCTACAATGATTTAGCTCAGGGTTCAGGGACTACGGTTTTAGGGTTTATGGTTTAGGATTTAGGGAAGGGGCCTTCAATAAAAAATAAATTTTTCGCGGGGAATGCAATGGTGAGTCTAGGGTTTAGGGTCAATGGAGGGGCGAAAATCTATGTTAATCAAAATCATTGAAAGGATAATTTCTGTCGCTTTCCATACCCTTATGTGGATTGTGTGGTTGTTCTCTGCAAAATTGTGCTCTCTCTCTAGCGAAGATGCTTCTCCACTCCTTCAGCAGGTCCACTTCTGCAGGTGCTGTGCACGTGGGCCTATGGCTTCTTTAAAATCAAAAATGCTCGAAGCTCAAAGCTGCCTTAGGCAAAAGAAGGCAGCCTGTAGTGTTTATGCAACCTCTTTCACATTTCTTCGCCCGGTGCAGGTGCTGGTGGACGTGGGCAGGTTTGAGAATGAGGAGGATGCTGCACGCGCGTATGACCGGGCTGCTGTCTGGTGCCTGGGCTTGACCGCTCACACCAATTTCCCCCTCAGCGACCTCATTCAGGTGGGGGGTCCTTTTGGGTTTAGTCTAGGGCTAAAAAAAAGCTTAAAGAAAAATAAAGCTGAAAAGAAAAAAAGAAAAAAAAACTAACTCGAATTTGAACTGTAATACCCTTAAACCCCACCTGACCAATATCTGGTGCCTGGGCCTCAACGCAAGTTCTCCCTCAGGGAAATCATCCAGGTTAGGGCCCGTGTTAAAGGTTCTGACTTCTATATTTAGATTCTCATTGGGAAGTTATTGGAGCCCTGCAGACCCACCAGGCCAACCAACTTCCCCACAGCGATGTCAACCTGGTGAGGGGTCTTTATTGAGGGTTCCAGGGGTTCAGATTGATCTAAACATTTGAACTGGAAAATCCCGAAACCGCGCTTGGCCTACCAGCTCTCCCCTCAGCGACATAAGTCAGATTTGGTTATACGCACATGCATTTCCACAGATGAATCAGCTTGACGGGGCTTCATCATGGATTTGCTCCTAGTTGTGCAAGGGGATGATGCAGCAAGAAGCTCAGTCTTGTGTTTGCAAGAGAGTCGGCCATGGACTTCCCCCAGTCAAATTGTCCATCACAAGAGGCGTTTCAATTATCTCCTGCAAACCAGCTAGCTTTATAGAGCTAAACTTGCAATGTTTGGGGTTCAAGGAACGGATTGACTGAATGGGTACATTGAGAATTTTAGTCTGAGAGCGATGTTGCCTGTTATTATGCAGCCCGGGGATTTCGGAGCGCAACAAGCGCCTGTTCAAGCGACAGACCTGGGGCAGCAGGACGAGGGCGTTCCCTCCGACTCCGAAGACGACGAACGGGAAGCTTCCGGCACAGCTGTTGCAGCTGACGTGGCGTCTGCTGACATGGCAGCAGGCCCCTCGAGCGCCAATTTTGGCCAAGGCAAGCCTCCTTCTGCCCGCCCAAACTCTTCCTTCAAGGCTGCAACCACACATCACCAAAGCTGCAACCACACAGCACAATACCATGTGCTGTATCATTGGGAATAGTGTACATTGTGTCTCAAGATGCTGAAGTGTGTGCATGTCATGACCATGTGCCCTTCTGACAGAAGCCTGTGCTGCATGCTTCTAGATGACTGAAATATAAACACATTCGCAAACATACTGTGACCAGAGGATTTGCCCCATTTGACTGTGTTCGGTGCAGAGTCACTGGGTTACAGCGGCGGTCAGTACCTGGAGGCTTTGGAGATGGGCAGACAGCCTTCCTCTGGGCAAGAGCCAGGGCCGAGTGCCCAACTTCCAGTCAACCCCGCAGGGTGAGCTCTCGATCGCGTTTCAAATGTTCAGTTGGCTACTCTGTGATGTGCTTTACAAATGAAGAGTGTATCACAAATGCCTGGCAATGTCGTTTTTTGCATTTCTTCGTGAAATGAACACACCGACCTGTGATGTGGGATAGTCGATACAACAATTTTTACCACAATACAATCTCAAATACAAACTCAAGATAACAGTATATTGACAAAATTTAGGACTCCTCTATGTGGCACTGAGCAAGGGTCTTTGAAGTGAGACCGCCTGACCTTGCTGGTGCAGCCAAGCGGCGGCCCAGAGCAGCCGGCCCGGCAAGGCTTCGCGCTTTGTCGGCCTGTCCAAGAAGTTCAACCGGTGGAAGGCGCTTATAAAGGTGTGCGGGCGGCGGAAGGAGCTGGGAAGCTTCGCGGGGGAGGAAGAAGCTGCGCGCTGCTACGACCGCCACTCAGTGCTCGCCTGGGGCGCCAGGTGTTTCTCATGCCCTGCGTCTTCATATGAGGATCCGGCATGTTGCCTTGTGTTCTTCCCTCGCATGTGACTCACTGGATCTCATAAGGCAAGCGCAGCCATCACACTGAGACTCACCTGGGCATCTGGGCAAACCCAAATAGATTTCGCATGCTTCCCAACAGCAACAAGAAGGAGAAAGCGCCAGGCAACGGCATTGTCCAATTGAATCACCAGCGCAAGTGACAAGAGTTGCAGATTTGCATGGCACTCTGGACAATGGAACTCTGCTGATCTTCTTGAGAGTTGGGCAGACCGAACTCAAGCACCCGATCTTTGGAAGAGAAAAGGGGGGAAAAAGGGAACCCATTTGAAGTCGACTAGTAACAATCTTGAATATGCATCTGTATTTTGCAGGGCGCGCACTAATTTCAATCCGCTGGAGCTGTTGGCGGAGCTCCCCCGGGAGGCGCAGACGGTTCTGGACGCCGTCACGGCCGGCCGCCGTGAGCGCGCCGACTCCGGCCGCGGCCGCGGAGGCGGCGGCGCAATTAGCCAGGCCGTAGCGTCCGCGCTCGCATCCCACCCGGCCGGGGTCGACTCCTCCACACGCGAAGGTATTTACTTTCCTTTTTTTCCTCCTTTTTTTTGCCTTATAAACTTGAAGTAAAGGAGGCTTTCCAAACAGGCAAGCACTGATGCGGAGGGGAGCTGGAGCACCCGGCCGGCTGGACTCCTCAGGCGAGCGTCAGATGGTGACGCCGATCGCGAACTGAGCGCGTGTCAATATTGCACATTCTGTAGGATTTTGGACGTGCGTTTGCAGGTCAGCTGGCGCAGGCGGCGATCGCGAGCGCAATGGCGGGGCATAGCTACAAGCGCAGCGCGCACCGGGGGGTGAGCGCAAATTGGAGCCGATGGCGCGCGCAGATATACGTGGCCGGACGCCGCCACGAGCTGGGCAGCTTTGCCACCGAGGCCGAGGCCGCGCGCGCCTACGACCTCGCAGCCATCAAGTGAGCTGCCTTTCGGTTCCTCTGCTTTTCTGTTTAGCTTGGATGATCATGGTTTCTTGGCATTGCGGGGATCACAGGGCGTCAAGTATTTGAAATGCATCTGTAGCACCTGTGAGCTTGTGACTCTCTCATGAGAAGCTCCTCTTGCTGTGGGATGTGGTTTTGTGTGTTCGGTTTTATTACCCAGTCCTGGTGGCCACATTAGGGGGCAGTAAGACTTCTGTGAGGGCTTTCCAACCTTTGGTGCATCTCTGAACGCTGGTTATGAAAAGCGGAGGTGGGTCTGGTTGCTGGCTGTCTTGCGTGGGGGGTGCACATCAATTGCACTGGTCTGGGAGATTGTTGGAACAATATCAGTAAGATTGAAATGGTGCAACACAGGCTGTACGGGCCGGACAAAGCGAAGACAAATTTCCCCATGTCGGACTACGCGACCTATCTGGGGGCGACAGCTGGCGGGGCCACCGACCTCAGCAACGGTGCTGCTGACATGGTCGCTGACTCAGCTGCCTTCTCTCCTGACGGGCACGCCCTCAGCGCTGAGCTGCAAGCCCTGGTGCGACCCTTCCCTGTTTTCTTACTTCATAACTAAGTGCAAATGTCATTTTAGTATCACCTACACAAAACAGGCCGTGCTCCCTATCAGGCTTTTGGATGCCCTGAAGCTGCATCAGTACTCCAGGGACAATGAACCAGGATCTGCAGCATTTGCTGGTTTATCCGATCAGGAAACAGAGATGCGTCCTGGCTATCAGAACAGTTTGATCAGAGTGGAACTTCACGTGCTGTTGCAGTGCTGCCATACGTTACCAACAGATGACATTTGTTCAGGAAGTAGCGCAATTTGGCAATTATTGTCCCTTGCGCTGCTGATTAGATACACTTTCACCCTCGTGAATACCCGTCCTCTGACAGTGCTATGCTGCGGGCAGGTGGCTGCCCAGCTTCGGGCAGCTGGGCAGCAGCCAGGGGTGAGTCATCCCTCAGAGGAGGATGCGCTGCAGCTGGGGCACATGCTGGCACATGCCGCGCATGGCCTGCCGCCGCAGCCTGTTCAACTGGCGGCGCTGCCTTCAGAGCCCCCACAGACGATGCCACCTACATGAGTACTTTTGGAGCAGCGCTGCGTGGCGCCTTAGAAGGAATTTTGAGGATGTTGACAGTGAGAAGCTTGCACCCTTAGGTGCAATGAACACTGATCTGCTCGTACGTGGGCAGGCTTCCAAGGCCTTGCGTCACGTCAGTCACACTGTGCGGTGCAGGGGCGAAAAGCTGAAGTTGCAGTATAGATATAATGGTGTATTCGCAGACATGCAGCTTGTCTGCAGACGCACCCTGCATTTTGGCAGGAAAAGCGCGTAATAATGATAATGATCATCATCATCATTCGCAGACAAATCAGCATCACTAAGAGAGGGCGCTGCGCAAGCATATTTGAATGCGGCGGGCTTGTGCAATTCGAAATGCAGTGGTCACTCAGGAGTACGGTTCTCATATATGCATGTGTGACTCTACTCATTAGGCTAGAAGGCTAGCGCTTTAGCTAGCGCGCTATAGGCTAGGCTCTGGCTAGACTCGGAATTTTGAAGGGTCAAGGTGTACAAGAACAGACGGACAGGTATCCAATCATGCCACTGTTATGCAGCCTGGCTAACATGCAACAAGCACCACAGCTTCTTCTTGAAACAACGCTCTCTGCAGAAGCATTCTGTCTCGGTGTCTGTGGGCCAGCACCAGCACGCAGCTTCTCGGAAGCTGGAAGCTGAGAAACCTGGAGCTACGTATCATGCAGAGCATGGATTTCTTCGATGTGCATATCGAAGGTAGCTACACTATGCTGGAAACGTTGTAAGCTATTGCACATGCAGTACAGAGCACCGAAGATTTGTTGAAGCCTTGAAACAGAGCCAGTCACTTCTGTGGAGACGGATTACACGCCGGGGTTTTCTTTGCAGTCGCTATTCCAAAGGATCAATTTGTTGAATTGAATTATTAATACATAAAGTGCATCTTGTAAATCAATCTAGCAAAGGCGTTGAAACGCCAGCCAGTGGTTCTGCTTCTGGAGCAAATCACAAGGCAAACTTCTTTGCCTTCTGACGTGACACCTGCTCAGGGTGAGAACTGAACACAAATTTTGCCTTCTACACATGCGGCAGCTTCACATTTTCAGAGAAGCACTGCAGAGTAGCAACTACAACCTGAAAGCGTACCGTAATGGTACCCATCCTCTCAAAGCTACCCAAGCAGGGCATTGCTACAGGAGGCGAGTATGACGGAAATGTCCCTGTTGTGCAGGGGGCTAAAAGGTTCCGTGAACTTCCTCGATCGGCAGCAGGATCCCAGAACACCGAGGCACATCTGCTCCACCTGGGCTGGGCAACAGGAGCATGATGTGACTCCCAAATGGGCTGCTGTGCCTCCGCGCCAATCCTTGGCGGCCAATTTGCCAGCCATGAACAGATGGCCAAGGAGACACACTGTGCGTGCCTGCCCATGGCTTTGCCCTAGCTAGATTGCTGCGTTTGCATGCTTTCTCCTCACTGCTAAGTTTACAAAATCGGATGCCCTTTCACATCCAATGCTTAATGCAGATATCTGCATGTGGCAATTCGTGGATCTCTGAAAATATTATTGATTTTGCATGCAGTCAGCATTGATGAGGTGTATGCGCTGGAAGAGCTATTCAAGGGGCTGAGCAACAAACTTCATAAGGTGCGTACTGCCACAGCTGTAATCAAGCTCAAGCAAAATCATGGTCCTGCTGTTGCCTCATTGCGTACTGTAAAACTTTCTAGACACCTCTTGAGGTCGTCCTTTGCCTTTCCCTGATATAGGTCACCAAACAGGCGCAATTCTTTAGCATGAATGGCTCTTTATTCCGTGACGTTCTACCCCTGTGCTGCTTGCAGGACGGGCTGATCCACAAGGACGAGTTTGCCCTGGGCCTCTTCAAGCTGCAAGGCAAGGAGAGCCTTTTCGTGGACCAAGTCTTTAAGACATTTGACTCCAAGCGCAACGATGTCATCGACTTTGAGGAATTCGTCCGCGCTCTGTCTGTCTTCCACCCGCGCGCCCCCCTCAACGAGAAAGCTGACTGTAAGCATCCGCCTCCACCTGTGCTCATATGTCAAATTGACGCATGACAGCTTGTTTGAATCAACGCATGACAGCTATGGGCTTATGGCACCTCTTGTCCTCGCACCTTCTGAGGCAGCAGCTGCCGGCTTTGCTTGGTCTGAACAGCATGCAACTTTGACATGACAACCCAAGGGATGCAGTCTTCACAGCTCAGAACATGTGCCTGTGTCAATCATAGATTCTTGCACTCTGTACCTTTCCTAATTGTCATGAGCAATAGGATCTGAAGTAGGATAGGCTGCATGCTTCCTGTGCAATTGATCCGAAGGTCTGCCAGGAGTCTGTGTGGTCCATGCATGGCTTTACCTTTCCTTAATGATGCTGTCCTTCCCCTGGCAAGTCCCAGAAGCGGCTCTCGGAAGGAATTCAAACCAAAGTGTGTAAGTAACCCTGTCCAGGTGACATGGCACTATGCTGTTAGCATTTCCCTCTGTTCTGTAAATTGATTCATGAAGTTTGTGGGTGCAGTCGCGTTCAGGATCTATGACCTGAAGGACACGGGGGTCATCGAGAAGGACGAGGTGAAGCGGCTGCTGACTCAGCTGCTGCATGACAACCCCGCCATAGACCTGACCGATGACGAGGTGGACGCCATTGTGGAGCAGGTGAGCCTGCAGTGCCGATTACTAATTTCAGAGGTTATTCGACAGACTTACGTGGGTCTATGATATGCGATGGTGTTGGTGATGTCTGCTACTTCAATGCCTTGAGTGCTCCATGATGTTGGGCTCAGCATGATGTCCTTCTGTGGCCCCAAACAACTCTCTCTCTTGTGCAAGAGGTCTGTATCATCGCTGTTCAATCTAACTCATACCCCAACACAACAGCAGGTCATGCTCGAACACTGTCAAAGCAAAGTCCTCCAACTCTGTCCAGCATCACTGTCTAGGCAAAACTGTCTACACAAAACAATGTTTGACTGGAATCTTACGGTGCCCACTTTCTGGGTGTGCTGCAGTGTTGCCTGACATGAAATTGGTAAAAGGGGGTGACACTGAAATTTGTGTGTGCTGCTGTGCAGACATTTGAGGAGGCTGACCTGGCCGGGGATGGCATAATCAGCCTGGAGGAGTGGCGCACGCTCGTGTGTCATTCCCCTGATGTCATCGGCTACATGACCCTCCCTGTCCTCAAGGATGTCACGGTGAGTGCAGATTTGTCACATCTTGTACACACGGCTGATACCACCATCACATGACGTCTGCAGCGTTCTAAATCAATGTCAGCATGCATGTGATGTCCAGTTGCAAAAGAACAGACTTTGAAATTAAGTGACTTGCCACGTTTTCAGAAGCCAACGCATGGCTGGCACCCCAGAGTACAGAAGTGATCAATGAGTGCGCCGCTTTTAAGCAGTGCACAGATAAACGATAGTAGATAAGATAAAAGAAAGAGGTGCAGGTGCTTTTTGCAAAAGTAGTGCTGATGATAATGTTGCAAATGCAATAATGCAATGCCCGCTGCGCAGGTTATGTACCCCTCGTTCATCTTCAACCCCCGGCGCCGCTACGACCTCAGCCGCCGGGGGGACCTGAGCTTCAGCATGCGGGGGAACCCCAGCCGCCGCGGGGGGGACCCCAGCAACCACAAGCCCGTAGGGGACCGTAGCCACATTGCTGCTGGGGAGCACAGCTTTGATGTGATCCCAAAACAGCGCAGCGTCAAAGCTTTAGTGTGACGCATGTGCAGGCATGCGGAGGCGGCATGGCATGACATTCCCATTTGCGCACTTGTGTCTGAAAAATTCTATTGCAATTGGCCAAGTTTACTGGCTGCTGGTGGAGGTACCATGATGCAAGTACATGATGTACTTTGAGTTCTGATTTGAAGGTGGATAGAACTACTGGGGACTGCGAGTTGTTTTTGTGAAGATTCCATGCAGAGTACAATTGGGTGTTCGCCGACTTTTGTCCTCCCGTGTCATGTGTCATCTGTCTCTGTGGTGATTGTGCAGTGCTCCAGATATGGCACATATTCTGATGGTTTGGTCTTGAGACTCAGACAAAGTACAGCACACTGACAGTGTTGCCTGTGTGTGATGTGGTTGTGTATTTGTGAAGAAAACCCCAATGCGAAATCTTTTCAAGCAACCAACGGTGTTCGGTGAAATGCATGCACAAGCTTTTATTGGCTCTTTGCTTTAGGATTGAAGATAAGGGACATCCAGTCAAGACTTGTAGCAACTCGTTCCTCTGCAATTTAAATTCTTTACAGCCTCAAGATGGTGATACTGCTGATCCAAGTATTTCAACCTTGGGAGACAGTTGCATTTGCTTCTCTGCATAGCCACCACAGACAATCTGTGCTTAACTCAGCGCATCTTTGCTTGCATTTTATGAGCTCTGACGTGTTAAATCCCAGCACGAGATCACTCTCAAGACTCTGCCGCGGATCCCTGCTGCTGCTGAGGCTGCGTGTCCAGCTTCAGCTTCTCCAATTCTGCCGCCTGTCGCCTCACCTCCGTCTCATGCTTCTCCTGCGCGCATGCACAAGCACAGTCTTTAACAAGTGATATCAGTGATAGCAATGTGCCCAACTGCACAACCTGCAGAAGTGCTGTATCCTTCTGGCAGAAAAGCTAGCACAATGCCTGCCCTTGTTAACTTCCTTTGTTTGGATGAACTTCCTTAGCTTGGATCAATTCTGCGCTTCCTTGGTTTCAAAGTAAGCTGCCCCGCACATGTCACGGTGAAGCTAGGCCCACGTGCCCGTGTTCAGGAAAATGGAAACCAAAGTTAAACCCGGACTTCAAACGGTGAGATTAAGCCTTTCTCTCCTTGCTAATGTTACCTTGTACTTCTGGCCTTGTTTGACACCAACTTCGAGGGTCTAACACTGCCATGGTGAAGCTCCCCCCACCACGACTTGCGCATGATCTGTGAAATTGAAACCAAACATATAAAACTGTATAAGGTTTCCTACCTGCTGCCGCCGCTGCAGCTCTGGCAGGTACTGCTGCTCGTACTCCTTCCTGCACGCCTGCACCTTTTCAAAAAACTGATCCATACCCTCTCCGGTCGCCGCAGACACTCCCACGCTCTCCAGATTCTCGTAGAACTCCTCCAACACCTGGCGCAAACACACTTTTCAAAAGCTGAACCTGATTTTCAATTGCAGCTCGTAATTTGACCATTTGAAAAGTTCAAGCAATTGGTTTGGCAAGTGCCTCGAGAAGCGTTGTGTGAGTCATGACAGTTGAGTAGGGACAGTCACCCAGTGTAATCTTCCAAATAGACAATCAGAGGAAAGGGGCAAGTAATTCAGCAGGTGCAAGTATGTCCTAGCTGTGCACTCAATGACTGGGCAAATTCCCTGTGTTCATGATGTACAAAGCAGCCTTTCCTATAAGGTCCCTTCCTTTAGTATTTATTGTCCCTTCAGCAAGACACAATGAGCCAGCTGGCCGGGGCTGTTTTACTACTGAGCACTGTGCCCACGGTTGTTTGAGTCTTGGACCTTCTGGACCCGCGTGGACCCGGCGCACCCATCAAAGATTTGTGGCAGCCTTTACCTGCAGCTTGCCTGCAGGCGCACCTTGCCTCTGGCAGGAGCAGCGCGTAATAACAGTGCATAATAACAGTACTAAACAAATACATAAAGTGTCTGTGAATGATGAGAGAGTGCTGTGCGCACCAGTGAGAGGGAGCGTGACAGCGTGGCAGCATAAGTGGTGTCTTTTTGGAGTGCTTCGCTGAAGGCTTCGTAGTCGCGCATCCACTCGACAGCAAACTCGTGGCTGGCCACGTCGATCTTGTTGAAGACCAGCAGCAGCGGCAGCTTGGTCTTGTACAGGATGCTGCACGCCTGCGAGCACATGTGCCGTCACATGCAAGACTGCTGAATGGAAATTGGAGAGCAGATGCTGGAATGCCATGTTTGCCAAGCACGGCTATGGCCTGGAGGATGTCAAGACAGTGGGCGCCAACATGAGCCTCATGTCTGTGACAAGAGGTCAAGCTCACCCCTGAGTGAGATTCCCAGATCAAATACTGGCAAAGCAAGGTATTTCGTGTGTTGCATGCGGTATCATGGCTGCATATGCCCGCACAAGCCAGCGTCAGCATGATGCGCTTTCTGACTGTATGGCGATCAGACAGCTCGTGTACTGCAGACAAAATATCTTGGACACGCAAAGCATATAGAAGACTGCTGGCCCACTGCGATTGCTTTTCGGAGGCCCTTCCTGAGACTGTCAGGTGTGAGAATGGAGCAAGAGGCCTGCTTCCATGCCCTAGCCGTTTCTTCTTTGGCTAGCTTGCCACAGGACAGGCAGCAATGCAAGGATGTCCCACGCTCCATCCTCACATCAACCACAATGGCGCAACACAGGCTTCCCACACCAAGGTCTCGGAATCCAGAGCCCAATCAAGTCAGGTGGGCATCGGGCCCTGGCATTCCGCGCCCTCAGAGGACAAGTACCCCGAACAAACTGTTGTGAGAGTAAAAAAGCAGCCAAGAGGCCCTAGTAGCCAAACTGTGCGCCGTTTTGCACAGCTGACAACCCTGAAACAAAGTGACAGGCCACACACCTGCAGCATGTTGCTCATGAGGTCTGCTGATGATGTCGATTTGGGCAGGATGGCCTATTTGGCAAGCACCTCCCCAGCACTGGGGTGTCCAACAAAATGGCGCAAATATTCCTTTTCCAAATGGGCAGCAGAAAGGGCGCCAAAAGGGGCGCCGAAAGGGCACAAAAGAATAGAAATGGTGACTTCCCACCTGCAGCATGTTGGTCATGAAGGTCTGCGGCGCAGAGCAGCGCGGAGTGTCGATGACAAAGGCGATGACAGTTGGGAAGGATGACGCGAATGCCTCTGTGATGATTGCTCCGGAGGCCGACCAGGTGAATATCTCGATCTGGCCGGGGGTATCGGCGACGATGTATTCTGGCTGCGGCGTGCGCTTCTTCTCGCATAAGGTGATCACCTGCGCAGCACAGCGTGCACAGCATGATGATCAATATCATTATTGCTACTATCACGCGTTTTTCCTGCCGAGTTGGCAAGGTGCGTCTGCAGGCAAGCTGCAGTGCTGCCACAAGCCTACCCCCTTGGTGTACTCGCCAGATCCCAAGCAAGACCCAATTAACTGTGGGCATGGTGAATACTGTGCACAATTGTGCACAGTGCTCAGAAGGTAAAAATGCAGAGGTGATACTGAGGCTCCGTGTTGGCAATAACGAGGATTTGGAAGGTGGGCAAGCATCTGCAATTGCTGGGCACCTCAGTACAGGCATGTATACATGTCCATGCATGAGATGACAAATTTAATAAGGGATTGTGTTGCCAGCCGGGTGGCTAGGCGCATGAGACAAGGCTTATGCATGTCAGATGAGGCGCCAGGTCGCAGGCAAGCAAAGAGAGCTTATCTCGCCACTGAAGAAGACATGCGTGGAGTCTGTGCATTTTCCGTATCTAGGAGGAATATTTTGAGGTCCGCATGAAACACAGGGAAGCAAGCTCGCTCTGAAATGCGCCTCAATGAAACCAGGTGATCTGATGGATCTGAACAGAGTTTATTTGCCCATTTTTATTAGAGGGTTGTTGACACCAATTAGTCGGCTACCACAGGCAGATTTTGACGATTCCGTTCTATGAGAACCTCAGCTGGAAGAGGAATACCTGGTCGAAGCGCGTGGCAAAGAGGTTCAGTGAGGTGAGGATGCCTCCATTGGGTCCAAGGTTGTACTGCTTCATCACATTCTTGTAGTTCACCTGTGCGCCGCAGGTGCTAGCGATTACTGCTTGTCAGGACTTGCAATCGGTGAAGGGAGAAGCGAGGTAGCAATTACACCTATCAGGACAGGACAGGGCATCATGCATCTACATCTCACATCGCATCTCTGTCTGTGCATGCAGGGATTTTCTTACTGCGGTAATGGAATGGTCAGGACTAGGATGTGTGGACTCGTTCAAAGCAGCGCACACACCGTGTCTCTAATGTCGATGTTGGCGCCATAGGGCACTTCAGAGACGGCGGGATCCAGGTTCATGATGTAGCCAGGCTTCCCACTGGCGCTCAGATGGGCTGATATTCGCTGCAGCAGCGTGGTCTTGCCAGAACCAGCCATGCCTGCACGTATGATGACTTGCATCAGCAGATATAACAATTGCAGACACCCAATCAGTGCTGCCAGGCTTTTGTTTTGTTCAGCGTCCCTTCATTTAACACATAGATTCGCACGAGAAGCAGCTTCTTCGGGGATGATCGGTACCTAATTGCGATAAATTAGGACCATAGTGGGGATTTCACACCTATGACGAGCACCACTGTTGGCTTCTCTGCTGAGGCAGTTGCAGCCGATGCCTCTGTAGAGGAAGATGGCCCGGCGCTAGCAGCACTTTCAGAAGCTCGTCGCTCATCGTTCTGAGCTTCTGAAGCAGGCATTACCGCAACTTACTTTCTTGACTATGCTGCGAAGATTGCAGCCTGCACTACCCCTTCTCAGCAATGACAACTATTTAGGTCCAGCGTTCTCAAATTGTATCGCCTCAACAGAGAAAACATATCAATGCAAGGCATATATCTTATTTTCATCACACTGTTAAAGAGGGACCACAAGGGGAGATTGCTTTTGCATGTCCTTGCAAAGCAGCTAAGGAAGAGGGTTTTCCGAGGGTTCCAAGAAGGACATTCCTGCTATTTCGAGATTGCGCTGAAGATCTCTGAAGCACACCAAGATCGACATATGTGCACTCTTATATTCAAATAAGCTCCCAAAAGCTGTGTTCTTTGGTAATGAATCTGCTCAATAGCTGAAGAAGGCGTCCCGTACCTGCGAGTCACAAGAAGCACCTCATATTAGAAGTTTTAGTCTGACGCCCTGCTGAAAGCACACTGATTGTTGAGAAAGACATAAACTCAACAAGAGGTTGCTCTCAGGGCTTCGAGATCAGCGCAGTCCTTAAGCCCGCGAAAAGGCACATGTGCCAACGGGATGCCGCTTGACACATCCCGGAGATACGTGGCGGTGGGAGCTAAATTCGCATGACAATGGTTTTTTTGTGGTATAGTTAAATTTATCAGCCGTCATTGCGACTTCCTCAGCAGAAATAGATATCCGTAGGTCTGTCGCTGCAGGTCCCCATCTAGCAGATAGCTGCATATTTGAACATCAATCCCAAGAGACAACGGATCCCATGCCTCGCCAAGAAGGTGTGTTGCTGATGCAATGGAAAGCCGAGGGATTAGACGTCTAGCCTGTCCTTCTTGCCAGCTCTGCTATCTTACAGATACTTTAAGGCGACAGTGCAACGACTTGCAAAGACAATGCTGCCCAGGAACAGCACCTAAAAATATGTAGACGAGACAGAAGATTTCGCCCATGAGAAGAGTGACATATCACACCATCAGAGAAGATGGCCTTTTGACACAAGCACAGCTGGAGCTTGCTCAGTGCAGCAAACAGTGACCTGACACAGAATCTCACTGTGCAGACGCTGCGCCCACTGCGTACAACAACAGCCTCTACACCAACACGGCCTACGATGACATCAGCGACGATGACGTGAGCGATGACATTATGCGCGCCGAGCCGCCGCGCCGCCTCGAGCCAAAGTCGGCGTTCGCCTCAGCCTCTTCGCTTTATGTACCCCTGAGCGCCCGGGGTGCCGCGCCGCAAATACAGCAGCAGCCGCCGCGGCCGCCCTCTCGCCTCGGCACTCCCCGCTCGATGGCTGAGCTGTACGTTTTCCGACCCTTTTTTATTTATGGCGTACCCCTTGTGACAGCCCGTACTGGGAGGTTATAGTTATGTAAGGGTCTCTTGTCCTGTGTTGAGAGAGTCCTGCTTCTGCCACTTCTTGCTGCCTAGCATCATATGCAGCGTGCTGAAATGGGACCAAGGAAGAGTCAGAAAGATAGTGGGGCATGCCAATATTGGCAACAATGTTCCTATTCTTCACCCTGGCAAACATCAGCCTGCCTCAAACTGCCAACTCTGTTGGTGAATTTTTATTCCCAGGGGGCCTTTGGGGGCCTTCCGCAGCAATACCTATGTGGCTAAAATGGCAGGATGCACTAGAAGAATAGCGGAGTCTGGGGTTCGCACCCATGTCAGAGACTTGAGCAATGACTAATTATAGCGTGTGCCTTCAGTACGTGGCAGGACGGCCATAGGGACTATGCATCCACATCAGCGGCGCACCGTCCGGCTTCCCCGCATCTGCCGCCGCGGCCGTCGAGCCAGCTGTCCGGTGAGCTGTCGCCCCGTCAGCTGTCCAGTCAGCTGTCCGCTCAGCTGTCCGCTCAGCTCCCCCCGCTGCCGCTGCTGCGCCGCCCTTCCCGGGGGTCTTCCTTTTACGGATCGCAGTCAGATTACGGGGACATTTCTGCGTACAGCTCCGGCGCGTCGACTCCCGACAGCTCGAGGCCTGTCACGCCGCGCGAGCGGGTGCAGCAGCAGATCGTGCTCAACCAGAAGAAGCGGCTGCAACGGCTGCAGGTGTGTATCATTCTCTGTCAGTTACACTGCATGCATGCCAGTGGCACATTCTGTCCATACCGTGCCGTGCTTGCACGGTGGGAGGATGGCAAGCCAGCATGCCTTTTAACAATAACCTGTGCAAGCGCATGCATCCTAGGCTGGATTGCTCAGCAGCGCAAGCAGCTTGCTACTGCATATGTCGCAACATGTTGCTCAAGGTCGCCAATGTGCGCCTTCATGTCTAAATGCTTGTTGTTTTATTCTTATCATTACACGCTTTTCCTGCCAAGAGGCAAGGTGCGTCCTGCAGACAAGCTGCAGTTGAAGGCCGCCATAATCCTACCCCTTGTTGGACTCGCCAGATCCAAGCAAGACTTAATCAACCGTGGGCACGGTGCTCAGTATTTATATTGCCCCCCGCCAGCCGGGGTCACTCGTTATTTGCGCGCACTGCAGAGCGCGGCAGCGGCCGCGCTGGCCGGCCAGCTGCCGGTGCAGCCGGCGGCTGACTCGCGGAATGCAACGCCGCGCGCGCGGCCCTCCGTCGGATTAGCAGCCGTGCGCAGCGGTGGCACAGCGACGAGCAGCCTCGCCAGCAGCCCCGCAGTCTCTACGCCGAGCACCCCGGTGGGACCACCCTTTGATTCACACCCTTTTTAGCTCACGCTGGCGTGCTTGATTCACACCCAAGCAAAGCAATAATAACAACCTCGCATCGTGCACAAACCTCGTGCACACGTGCCACCCAAAAAAAATTAAAGGGGTTTTGGGAGCTGTTGCTTTCCACAAAAAAGTGCTGAAACGGAGGTACAGAACCATCAGCTTTCCATGTGCTGCAGCCAGACATTCCATTCTAGTTTATGACATAGGAAAGGAACAACGGAGGCAGATCATGCGCAGGTCAATAAAGTGTAAGATAGCAAGACAAGCAGGCCCCAATGCTCTGCACAGCACAGTTGCTGCACTTTTGTGTAGAGCGATTTGAAGTCACCCATCCCACACTCATGTAAGAGTTTCTGAAGGGGTCTGAGTCATCGCTTTATAGGACACGTGCTGTGCTGTGCAGAGGCTGCAGCCGCAGGCAAGCAAGCCGTCAGAGGCAAGCCTGCTTGCGCGAGGACTGGCGCTCGTCTATGACCCGACGTTGGAAGCCGAGAAGAAGTCGCGTCAGCCCAAGCCTGATCAGGCGCTGCGCATCGCCACATCCCCCTTCAACGCCGACATGTCCGACATGCGGTACGCCGCCCCTCTCAGGAGGGCCATATGGCGTCTCATTAGGCCATATATATCATCAGCAGTGGACAATAATTCTTGTTTTAGTGGCATCGTTATTCTAAGCATGTGGCAGAGCACAGCTCATGTGCAGAGCAATATCAAACCAATACTTAGATTCCTTGAGCAGCCCGTTGGGACATTGCTCCATGCCCCACAAGAGTCTGCGCATACAAGTCACAACTGATGAATTGCATGGACTTGGAATCTCGGTTCCCCCCCAGTCTTCGTTGTCTTCGTCCCCACCGTGTTCAGGCAGCTGATGCCACTAGTTTAGGACCCTGCTTGTGTCATCAGAGAACCCCCCAGAAGTCATTGCGCGTCTGCAGGGCGTTCCTGATGCAGCCGGGCCCGGCGACGGGCGCTATGCAGTGCTTCATCGTGCGTCACCGCGGCGGCGGCGGATTGCGGCTCTACCCGCGCTACAGCCTCTTCTTGGACGTGGGCCACAAGTTTCTGGCGGCCGCGCGCAAGCGCAAGAAGTCCAAAGCCTCCATGTACGTGCTCTCCCTTGACGAGAAGGTGCGCATGTTCGACTCTCACTCTCTCTCTCTTCAAACTTTTTACCTTTTTTGTTTGTTTTTTGCTGCATGGTTGATATTGTCGAGGCGCCCTGGTGCGGACAACTGGTGCTGGCACAGGTTTGTGCTCTCGCTCGATGAAAAGCTCACATGCATCCCTGCTATGCATGCTGTAAAAGGGTGCCCCATTCAGAGATCAGCAGAGTACCAGTGACCACAGGAATATATCGAGTGCATTCCCTGTACACCTTGGTGCCAGAGACCGCTTTTCTTGTGCATTCCTATGCTAAACACCTTTGTTACTAACTGGCTAGTCTCGGCTTCACGAGCACGTGTGTTGGTTTTGCCAAAAATCAGCATGGTTCAAAGGGGCGACGTACTATGTCTAGGAGTTCCCTGATGGTTGGTTAACAGAATGATGCATTGGTGCAGGATTTGCTGCGGGGCAGCAGCAGCATGTGCGGCAAGGTCCGCTCCAACTTTGTGGGCACGGAGTTCTCGGTATTTGACTCCTGCCCATGCGCGCCAAACGGAGCAGGCGCCAAAGGTGCATTGCCAACTCATTCACCTGAGCCAAACGGTTACAAATATTTTAAACAGGGCCCAGTATATCATTGGCTTGTTGAGAAGCTGTCAGCTGGAGAAATGTATATCTGCAATTTGCCCAGGTTTATAGGCCCAAACAACTTGCCCTTTTCCTTGCCCAGCATTCGAAGCTGAAATGTCGGGTATGCTGCATTTGCGTGCGGTGCCTGTGAGCCTTCCGCGGGACATATGTATGTTAGAAATGGGTGACCAATGAAATCACAGCGCAGTCCCCCAGCCTCTGGAAAGCTGACAGCTAAGCATGTGCATGCACGCGCAGATGACCAGTCCGAGGTTGCGGGCATCCGCTACGAGACAAACATCCTCGGCACCAAAGGCCCCCGGCGTATGACAGCCGTCATTCCTGCGGTCGCTACAGAGAACAGCCGCCTCTCCCTCAGCAAAAGTGCTGCGCCTGTTGTAAGAAACACTGGCGGGAGCCTGCTCGAGCGGTCAGTCCTGCATCTGCCCTCTGTACACAACTTGGTACAACTGGGTTGTATAGGTGCAATCGCATGTAAATCTTCCTTGCCTATTGGCACGTGGCATTGCTTGCACGATGAGCAACCACAGTGCAAAGTGTGCTGCACATGCATATGAATTTCTCGGGCCTGTAGGAAGAACATTAATTTTCAAAAAATCGGTTCATTGTCTGTGACATGGCAGTGCGCTCGATTGGCTCATGCAGAGCATTGATTGGGTCTCAATTGTAACAGGCTGGCATTCCTGCCCCAAGGCTACAGCACATCTTGGCATTTCCCAGCGCAGCCCTTCCACAACGGAATCTCTGCCATGGAAGACCCGGAGGTCAGACGTATTTCCGAGCTTGTTTCAAGCATGCCCGTGTGTCGCTGAATGCAGGCAGAGGAGGGCGGGTGGGGGCATAGTGGTGCTGCAGAACAAGGCGCCGCGATGGAATGAGGCGCTGAACGCGTACTGCCTCAACTTCAAGGGGCGCGTGACGCAGGCCTCCGTCAAAAACTTCCAGCTAGCCTCGGCAGCCGACGCCGACACCGTCCTGCTGCAGTTTGGCAAGGTGCGCATGCACATGCTTATTATTATCAATACACGCCTATCCAAGCCACAGTTGGCTTAGGTGCCTCGCAGCAGCGTTTCTATGACAGCCATCCAGCTGGGCCTATCTTGGCACCTTTTCCACCATGTCAGGGCCAGCCCAAGAACTGCACATGCTGGTGCAAAATTACCTGCTGCAGCAGGGATTGAGTGGGCTTTAGGACACTCTCAGGGCGAGCCTTACGGTACTGACAAAGTACTGTGTCACCTCCCTAGCAAAGGGAAAAATTCTGGGCGCAGTAGAAGTACATATAGAACCCAGGAGTCCGAGTCAGAGGATCTCCTGGGATTGATCCCCTGTGTCACACCCTGGGAAGTCAAAGCTTGCAATGTTGTAGCATGCACAGCTCTGTCAGTGATCCACAAGGCTGCCCAGGGGTCCAAAGAGCAAGGGTGACCATTATCATTACTGCAACATAAGATGATGGTGCTGCTGTTCTACATGAGAGTCACAAACGAGGTGTTTTAGATGTGGCATGCATCCTGTCAGCGGATTGAGTACTACTAGCAGGTGTGTGCATGCATGTGCGCGCAGGTTGGCAAGGACATGTTCACGCTGGACTACCAGTGGCCGCTGTCGGCAGTGCAGGCGTTTGGCATAGCTCTGTCTTCCTTTGACAACAAGCTAGCCTGCGAGTGATTTGATGTGCGCTTGCACTGTGGACTTGATATAAAGGGAGACATTTTTTAATGGTCACTCACAGAGCTTGATCTCTGTAGCAGGGCGAGCAGGATTCAGTGAGTGCTCTTGCCAACATATTCTGCATTTGCCGCCTGTGCTAACCTATGCACTGCTTATGCTAGTGATGCAGTGCTGGTAGTGATGCAATGCTGGAAGTACCCTTATTAATTAAGCACACTCAAGCCGGACTAGTGCTGATCGTTATATTGCCATTTGCTGCTTGAGCTTTGGTGGCCATGGTGATGAGCCTGAAAGCCAAACTGATATGCCTGTGTACTTAAAAGTCTGTCCAACCATTCCCAAGCATCTGCTGGCTTTATCATGAGTCATGATCCATGACAAAGACGAAATTTGTAAAGATTGCAGAGATGATGATTACAAGGCAAGGGAAGCCCAACGTTCTCATTCCTTGCAGATCTTGACATGGTGCCCCCTTTGCTCTGCTCAAGGATAAAATGGATGGAGCCAATACATTATGGACCAAAGTCCCTCAGGTGCCCTCTACAACTACACACTGTCCGCAGTAATGCTCTGTACAAACCTGAACAGCCTAAGGCCTACAAAAAGCTCAACACCACTGGAGTCCTCCCCTTAAAAGGGAGCCACAGCGTCATGGCACAGCAAATGACTCCTGAAAGCCTGAGAAAGAATGTCTGACCTTCAAATCGTTACGCAAAATTCGACCTGCGGTGGACCTTCAAGAGCAGACCCTCACAAGTGTTTGCTGCATTCGCTGTTTCGCAAGAAGTCTCTGCTTCGCACTCTGCATTACCACCTGCTTCTGAGCAGCGCGGGCCTCTGATAGAATAAGGCACCAGGAGCTGTAAACCACAATTTTCTTCGGCCTGCCGAGCGCTGTGAAGGCAAACTCTTCACTCTCTGTCCGCAACAAAGCTCATGCCACTCTGCCTGCTGTACAAACTCAGTGGAGCGGGCTGGTTCATCTGCAAAGGCCACACTTGCTGACGGCAATCATGTGCACATCAGTCTCTGCTACCCGTCTCGGAATGCTGCATGCTTCCAAAGACCGTCAACAGCTGTGCTGAGCACCCATCTTGAAAGTGGGAGCTTCATGCCATGAGCAGCCGTGCTTCTTAGCCAGATCTCTGGGGTATCTGCTGCTTTGATCTCAAAAATCGCTAATCGCATGAGGGCGGGCTGCACCGTGTGACCAGGGAACATTACCCGCTGTACTCAAATGTTCTTGTCTTTTTGAGATCGCTTCTACTGCCCGCGCTTCTGCTTGCTCACTTCTCTCACTGCAAAGCTAGCTCCAAGCTCCAAGATTTTACTTTTCTAAGGAATTTTCTTGCAGCATACACCTTGGAACGTATGGGAAAGCAAGGTACACAGCGTCCCACCTCTCTTGCATGCCTGACTTGATACACGGACAAATCTAAATCCCTTTTTTTTACAACCTGTTCATAAATTTTGACAGCTCAACCCTTCACCTGCAGCCGCCACATGCGCAGGCCCCAACAGATGACCAACATCTAGAAACCCACTGCTCACACATTCCAGCAGTTCATTGCGCTGGCCGCCAACTCTTTCCTTAAAGGAGACTCCGTCACTCCCTCCACATTGCCTAACAGGTTCCCTCTTGCGCCAAACTTGGCGAGCAATCAGTCACACCGTCAGTCACTGGCCGCGCCAGATCAGGCGACGGCTCGGCTCAGGCTCTGTGTTGTGCTCTCTCGGCGCGCGTGCGTTCGCGCACGGCTGCCAGCATGGCGTCGAGATGCGCCGCAACTTCTGCCATGTGCGGCCGCGCCGCCGGGTCCTGCGCCCAGCACTGCTGCACCAGCTCCAACACCTGTGACAACAGAGCGGGCACCACTACTCAGCACTGATAAGACGCCTTCACGGTACTGTCTCTTCCCCTTATGGTCGAAACGATCAGCTCTTGAGCTTCATTCGTACGAGATCACCCCATCCTCTGTGTGCATGATACATAGCCCAGTTGACACACATTCTTTCAAGGTTTGTAAGGCTGCAGGAGGTGGCTCATCGAGACCCCATGACCCTTCATGCTCACCCGCTGACGCACCAACAAGCAAGGAAGGAACAGCCAAGTAGGTGTTGCAGCCGCCAAAAGACCTTTGAAAGGAACGTATGGCAGATCAGAACTGCAGGGAGACAGGCCTGTCTAGCTTCCTCTACCAGGTGCTCCATGTCTAGCAGGTAAGAAGCTCACTACCTAGCCAGCACGATAGGATTCACTGGAATATGCTTATATGATTTACGGGTGTGGATCACCCTGGGCAGCTCGGGCAGCGGGGGCTTGATGTCTTGGGCAGCGGGCAGGTCGAGGCGGTCGCCCTTGGGCACGCAGTTTATGACGTACAGGGTGGGGTCCCGGAAGTGCTGGTCCCCCCCGTTGCTGGGGGCCCCCCGGCCGGGGGGAACAGTCCCCCCGTTGGGGAAGTCCTTGTCATCGTGGCGCCAGGGGATCATGAGAGTCACCAATTCCCACAGAACCACCCCGAACGAGAACACGTCTGCCGCCTTGCCGTAAGCCTGCGCCATTGAATATCACTCGGTCAGCTCAACCTTTCCTTTGTACAGATGTTTTATGCATTGTGATGATGCGACCCGAGTCATCCTTGCGTAGTCGACTCTTCTCACTCATGCCCGGCTCTCAAGGGTGAGGAATGGAGATCGATGGGACAGTTGGCCACACAGCCAAAGAAAACCACTGTGGGCACCACCAGCAGTCAGGGCCGGGTCTACATAGGCGTAGCATGCCGCATCAGCCCTGAAAGTAGCACTGCTGTGGGTGACTTCAGCCTCTTTCACATATGTGACAGGAAGACAGTATAAAGTTCTTAGAGGCCCCAGCGGCATGCAAGTCCCCCTGCCACCGTGTCTCTTTGTGTGCAAGACCGCAGCGCATGAGGCAGGGGAGGGGAAAGCACGGACCTGGCCGGAGAGGCGCTCGGGCGCGGACCACTCGGGGGAGTTGATCTGGCCGGAGTGGGGGATGGAGGTCTCTTTGATCGCGCGCGACAGGTTGAAGTCCGCCAGCTTGCACTCCCACTTCTCCGTCACCAGCAGGTTGTAGCTGGTCAGGTCCCGATGCACGATGTTCTGCAGCACAGCCAAGCAGCCAGTCACGATAATGCTGCATGATGTCTTGTCTGTGCAACAGCTAGAAACACCATGCCAAATGGCAACAGTAAGGGCGCGCAGTGTTTGAAATTGCTGCCACTGCCTCCCTTGCAAGCATTCGTGCATGCGCCCACATCCCAACACAAGCCAGGCTGCTGCGAGAGGCCTCGATGAAGAGCAAAGCATGCGGCGCCAAATGGCACTGCACAGGCTGATGAAGACACATCTGCAGTGAGCCTTGGCTTACAGGCCTGTGTTCCAGGCATCTCTGCTATGCATGCTGTTCCAGGATGCCCCTACTGGAGATAAGCTGGTCACTGACCACCGGAGTACTCTGCTATCCCTGTGTTCTGCAGGGGCAGGAAATTAAGCCGTGATGGAATGATCAATGAGCGGTAATCCACACCTGGGCATGCATGTAGGCGAGCCCAGCCGCTGCCTGCTTGGCCAGCTCCAAGCGAGTGGTCCAGTTTTGGTACAATTTCCACCCGAGGCCCGCCTGCAAACACCCCGCCACTGTCAATCGGCTGATGATATCATGTGCGGTGCACAAACTTATAGTGAGCGGTTCACACAAGAGAGCTGCACATCTAGAAACAATGAGCTAGTCAATGAGCACACATCCCTTCAAAGCCGGGTCACACCAGACGCGAATCTATTGTTCAAGGCGGCAGCATGCACTATTCTGCTGGGCATTTTGGATGGACTTCACCCTCGTCTCATCCCGCGCAAAGCATGCACGATTGTACTTGGGATAAGGCAAGGGTGGAAGTCATGTAGAGCATGCACGCCAGCCGACAGATCATCCCTCAGGATCACGGCGCAGGCCGACAGAGGCTGACAAGCGCTCCCAAAGCGTGCCCATGGCCGCTGGTCTGAGAACCCCTTTTGGACCCTGGGTTGCCAAAACTACAAGAGGCTCGGAAGCACAGAGGGGGGGAGGCTCTTGCCTTGAGCTTGGTCTCCTCAGCGTTGCGTGGGTTGATGCGGCCGCTGCGCACATCCGCGGGCATGTAGGAGACTCGTCGCGCGTACTCGATGATCTTGTACAGGGTGCCGTAGCGGCACAGCTCCATCACTATCGCCAGGGTGATGCTCTGCACGCGCGCCACAGTGAAAACGTCAGTTTCCAAATTAAGTTGATAAGAATTTAAACAACTTACACACCTATTTGACGACACCTGTGGCTCATTGGCCTGATGGGCAGATTTTTGCTGTCTTTCCTTGTGTCACAGACCTCTGACGTGTCTGCAATCAGCCAAGTAAATATAAAAATATGTTCCATCACTGACAGAGCTTTTCCTGGCGAGAGGCAGGGTGCGTCTGGAGGCAAGCTGCACGATCCCTTGTGCTTTGTGGACCATCGTCACTAGACAACCATTGACTAAAGTGGGTTTAGAGAACGAAGGATTTGGTGAGACACAGGTTGGCAACAATGGCCAGCATCAGTAGGCTGCTCGGGACCTACATGGAAAGCAAGGTGATATTTTAGGTTGTGCACATGCACAGAGAAACACTCTTCAGACTGGCCTATTAACAACCATCACCTGCTGGGCGAGGGCATCATCGAAGGTGAGCGCTTCCGGGAGGGGGCCGCCACTGGAGAGGGAGAAGCATGCGCCCAGGAATCGCACAATGTTGGGGTGCAGGCTCAGGCGGCGCTGCAGGTCCACCTCCTCCCTGCATGCATGCATGCACGATTTTAGCTGATCCCATTTTTCTGATGCATGCTGGGAGCGAGAGCAGCTGACCCCCTTGTTGGTGAGAATTCTGTCATCAGTCTGGCTCAGTTGGGGGCACGCTCAGCACCACAAGCTAAGTACCAGACAATTCCGCGTGAAAAGGGTACCAGCAAGTGCAGGTTCATAAGAAACACGCTGTTGGGATGAGATTGTTGAATGCGTGTGAACAGCAAAGGCAGATCCACAGGCAGCATGCTGGCATTTGGAGTCTGTTAAGAGGTGTGTGAATATCAGGGGCAGGTTTGTAGGCAGCAGAATCAGCAGAACAAAGTGGGAGGTCCGCACTTAAAGCGCATGATCTTGAACTTGATGTTCTCCTCATCGTTGTCAATTTTTATGATCTTGACAGCCATGGGCGCCGAGTGGTAGTAGGCCTCATAGACCTGCCCAAAGCTGCCGTTGCCCAGCTTCCTCACCAGGTTCCTCTGCAGGTCCTTCCAGTCGATCTGCGCACCAGTTGCCGCCACCAAGCTTCAGTAATGTGTATGTACAAGCGATTTAGCACAACATAGTAAAAAACCTCAATTTTTTTTAGTCTGCAAGAGCAAGAGCTGTCCGGCGCATTGTACACTATACAGAGGCCGCCCAAGAAGCCCAAAGCTGGCAACCTTGCCACGCCAAGCCGTGGCACCACAAGCGCTCTTTGAGCAAATGCAGCTACACTGGTCAGCGATGCTGTTGAAAGTCAAGAGATCATGTGAGCTCACCTCCCAGAACGGGTCGCCCTCCCATGGCATGATGAGGCCGTTGCGCTTCGCCAGCGCCTCGATCGTCGGCGGCTGGCCGCCGCGGCCGCCGTCCCGGGAGGAACCCCGGCCTCTGCCGCGGTCTCCCCGGCCCGGCCGGCCGCGATCCCGGTGGCGGCTCTTGCGCCGGCCGCCCCGCTTGTCCTCCCGCTGCGTTCCCTCCTCCGCCGCAGGGGCCTTCCCCCAGGCCTCGTCCTCGTGCGTGTCGCGCGACAGCGTCAGGTGCGCCGCAGCTTCCTGCACTGGCCGCGCTGCGTGGCGCAGCCGGCCCATCTGCCGCGCAGCCGCAGCGGCGGCCGAGTCGAAGGGGCCGAGCGGCCCCACCGTGTGTGAGGCGCCTGTGAAGGCATCCTTGAAGCGCGCCAGCACCCCCTTGGGCAGCACTACTGCCGGCTCCGGCAGTGCCAACTCGGCTGCTTCCTCCACCTCTGGCAGCCTCTCGGGCTCCTTGCCGTTCTCATGGGAGCTGGACCCCCTGAACATCTCCTTCAAGCTGCTGCGCCTGGACTTGTGCCGGCCGTGCCGGCCACCCTTCCTGCCGTGCTTCTCCTCCTCCTCGACCTGCTCGCCAGGTGACCTGACCTTGCTTGCCTCCGGCGGCTGCTCCCTTGGAGGCTCCTCCTTGCGGCTGCGGCGGCTGAACTTAGTCTTCCATCCGCCCGACGATGGCCGATGCTCCTTATGCCGGTCGTGGTCGGTGCGCGCATGTCCCACGGAGGAGGACGGTTGCACTGAGCTGGCGGGGCTTGCCTCCTGCTGGTCGCGGCTGGAGGGTCCGTGTGACGGAGACCCAAGCGAGCTGCTGGGCTCCTCCGGCGCGGACTGAAATGCTGGAGTGTCGGAGGCGCTGGCCGCCTGCAGCGTCGGCATGTCAAACGGCGATGCGAGCGGGGCCGGGATAGATATCGCCCGCGGTGCAGCCTCCGCAGCCGGTGCGAATGGCGACGCCAGCGGCACCACCATGCCGGGCGCCGCAAACGGCGAGGCCAGCGGCGCCGCCGTAAACGGCAATGCGGGCGGCGCGGTCTTTGCTGCGGGCCGCTGCTGCTGCTGAGACGTTGCCTCCAGAAACTTGGCGGCGACGACGTCCTCCGCAGTGGTCGGGGACGAGGTGATGGGCGCGGACTCGGGAAGCAGCTTTGCCCAGCCGCGAAAGCTGGCCTGCTGCGAGGGGCTCGGCTTGGGCGCAGCAGCCGGCCGGGCCACGGCTGACGGAGCGCTTGCAGCCGGCTGCGCCGTGACGGCCGGCCGCCGCATCTGCGGAAAATGCTGCGGGCTGCCCACCAGCTGGTTCTTGGCAATGGCCGGCGGTGCGAAGACAAAGCTGGGCGACCTTGACGCGACGCGGAGAGACGCGTCTGTGGCGGGTGAGCTCGACCGGGAGGACGCCGCCGTGGCCGTCCCGGGGGCCGCGGGATAGCCCTCGGCAAACCGCTCGAGGCGGAGTCGATCGGCGGCTGCTGCCACAGATGTGGCTGCCGCGTCGTCCCCGCTGGGGGAGCTGCCGGCCTCGGATACCGCCGACACGGACTCGGAGCCGGCGGCCCGGCGGCTGGACGCCGCGCGGCCCCACACGCTGTGCGCCGGCAGCGCGGATGCTTGCTGCTGCTGCTGCGGGATGGGGATTGCCACGGCGGCGCTGGCGGCCGCCGGACGGAGGACAACGGCCGCCGGGGGCGGCCGGACGGTCCATGGGTCTGGGTTGGGCGGCGGCGGGCTGGAGCGCGTGTGCGGGAGCGTGGAGGGATACACCTGCGGCTGAGCCTGCGGCGGCGTCCGTGGCTGCGGCACCTCCAGCACTGGCGGCGCCGTCTGCGTCTGCTGCGGCCTTGCCCCCACCTGCTCACCGACACATATGCCCTGTCAATTTTATTACTGACGTCATGCTGCACAAGCCCCGGATCCCTAGATCAACAGTCAACAGCAAATTGACACCACCTCCCTCGCCTGCATGCCCAAGGCTGAAAACAAGCTGCATATTTCTCCAAAGTACTATATAAAGCAGAGGAAAGGTCAAAAGTTCGCACTGGCTCCGGTCTGAAGGCTGCAGGGGCGGGGCTGGCGTAGCGCGGCGTGTGGGTGCTGGACGGTAGCGGCCGCGAAATTGTCCCCGATGCGGTCGTCGCGGAATAAGTTGTGTTCGAGAGCGAGGTCCAGTCCGAGGCCAGCGAGGACGTCGACTCGTACCGCGACAGCGGCTGCGACGGCGGCAGCGGCGGCAACGGCTCTGCAAGGAATGCACATCATTTTGCGTCAGCATATCTCTGTTGGGGCAAGAGAGGAACTTTAAGACTTGCAGTATACTGGCATTCACAATCACGGGAAAGCTGGGTGCAGGTCGGCTCGCTTTCAGCTCCAGTCATAAGGGCATCGGACAGCCTGGCTCCAGCACATGTTGTGCTGCAAGCCTGACCCATCTGATACCAGCCCAGTATGAGTAATTGTTCCCCACAAATCAATATAACAATGTGACATGCACACAGAACCAAGGAGGGAACGAGAGATAATTTGGAGGTTGCACACCGTCGGCGTCGGCTGCGCGCTTCTGCTTGAGCAGCCGCCGCACGCGCAGGATGCCGTTGACGAGGAGGTCGGTGCTGCGGCGCAGCCTCTCAAAGTGCTCCAGACCGTGCGCCCCCCGACCCAGGATCCCCCGGTCCAGGTCCCTCACAAACACCACCGCCTGCGCCGGCATTGTTACTTTGATTCTGTATTCTGCTGAGCGCTGAATTGACTGGTTGGCAGAAAGGCAGCCAAGAAGGAAGAGCTATGAAGGAGGCAATCGTGTTTCTCTCCTATTTATGCCAGGCCTATCGCGCAGATGCACAAAAAAGTGCTGTTTTATTGCACATTTGCGCACCTGCTGCACAAAAGTGCTGTGTGCTGCGCAGATATGCAATGCTCAAAAATAAGATCTTCATGGAACAGCTTTCAGCAGCACCATCATGCCCAGCACAACATTTCTTGGAGTACTGAATCATACCTAAGTCCTAGGTGCAAAGGAGCCCACAACCACCACCTCCTCGGGCAAAAGAATAGAGTCTGGGTAACATGACCACCCCAGAAAGCCCAGGAGGTCCCCCTTGTCCAGGCATGTTCCTTTATTGACCACATAAGGAGCTTACAGGCCTTGTTTTGCGAGGTCTTGACCTCAGTCAGGAGTGTGTGCAGCACAAGTCCCGACAGGTACCCCCGCCATGCATATTTCCCCGTATGAAATTGTAATTGATTCATGCAGTAGAGGTGGAAGGTACCCACCGTGCAGGCCTGCTCCTCCAGAAGTTCCAGCGCCCAGCAGGCGAGCTCAGTCGGGCTGGTGCACAGCCCGGCCACGCGCTTGGCGCCGGTGTGCGCCAGGTCATACATGGCCTCGCTGAGCGCGTCTACGAGGGCGATGCCTGCGCCCTCGCCGCCGGGGGGCCCCTGGTGGGACCCCCCCTCCTCGGGGGTCCCCCCGCCCTCGTAGTCATCCATGGCCCCCTCCCAGGTCAGCGTCGCCTCTGCCGCCTTCTCTGCCTGCGCAACGAATTACGCCCCTTTTCACTGAAGGGTGAATCATGTAGGGCTTTACAGGAAATCACTTCTACCAGGAACAGTCCATTTTTGGGCTGAAAGCTGGTGGCTAAAAGCAAAGGCATGCAGGACATTGAATCTGGCCACTGAGGGACATGTCATCTCAGCAAAGAAGGTGCTGCAGCTGGACACAGCTAGGTCGTGAGAACATGAGGGTGGGGTATCTGAGGACAGGAGAAGAAGACAGAGCTCGCACCTCCACCAGCATGGACATGAGGCAGGTGGGCAACCAGGCCTGCGCCTGCAGGTCCTCGTCGGTCACAGCGCCGCCCTTTGGACCGTCGAAGCAGCGGTTGCTGCCCCACACTCCAGAGCTCGCTGCACAGGAAACACATCACACCCAGTCAGCTCCTTGAATGTCAAGCCTGCTCCTATGACCTGGCCCAAACTCTGGCCGGGATTAACATGTGATATTGCATGCATCGGCTTCTAGACACAGGCAAGAGGCCAGACAGCTGTTGGTGGCGGTCTTGACAGCCAGGGATCAGACAGCACCCACAGCTGAAATCCAGAGATCTACAGACAAAATGGCAATAGCTCATAGAAAAGGGCAGCATGATATGCTGGGATGGGCACCTGAGGGGGTCTCCATGCTGTCCAGCTCAGACATCTCCTCAGTGGAGGCCCGTCGCAGGGAACCTTGCATGGCATCCGCCGCTGCGGCAGCCCGGAGGAACAGCTTGCACCACTCACTGCGCAGAATACCAGGCGTTCAATGAAGTGCTCCGACTGCGCTCCTGCCGTTTTCCCTCATCAGTTTTAAAACGTACACAACACCCCAAATGGTCACAAGCTAAGAACAGAAGCAGAGATGGCCTACACGTGGCTGACACCAAGATCCAACATGACTGCACATGCGTGCATCATGCTGACATCAAGAAGTCAGTCGTTGTGCACAAGTGTGGGTGCACGAACATCAGCGGGATACAACCAAGCCGACACTACTTATAAAACAATGCTCTCCCATTTGAGGCCACCCCCTTCACAAACTTCTTGTGCAACAACGTTGAAGGAAAATATGCATGTTCTTCCTCAGAAAATGTAAAAGACATGGAGGGCAGCTGCGCACCAGTGCAATTGCGAGCGTTGGTCGGCCCAGTGCTCGGTCACGTTGGTGACGAGCAGGCCGCATGCCATCCACACGCTCTGCAGCATGCGCGCATGGTTCTGTAGCTCATGCCCATACACGATGGGACCTGCATTGCCAGCGCGTTCTAGGTTTCAGCGTTGACACAGCAGTCTGAAAACTGCCCAGAAAGTGTGAGCGCCCGGAAAGGAGAAGTTCTGCAAACTGAACTCACAGCCGAAATTGAAGATGCAAGACACAGGCAGGATGAGGCGACCTCTGCAAGCGCTGCTGCCTTGTAAGCTTGAGATTAGGCTGAATCCTATATGCCCCAGATCGATACATGTAGAACAGGACATTCTTGGGGGTGCACGCACCGTCCCCAGTGCCGAAGCCAAAGGCGCTCGAGGAGAGCAGAAGGTCCTGCAGTTTCGTGGCAGCATGCAGGGAAGCCATGACTACCTCTCCCGCGCATGTCCCCAGGTCGGATGTGGCCGCCGGCCCCAGCCCTTCCTCTGGCATCAACCTCTCCAGGCTCCTCAAACTGCCGGAGAAAGCACTCTCACCATTAAGAAACGCCCAAAACCAGTGCACTGCAGCATGCATACACAACGCATATCCCTTCCGTCCTTCAGGGCAGGCGATGCTTATTACTCTTTTTATTACTAAAACAATTGTTATCATTACACGCTTTTGCTGCCGAAAGGTACTGCAGACGAGCTGCAGTTGAAGGCTGCCACCTTGTTCCACTCACCAGATCCAAACAAGACCCAATCAGCCGTGGGCAAGGTGCTCAGTATTTTTATCGCCCCTCGCCAGCTGTGGCAATGCTAAGCCAATGCAAATACAGAAAAGGGCCCAGCAATTTCGTGCTGTGGTGGACAGTAAAACAGTCAGTCGCACTGTCCACACCAAGACATGTGCATGCGTGCGCCACAGGTCCAGCAACACAGCACTCTCAAGCCTCCCGCCCACCGTCCAGCACAGACTGCCACATCTTACATAAACTGTGCGCAGAAGTGTTCTGGTGTCACAGGATTGATGCGTACCGGGTGGTGAGCTCATAGATGAGGTCCACGCAGCGGTGCGCGCATTTGTAGGCACGCTTGGTTTCCTGGTCGCCCGGCTTCATGTGCCGCATGGCGCCAGACACCGCGTCTCCGATCACGCAAGACACGCCGCGGAATTCCAGTACAATGTCCTGCGGACAGTCCAAAACGGCTGAGCCCTGATCACATAGGGCTCACATTTTTTGTTAGAGCACACTCTAACAAATAATGGACAGAGAAATCAGGCAGAAAGCAAGGAAGGAGAAAAGCTTCTATCAATGTACTCCAAGTACGAACAAGAAAGCGTCATGAAAGTGTCTTCCAGGCTGCGATGTCCATGCAAACATTTGCCACGGGCTGTAAGTATGGGGTGACGATCAGTGCAAACAGGTCTCAGGGCGCATGTGGTAGCAGACAAGGGGTCACCTTGACGATGAAGATGTAGGTGGCGATGTGGTTGGGGTCGCCGTGGAGGGCGCCGTGCTGCTGCAGGCCGCGCGCGATGTCGCGGGCCTCCTCCAGAGAGGCGCCCAGCCAGTCCAGTCGCTGCTCGCGCGACGCCCACGTCGGCTCCGGCGGCTTCAACCACCACCGCAGCTGCTCCTTCAGGTCGCTCGCCTTCGTCCTGCGCAGCACACGCAAGCAATCAAAAATCTTGATACAATCTTTTTTTCTGCTCTCCTATAGGCGTGCCTCCTATTCGACTGCCATCAATAGACATCCAGCAGCAACTGAACCTTTTAACTTGAGAGCCTCCGGCAGCATGCAAAAATTAATTGTATGGCATGCTTCTGCTTGCTTGGCACTATGTCTTGTCGCCCCTGCTGCCAATGCCAGATCGCAAAGAAAGCTGAAAACAACTGTGCGCACAACGTGCAGGCACTTCTGGGCGTCGAGGCATGCGGCAGGGGCTGACATCAGCAGCGGCAGAGGTACTGTGGCATAGAGCTTTATCGGACAGAGGAAACAACAGCAGCGCACCTGGCGAGGTGGATGGCGAGTTCAAGGTCTTCGCGAGCAAAGTCCCCCTCGAGCAGGTGGTCCAGGTCGGCGTGCCACACTCTGCGCTCGGTCTGCAGCCGCGCGATAGCCTGCTCCTCCATCCTCTCCAGCGACCCCGACGCCCTGTACGCTGACAGCGCACCTGCACGCGCGCCATGCCATTCTAAATCTTTGCATACGTTCTGATGAACTTTTGCCCCAGTGTCCCACACATCAGGGTTTCATTATTTGCGTGCCTTCTGATGACTTGTAGCTCCCATTCTCAGACACACTGGTGCTGTGCATGATGTGCCTTCCCAGCGGTGAACCATAGCCGCAATGCTCAGGATGCAGACCCAAGCACACGGTGCCAAAAGCGCAACACTGCTGCAGCCACTCCCGCTCAACAGCAAGAAGGATGTTCGATGAGGAGAGATAATGGGCGGTATTCACTACAACGGTCCTCATTACGACAGGCATCTGGGAGTTGAGGAGGCGCTCTCGTTGCCACAGTGCCACACAGGATGCCACTGCAATGAAAACAATGACTCACAAGGGTACATCAGAGGGTATTGGCAGGGTGCGCTGGATGGATGACAGAGCAGTGACTCACCGCGGGTGGACTGCTGCAGGGCGTGGCGAAAGGAGGGCGGCGTGAGCGGCTGCCCCTGCGCCGACGGGTGCAGCGGGGGCAGGCTGCCGCGCCGCGACCGCGTCCGGTCCAGCTGGCTCTCCCGGCTGTCCAGGCTCACATCGCTGCAGCCGCAATCTTGTAAATAATAGAGGGGAGTGCCTATTCCAACCACGATCAGGCAATCCTACTACAGGTCAGGACAACACAACCAAAGTACACCACTGGCAAGAGCGGACAGGTGTGCTGTGTTCCATCAGTGCCATGCAGATGACAGGGGGGCTGCAGTATTTCAGCAGAGAAGAGGGGTGCGTGCATGACCACAATGAGAATCCTCAAGCGTGGTTTTCATCACATGAGCTCAATGATGGGCACATCTATCAAAACCAGAACAAGAGACGCCGCATCCTGTGCATGTCCTCAAAGACAGCGTGAGCAGTTTTGGATGTATACTCTGGTGTCATAGCGTGCCGGATTGACAGCAGCATCTGATGACGGGAACGGCCAAGACAGATGCATTGCGGAGGGCGCACCTAGCGCCGGCTTCGGAGGTGGTGCGGCCCATGCGGGGGGACCAGACGCCAGATGCGGAGCGGTGGGGGGACCAGGGGCCTGAAGATGAGCGGTGAGGGGTCCCCGAGGGGGGGCACTCCGCCACCTCCGGTGCATGGGGGGATCTCGTCACGCGCAGCTGGGGCATCTTGGTTACGCCATCTATGCCCAGCACTTGCAGCGTGGTGTCGAGCTCCTGTTCAGGGCAGCATGAAGCACGTTGTCACATTCCCTCTTTCACATTTCAGCCTATGCAGGGCCGTGCAGAGTGCACAGGCGACAGATGCTTCAGTAAGAAACCAAATGATGGAGGTTCAACAGGGATCAGATCGATGCAGGCACAGTTTGCAGTGCGGCTGCAAGAAGAGGAGTGCACCTTGAAAGCCCGAGCATCCAAGCGCCCCTTCTGCCTCTCTGCCTTTGAGCGATCTCTGTTTCGCCTCTGCAACAAAACAAGCCATTGTGGGGTGTCAGCAGACTTAGAATCTGATCCACACACTCCATGCCATTTCATCAAACTATACAATAGGCCAGAAGGTTGCAATCGCGCGACAGCAATAGCACATAGCTGAAATTTGCTGAAGAAAAAGGAAGTATAAGGTCACCTTTCCGCCCCTTCCACCTCCTGGCTCCTTGGAAGGAATCTTTCCATGGCGTCCGCCTGCGGCAAACAATATTTGCTTCACAATATTGTTGCTGAAGGCACCAAACGCGACCGGGGAGAGCAGGTTTGCTGAATACTCGATAAAACAGCCTAGCAGCCATTAACACGATATTCCGTGAGGCTGGAGCTTCCCCACATCATCCGCCCTCAAACAGTACATTGTCAGTGAGTGATGTAGCAGTGAATTGCTTAAAGCGCCCAACAGCCAGCCAGATACAGTAAATACCAGCCTTCCATTAAACCATCCATAACGAATCCTCCGGGGGCTTCGCCACGATCTTAGGAAAGGGCAAGCAAAGAGGATAAGACCCATGTGCTACGTGTAACATGAACAGCGGTACATTCTAACGCCGAGGCATGATCTCCAATACGTGTGCCAGATGCATGAAGGCTTACCAGGCCCCTGCTGGCGCCCCTTCCTCGTGGGAGGTGTTCCCACAAGCTCTGCCCTGTCCAGGTCAGGCGCGTCAATCTCCTCATCGGAAACGCCCAGAAGAGTGTCCCGCGTGGCCACCATTATTCCGAGTAAATCGGCTTTACTTGCTCATCTGCAAGCAGCCCCAAAGCTTGTCACATGCCCTGCTCCACCCACGCCTCGCGAAACCGAGGCAGCCTCAACAACAACAGCACTGCATCGCGGATGGGGCCGGTGATCGGCTCCAGGAAATTCTGGAGCACACTCTGAAGGTAACGAAATGCCTGCTCTCCAGCGGCACCGGCCAGGGGCGTTGTCATTGGATGGGAATGCCATTCCACAATGCCCTGCATTCAATCAGGAAGCAGTGCTTAGCTCTGATAAAGATCGTAGCTTTCTGTTCTCTGATCGCCCGAGAGGGCAATCCCGTGCATATTTTCTGCCGCATAGGCACTGTGCACTTTCGCATGCACATGCTTAATCTGATTTGTGAGAGGTGCTGCCCTTCAGTGACCGTGGCCAGCTGATCGAGATATCTACTCACAAAGATGCTCTGCAGAACGGCTCAGACATCCCCCTTGTCGAGCCCATCAAATGGTGCTCCCTGGTCACCTTGTATCATAAGCGCAAAGCACGGTGTGGAGCAGCAATCAGAACGTTGATCTTAGGGACTGGGCCTCGTATAGCTGATAACTTGTTAGAGCAGACCAGTGCATTCATGACCTCAGAGGATATGCAACTGTTGCAGCGGCCTTGGAGTCTTTGTTCTGAAAGTGCATATCGCTCATATATGTATCAGGCATGTTTGTGCATAAGGCTACAATCAGTGAGTACCTCAGCTTTTCTGTGTGACTATGCCAGTGCAAGCTTCCACTCAGCCACCATCACTGGCGCTTCATGGTGACTGCAAGAAATCACACTCCTCTAATGGCATGGCTCTTTGAACCGGGCCGCAGGTCAGCAGTGTTGTGTTCTGTTGAACATTATGGCTTTGCTAGAAAGGCGGCATTGACATGACCTCTGCACTACATGCAGCCAAGGGCTGACAGCGTACTCAAGGCAGGCAGTGCAACAGTCATTGGCCACTGCAGCTGGCAGGACCGCACCTCACCTGGCATAGTAGCTCCTTGAACTCCAGAAGTATTGGCCGATGAATAATTTATCATATACCATCTATGTAGATGGCTAACACTCGTCTTTGAAGGTCAGCAAAGTGCTTGAGCTGGTTCTCAAGTTGATCAAGGTTCACAGCAGACTGCCAGTGGGCAGCGCTGGTAGCAGGGGGAGTATGCCAGTGAATTTCAGCTCGCCAAAGATCACATGCGAATTGCGTTTCAGCAAATTATCTAGATCCCCACAGCCTCGGGCTTGCAGTGAGCCTAGGATTATGACTCCTCCGCATCACCAAATTTGATGGCATATCAATACATAATACGTAATTATACAAATGCTGAGGATGTGCGCACCAGTCACCATGGCATCAGGTGCATGCAGATGTGCGCACCAGTGGACATCCATAAAAGTCCAAGCCTTCAAATCTGCTCCAGGTCGAGCTCAAATCTAGACCCTAGCATTTGACACTCACAGGGTGGTGAGTAAAGTGCAAGTCTAGCGCACCTGCAGCTCCACGAGGGTCCAGCCCATGTCCACGGGAGACAGTTCCTGAAGGCAAACCCACCAAGCAGGTCCTCCGTTGAGTTCTGGAGAAATGCATGCATGCAGCCAACTTTGGCAGTCCTCGAGGCGCGCCCTGAGGCCTGCACATCGGAGTCCCATAATGGGAGACTGGTTCATTGTGCCAACCGCATTCTCTTGCATAGCAGGACTGCCATAAAGTCAAGCAATCTTTTGCAGAAGAACTGCTTTTCATACAGCGGTATTGAGGCCGTTTTCAGGGACGTGCTGTTGTGCCCACGTCAGCCCAGGTGAGGTGTTCCATGTTTCCATGTTTAAAAGCAATCGTAGATGTGGATTAACTTTTCTGCATGCTTGGTAAAAAGCAGCCGCGTACCCTTGTGCAGATGGTATTCACTATGTGAAAGACCTCGCGTTTTTCTTTCTGGGTCGATGCAGAAAGTAAGTGTGTGACTCGACTATCTTTCAAGAACATGCAGATCTGCTGAATGCATTCTCAGCAAAATCAAATTGTGTGCATCCAGCCTATCGGAGGAGAAGCCATCCATCCAAGTTTCTGACTATACTGGAGTGAAAAGATACCAGTTTGGAGTGATCCAAATAAGCGTGCCTTTAGCTTGCGGTCTTTTCCGTGTTCGGAGTTCCGAGTTCGGGGCCAAAGCAACATAGGTCGCATCTGTGAATCAACATTTTCCTCCGACTATCAGCAGGACAAGGATAGCGGACACAATCAGCGCAGAAGGTACCATCCTGGCTCTGATGAGCTGCTTCCTTGACTGCAGACGCTGCTTGCTTCTGTAGCAATGACCCTCAATCACTTGATGAGAAAAACAGCATTTCCTTGCAAGGCTCTTTCATCTTACAGCGCTTTCAGCGGCTGTTTGACGCTGGCATGTTGATCTCAGGAAACCACAGGATGGCAAGCCTTCACGTCACTCAAACCTGCCCCCAGCAAGCCGTGTCAATCAGCCGAGTTAGCGCTGGCATGCCTTTCCAACAAGTGCGTATGCGCATGCAGCCACCCAGGCACAGCTCACGTGGATGTCAGGTTGGCCCGACCTTTCCTCGTATCTTCAATAACAAGAACTGCGGAGATGCAGCCATGTGTTTTTGTTCGCCGTTTGCAATTGTTTCACTGCGTCGTATGCATTGCTGGCACCAGTCTCAAAACGCCAGAGTCATGGTTCTTGTGTGTTCTACTCCAGTGGAATCGCACATGTCACCCCTGCCCGGCAATGGGCAGCCGGGCAGCGCCAGCTGGCTTCCGGGCGCGGCCGGGCGCGCCGGTGCGCTACCGGCCCGACAATGGCGCAGCCGCGGAGGCCGACGCGGCGGCGGCCGCCGCGGTGATGGAAGAGCCGGCTCCGCAGCCGCAGCAGTCGGAGGCGTTCTATGACTGGCGGCAGCAGTGGTACCCCGTGCACTATGCAGCGGACCTTCCAGAGGGCGATCCGCAACGCGTGTGGCTCTTTGACCAGGCCATCGTTGTCGCGCGCAGGCCAGGTCAGACGCAATGTCCGTGGCGCAATGTCCACCTCCATATTTGTCATCCGTGCATGTTGTCGTCAGGATTTGGACTGCCCTTAAAGGTGCTCTGAAGCTTGTTGCAAGAGCAGCTCTGCTTCGCCAAGGACAGCTGGTGCAGTAGCAACTCTGCCGCAAAGCATCACTTTTTGAGCATTGAGAGGCACACATGGAGCCTATTCTGTACGTGAATGTTCGTGCCAATGTTTCCTGGTGGTGGAGTGAAAGGGACCTTATCTGATTGGGGTACGTTTGTTATACTCAGATGGGTGTCTGGTAGAGTGCTGAGCAAGGCTGTGCTGCTGCGCAGGCAAGGGCCCCATTGCGATGCTGGACAGGTGTCCTCACAGGGCGGCAGCGCTCTCCCAAGGGCGCATGACCGCAGCCGGGAATCTGCAGTGTGCGTACCATGGTAAGCGCTGCATGCCTTGCTCCTGCATATATGAACAAAGAGTACCTTGTCCAACCCTTCAAGAAAGCCAGAGTCAAGCTCTTCCTGATGTCAATCTGTTGGCCTTACCCAGGCTCTGTGATGTGAGAACAAGAAGTCTGCGGCACGTTTTCTGTATGGCAGGCTGTCCAAGCTGTTTACTTGGGCAGTCACAATGGCGGCCTTGTGTAGGCTGGGCCATGGTGAGCTGGATACTCTCTCAATTGCCAGTGCCCTGGCCAATAAAAGAGCTAGACAGTGTCTTCACTGGAAGCGCCTGTTGTGTGGACAGGGTGGTCGTTCGATGGCGAGACCGGCGACTGCACAAACATCCCCCAGGTGTCTCAAGGGGGCACCATCTCGGGGCGTACCTGTGCAACAGCGTTGCCGTGCGCCGAGTACCAGGGCATTGTGTGGGTCTACCCCAGCCCTGGCGCACGACCCTCTACCGACACAATCGTGGGTGAGCTCCAATCTAGTTCAGACATATGTAGCGCTTGCCAGAATGGCAGGCTGGGGAATTTCTTGTACGTTCTTAAGCTGTTCACCAGCTCGTTGTAAGGATGCACTCCGTGCAGACATGGAATGGTGCATTAACAATGTCCGCAACGAGATTGGCTGCAGGTGTGCTGTAATCATGTGCATTTCTGCCGGTGCTACATTGTTTTCTATGCCCTGATGAAATGTAAGCTTGTGCTCAGTCACAAGCAGACCAGCCTGGGCATTCCATGTCCAATGTCACCTTCCTTTGCTACATCAGCCATTTCTGCTTTGCGGGTCCCAACTGGTCTTCACCCAAATTATCCCCGGAGCATGATGACAAGCTGCAGCTCCGTACATGCCGTAGTGTGTTTCACCCAGTGGGGAAGGAAGGTTATCTGAGTGCAGCAATATTCACTGAAAGACATACAAGGCAGAGCGAGCACAAAGAGCAGGGAGAAAAAACAAACAAATTATTTGCATTGCTTGTTTTTTTTTATTTTTGGCCTGCCCAGGGTTGCCTGAACTGGATGAGCCTGGCTGGACAAGCGACGACTTCATCCGCGACTTCCCGGTCGACTTCACGCTCGTGCTCGAGAACGTGGCAGATCCGGACCACGGCGTCTTTGCGCATCAGACCACCATCTTCGACAGCTTTGCCGCCTCCGCCGAGTACCCCATGCAGGTCTCCACCGAGCCCGGCAAGGGTGGGCCCAAGGTAAGAATCGCCCTGCACGCGCCCTGCTCTCAAAGCTTGCAAAGCTGCCAAGTGTCAAGTGTCCTCCTCTTGTAGACCTGCAGTGGCCATAAAGGCTTCGCACAGCAGTAGATGAGCATGCGCACAGAACAGCGAATGCTTCTCTCCCGAGATGTATTGATTTTCTGCATTCATGCCTTTACACATGTAGGCGCCTGAAAGGGCTTCATGGAGACTGCAGGAGGTGATGCGATGCCATGCCAACCTTGTGCCTTTGACAAGGCCCTGCAGTCACCAGAGTTTTAAGATCCCACAACTCATCAACATGCTGATATGGCGCCAGGTCATCGGGCGCGTGCCAGGCGTGCTGAAGATGACAGGGCGCGGCTCCGACAAGGACAAGGCAATGTTTGGGGAGCAGGCAAGTTCTCCTGAATATTTCTTGTATTCAATTTCTTGCAGCTGTCCAATCGGATCATCTCTCTGAATGCATGGGGAAAGGAGGCATGAAGATCTTCATTATTGCCTTGACTGACACAAGGAGAGGGATGCGTGCTTTCTAATGCTTACACTGTGCAAGCACGCCTTCGCTTTTTCCGCACTGACTTAAGGAAAGGTAATGCTTGCTTATCTGTGCTGCACTGATGAGCACGCGTGTCTTTGCATCCCTCTTTCCTCCCTATTTCGTCAAGGGTTTTAAGGGTCCAGGATTATATGCTTTAGTCTTAATGCTGTGTGGGAGCAGGGAACGGGCGCAGACGTGACGTCCACGCTGGCGTTTGAGCCGCCGACGCTGGTGCGCTGGTCGCGCTTTGATTCGTCCGGCACCACCCGCTTCATCACTGCCTTCTACTGCTGCCCAGCCGGTGCGATGAATGGGCTTGTAACGAGACAGTTGCACTAAGACATTAAATCCGCATCGCCTGGTACTGGCAATGAGGTAGAGTTACTCCATACTGGGAGCCCCAATCAGCACAATGATGGGTGGTCTGCAATTGCGCCGTCGGGCCTCAAGGATCAACGGACATTGCTGATGCCCTCGTGCTTGGTGATGACACATGTATAGGTCCCAGGCTGCTGTTGCGTAGCATGAACGGGTGAGCGAAGGTGCTGCAGAAATTGAAAGAAATTGAGCATTGACCAACAGGCTGAGAAAAATAGTGGTGTTTATGGCAGGCGTGGGCCGCACGCGGTTCTTCACGCGGTACGTGCGCAACATTGCGCCGCAGCTGCACCCGCCGCACTGGCTCTTCAACATCTTCCTCAACGCCTTCCTGGACCAGGCAGGGCCCTTCTCTTGTTTCCTTCACATGCCTAGTCGCACACTCCCGCCAACTTGATGTTACATGGCAATGTCAGGCACCATTTGATAATCACGGTATTAATGTCAAATCGTAATTCTGAGGGTTCCCGAGTACACCATGATATTGAGGCTAGCATGTGGTGACTTGACAATAGCCTGCTGTAGCAATGAAAGCCTGTGGGACGACCACGTTGACATATTACGATGGTTTGGTGGGAATTGGATAATTTCTGCCCCGGCTGGTGGGGGGCGGTGAAATTAATGAGTACTGTGGCCACGGTTAATTGGGTCTTGCTTTAAATAGCGAGTCTATCAATGGGTAGGACACTTGGCAGCCTTTACCTTTAGCTCGACTGCAGGACGCACCTTCTCTGGCAGGACGAAGCTGCGTCAATGCTGATCTCTAATAATAATAATGATCAATTTTCATGATAAAGTTACTGCTGCAGGACACATTCCTGCTGGCCACGCAGCAGGAAGTCACGCTGACGGCTGAGCTGGCGGCTGCGCGTGCGGCAGCCGAGGCCGAGGCGGCCGGCCACGGCAGCGGTGCGGAGGGAACGCCCCTGCCGGCGGGCACCCAGGGCCTGATCAGGCGCCGCCTGTTCTGCCACCGCTCTCCGACTGACAATCTGCTCGTCGCCATGGGCCGCTGGATGGATAATGCCATCCCCCTGGTGCCCAACCGCTACCAGACTGCCCTCGCTGCCGGCCCTGCAGGTGCGCTACTCATCAGATCTGCTTTTGCCAATCTGATCCCTGGCTCTCTAATTAAGAACATGGAACCGAAATTTAATCATTTACAAAAAAAAAAAAAATGTACTTTTTGGTGCCAGTGGGATGAGACAGCACAGCTGAAGCCAGCCTGTAATACTTGGCTGAATGCGCGTGGCATCTGTTGTGTTGCGTGTTTTGCTCTCTGGAATCAGAGCGGCATCATTGCAGTGGGCGAGACCCGTGCCACGACTGCTGTCACTGGAGGTCCAGGAACTGGCTATTGTCACGCTTGTGTCATGTCAATTCCCTGTGATTTTTCTGCAGTACTGATGTGAAACTTTCCTCGCAGGCATCGAGGGGCCTCCAGCGGTGCGATCCGCGCCGCGCGAAGTGGTACTTGACCGCTACACAAGCCACACTGCGATCTGCCCAGACAGCATGCGCGCCTACCGGGCCTTCTCGGCCGCGCGCGCCGCCTTCGGAGCGGCTGCCGCGCTCGGAGCCGCCGTGCTCGCCGCGTACACCGGCTGCGCGGCTGCGGGCGGCGGCGCGGATGCCGGCACTTTGATCCGGTGCGTTTGGTGCCAGTTAGTAATGCTGCAGACAGCAAAGACAACCACACAATCCATTATTAACACAGGAAGCTGCATGTAATGTCCTGCTTCCACTTCAACACATCTGGACCCTGGCATCCTGAGGGCCTACACCCTGTAGCATGCCATCAAGACAGAGTCCAACAGACAATTCTGCAGCATGTAACGTATGCAGGCAAGCAGCACAGCCAAGGACATTGCCTGGGACCCTCTTTTCTGAATGACAACTTTGTATGCTTTCAGCCATACCTCCTGCCAAGTGCACGTAACAGGCGGTAGGCAGAAAGGCATAGGAAGTCCTGTTCTTGTCGGCCTGTCCCGCAGCTCGCACTGACAGGGCCATCTGCTGCTGCTGTGGTTCTACTCGGGAGTCAAGAATCAATGAGAAAGAGCTCTGACGATAATTTTTGATAACGCGCAGGGGCGGGGCCGCAGTGATCGGCAGCGGGGCAGTGGCGCTGGTAGCGCATGCACTGGCGCAGCAATTCGTGTACATCTACACCCAGGAGAAGCAGACCAAGGACCTCAAGCGTATCACCAACTTTGTGCCAGATCAGTGATTCCTCAAAAGCGCAAGTGCTCACCAGTGATGAGGGAGGCCTGGGGCCAATGTAGTCATGCTCTGGCGGGTAAGGGAGGATTGTGAGATTGTGAGAGTGGAGAGATGTCACATAAGAAGGCGGATGTATTATAATATTGTGTACAATGTATGTGAGGCATCTACGATGTTAGGAGAGTCAAGAATGTAGAACAGTGTGTACTAGCAAGTGAACAGTGTATGGTTATATGTAATATATTGAAGCATTCCAATTTGTTGACGAAATGCGCAGACGATACTGCAATTGACTTGAGGCAACGGGTGTGGTGACGAAGATACAGAGCTTATCAAAGTTTGCTTGGTATCATGAAAGTTTTATGATGAAACTTTTTGGGCCCAATCAGATGCTCTGTTGCATGCAAGGCATGTCATTGCATGTAGGATATCGCAGATTCAGGCAGTTGATTGTTAATGTTGATGTTGAATCTTTGTTGCAATTGGCTTTTTCTCATAGACTATAAATTTTCCTGACTGGGTTGCCGAGAAGTGATGAATGCACTGTTACAGGCACACGATACGCATGCAGCAGAGTGAAGCACCATATTTGTGCCAGCTGTGAACTAGCTTTGGGAAATTAGCTTAGCATAGCAGTGAAAGTGGATCTGTTGTTGCAATGACACCAAGAAGTAGTGTCGGTCATGGGGAATGTAGTGTAAGGATGGCAAGAGCTCACTCACATTGAGCCATTGCCCGCCTCCAGGGGACTCTAAACTACTCACCAGATAGCTCACCTGCACTTCCTTGGAGTCCATTTCCTCGAGCGATGTCACAGTCGCTGCCGATTGGAAGTCGCATAACAGACAGTGTGACAGTATGGATTGGGACGATGCCACTGCGAAGCTATTGGAACTGTTTCCTGAAGCTGCTGAGCGTGGTCGCATCAGAGCCAAACTTTTGGACCTGGAGCCTGGTCGAAGAATCGAGTACTTTAATGACCCCGACGATGCGGCAGTCAAGGCTTCCCTGCTAACCTTCCTTGGTGAGTGCACAGCTTGCCAGATCAATGGGTTTGAGCTGAAGGTGTACCGTCGCTGGGAAACTTTTGACCATTCACTCCACTTTGCTTGAAATTTGTGTTGATAGGGGTGCGCATTGATCTGTAGACTTCTAATATCGGTCTGTGGATAGACTTGGGTAAGCTTTGGGGCCGGCACCTCTTGGGTTAGTGCAAGGGAAGGGACTGGTGATCTTCTCCCTGATCTGCCATTTTGTGGTTTTACCACTTTATGACAGACAGTATTGTGCAGTCTGTTGAATGTTCGTTGCGTGCTTGTCACCACCGATGAAGTGTTCTTCTATGTTACGTAAAAGCAAAAGGTGTGCAGAATTCGCCTGAAGATGGTTTTGCTGGACACCAGCAGCAATTTTCGAACAACTTCGGCTGGCATAGGACCAGCTTGATTCCGTGTTGGATTTACTTGGATGTGATCCGCTCATTTACTAGCAAATTTGGTTTTGTGTGCAGGTAGCACTGGACGCAGCTTTGCAAGCATCTCTTTTGCTCCTGCAGCAGGTAGCGTGCTCACCCACTGCACGCCGGAGGCTGCCTGCCCTTGCTGCACACCTGCTTGACTACGCACGCTGTTTTGAGCTGAACTCATGAGACGCCTTGCAGCATGTCATGTATATTTCACTGGGGTGCAGGCTCGATGTTGAAGAACGCTCCGCAGCTTGAGAAGCAGACTGCATCATTGAGCCTGCTTCTAGACAGCAAAGGCGATCGCCAGGTTGTGGGCGGCTTGCCGCTCTTCCTGGAGGATGAGGGCGGCCAGCTGGTCAGCGCGCTGCAGGGGTGGCTTGACACTCTGGACCGGCAGATGGGCGCCACTGGCGAGTCGATGTTGCCACCGCTCCTCATCAGCGGGCTCACCAAGGTGGGCAGTCATTGGTCATGCGCCCAATACATTGCTGGCTATATGCGCAGTCATCTGCCATTGGTTGGTGTTGCTGCCTGCACTCTTGTTAGGGCTGCTTGCTTGTGTGCGCATAGTGCTTGCATAGTCTTGGCTGCATTCAACCCACATGTTCCTGAAAACCAGTTGTATGCATGCAGACGGGCAAGTCTTACGCCCTCAGCAAGGTGCTGGCCGCAGTGGCGCGCGGCCACAAGCGTTTCGGGATTGGAGGCGACCACGAGGTCATGATCTGCCCGCTGGATTTTGAGCAGATCGCCAGCGGCCAGACCTACGAGGCGGCGTTGCGCGCTCTCCTTCTGACTCTGTTGGGATGGGCTGTTGGGGGCGGGGTATGTCACCTCTTGAGAGCAATGGCAGGGTTCACCCAATGAAATTTGTGCTGCAGACTTGGTGCAAGCATGAGTTTGATGCTCAAATTTACATGATATGCATGCCCTTGCTAATATGGGGCGTGTGTTGCTCCAGGCCAATCTGGCAAGCTCAGTCCCGGCATCGCTGCAAGGCCTGAGTGCCGAGACCCTCGAATGGCAGATCCTCAGCTTTTTGGAGACTCTACCCCCGACCCTCTTCTGCGCTGATGAGGTATGTGCCCCCCTGCGTGCGCTGTGGACCCGGTATTCCTGCTATACAGAAACACGACCTGTACGATGACCTTGTCGAAGGTTCCCCAGTCTGGCTGTGGCTTTGTGGAGCACGTCGGCATGCAGTTCATTGTTTTACCTTGGGAAGATGCTTTTGCACCCGAATCCATCACGGGTGATTATTTTACAGAGGGTTGATTTGCTGGGGTGTGTTTGTTGCAGCTGCAGGCCTGGTTCCTGGTTGCGGACCAGAACAATGGCGGCCGAGCCCGTAACTTCCTCAAAACGATCATGTGCAAGACGGGTGACAGCACCCTCTTTGCGGGCACCGGCAGCACCATGGCGTCAGTGTGGGCGAATGTGGCAGCCATGGCACCCAATGGCATCAGCATGCTAACGCATGTCCACAAGATCCACCTGCCAGCCGCTGTCAGCCATGCAACAGCCAAGCAGAGCTGGCGGTTCCTTCAGCAAGAGCGCTCCGATGTGCCAGATGAGCTGGCAGACTACATCAGCCGCAGCATACCAGCAATGCAGGTGTACCTATGTCAAGAGTACCTGGCCAGCGCACCGCCTCGCCCATCGACTCCAACGGAACTGCTACGCTTTGTGAGGGAGTTTGAGTTCAGCAAGCTTCAGCTGGAGGTGCGATCTTTGCTGCCTGCATGAGACATGTGCAATGCGTTGATCATGCTGATGACTTGTTTGCCTCTCCATTACACCATCTGACGCACCCTCACAGGCTGACCACGTCACTTTGTGTCCAGGCGAACAAAGACTTTGTGCCCATCCTGGAAAAGATGTCCAACGACGAGCGCTTGACGTTGCTGCACCTGGTGTCAGATGATGGCATGATTCTCGGTCAGCTGGACAATCCACTAGCAATGTTGCTGAAGCCATTCCTGACAAGCAGCCAGGATGCCGCGGGCAACTCTGTTGTCCGCTTGAGTGCGCCATGGCATGCCCCACTCATCCAGGTTAGCTTTTGATGTGCATGGTCTGCGATGATGATGGGCAGCTATGGCTTACATGTGGTCTTGCTCATCTGCTACGTCTTGAAGGTTGCATATTGAGCCAGCTTGGAACCAGATCTCATACCGTTGTTGCAACGCGCAGAGGCTCATCGCAGAGGACGGCAGGCTGAAGGAATTCTCACTTGTCGTGCCCCCCACGTGGCTGCCGT
>JADEYI010000382.1_pt1 | contig 65480 bp, 55 predicted proteins | sample 8542331 | NCBI WGS metagenome assembly JADEYI01 (sample SAMN16510988, study PRJNA670497) | mine drainage metagenome | isolation source: biofilm near Copperflume 1 | place: Germany: Marsberg coppermine Kilianstollen | collected 2018-02 | reverse complement strand
GCCCGGGTCAGCGTCAGCGGTACGGGTTGCGGCGGCAGCACATAGTCATCGGTGCGGTCGGCGGTGCCCTGGTTGTTGGTCTGCACGAAGAACGGCACGAACGCCTGGCCGATGACGGCCAGCGACTGGTAATCGCCCAGGAACAAACCCTCGGCGTTGGGCGCCAGATCCAGATCGAAGGACCCGGAGATGTGCTGTTCGCTCCAGTGCACGCCGTCGGTGGACGAGGTGAACCAATAATCGGTGATCAGCTGACTTGGATCGCTGGTGTTGTTCCTGAAATCGAAATAGCTGACGCCGATGGTGCCGTCGGCCAGTATGGCCACGCTGGGGGTGAAAGCCTCCACCGACGGAACCGAGTTGATCTCCACCGGGGCGCTCCAGGTCTGGCCGTCGTCCAAGGATTGGGTCAGGGCGATGCCGTCGTGCTGGCCGTTGGAAAAACGCGCATCCTGCCACACTACCACCAGCTTGCCGCCGGGACCCGCGGCCGCCTGCGGCAGGAAACCGCCGTCGCGCACCGGCGCGCCGGTATTGGGGTCGCTGGTTCCCACGGATAAATCCTGTGCCACGGCGATCGGCGCCGACCAGGTGGCGCCTTGGTCGGTGGAGCGCATCACCTTAATGACCCCCGTGGTATTGCCGGAGCTGTTGTCAATCTCCTCGAGGACATCCACGATGCTGCCGTCGGAAAGCCCCACGATTTCATTGCCGATGGTCTGATTGTTGAATCCCGGATTGTAGATGGGCACGGCGGACTGCCAGGATTGGCCGCCGTTGGTGCTGCGCGCGAAATACGCGGGCCCATAGCCACTGGTATCGAGCCGGTCCCAGACGGCATACACATAGTTCGGATTGTTGGGGTCGGCGGTAATGGTTTCCTTGTCATTGAAGGCGTTGGCGCCGTCCAGGATGAGCGTCGCCGGGTTGCTCCAGGTGACGCCGGCGTCGGCGGAGCTGCTCACCAGCACGCTGCTTTGCGAACCAGCTCCCATGATGTCACCACTGAAAGAGATGGAGATAACATAGGCCACGCCGTTGGGGGAGAATGTCACCCAGGGGTCGGAGGCGCGGGCATAATCACCGCCGTTGGTGTTATTGCCGCCGCCGCAGATGGAGAAATTGATGGGCTGCTCGCTCCAGGTCTTGCCGTCATCCAGGCTGCGCCCTATCACCAGTCCGTGGGCGCCGCCGTCGGACCAGCGATCCTGTTGCCAGATGCCGATGAGGTTGGAAGGGTTGGTGGGATTCACCGCGACGTAAGGCTCTACTTCCGCGTTTTCATAGTTCACGCTGCCGGTCATGCCACCGCCGCAATTGGCGGCGTAGGGCGAGGTGCCGGACACCCGCACCAGCGGCGCACCCGGCGGGGGCAGTGTCGCGGGGGGTGGCATGCCTGAGGACGAGGAGGATGAACCCGAACCGCCCCCACAACCGGCGACCAGGGACAGCAGCGTCGCCAGCATCAATGGACCGGCACGTCCTGCCAGCGTTTGCATGTACATTGAACAGCCTCCGCCCAGTCGTCAGAATTGGTGCTGGATCCCGGTTGCTTAGCATATAACAATTATCCGGCTGGACCCGAAGCTTTCAGCGCCGGCGGGATGCCAGTCAGTTTGCCGGATTCGGCAGCGACAGGTTGCGGTACAGCTTCCAATGGCCATCGGTTTGCCGGCGCCAGATGGCGAGATACCTGCCGGCGGCGACCTGGCCATTCCCGCGCACCGACCCCGCGGTGCCCCATTCATAGATGAAGTTTTGGTCGCGCACGGAGCCCAGGGAATGCACCGTGGCCACCTGTGCCGCCCCGTATTTCAAGAACTCCGCGTGTAGTTGTTTGCGGATCGCCGCGCGTCCACGCACGCATTTGCCGTCCGGCCCGCAGTCCACGGCATCCGCAGTGAAAGTGCCCGCAATCAGGTCGGCGTTGCCTTGTTTCATGCCGGCGACCCAAGCGTCGTTGCCGGCGGTAATATCGGCGACAGCCGCCATGCTAGGGTCATGCTTGCCCGCGGGGCCGGCAATCGCCAAACCGCTGGCCAGCAACAGGACGGCGATACACGTTGATTTCAGTTTGCGGTCATTCATGGAAAGCCTCCTGTAGGGTTCGCAAGGGCGCCCGCGTTGCCGCAGGCGACAAGAGGTATATAGCACCCCGGATAATGCTTTCCAGCCATACAAAAATTATTCAGATTTAATTCAGTTTCGTGCGGTCATCGCGGTGAAAAGCTCTATGAAATTCCATCCGCAGCGGCGAACGAACACAAGTATCTATGGATAAAGGCAGGCTGATCGGCGTGGTCATTTTTCAATACACAAAAAGAAAGGGCCTGTGCGCCGCACAGGCCCTGGTTGCGCGATTACGCCCTACCAAATCACGCAAATAGGCTGGTTCACCATCGGGCTCTTTTTCGGCACATGGAAAGCCTGCTGGAATTGCGGCAGGTTGGCCAGGGTGCCGTTCACCCTATCCATGGCCGGCGGATGCGGATCCGTGGTCACCCGGCGGCGGGCCTCCTCGGGGCGAATGTTGCTCGCCCAGACGTGAGCTGCGCCCAGGAAGAACTGCTGGTCGGGTGTGAAGCCATCAATGGTCTTGGCCTCTTTGTAATACGGCGAGGCATGGAAGGCACGCCATGCGAGTTTCAGGCCGCCCAGGTCCGCGATGGCCTCGCCGGTCACCAGCTTGCCCTGCACGTGCACATCGCCATCCACGGTGTAGCCGGAGAACTGCTTGACGATGCATCGCACGTTCTTCTCGAAATGCCGTTTATCCGCCCTGGTCCACCAGTTCTTCAGGTTGCCGTGGCCGTCGAACTGGCTGCCCTGATCGTCAAAACCGTGGGTAGTCTCATGGCCCATGACGTAGCCGATGGCGCCGTAGTTCACCGCCATGGGGGCGTTGGGATCGAAAAACGGCGGCTGCAGGATACCGGCTGGGAAGTTGATGTTGTTCATGGAGGGATCGTAGTAGGCATTCACCGTTTGCGGTGTCATGAACCACTCGCTCTTGTCCACCGGCTTGCCAATCTGGTTGAGTTCGCGGTTGTTCTCGAACTCATTGGCGCGTATCACGTTCAATACATAAGGTCCCCGGTCAATGCTGAGGGCGGAATAATCACGCCACTTGTCCGGATAACCGATGCGCTCGCCCATGAGCGCGAGTTTCTTGATGGCCGCCTCGCGGGTCTTGGGACTCATCCAGGAAATAGTTTCCATATCGCTGTGCAAGGCGGCGCGGATGCCGTGCAGGATGTCCAGCACGGCTGCCTTGGAGGAGGGCGGGAATTTCTTTTTCACGTAGGCTTTGCCGACCGCGAAACCCAGCGCATTGTTTTCCGCGCTGACGACGCGTTTCCAGCGGGGCAGCAGCGCCTTGGCGCCGGTGAGCATGGATTGCATCTTGAAATCTTCATCCACGAAGGGCTGGGACAGATACGGTGCGAAGGCGTCCAGCAACTGCCAGCGTAAATAATTCTTCCAGTTGCTCAGGGGCACACTTGCCAGTTGCATGCTCATGGCTTTAAAGAACTTGGGCATCGCCAGGTTGATGCTCTTGAGTTCCGGATGGCCGAGATTGGCAAAATAATCCTGCCAGGAGAAGTTGGGGGTAGTCTTGTCCAATTGCACCAGATTCATGACATGATAAACGGCCCGCGGATCGCGTTGCTGCACCTGCGACATGGAGGCCTTGGCGAGATTGGTCTCGATATCCATGACAATCCCGGCTTCGCGCACGGCATTGTCCTGGGTGTCGCCCAGCAATTCGAGACTGCGGGCAATGTGCTGTACGTAGGCCGCGCGGATCTTGGCAAATTTTGTATCTTTCTTGAGGTAATAATCCCGGTCCGGCAGACCCAGGCCGCCCTGACCCACCACCCCAATGACCTGGGTGGAATCCTTGAGGTCCTGCATCTCCCCCATGCCGAACAGGGCGTTTACGCCCAGCATCTGCAGACGGGCGATCTCGGTCTGCAGTTGTTTCTGGTTTTCGATATTGGCGATGCGTTCAAGCTCGGGCTCCAGGGGTTTGATGCCGGCCTGGTTGATGGCAGCCTCGTCCATGCCGCTGTAATAGAAATCGCCGATCTTCTGAGCGTCGCTACCGGGTTGCGCTTGGGTATCCTTGGCCGCATCTTCCAGTATCTGACGGATGGCATCCTCGTTCTGATTTTGCAGGATGTTGAATGTTCCCCAGGTGGAATAAGCGGGCGGAATCGGATTGGCCTTTTGCCAGCCGCCGTTGGCGAATGCGTAGAAATTCTGTGCCGGGTTCACACTCCGGTCCAGCCAATCGAGATGCAAACCCTCCGTACTTGTGACCACAGCATCGGACATGCCAAGCTTGCCGGCCGCGAATACGCTGAGCGGCGCAGCGCAGAGCACACTGATAAGGAGATAATGGGTCAGTCGCATAACACCTCCGTTCTGACGTAAAACTGCATTAAAGTTAGATAGATCCGGGAATAAGGACTGGTTTTTCATCAGACAGTCTGTGGCGCGCGCACAAGGTTGATGAGTTATAGCGGCCGGTACATTCCAGCGCGCGGGAACGGATACTATCATAGGGCGTTAATATCCCGCCGCCAGGAGCATCAAGAGGTTCCCGAAGTCTGGCGCCGGTCCGGCCGCAGGTTCCATAAGAGGCAACCGGTAGGGTGTATGGTTCTCTGTCTCCGATTAAACAATATAGTATAGAGGAGTGGACTCATGAAAATCGTGATTGGCTACCTGGCCATAGTGCTGTCAATAGCCCTGGTGCCTGTGGCTCCTCCCGCGGCCGCCGCAGAGATCACCACTGGCTATCCCGGCATGCTCAGCTTGCAGGTGGATTTGAGCGACGCTCCCCGCAAGGTTTTTCATGTGCGAGAAGTGATTCCTGTGTCCCCGGGGCCGCTCACGCTTTATTATCCCAAGTGGATTCCCGGCGAGCATGCGCCCAGCGGGCCGCTGCAAAATATGGCGGGGCTGATGATTACCGCCAATGGCCAGACACTGCCCTGGCGCCGGGATCTGGTGGGCATGTACGCCATCCACTTGATCGTTCCCCAGGGCGTGCATGATCTGGAGGTAGCATTCGATTTCCTCTCGCCCACCAGCGGCGGCGAATTCGGCCAGAGCGTGTCGGCCACGCCGAATATCGTTGATCTGGAATGGAATCAGGTACTGCTGTATCCCGCGGGTTATGCTTCCAAAGCCATCACCTTCGATGCCAGTGTCAAGCTGCCGGACGGCTGGCAATATGCCACGGCTCTCGAACCCCATCATGGCGGCAGCGGCGATGTTCAGTTCAAATCCGTAACGCTCAACAATCTGGTGGATTCGCCGCTTATCGCGGGTGAGTATTTCCGCCAGGTGAATCTAGCTCCGGGCGCCCAGACCCCCGTGTACCTGGATATCGTGGCAGATGGGCCCGAGGATCTCGCCATCACGCCGCAGCAGGCGCAGCATTACCGCAACCTGGTGCAGCAGGAATACAGGATGTTCGGCGCGCACCATTACGCTTCCTATCATTTCCTGTTCACCTTGTCGGACAGCACCGGCCATTTTGGCCTGGAACATCACCAGTCCAGCGACGACCGTACCTTCGCGAATTACTTCATCAACTCCGATACCAATCTGGTGGAGGCCGGCCTGTTGCCCCACGAATACACCCATTCCTGGAACGGCAAGTTCCGCCGCCCCTACGATCTGTGGACGCCGGATTTCAATTCCGTGCCGGAAAAAGATGATTTGCTGTGGGTGTATGAGGGCCTGACGGAATACTGGGGGGAGGTGATGGCCGCACGCAGCGGATTGTGGACCCGGGAGGATTATCGTCAGGCGCTGGCGCTGACGGCCGCCACCATGGACCATATGCCGGGGCGCACCTGGCGGCCGTTGCAGGATACCGCCGACGAGGCCTCGATCCTGTATTACGTTCCGGACGCCTGGCACAACTGGCGCCGCAGCGCCGGTGATTTCTATGCGGAAGGCACACTGATGTGGCTGGACGTGGATACCAAGATCCGCGAACTCAGCCATGACCACCGTTCACTCAACGATTTTGCGCGCGAGTTCTTCGGTATCAATAACGGCAGCTATGCCACGGTAACGTATAACGTTGACGACATCGTCAAGGCTTTGAACAGGGTGCAGCCCTATGATTGGACGGCGTATCTGAAAAACATTCTCGACAGCAAACAATTCCACGCGCCGCTCGCGGGCATCACACGCGGGGGATATCGGCTGGTGTACACGGATCAGCCCTCGAAATATGAGAAGGCCAGCGACAGGGTGCGCAAACAGCTCAACGCCATGTTTTCCATCGGCCTGCAACTCGGTATGGAGGACAAGAATAAGGGCGCGGTGCAGGATGTGCTGTGGAACGGTCCCGCCTATAAAGCCGGCCTGGCCCCGGGCATGCAGATCATCGCCGTGAACGGCCGCGCCTTCACACCCGAATTGTTCCGGGACGCTATCCGCCGGGCTCAGGGTTCAATCGCCCCGATTCAATTGCTGGTGAAGAACCTGGACTACTACAAAACCTATGCGGTGGATTATCACGGCGGCCTGAGGTATCCGCACCTGGAACGGCTGCAATCCCAGCCGAATTATCTGGATCAGATCCTCACACCGCTCAAGCCGTAGATTTTATGAACGGTGCGGCTCGACGGCGGGCAGCACCGGGGCGCTGTACCTGACAGCGCCCCGGAAATACAGCCGGCAGCCAGCGACTCAGTGGCCCGATCCAGGCGCCGGCGGGTAATCGGAGCGGTAAATCGCCGGATTGGCGGTACCGCTCACCTCCAGGTAGCCCACCAATCCGCGTTCCATACGCGATAGCGCATGATCCACCAGCAGGTACTTGCCGGGTACTTCGGGCGTGAGTTCCACCATCGCCGCGCCCCCCGGCGGCACCGACACGGTCTGCACGTCGCGCACCGGCGGCGATACCAGCGAACCCCACGCATAGACCCGGTCCATGATCTCGCCGATCACATGGAACGAGGAGGTGAAGTTCGGTCCGCCCACGCCGAAGAAGATGCGCACGCGGTCGCCGACCTTGGCATGCAGGGGATGATATTTCGTGAGTGCGCCGACTTCACCGTTGAACACGAAGTAGGCGGGCTGCTCGTCCAGCAATTTGTTGACGTCGAATTCCTGAGCGCCGTGCTGGCCGTAGGCGCCGGTGGTGTAGAGCTCGCCCTGCATCACGTAGAACTCTTTGTCCGCCTTCGGCAGGCCGCCGGCCGGCTCCACCAGGATCATGCCGTACATGCCGTTGGAGATGTGCTCCGCCACCATCGGCGTGGCGCAGTGATATACGTACAGTCCGGGCTTCAGCGCCTTGAAGGTGAAGCTGCGTTCCTGCCCCGGCGGCACCTGCATCACTGCTGCGCCGCCGCCGGGACCGGTGACCGCGTGCAGGTCAATAGAGTGGATCATGTGGCTGCCGGTCGCATTTTTCAGCGTCAGGGTTACGCTATCGCCGACGCGCACCCGCAGCAGCGGTCCCGGCACCTTGCCATCAAAGGTCCAGTAGGTATAGGTGGTGCCGTCGGCGAGACGGCCCTGCACTTCCTCGGTGGTGAGGGTGAAATGCACCTGTTGGGGTCCGCGGATGCCCACGGGTGGCGGCACATCAGCAGGATCGCGGCTGATATCGCTGGCTTCCACTACTTGGGTGGTAGCGGCTCCGCCCACGATCAAGCGACCTTCCATACCGGCTTGGCGATGACCCGGCAGGGTGCAGAAATAGTCGAAACGGCCCGCCTTGTCGGCCCGGAATACGATCACCGTACTGGCGTTCATGCCCACCACGTGATTCGAGAGCGCTTTGAACTCGGGTACGCTGATGTCATGCTCGGCGCCGTCGCCGTCAATGAGCGTGATTTGCACCACCGCATCCACCGGCACCTTGAGGGCAGGATTATCCACGCCGTCGATGCCGCTGCCGACGCCGCGGAAGGTCATGCCCTTGGCGCCGATATGGGTCTCGAGAGTGAAACTCACGTCCGGCCGGTAACTCGCGGGAGAATTGGGCAGATTGGATGTGTGGGCGCGTGCCGCCCCGCCCGCCGCGAACAACAACAGAGCAAGCAACGCTGGATGGATACGGGCGGACAGTAGGGGTGAACGACACATGTTGAATCCTCCTTGTAGTGAGGACGCCATTGTATATTCGCGGCCGGGCGGATACCTTGACGCAGATCAACTGCCCTGCGGGCAGACCCGTGGGGATAGCTGCGCACCGCCACCGTGTGGACTCGGTGGAAAGGATTCTGAAGGGCAGGAAGTAGAAGCGATTGATCAGGGTGACAGGGCTCGCCGCTGTGCGGCGAGCGCCCGCACAAGGATGTGCGGGCCGGACAACCTGCCAAGGATGGCTCTGTGCAGATGGAAATGTGAATGATGGTCGGGGTGACAGGATTTGAACCTGCGACCCCTACGTCCCGAACGTAGTGCTCTACCAGGCTGAGCTACACCCCGAAAGGTCGCATACTATAGGTGAAGGTCGAGTGGGGTGCAATTGCGTCCGTTAGTCCGGGAAGAGGGATCTCCCCCCGATTTTGCCTTGGGCGGACCGGGACTGGGGTTCCGGCTGCCCCTGTGAGACAACGACAGCATGCAGTCTGTGGGAAACAATATTGTGCCTGTTGCGGGCGCCCGGGCCCGGGTGGCGCAATTGCGCTGGCAGCCGCTCTCGCTGATGGGCGTGCTGGGCCGCTCGGATTACGTGGGTTTCGTGACGGCGGTCATTTGGTTTGCGGTCATCGCCGTGTGCGTGTGGTGGGCTATCGTCGGCTACAGGTTCAACTGGAACCTATGGCCCATCGAGCTGTTCAATACCCCTGTTGTCTTTGGTTTTTATCTGCCGTGGTCCGTGTGCGTGCTGCTGGTGATGTGGTTCGGATTGGATTGGGCGGCGTTGCCTGCCTATCTGGCGACGCTGTTTGGCGCTTTGCATGCCAACATGCCATTGGATCTGGCGGTCGTCAATGCATTGCACAACTCCCTGGCCATGGGGGTGTATTTTCTGTTTTATTGCTGGCTTCCTCACGACTATTCCCTGCGCAATCGCAAGTCCTGGCTGATTTTCATCAGCGCATCGCTGGTAGCCGCCATGGTAAGTTCCATCGGCGCATTCATCTCTCAATACAATGTCGTTCCCGCTGACACGGCGCTCTGGTCCTCCTGGCTGGGTTGGTGGCCCAATGCATTCCTGCAATCGATACTTATAAACGCCCCATTGATTTATCTGTTCTCTCCTTTTATGGAGAAACTCAAGCAGCGGTATTTCCCGCATACTCCAACAGAACCATTTTCCATGCTGAAACTGCTGTTGGCGGTCAGCATGTTCCTGCTTTGTCTGGCGCTCTTCATTCTCCTGGATGACCGTTGGCAAGATGCTCGCGCCAACCTGATTCTTACGGCGCCACTACCCGACAGCCTGCGTGAACAGATACAAGCGCATTTCACTCTCCAGCATTTCGTGATCTGGGTGCTGGCGCTGTTGCTGGCTGCGGTATCGTTTGGAGGAGTGGTCATCGCGAGTCGCTGGATACGCCGGTTGCGTGACGTGGTGGATTCACAGACTCATGCGGTTCGCGAGGCATTGCAACACAGTGAGGCTCGCTTCCGGCATTTCTTCGAGAATAACCCTGTGCCCATGTGGGTATGTGACCCGGACGACGGCCGCTTTCTGGAAACAAATCTGATGGCTACACGCCGCTATGGCTATTCACGCGAGGAATTCCTGAGCATGACGATTTCAGATGTTTATCCGCCGGAGGAAGTCGAACGTCTCGGAAAGCTGAAATCGCAGAACGTAAACGATGCATTCTTGCATGTGGGGGAATGGCGGCATCGCTGTAAGGATGGCAGTCATCTGGATGTGGAGATGGATATCAATCCCATTAAAATGGATGACCGGAGCGTGTATCTTGCGGTGGTGCATGATCTTTCATCGCATAGACAGGCACAGGCAGCGATGCAACAGCGCGCGAGCGAGTTGCGCGTCCTGGCGGTCGCTTCCCTGGAAATTGCCAGCGCGCAGACTATGGTGCAGATTTTTCAGGCCAGCGTGGATCGGGCACGGCAACTTATCGGTGCCAATGTCGCCATGGCACACAACTGGAAGCGGGTTGCTTATGAAGACGTTGACTGGCATGTCTCCTTGGCACCCGAGTATGCCAGCTGGGCGAATTTCAAAGTGACGCCCGCTGGCAGCGATATGTATAAATCGGTATTGCAGAAATCGCAACCATTGCGTCTGACCCGTAAGCAACTGCAGCAGCACCCGCAATTCAGAAGCCTTGGCAGAGATCAGGGGATACAGCCGCCGCTGAATGGCGTTTTGGCGGTAGCGTTGACAACAGATGGCGCGGCAACCGGCGTGCTCATGGTGTCCGACAAGATTGCGGGAGACTTCGATGCCCAGGACGAAGTATTGCTGACACAACTTGCCCAGGTGGCTTCCGCGGGTCTCGATAACGTGCGCTTGAATGATGCACTGCGGCATCAGATGCACGATTTGGAACGACGGGTTGCCGAGCGCACCGCGGATCTGGATGCCAGTAATCGCGAGTTGGATGCTTTCGCTTATTCGGCGGCTCACGATCTTCGGGCACCGCTGCGGGCCATGCATGGTTTTGCGGATGCGATCCTGGAGGATTACGGCTCACGTTTGGATGAGGCCGGACGCAATTATCTGGCGCGTATCGTAAAAGCCTCTCAGAATATGGATACCCTGATCCGGGACTTGCTGGCCTATAGCCGTCTGGGTCGAAAGCAAATAACCCTGGAAGGGGTGTCATTGGATGAGGTGGTTAAGGATGTACTGGTGGACTTGGCCGCGGAGATTGAAATGCGGCACGCGAGTATCAGCTTGGAGGTTCCCGCCCTGTGGGTGGAGGCTCACCGCGGCACACTTAAGCAAGTGATTCTCAATCTGGTGAGCAATGCGATCAAATTTGTGGCGCCGGAGAAGATACCGGAAGTGAGAATTCAAGCAAGCGTGCGTGATGGCCGCGTAATCCTGTCGGTTTCCGATAACGGCATCGGCATCGCACCCGGACACCGGGAGCGCATCTTCAATGTGTTTGAACGTTTGCACGGCGCGGAAACCTACCCGGGAACCGGCATTGGGCTTTCCATCGTCAAGAAAGGCCTGGCGTGTATGCATGGGGAAATCCACGTGGAGTCGGGAGAAAACGGAAGCCAGTTCCAGGCAGATCTGAGGGAGTTTAGCCGTGGATGATGCAAATACGGCCGCCATTCTGTTGATCGGTGCTGCTGGCTCATAAATTACCGCGCGTGCCGGAGTACGAAACATTGCGGTGGCTGCGAATGAACTCGGCGTCAATTCATGTCCGGCAAAACCGGCGGTGTTCGAGGAGTTCTCCACGCTGATGCAGTAGCAGTTATACTGGCTGACGTTGAGTGAACACCCTGAAATTGTCTGACTTCCGAATGCCCCCCTTAAATATATTGGCGAGTGAGAATGTGAGTACCAAACCCCGCAGCCAGACAGCAGGTACATCCGTTGGATCCCGGTTGCTGCTGGTGGATGACAACCCGAATGATCGGGCACTGGTAATGCGGGAATTGCGCAAGCATATGCCGGAGCTCGTGATTACCGAGGTGCTGAACCGGCCGGCACTGGATCAAGCGCTTGAAACGGGTGCTTTTGATCTGATTATCACCGATTTCCATCTGGGCTGGACCACCGGTCTGGAAGTTCTGAAGCTGGCGAAGGCGCGCTGGCCGGAACTGCCGGTCATCATGTTTACCGGGACGGGAACCGAGGAAGCCGCGGTAGAGGCCATGCGACTCGGCCTTTCTGATTATGTGGTTAAATCGCCGCGTCACATGGCGCGGCTGCGAAGTTCGGTACATGCGGCACTGAGTCACGCTTACGAGACGCGCGCCCGTCAGCATGCGGAAGCGCTGCTTACCGACGCGCTGCAGTATATCGAGGATGGCTTTATCCTCTTCGATGCCAAAGATCGGATGATGCTCTGCAACCAGCAGATGCGGCGGATGTATCCGGAACTTGCCGGCCTCCTGGTGCCCGGAAAGAAGTTCGAGGAAATCCTCAAAGCCGGTATCGAGGGGGAACAGTACAAACTCACTGGCGACAAGCGCGCAAATCTCATACGAGAACGGCTTGCGGCCCACCGGCTTGCGACCGGCAGCCTGGAGCAGCAGCTCAGCGATGGTCGCTGGGTGCTTATCAAGGAACGTCGCAGCCATGACGGTGGCTACATCAATATCTATACAGATATCACCGCCATCAAACAGCGCGAGCTGGCTCTGGAAAAACTTCTGTCCGAACACATTATGTTGGCCGCTGCTACGCAACAATCTTCCGCGGGTGTTGTGGTCGTTGACGTGCAATCCACTGATGAAAACTATCCCATTATTTACGTTAACCCTGCTTTTGAACGCATCACCGGTTTCGCGGCTCAGGATATCAGCGGACGTGATTGGCGTTTGTTGGCGGAGATGTCCGGGACCAATACCGAGGCTCGTGAACAGATCCGCGATGCATTCCGGAAAAGACAGCCCACACAGATAGATGCAGTCAACCGGCGCAAGAATGGTGAGAAATTCTGGAACTCGCTTTCCATAAGCCCGGTGTTCGATGAACGCGGCACATTGCGCTTCTATATGTGCGTGTTCACGGATATCAGTGAACGCGTGCAGATCCGTGACATGCTGGAGGAGCACGCCCGGATGCTCGCGGAAGCGGAACATCTGGCGCATCTCGGGCATTGGCGCTGGGACATAAACGCCGACAAGCTATGGCGCTCCGAGGAGATCTTTCGCATCCGCGGCATGACGCCAAACGATGCACCGGTGGATTTCCGCGGCACGGTGAACAGTTTTCACCCCGATGATCGTGCAATGGTAAGCAATGCCATCAGCGGAGTGGCCGTCAACCATCAGAGTGCGGAGTTCGAAGCCCGAATTCTACGGCCCGACAGTGAAATACGGCATGTACGCATCATCGCTCAATACAGCCCGCCGACGTCTAGTTCCGGTGAAGCGGTTTTCGGCACCTTTCAGGACACTACCGTACAAAGACAGCAGGAGGCGGCGTTGCGGCGCAGTGAACGCCGTTACCGGCGACTCATGGAAGCCGTTCCCCATGGCATTATTGAAATCACCGTTGACGGCACCATCACGTATGCCAATCAGTCACATCACAAGATGCTTGGTTATCAGCGTGGGGAACTTATCGGGAAATCCATGTTCGACCTCATTTCAGAACCGGTACGGCAGGCGGATGCCAGGCGGCGTTTTCAAATGATGATGAATGCGGAAGCGTTTACCCAGGCGTTCACCAGTCGTTTTCTGACCACCGATGGACATGCGATTGACGTGCAGGTGGATGCAGTCATCAGTCGTAACGAGGATGGCAAGATCAATGGTGTCATCACCGTAGTCACGGATGTAACCGAGCGCCTGCAAAGCGAACAGCGTCTGCGTTATCTGGCGTTTTATGATCCTTTAACCGGCCTCGGCAACCGTGCGCTGCTTGATGAACACCTTGGGGATCAACTCGCCAAGCGGGATGAAGATAAACGTGTGGCGGTTGTACTGTTCAACATAGACAGCTTCAAGATCATCAATGACGTCCTTGGCCATCGAGTAGGTGATGCGGTACTGCGTGAATTTGGTGCGCGTTTGGCGGCGAAATTCGGCAATCAGGATGGAGTGGCGCACCTTGGTGCGGACGAGTTCGCGGTGGTGCTGACGGGGGAATTCGAGCGGGAGGAAGTGGGCATCCAGGTTCAGGAAATCAAAAACGCCCTGGAAGCACCGTTGCAGCTTTCCGGCAGCCGTCTGGATATCCGTCTCAGCGTGGGCGTATCCATGGCACCGCACGACGGCGATGACAGCGAAGAACTGCTGCGCAACGCCGACAATGCGCTGTTGGATGCCAAGCGCGATACCCCGGGGGCGATTCGTTTCTACAACGCGGAGATGAAGGCCCTGGTGGAGGAATTCCTGATGCTGCAAGGGCGCCTGCGAGTTGCCGCCATACAGGGTGAATTCTATCTCGAATACCAGCCGCAAGTCGAAATGGAAAGCGGCAAGATCACCGGTCTCGAGGCTTTGCTGCGCTGGCGCACGGAGGATGGTGAGCTGATTCCACCTGGAAAATTCATACCGATTGCCGAGCAGAGCGGCGATATCATCACCCTGGGCGCTTGGGTCTTGGAAGCCGCCTGCCGCCAAGCTGTAGCTTGGAAGAGCCTGGGGGTTCAGTCGGTTCCGATAACAGTCAATATGTCGGCACGTCAATTCTTGCAGGATGACTTGGTGCGCACCGTTCGTGATGTTCTGGAACGCACCGGTTTCGATCCCCACCAGTTGTGTCTTGAGCTGACTGAGACGGCCTTGATGACGGATAATCCGAGTGTCCTGAGGCACATGCAAGCGTTGACCGCGATGGGCATTCGATTCTCGCTGGATGATTTTGGCACCGGCTATTCATCGTTGAGCTATCTCAGCCGTTTCCCCATCAGTGCTCTCAAGATAGATCGCAGTTTCGTTGTCGGCATGTCGCTGGATTCCAAACATGTAGCGATAGTCAGCGCCGTGGTGGCCATGAGCCGTGTGCTCGGGCTTGAGGTGGTTGCGGAAGGAGTGGAGGAACTGTATCAGGTGGAAAATCTGCGATCCACCGGTTGTAATGTGGCACAGGGATTTTATTACAGCCGACCGGTGTCGGCGGACAGTTGCACGGTGCTGTTGCGTGCCGGCACGGTCCGGCCTAAACGGCCAATCTAACCTGGTGTGGGCGGAGTTAAATCTTGGTTTTAAAAATATAGCAAGGGAAGTATACCGGGACTCAAGCGCGACGTTCCACGGAAAATTCGGCTAATTCCATGAGTGCCGTTTTGAAAACAGAATCTGATAAGGCCTTGAGTGCAGCAACGGCCTGTTGCGCTTCTTGTTGTGCATGGTTATGGGTGTAATCCAATGACCCGGTCTTCTGGATGATGGAAAGAATGTCATTAATATGTTCGCGGCCGCCGCTCTCAATAGCCCGGCGAATGATCTGACGCTGTGCCGGCATACTCTTCTGCATGGCATGGATTAGGGGCAGGGTCGGTTTACCCTCGGCGAGATCATCACCGATATTCTTGCCCAGCTCGATGGTCGTCGCGCTGTAATCCAGCATGTCATCCACCAGTTGAAAAGCGTTACCCAGATGTAAGCCATAGGCAGCCAGCGCGTCCTGCTCGGCCACGGGACGCCGTGCAATCACCGCGCCGAGCTGTGCGCCGGCCTGAAACAGTGTCGCGGTCTTGCGGCGGATGACTTCCAGATAACGCGCTTCCGTGGTGTCGGGATCGTGACAATTAAGCAGCTGCAGGACCTCACCCTCGGCGATAAGGTTGGTGGCGTCCGCCAGAATATGCATGACCCGCATGTCGTTAACCGCCACCATCATCTGAAAGGCGCGGGAATAGAGAAAATCGCCCACCAGGACACTGGCTTCATTGCCCCAGATAGCGTTGGCAGTTTCGCGGCCGCGCCGCAGGCCGGAGTCGTCCACCACGTCGTCGTGGAGCAGCGTGGCGGTATGTATGAATTCGATAATGGCGGCGAGTCTGATGTGGCGGTCGTCGCTGACGCCGCAGGCGCGCGCTGTCAGTAATACCAACATGGGGCGCAAGCGCTTGCCGCCGCCATTGATGATGTATTCGCTCAGCTGATTGATCAGCGCCACATCCGAGCGCAGTTCCTCGCGGATCAGCCGGTCAGTGCCACGAAAATCCTCCTCAACAAGGGCGCGTACCGCGCTCAAATTGGGCGCAGGACCGGCGGGTCTGAGGGGTACGGAGGCTAGCACCATGGTTTAGCCGGAATAGTGACTCAGGCGATTGCGGAAGGGCGATGCTAGGGGCGGCCTTGGGGGGTGTCAAGGCGCCGGCGGCCGGTTTGACCCGCGGCCCCGTAGGCCTTAGAATTCGCGCCCTTTGACGGCATTTTCCACAGGTTTTCCGGAGAGTCCCAATGTATGCGGTGATTGAAACCGGTGGCAAGCAGTACCGGGTCAGCGAAGGCGACGTCGTTCGCATCGAGAAACTCGAGGCGCAGGCAGGCGCGGCGGTGGAATTCGACCGGGTGCTGCTGGTGGGCAGGGACGATGCCTCGCCGGTATTGGGCGCGCCCTTCCTCAAGGGCGGCAAGGTCACCGGCACGGTAAAGGCGCTCGGCCGCCACGACAAAATCTTCATTTTCAAGATGCGCCGGCGCAAGAATTACCGCCGCCGCGCGGGTCACCGGCAGTCCTATACCGATGTCCAGATCACCGGCATCCAGGCCGGTTGAGTTGCAGAGGTTAAACGCACATGGCACATAAAAAAGCAGGCGGCAGCACCCGTAATGGCCGCGATTCCGAGTCCAAACGCCTGGGAGTCAAGCTCTACGGCGGCCAGCAGGCAACGGCGGGCAACATCATCATCCGCCAGCGCGGCACCCAGTATCATGCCGGTGTGAATGTGGGCATGGGCCGCGACCACACGCTGTTTGCCAAGGCCAACGGTAAAATCCAGTTTGCGCTCAAGGGCCGGCCGCAGCGCCGCATAGTGAGTGTGGTTACGGAATAATCCGGGTTTATGCAGGTCAGACGGTAAACCCCGGCTGGTCCGGGGTTTTTCGTTTGCGGGTTTGAAGGTAGGAGCGCAGCCTGTGGGAGCGGCCGTCCCGGCCGCGATGATTGCGACGAGTATCGTCGCTCTCACAAAAGACTGAATCGCGGTTTGGCTCCGCTCTCGCAGGTATATCGCCATGAAGTTCGTAGACGAAGCCATCATCAAGGTGATTGCCGGCGACGGCGGCAAGGGTGCCGTCAGCTTCCGCCGCGAGAAATTCATCCCCTTCGGCGGGCCGGATGGCGGCGATGGCGGTGATGGCGGCAGTATCTATCTGGAAGCGCGCACCGGCCTCAACACCCTGGCGGATTTCCGCAATACCCGCACCTACGAGGCCGAAGCTGGCGGCAAGGGCATGGGCCGCGACATGACCGGCCGCAGCGGCGAAGATTTAATTGTGCCGGTGCCGGCCGGCACGCTGGTGTATGACCTGAACACGCAGGAACTCCTGGGTGATCTGGTGAATGCCGGTGAACGTGTGCGCGTGGCCCAGGGCGGGTTCCACGGCCTCGGTAACACACGCTTCAAGAGCAGCGTGAATCGCACACCTCGCCAATCCACCCCGGGTTCCGCCGGCGAACGCCGCAGCCTGCGCCTGGAACTCAAGGTGCTGGCGGACGTGGGTTTGCTGGGTCTGCCGAATGCCGGCAAGTCCACGCTCATCCGCGCGGTATCGGCGGCGCGGCCCAAGGTGGCGGACTATCCGTTCACCACGCTGTATCCAAACCTCGGAGTGGTATCGGTGGGCGAACGCCGCAGCTTTGTGATGGCGGATATTCCCGGCTTGATTGAAGGTGCGGCGGAAGGCGCCGGTTTGGGTATCCGCTTTCTCAAGCATCTGCAACGCACTCGCATCCTGCTGCATCTGGTGGATGTGGCAACCGTGGACGGCGGTGATCCGGTGCGCGATGCGCGCGCCATCGCCGGTGAACTGGAGAAATTCAGTCCGGAACTGGCGGCGCGGGAACGCTGGCTGGTGCTGAACAAGATTGATCTGCTGCCGGCGGCTGAACGTCAGTCGCACTGCGTTGCTATCGTGCAAGGCCTGCAATGGAACGGCCCCGTATTCCAGATATCCGGGCTGTCCGGCGAGGGCACCCGCGAGCTGTGCCAGGCAATCATGCAGCGGCTGGAGGTCCTGCAAAATGCATTACCCCTGCAGCTGCCGGAAGAGAGTGAACAAAAAGCCGGTCAGTGACCGGCTTTTTTATGTTTCACAGGATTTGATTGGCTTAATGCGGAGGTTCACCCATCGGCTGGTCGAGCTCGATGCCTTCCTGCTGGAAACGGGCGCGGATGCGTTTCACCAGTTCCGGCGCCAACACGTCCTTGCCCCACTGCTCGCCGTTCTGCAGGCTGGCCTGGGCAATCTCGGGATTGTTGCGGATGATTTTTTGTCCGATTGGCGTCTTATAGGATGCGATCATCTGGCGCACATCCTGGTCGTTGTAATACCTGGCATAGATCGGCACCAGCATCGCGGTGAGCTGTTTATAGATGCCCGGATCCGCCAGCATGCCACTGGTTTCTTCCTTGATGATAGTGAAGGCCTTGGGCGAGATGCTGGGATGGGAGGCCCGCAGATTGTTGATTATCTGTTGAGCGATGGCATTGCCGAGCATCTGTCCGAGATGAGCGCCGCCCGTCATGTTGATCAACCGGAGAATATCATTACGCAGCGGCACCGGTATTTGCCCGGTACCGGCGGAAAAAGCGGAGAGTGGAAGCATGGCCAGCAGAATGGCCAGCAGGATGCCTGATTTCATGGTTGCGCCCCCCGATTTTATGAATGGTACTGGGAAATACCCGGCACTATGCACGCCGATGTCCCGGCGGCAATAAAAAAGCCGGCATCCAGGCCGGCTTTGGACGATGCTCGCGGACCTCAGGCTTTGAGAGCGCGGATACGTTCGTTCAGGCGGCTTTTGTGACGCGCGGCCTTGTTATGGTGGATGAGTCCCTTGTCGGCGATGCGGTCAATGACCGGTACGGCCTCCCTGTAAGCGGCTTCGGCTTCCGTTTTCTTGCCTTCAGCGGTGAGCTTCACCACTTTCTTGATGTAACTGCGCACCATGGAACGCAGGGCGGCGTTGTGCTCACGATGGACCACGGACTGGCGGGCGCGCTTCTTCGATTGCTTGGTATTAGCCAAGGTGGAGACTCCTGAAAATACCGTATGACCGCCCCGAAGGCGGCCGGAAAGGGTGCGTACTATACGGATTTCAGCCCACCCGCGCAATGCAGTCTCGGGTCGGCTGAGACATGCAAGCAGTTTCCCAGCGCACGGTTTGCGGCATCACGCATGGCAGCGACGGCTGAAGGCCGGTATTATGCAGGCCACTGAATAGTCTGGTTTTCAGGATCTCAGCTGCATGTCTCGCGCTCTCTTCAAGGCCACCTCCCTGGTGGGCGGCATGACCCTCATCTCGCGCATCCTGGGCTTCATACGGGACATGGTGCTGGCGCGCTACTTCGGCGCCGGCATGGTGATGGATGCTTTCTTCGTGGCTTTTAAAATACCCAACTTCATGCGCCGCACCTTCGGCGAGGGCGCATTCTCGCTGGCTTTCGTGCCGGTGATCTCGGAATACAAAACCACGCGCCGGCACGAGGAAGTCAGGGAACTGGCCGACCGGGTGGCGGGCAGCCTGGGGCTGGTGCTGATGGTCATCACCCTCATCGGCGTGATCGCCGCGCCGGTGCTGGTCTGGATATTCGCGCCCGGGTTCAGCGTCCACGAGGACAAGTACCAGCTCACGGTCGCCATGGTGCGGGTGACGTTTCCGTATCTGCTGTTCATCTCGCTGACGGCCTTCGCCGGCGGCATCCTCAATACCTACGGAAAATTCGGCGTGCCGGCCTTCACGCCGGTGCTGCTCAACGTGGTGATGATCGCCGCCGCCATCTGGCTGGCGCCGCATCTCGCCAATCCCGGCATGGCGCTGGCCTGGGGTGTGTTCATCGCCGGCGTTCTGCAACTGCTGTTCCAGGTGCCGTTCCTGTTGCGGCTGAAACTCATGCCGCGGCCGAAACTGTCGGACGGCCACGAGGCGGTGACGCGCATCATGAAACTCATGCTGCCGGCCTTGTTTGGTTCCTCCGTGTCGCAGATCAATATGGTGGTGGATACGGTAATCGCCTCTTTTTTGGCCACCGGCAGTGTCAGCTGGCTGTATTATTCCGACCGCCTCATGGAATTCCCGCTGGGAGTGTTCTCCATCGCTCTCGGCACCGTGATCCTGCCCAACATGGCGCAGCATTTCGCCGCGAAATCCGCCGCCGGCTTCTCGGCAACCATGGATTGGGCGCTGCGGCTTACCGCGGTGGTGGTAATACCGGCAGCCATCGGTCTGTTCTTCATGTCCGGACCGTTGCTGGTTACCCTGTTTCATTACGGAGCATTCAATACGCATGATGCGCGCATGGCCAGCGTCAGCCTCAGCGCCTATGCTTTCGGTTTATTGGGATTCACGCTGGTGAAGGTTTTTGCGCCGGGGTTTTATGCGCGCCAGGATACGCGTACACCGGTCAAGATCGGCATTATCTCGGTGATTGCCAATATCGTGCTGAATATCGTGATTACCATCCCCTGGGCCATGAGCGGCGCCGCCGCGCCGCATGCGGGCCTGGCGCTGGCCACATCCCTGGCGGCTTTCATCAATGCCGGGCTGCTGTACCGCGGTCTACGCCGCAGCGGTGTGTATACCCCGGCGCCCGGATGGCGGCCTTTGTTCCGGCAGGTGCTGATTGCCAATCTGGCCATGGGTGGGTTGTTGTGGCTGGGTGCCGGCAACTTGAATGTCTGGTTGGAGCGCAATGCCGTGCACCGCGGGCTGTGGCTGGCCTTGTGGGTCGCGGTGGCGATACTGGTGTATTTCCTGGTGCTGTTACTGAGCGGATTTCGCCTGCGGCATCTGCGGCGGGTGCAAGTCGCCTAGATGGGCGCATACCTTATATATAATCGCAGGCACAGGCCATGGAGCTGATCCGCGGTCTGGTCAATTTGAAGCCGCGGCATCGGGGTTGCGCCGCCAGCATCGGCAACTATGACGGCGTGCATTTGGGCCATCAGCATGTATTGAAGGAATTGGTCAGCCGCGCCCGCGAGCGTTCGCTGGCGGCAGCGGTGGTGGTTTTCGAACCCACGCCGCAGGAATATTTCGCGGCAGCGGAGCCGCCGGCGCGACTCATGAATTTTTGCGAGAAGTGGCCGGCCCTGGCCGAATGTGGGGTGGACAGGATAGTGTGTCTGCGGTTCAATCGGACGCTGGCCGAGATGCCGGCCGGGAGGTTCATCGAGCGCGTACTGATCCACGGCCTGGGTGTTCGCCATCTGGTGGTAGGAGACGATTTTCGATTCGGCCGCGACCGGGCCGGGGATTTCGCCCTGCTCAAGGCGGCCGGCGCGGATTATGGATTCGAAGTGGCGGGTGCGCGCACCCTGACAGCGGCGGGGGAGCGTGTGAGCAGCTCGCGCATCCGCGAATACCTTGCCGCCGGCAAGCTGGACTCTGCGGCCGGACTCCTGGGATTGCCGTTTTCGCTGAGCGGTCGCGTGGTCTATGGCGACCGGCTCGGGCATACCCTGGGATTTCCCACGGCGAATATCCCGCTGCGGCGGCGGGTCTCGCCGGTGCACGGCATCTTCGTGGCAGCGGTGCACGGCATCGGCGGAACCTCACGTTACGGAGCCGCGTACGTGGGCAGCCGGCCGGCGTTGAGCGGCCAACGTGTAATGCTGGAAGTGTATGTGTTCGATTTCACGGGCGAACTCTATGGCCAGCGTTTGCAGGTGGAACTGCTGCACCAGTTGCGTGGCGATGCGAGGTTCGAAAACCTGGAGGCCCTCAAGGCGCAGATGGCGCGTGATGTGGGCGCCGCGCGCGCCTGGTTGAAACAGCGCGGCATGGATTGAAAAGTGCGTGCCTGAACCTTAAACGAGCAATACTGTGAGCAATTACAAAGATACCCTGAATCTGCCGCGCACCGCCTTTCCCATGAAGGCGAATCTGCCGGTACGCGAACCGGAATTGCTGAAGCATTGGCAGGAGCAGGATGCCTATCAACTGATCCGCGCGGCGCGCGCCGGCAAGCCGAAGTTCATCCTGCAGGACGGGCCACCCTACGCCAACGGCAATATCCACATCGGCCATGCCGTCAACAAGATCCTCAAGGACATGGTGGTCAAATCCCGCAGCCTCGACGGGCTGGATGCACCCTACGTGCCCGGCTGGGACTGTCACGGCCTGCCCATCGAGCAGCAGGTGGAGAAAAAAATCGGGCGGGTCGGGCAGAAGGTGGAGGCCAAGGCATTCCGGGCCGCCTGTCGCGCTTACGCCCACGAACAGGTCAATCGCCAGCGTGAGGATTTCCAGCGTCTGGGGGTGTTCGGCGATTGGCAACACCCGTATCTCACCATGGATTCCAGCTATGAGGGCAACCAGCTGCGGGCGCTGGCGGAGATCATCCGCCGCGGACACCTATATAAAGGCCTCAAGCCGGTGCATTGGTGCCTGGACTGCGGTTCGGCACTGGCGGAAGCGGAGGTTGAATACGAAGACAAGGTCTCGCCGTCCATCTATGTGATGTTCCCGGTGGTGGATGAGAAGGTATTCCTGGCGAAGATGCAGCCAGGAAAATCCCTGGGACAAGGTCCGATGTCGGTGCTTATCTGGACTACGACGCCCTGGACGCTGCCTGCCAACCAGGCGGTAGCACTTAACAAAGAGTTTGACTATGTTCTGATCCAAGTGAAGGTTGAGGGTGTACTCCAGCGGATATTGCTTGCCGGCGGGCTACTCAATGCGGTGCTGGAAGGATGTGGAATCAAGGATGCCTATCTGGGTACGCTGGCGCACGCCAGCGGCGCCGATCTGGCGGGGCTCGAACTGCAGCATCCCTTTTACCAGCGCGTCGTGCCCATGGTGCTGGGCGAGCACGTTACTCTTGATGACGGCACCGGCGCGGTGCATACCGCGCCCGGCCATGGCCAGGAGGATTTTGTCGTCGGCTTGAAATACGGCCTTAAGGTGGACAACCCCGTGGACAGCCACGGAGTGTTCGTGCCGGGTACTGAGTTGTTTGCCGGCGAACAAGTGTTCAAGGCCAACGCGCACATCGTCGAGGTGCTGAGCGAACGCGGCAAACTGCTGCAGCATGCGCCCTACAAGCACAGTTATCCGCACTGCTGGCGGCATAAGACCCCGGTCATCTTCCGCGCCACGCCCCAATGGTTCATCGGCATGGACCAGAACGGTTTGCGCACCCAGGCCTTGACGGAAATCAAACAGGTGCATTGGACCCCGGGCTGGGGCGAACAGCGTATCGAAGGTATGGTGGCCAACCGTCCCGACTGGTGCGTGTCGCGTCAGCGTGCCTGGGGCGTGCCGATTGCGTTATTCGTGCACAAACACAGCGGCGAATTGCATCCGCGGACCGCGGAACTGCTGGAGCAGGTGGCGCAGCGGGTGGGAAAGGGCGGTGTTGACGCCTGGTTCGATCTGCAAGCCGAGGAACTGCTGGGCGGTGATGCTGCCACCTACGAGAAAGTAACCGATATTCTGGATGTGTGGTTCGATTCCGGCGTGGTGCATTACTGCGTGGGCGAGAAGCGCCTGGACATCAGCTCGGACCAGAAGGCGGATTTGTACCTGGAGGGTTCCGATCAGCACCGCGGCTGGTTCCAGTCCTCGCTGCTGACCTCGGTGGCGATGCGCGGCAAGGCGCCTTACCAGGGCGTGCTGACCCATGGGTTCACCGTGGACGAACAGGGCCGTAAGATGTCGAAATCCCTGGGCAACGTGATTTCACCCCAGGATGTCATCAAGACGCTGGGCGCCGACGTGCTGCGCCTGTGGGTGGCGGCCACGGATTACAGCGGCGAGTTGTCGGTATCCGGCACCATCCTGGAGCACACCGCCGAAGCCTACCGCAAGATGCGCAACACCCTGCGTTATCTGCTGGCGAACCTGTACGATTTCAATCCGGCCGTGAATGCGGTGCCAGCCGGAAAGATGCTGTGGCTGGATCAATGGTTGTTGGAACGCGCACGGTTCGTGCAGCAGGAAGTGCGTTCCGCCTATGAGCGCTACGAGTTTCATTTCATTTACCAGAAAATATACAACTTCTGCGTGGTGGATCTTTCCGGCTTCTATCTGGATGTCGTCAAGGACCGCGAATACACCACCCGGGCCGACAGCCTGGCGCGCCGCTCCTGTCAGACCGCCATGTATCACGTGGCCGAGGCCATGCTGCGCTGGCTGGCGCCTATCCTGAGCTTTACGGCCGAAGAAGCCTGGCGCTTCATGCCCGGCCGGCGAGCGGCCTCGGTATTCCTGGCGACTTGGCATGAATTCCCGCAGGCATTGGGTGCGGATAAGGCGTTGTGGGACACGCTGCTCAAGGTGCGCGAGTCGGTGAAGAAGGAGCTGGAGGGCTTGCGCATGGTGGGGCGCATTGGTTCACCCCTGGATGCGGAAGTGGATTTGTACTGCGATTCGGAACTGGCAAACGGATTGCAACCCATCAGCGAGGAGCTGCGTTTCCTGTTCATCACCTCGTATGCGCGTCTTCACCCCGCGGGCGCGCGGCCCGCGGATGCCAAGCCCCCGGAGGAGCTGCCCGGATTATGGGTCGTGGTGCAACCCTCCACGCACGCCAAGTGCGTGCGCTGCTGGCATCACCGTGAGGATGTGGGTGTGAACCCGGAACATCCGGAACTCTGCGGCCGTTGCGTCGAGAACGTGACAGGGCAGGGTGAAACCAGGAGATTTGCATGAGTGAGGTCAACGGCAACACTGTGCGGAAGACCAAGCATGGAGCCTGGCCGTGGCTGTGGCTAAGTGTGGCGGTTATCGCGCTGGACCAAGTGAGCAAATACCTGGTTTCCAGTCACCTGGCCATCAACGACTCCATACGCCTGCTGCCGGTATTCAATCTGACCCTGTTGCATAATACCGGCGCCGCCTGGAGCTTTCTCGCCGGTGCCTCCGGCTGGCAGCGTTGGTTTTTCATCCTGCTGGCGCTGGCCGTGAGCGTGGCCATCATCGTCTGGCTACGCTATCTTCCGCGGCAACAGCATCGCTGGCGGGCGCCGGCCCTGGCGCTGGTACTGGGAGGCGCGCTCGGCAATGTCATTGACCGGCTGTGGCATGGGTATGTCATCGATTTCATCCAGTTGCATTATCAAGGCTGGTATTATCCGGCCTTCAACCTGGCGGATTCCGCGATTACCATCGGTGCCGCCATGCTGATCCTCGAAGGGCTGCTCTCCCGCCCTGATCACCGCCCGCCGGCCAGCTGAACTAACTGGAGTAAAGTAGCCGCAATCCTTTGCGGAATTTCACATGCCTATTCAGCTTGCCAACCCCCACGGTTTCTGCGCCGGTGTGGGTGAGGTCGGCACTCAAGCGCGAGCATCGCTCGCGCCCGATCGAACGACCCGACAGGGCTCGCCGCAATGCGGCGAACGGGCCGGGCTGTAGAGAAACTGGAGGGCAACGCCAGGGACGGCGTCCCCCACCCTTGATGCGATTTGAACGCGCTAACAAAGAGTAAAATGCCCTGATGGAAATTTTGCTCGCGAATCCCCGCGGCTTCTGCGCCGGCGTGGACCGCGCCATCGAAATTGTGGAGCGCGCCCTTGAGATTCACGGCGCGCCCATTTATGTACGCCATGAAGTGGTGCATAACCGGCATGTGGTGCAACGTCTGCGCGGCATGGGCGCGGTGTTTGTGGACGAATTGCGCGAGGTTCCGGACGGCGCCATCGTGATTTTCAGCGCCCATGGCGTATCCCGGGCGGTGCGGGCCGAAGCCGAGCAGCGTGGTTTGCGGGTGTTCGACGCCACCTGCCCGCTGGTGACCAAGGTGCATCTGGAAGTCAGCCGCTATGCCCGCACCGGATTCGATGTGGTGCTCATCGGCCACCAGGGTCATCCGGAAGTGGAAGGCACCATGGGTCAATTCGATACCAGCTTCGGCGGCGCCATCCATCTGGTGCAGACGCCGGGGGACGTTGACCAGCTCAAGGTGTCGGATCCGGCGCGCGTGACCTTCGTTACCCAGACGACTCTGTCGGTGGACGATACCCTGCGCATTATCGAGGCGCTGCGCCGGCGGTTTCCGGCGATCCAGGCGCCGCGCAAGGACGACATCTGCTATGCCACCCAGAACCGCCAGGATGCGGTCAAGCGACTGGCGCGCGAGTGCGACGTGTTGCTGGTGGTGGGTTCGCGCAACAGCTCCAATTCCAACCGTCTGCGGGAAATCGCGGAAAGCGAAGGCACAACCGCCTATTTGATTGACGGCGCGGATGACATACGCCGTGAATGGCTCGCCGGCAAACAGCGGGTGGGTGTGACAGCCGGCGCTTCGGCACCGGAGATCATCGTTCAGCAGGTGGTGGCGCGGCTTGGGGAGTGGGGTGGCGCGACCGTCAACGAGGCCCACGGCATTCCGGAAAACATGGTGTTTGCCTTACCCAGGGGGTTGCGCAACCCGCTGCCGCGTTCCTGATATTCAGGGACAGCGCAGTGTGGTATCCGCATTGGGCGTGTCTGAAATCCGGACCCGCCCCATCACATTCACGATCAACGCACGGTCATTGCGGCCGTCTTCGGAACAGTACAGGAAAGTGCCGTTGACGCTGCGCAACTGCATGGGTCTGAAGGTAAACGAATTGCGATTGCTGATGATGGGCGCCTGCGGCCGGGTCGGCCCATGCACTTGCAGTATGGGTTCGCCCGCATTCACCTGCACAGCGCTGTCGCGGTTGAGATTGTCGAATATCAGCCAACCGCTGTTCCAATTGCTGAGAGTGTGATTGCAGCGTCTGCCGTCGGCGCTTTTGCACATCGCCACGTAGCTGTTGCGGATGATGGCCGTGTGGCGCGCATAATTGAGTGAGGCGTGCAATCCATTGACCGCGGCAGCGGCGCGGTTGTGGCGGATCATGGCGGTAAAACCTGGCACTGCAACGGTCGCCAGTACCGAGGCCACCGCCAGCGTCACCAGCAGTTCGAGAACGGTAAAACCCGCGTCCGTGCGCATAGCAGCCTCCCTGGCAAACGTCTTTTTTTGCCGCGACTCGGGTGACTTCCACCCAGCCGCTCGCCGCGGGTAATAATTATTGTTTCGGCCCCGACAGTCAAGAACGGGGCTGAGGCGGTAGCTCAAGGCCGGGGCCGGCAGCGGGATGGCATGACAATGGGCTGGGTTTTAATCCCTTGAGCTTGAGGGCGAGCGGCACGGATGGGGGCGGTAGTCCTTGGCCGACGTGGACAGTGGCTAATTTGTGCGCCTATACTGGACCCAGTCTAAGCTGATGTAAGAATTCAAGTGACTGACTCAATTGCCACAGTGCTCACCGGTGAGACTCTCGCGGCGCATCTCGGGGCCCACGGGGTGACACCCACCTCGCAGCGGCTGAAAATCGCCGAGGTGCTGTTCCGCAAACCGCAACACCTGTCGGCGGAACAGATTCTGGCCGCCGTCAACCGCCAGCCGCCGCGGGTCTCCAAGGCCACGGTTTACAACACCCTCAGGCTGTTCTCGGATAAAGGACTGCTGCGGGAAGTGATCGTGGATCCGGCGCGGGTGTTCTACGACCCCACCACCGGTTCGCATCATCACTTTTACAATGCCGATACCGGCGAGCTGGCGGATATCGCACCGGAGCAGGTGAGTTTTGCGCGGCTTCCGGAATTGCCGCCGGGCACGCAGCAGGACGGCATTGAAGTCATCGTGCGGCTGCGGAGCAAGTAGCCGGGCCGCAGCGGGTTGGCTGGCATGGCGGCATTCGTTATACTCTCGCGCCTTCTTAATCAATGCCCGCCTTTATCTTTCAAATAAGCCGGCGTAGCTCAGTTGGTAGAGCAACGCATTCGTAATGCGTGGGTCGGGAGTTCGACTCTCTCCGCCGGCACCAATAAATCAATGACTTACAATCACACATCTAAGTGAGCTTATGGAATGTAGACAATATGTAGACACTTTATTGAGTTACTATATCCTCATGCAAAAATACAGATTTTAATGGGAAAGAGATGTACGCCGATCGGCAAAAACTTTACAAGCAACTAGCTGATCTACGGCACACTGGAATTATTACCCTCGTCACAGGTGATAGACCTGGTCTAGAGACACAGATAGCACCTGATTCAGTTCAATTTATTGGTGATTTGTTAGATCACTATCAAGATTGCGAAAAGATATCACTTATCTTATATACACGTGGTGGTGATACATTGGCGGCATGGAGCTTAGTCAATTTGCTAAGAGAGTTTTGTACTAAACTCGAAATAATAATTCCGGCAAAGTGTCACAGCGCTGGAACATTGATCTGTTTAGGCGCTGACCAACTTGTAATGACCAAGCAGGCGACTCTTGGCCCTGTTGACCCAAGTGTCAACACACCACTCAATCCATCAATTCCAGGTAAACCTGATGAACTGCGTTTTCCCATTAGCGTCGAAGACGTCGCAGGTTTTATTGAGATGGCAAAAAGCGAAGGTGGATTAAATTCTCAGGAGCAGCTTGGCCAAGTATATATGAAGCTTGCAACTGATGTGCATCCGATAGCGTTAGGACGTGTACAGCGTGCTCGCGGTCAGATACAGAAGCTCGCGGCGAAGCTTCTTTCAATGCACATGCAGAATAAAAAAAAGATAAGAACCATCACGCGTGCCCTTTGTACAGATGCAGGCAGCCATGATTATATGATTTATCGAACAGAGGCTCGAAAAACACTGGGATTAAATATAGAGACTCCTAATCCAGATTTCTATAAATTGATAAATGCAATATATCAAGATTTCCGTAACGAAATGGCATTAGATTATCCATATAACCCTACTATCATGCTTGATGACAAGGATGAGTTAAATTATGATATACGCCGTGTGCTCGTTGAAACACAAGATGACGGCGGCTTTCAATGGATACGAAGGGGTAACATAAAAAAAATTAAACAAGAAATTAAAAACCCGAATGGAGATGTGATCCAGAGTAGTATTCAAATTGCGGATAACGTAGTATCAGATAAATGGGAGCAAATACCATGGCCATTAAAATGAGTACTAACTCGGGGCAATACGTTTACTATTTTACTACCTCTTCTGGTTTACCCGTCCATTACGGCTCAAGTGGAACTGGAATATCCGAGAATGAGCAGGTATGGATATCTATTACTCAAAAATATAACGTTCAAGATTCGGGTCGTAATATTGTTCCGTCAACTGAGTTTTCAATTGAACGGATGAGCGGCGCCAAATAATATTATAAGTAATTATTGCCAGTTACTCGCAAGATTGGACTGCATGCGTGCAGTCGACTTCAAATGTGAATATAGTTCATATCCCTGTCAATTGAACACATTTATCTGATCAAGTAATTATTTTCCTTTTTAACGTTGTTACTTCTAACATGGGGAAGGAATTAATACATGAACGGATATATGCAGCTAGCAATCGGTGTTCTTGTATCAATATTTCTTTTTATTATTTCCTACAGAAAGACAGTCGGGGCGCGTAAGGAGAGGGTGCGTTCGACGAATCGATCAATATATCGTGCATTGTTACGTAGGATGGTCCTTGAAGGTTACAAACCTACATTAACTAATATAAACAATCTTATCGACGGTAAGGCTATCGAAAACCACGGCGGAGAAAGGCGAGAAATGGGGTCAGGTCTTGAAATATCAGTTTATACTAAACTGAGGACATGGCCCGACCGCTACGCATTGAATATCCGGGTGCTTTGTATCACGTGACCGCGCGCGGTAACGCCCGGCAGCGTATCTACACGCAGGCCCAAGACTTCCAGGCGTTCTTGGAGCTGCTCGGCAAACTGAGCGCACGCTATCACTGGCTGTGCCAGGCCTACTGTCTGATGAGCAATCACTATCACCTGCTGCTGGAAACCCCCGATGGTAATCTGTCGGTGGGGATGCGGCAGCTGAATGGCATCTATACCCAGGCGTTCAATCGACGGCATCGGAAAGTCGGGCATCTGTTCCAGGGGCGCTATCACGCCATCCTGGTGGATAAAGACCGTTACTGGCTGGAACTGGCCCGCTATATCGTTTTGAATCCGGTGCGGGCTCGGATGGTGAAGGAGCCGCAGGCCTACCCCTGGAGCAGTTACCGGGCCACGGCCGGGACCGGTGCAAGCCCGGCCTGGCTGCAGACGGACGGGCTACTCGGCCAGTTTCACCGGCAGCGTAGTCTGGCCCAACAACGTTACCGGCGGTTTGTGCGGGAGGGGAAAGGCGCAGCGAGGCCCTGGACCGAACTGAAGGGCCAGGTATTTCTAGGGGACGATGCCTTTGTGCGGCGCGTGCGCACGCGCCGACCCGGCAAAGAACTGAAAGAGATTCCCCGCCGCCAGCGGTATGCGGGGCGCCCGGATCTCAAGACACTCTTCGAGAAGCCCAAGATCTTGACCAAAACCCAGCGTGACCTATTGATCCGGCGTGCCCATCAGGAGCATGGCTATACGCTCTCGGCCATCGGCCAAGCCTTGGACTTACACTATACGACCGTGAGCAAAGTGGTCAACTGTGAAAACTGATATTTCAAGACCTGACCCCATATGCATACCACGGACCCCGGTCGTGATGGTTTTGGCTTAATCGCGGCGTGTGACGGCGTTCCTGCCAGAATGGCCAAAACCGGCAACCTGCGGGTTTCTCTCCAGATCCCCCCTGCACACTAGCGGCCTTTGCGATAGGCTATGCCCCTCATAGGGGAACAGCCATTCATGGAACCTACGACTGACACCATACTGGGCTTCTTCGCGCGCCTGAAGCAGCACCACATCTACCGGGTGGTGGTGGTGTATGCCGTGGTGGCGGGGTTTCTGATCCAGCTTGGGAGCCGCGTGTTACCAGCCTTTGGCTGGGGCCATGTTTTCCCCGCCTTCATTATCGTCCTGCTGGCCGGTTTTCCGGTGGCCCTGGTCCTGGCCTGGATGCTCATCCAGCCCAAAGATCCAGCCAAATTCACTCGCTGGCAGAAACTGCACTGGAAGCTGGGCGCCGTCTTGTCTATGACGGTGCTGGCTCTGGTAGTGATCTCTGGTATCTATGCCTGGCGATTCTCCGTGCGCCATGCCGAACGCCTGGCCGCTGAACAGGCCGCCACAACTTCCATCCCGGCCAAATCCATCGCCGTATTGCCGTTCGAGAACCTGAGCACCGACAAGGCCAACGCCTACTTCGCGGATGGTATGCAGGAGCAGATACTGACCCAGCTCACCCGCCTCAGTGGACTGAAGACGATCTCGCGCACCTCGACCGAGAAGTACGCCAGCCATCCAGAGGACGTGAGGACCATAGGTCGCGAGCTGGGTGTCGACCACATTCTCGAAGGCAGCGTGCAGAAGGCCAGTGGCGAAGTACGCATCAGCCTGCAATTGATCGACGCGAATACGGACGCGCAGATCTGGGCGGAAACCTACGATCGCAGCCTGGACAACATTTTCACGGTGGAAAGCGAAGTCGCCGCGCAGGTAGCCAATGCGCTGCAGGTCCGATTGCTGCCGCGGGAACGGCAACAACTGGCCGTCGCACCGACACGCAATCCGCTGGCCTATGACGAACTCCTGAAGGGCGAAGCGGCGCAGCAGCGTGCCGAGGTGAGCTGGCAGAAAGTCGATATCGATGCGGCCATTGCCGCATTCAAGCAGGCAACGACCGCGGATCCGCAATTTGCCATGGCTTACGCCCGGCTGGGATACGCTTACGTCTGGACCATGCATTTTCTGACTGGCGGTGACACGCATGCCCTGCTGGAGCACAGCCGGGAAGCTTTCGGGCGCGCACTCGCGCTGGATCCGGATTTGCTGGAAGCCCATGTGGCTGCGGGTTTCTATCACTTCTGGGCGGAGGGGGACGACGTCGCGGCAGCCGAGCAATTCAAGGAGGCGCTCGCGCTCAATACGCAGAACGCCGAGGCGCAGCTGGCGATGGGCGACGTCGAGCACGACCTGGGTCATCTGGACGACGCGGATATCGCGCTCCGACGCGCGCTCGTGCTTGATCCGCGCAACGTGCTTGCCTGGCAGGCGCTGGCCTTGCTGCAGTGGGACGAGAGGCACTACTCCGAGGCTGATCAGAGCCTGCTGAAAGCGGTAGCGATCAACCCCGACGCCGGCCTGACTTGGGGCATGCGTGATTACATCGCATGGTTCGCCACCGGCAACGGTGCCGCACAGTACGCCATGATTCTTGCGGCCCCCCCGAAGGTGCGGGCCAATCCGACTCATCTGGTCGATCGCGCCGTGGCGCTATACCACATGCACGATTATGCGCAGGCGCTTACTCTATTCAAAACCAGTACGGGCTCGGTGTACTCGGCGGACTGGCTGTGCGGCGCACAGGCCGACACTGAATGGGCTGCTGGCGACCGCACGGCAGCCGAGGCGGAATATCAGCGCTGCATCGACTTGATCATCGCGAATCCCGCGCATACGAATGATGCGTGGCTAAGCATTCGGCTTGGCTGGTTCTACGCACGACTTGGCCGTGCGCAGGATGCCAAACGCGAAGGACTCCGTGCCGTAGCCATGGTGCCCATCGCCCAGTCATGGGATGACGGAAGTTTCATGTTGTTCAGCATGGCAAAGATATGGGCGCAGCTCGGGTACGCCGACAAGGCGGTATCCATACTTGAGCAGCTGTTGAACAGTGATCATGGCGATGCCGTATCCATAGCCACCGTCCACACGGAGGTGGAGTGGGATCCAATTCGCAACATGCCCGCCTTCCAGGCTCTGCTGCGACGTCACGCGAACGATGCGTCGCATTGAAGTTCGCGAAGCGCGCGACGCTGACCCTGCCCAACGGCATACAGCTGAGCTACGGGTTCGACAATGCTGTTGATTTGCATCGTCTTTTGACACACCGTTTTTATTTGCGCTGACCCACGAAATAGGTGAGAATTTCTATCATTATCAACAGCCAATGCGGAACAGCATGGGTCAGCGAAGATTGAAATAGTGGGTCAACTTGTGACGGAATTCAACATACGGACTGAAAAACTCCGTTGAGTTCTTCGCCGTGACCAGCGAACCGGTTTTCAAAGAGCCACGCGCGCAAGGTCTTTTCACCGGGCTGTTTCTCCTACTGCAATTGCTCTAACACCACACCCATTCGGAACCTGGACCTGCCCGCCGCCTCCGGAATCGGGCATAATCCCACGCCGGAGGGGCACCGTGGTCAACACCGATAACAATTCGCCGGGTTTTTTTGCTCGGCTCAAACAGCACCATATCTACCGTGTGGTAGCGGCTTACGCCGTGGGCGCCTGGATCGTGATGCAGGCGGCTACCCGCGTATTTCCCTATTTCGGCTGGTCGAGAGCGGTTCCCATTCTCATCATCATCCTGCTGCTGGGGTTCCCGGTAGTGCTGGTTATTGCCTGGATGCTGATCAAGCCAACGGATCCGGCCAAGCAGGATTCTTGGCAGCGGCGCCACTGGAAGCTCGGCGCCGCCCTATCCGTTGCCGTAGTGATTCTGGTGGTGATCTCGGGTTTCTATGCGTGGCGATTCTCGAAGCACCATACGCAATTACTAGCAATGGTCGCCACAAACAGGCCGACCGCTGTCCCGGTATCGGCCAGCAGTGTGCCACCGGTTTCTGCCACGACCATCCCGACAAAATCCATCGCAGTGTTGCCGTTCGAGAATCTATCATCAGACAAGAACAACGCCTACTTCGCAAGCGGTATGCAGGACATGATTCTCACCAAGCTGGCCGATATCGGCGACCTCAAAGTCATCGCACGCACCTCAACCGCGAAGTACGCCAGTCATCCAGATAATCTCAAAATCATTGCGCAACAACTGGGCGTGGCTACCCTCCTCGAAGGTAGTGTGCAGAAATCCGGTAATCAGGTGCTGATCAATGTGCAGCTGATTGATGCCAACACGGATAACCATCTTTGGGCCGAAGCCTACCAGCGGAACCTGCATAACATCTTCGACGTGGAAGGCGAAGTGGCGCAGCAGGTGGCACTCGCGTTGAATGCGCGCTTGAGCCAGACCGAAACCGCACGTTTGGGTACTGCACCTACCCAGAATCCACAGGCGTATGATTCATTCCTACGGGCGGAATACGATGCGAACCGGGCATATGCGAATTTCAAGACACCGGATTTCGAAGCCGCGGTCAGGAACTACAGCACCGCGACCCAACAGGACTCGAAATTCCTGCTCGCCTGGTCACGGTTGGCGCAAATGCAGTCGCTCATGGCCTGGACAGACTCCCCAGTGTTGGATGTCAATCGAAAACAATTGGCCGCGCAAGCCAAACAGTCTGCGAGACGTGCCGAAGACTTAGCGCCTCAAAGCGCCGAGGCGCAAATGGCGCAAGGCTGGTACCGTCTTTATGTATTGACTGATCTGAATGGCGCCCTGTCCGCGTTCCAGGCCGCCATGGAGCTTGAGCCGCAGAATGCGGAAGCGCTGTATGGTGTCGGCACGACTTATTATCATTTAGGCCGATTCGATGCATCCGCCGAGACCTATCAGAAAGCCGCGGTACTCGATCCACGCAACCTCAACATATTGAGTCAGCTCGCTCATACCTATGAGGAACTGCGCCGCTATGGGCAAGCGGAACAGGTAATCAAGCAGATGCTGGCGATTGACCCAGCCTCCTTGACAGCCACCATTAACCTTGCGAATGTGCATATCCTCGCCGGTGACCTGGATGGGGCGCAGGCGGTACTTGATGCGGCTCCCGCAAGTGTCCAAGTGGATTTCCGGTATTCTCTTCGCCAAGTGGAGCTGATGCTGTGCCGCCGTGATTACACTGGCGCACGCCATGTATTGCTGTCTGCGGTACCCGAGGAACATACCGACCTCGATCGCGGACAAGTCGAAGAGGACTTCGGCGACGTGGAGTGGGCGGCCGGAAACCATGAGCCGGCGCGAGCCCACTATCAACGCGCCGCAATGTTGCTGGAAGCCGCGCTCATGCAGTCACCAGAACGAGCCAGAGGCGACCTCAGTTGGGTGTATGCGCGGTTGGGGCGCACCCAAGAAGCGCTTGCGCAGGCACAACTCTTTCTCAAGGACAGGCAAGCTGCCAAGAGCGTGCAACGAGAAGAGTACGCGCTCGCGAATCTGGCAGCAGTGCAAGCACAAATTGGACAGGTTGACGAGGCGATCACGGGTCTGGACCGGTTGCTGGCAATGCCGACGGGCGAGTTCATTTCTGTGCCGCTGCTCAAGATGGATCCCACCTGGGATCCGATCCGCAAGGATCCGCGTTTTCAGGCACTGCTTAAGAAATACGAGAAGTTCCAAACCGACGTGATTCCGGCTCCGGCGATCAGCACCAGCGCCGAAAATGGCCATGGCTGACGAAACCTTAAATTTCCTGGCACGCCTGAAGCAGCTCTGCCATAGTGCGGATAAACAACCGCGCGCATTGGCGTGCATTTACGCGCAACCGATTTTCCGTAAGTACTTGATTTAATGCACGTCAATGCGCGTAATTGCACGCAGATGCACAGTTTGCGGATATTTCGTAACGCGTAGGTAGGGGGTTCAATTCCCTCCGCCGGCACCAATCTCTATTCACACCACGACTTATGGCGTTTGCCCCAATCAAAAAGGGGTAGCGCTCTGTGCTGCCCCTCTGTAACATACACGCGGCTTTTAAGCTGCCGCCAGTCGCCGCAGCATACACAATGATTCTACTCTGCGCCTTGGACGGCAACGCGTGGCCAAAGGGTGGCTACGAATTTGATCAAGGTCCCGCTCAGCATAGCATTTGCCGGGCGCGCCAACATCTGGCGGGAGCGATAAAAATGAAGCATGCGTCTTTTACCGGTTTGCTTGCCGCGTTTGTGCTGTTATCAACCCAGGCCGCAGTCGCAAACACAGTCTCCGGTCAACAGCTCAAGGCACTGCGTTTCCGCTTCGTCGGTCCGCAAATCGGCAACCGCGCCAGCGCGGTGGCTGGCGTGCCCGGCGACCCGAACGTTTATTACATCGGTGCGGCTTCGGGTGGCGTGTGGAAATCCAGCGACGGCGGCTTCAGCTTCAAACCTATCTTCGATAAGGAGCCGGTGCAGTCCATCGGCGCGCTGGCGGTTGATCCGCAGCAGCCGGCGACCATCTGGGTGGGTACTGGCGAGGCCTGGGTGATCCGCAACGGCATCACCCCCGGCGACGGTGTGTACCGTTCCGAAGACGCCGGCCGTTCCTGGCACCACATGGGTTTGAAGGATGCCGGCCTGATCGCACGTGTCATCGTCAACCCCCAGGATTCGAACAACGTGTTCGTGTGCGCCATGGGTACCGGCACCCATGCCGAGGATTCGCGCGGCGTATGGCGCACCGATGATGGCGGCAAAATCTGGAAGCACGTGCTGTTCGTGAACGGCAATACCGGCTGTTCCGGCCTGGCCATGGATCCACAGGATCCACGCATCCTGTTCGCGGGACTGTGGCAATGGTCGCTGCGCCCTTGGCAGATGGTCAGCGGCGGGCTATCCAGCGGCGTGTATGTGACCCGTGACGGCGGCAAGACCTGGAAGCAGATCAAGGACCACGGACTGCCGCACGGACCGCTGGGCAAGATCGATGTGGCGGTGGCGCCCTCCAATCCGAGGCGCGTGTACGCGCTTATCGAAACCGCAAAACAAGGTTCATTGTGGAGATCCGACGACGGCGGCCACCACTGGCACGTGGAGAGTTACAGCCGTCTGCTTACCGAGCGCGCCGGTTACACGGTGCGGCTCACGGTTTCACCGGCGGATGAGGACAAGATTTACGTCGCCAGTAACGGCTTTTATGTTTCCGGCGATGGCGGCCAGACCTTCAAGCAGGTGCCTTGGGGCGGCGACAATCACGACATCTGGATCGACCCAAGCAATGCCAAACGCATGATGATCAGCTTCGACGGCGGCGTGGATATCAGTACCACCGGCGGGCAAAACTGGCATCACGTGACACTGCCCATCGGCCAGATGTATCACGTGGCAGTAGACAACCAGGTGCCGTACTGGGTGTACGCCAATATGCAGGACGACGACGCCGGCCGCGGCCCGGCTTATCCCATGTCCACGCCGCTCATTGACCCGCATGAATGGCAGGAGCCGTTGGGCGGCTGCGAATCCGGATTCACCTATCCGGATCCCAGCGATGCGCGCATCATCTGGAGCACCTGTTACGGCGACGAGATCACCCGTCTCGACACCCGCATCGGCTATCCGCGCGCCGTCAGCCCCTGGCCGGACCACACCCTGGATGCGGCACCCGGGGACATCAAGTACCGCTGCCACTGGACGCCGCCGCTGGCCATCGATCCCTTCGATCACAACACTGTGTATTACGGCTGCCAGGTGATCCTCAAAACCACCAATGGAGGCCAGACCTGGAAGGCCATCAGCCCGGACCTGTCGACACGCAATCCCAAATACCTGGTGCCGTCGGGCGGCATTCCCATCAACGGCAAGATGCACCGCCAGGACAATCTCGGCCAGTTCTACGGCGAGGTGGTGTTCGCCATCGCGCCTTCTCCGGTGAAGCAGGGCCTTATCTGGGCGGGCACCAACGACGGCCAGGTGTGGATCACGCGCAATGGCGGCGGCCACTGGACCAATGTAACCAGCAATATTCCCGGGCTGCTGCCGTGGGGTACAGTGACGCGCATCGAGCCGTCGCACTTCAGCGCCGGCACGGCTTTCGTCAGCGTCGATCGCGCGCTCATGGGCGACCCGCGGCCATACATATATAAGACCGAGGATTACGGCCGTAGCTGGCGACCCATGGTCGACGGCATTCCCGTGAGCCCCACCAGCAGCGTCAGCTCGGTTGCCCAAGACCCGTACAGCCGCAAGCTGCTGTTCGCCGGTACCGGCAACGCACTCTATGTTTCCATCGATGCCGGCAACCATTGGACGCCGCTCATGTCTGGCCTGCCGCACGCGCCGGTGTCCTGGGAAACGGTGCAGAAAAATTTTCATGACCTGGTGGTGGCCACCTACGGGCGCGGCATCTATGTACTCGAGGACATCACGCCGCTGGAACAGCTGGCAGCTTACAAGGGCCCGGCGCCTTTGCTGGCGCTGTTCTCAAGGCTCAAGCACGTATTCCATCCCGCCTGGCCTGTGCAGGTGCACGTGTTCGAGTCGCGGCCGGCTTACCGCTTTTTCCGCGGCGCCCACACTTTCATTGATTTTTTGCTGAGTAGTGCGCCGAAAGGCAAGTCTGCCGTCCAGGTGGCCATCCTGGACAAGCACGGCCAGCTGGTGCGCAAGCTCGAACTGGACGACCAAAAACTTGAGGAACTGGCTCGCAAGCATGAAGAGCCGGCCGGGAATCCAGCGGGCCTCAATCCGGTGTTCAAACAAGGCAACTGGGCCCTCAACCCCGATGGCCAGGCCTTTGCCGGCATCAATCGCGCCTTCTGGGATCTGCGCTACCAACCGCCGAAGCTCATCAAGCTGCGTTCCATCCCGTCCAGCAATCCGCACGTCTGGAACGACCTGCGTTTCCTCGGCAGGGACTGGCGGCCCATCACTCACTGGGGCATCCGGGAAGCTGAGGTCGGACCACTGGTAGCGCCCGGCACCTACACGGTGCGCGTGACCATGGACGGCAAATCCTACAGCCAGCCGCTTAAGGTGCTGGCATCGCCGCGTTCACCGGAAAGCGCGGTGCAAACCGCAGCCCGCGTCAAACTTCTGCTGCACATCCGTGACGACATCACCAGCGTTTCTGACATGGTCAACCAGCTGGAATGGCTGCGCCAGCAGTTGCAGACCATCGAGGCCATGTTCAAGTCTGAAAAACCGTCCGACAGCAAGCCGCTGATACAACGGATCATGCAACTGACCACGGATATCAACAACGTGGAGACCAAGCTGCTGTCGCCGGGTCTTACCAATAGCGATGAAAAAAGTTTTCTGGGCCGCTACGGCCTGTATCTGCATCTGATCTGGCTCAACGGCGAAATCGGCACCGGCGCCGGCGACGTGTACGGTGACCCCGGCTATCCGCCGACCGATGCCTCGCTGCAGGTGCTGCACATGCTGGATGGCGAACTGGATGCGGCCAGGAAACAATACGGTGAACTCATGCAAAAAACCCTGCCGCAATTCAACCGCACGCTGGTCGGTGGCAACATCCTGCCGCTGGTGGCGGGGCAGCCGGTTTCGCAGGCAAGCGCGACGAGTGAATAGCGTAGGCCCCGGTCAGCTTGGTCGGGGACCGGGGTTTACAGGCTCTGTAGTGGTAATGATCGAGGCATAGTTAGCACAGAATCCAACCTCAATCCCGACACAAACCTGGCTGGCGGGTTGGTCATCTGTGCCATAGCTACGCCATAGTGCATATAAACAACCGCGCGCATTGGCGTGCATTTACGCGCAATCGGTTTCGCATAAGTACTTGATTTGATGTGCGCCAATGCGCGTAGTTGCGCGCGGATGTATAGTTTGCAGATATTTCGTAATGCGTGGGTCGGGAGTTCGACTCTCTCCGCCGGCACCAAACCCTATCAACGATTTACCAGTTCGTTTCACTAGATAGCAAACATAAATATCCCTTTCTCGACCCTGAGAGGAGAGGTGCAACCCGCGATCGCTGGCTCACCGAGCAGCGCTATGGGCCACGTCGACAGGACCCCCTGCATTGGATGATTAAGCCGTGTTACCGTGCCTAGTCCTGGTAGTCCTCGTTCCCGGGCGTGGGCAGCGGGTGCAGCTTCGCGATCTCGGCCTGGTTCTCGAACTTCAAGGTATAGAAGCCGCCGTGGCTGGAGGTGACCCAGAGGTAGAGCTGGCCATGCTGCCACACAAAACGGCTGTGGGCTTTCGACCAGGCAAAGTTGATGGGCGGAGATACCTGCTGGAAGGTGTTCAGCAGCGAGCCCGGATCGATCTCGGTGGGATCCTTGGGTGCCGGGCCCACGAAGTAGGCGATCTCCCTCGGCCTTTCCGGATTATGAATGTCGAACACTCGAATGCCCGCCTGATGACCGGAACAGGCCAGCAGCTTCGCATCGCGGGGATTGTCGAAGCTGCAGTCGTGCACGCTGTAGCCATAGCCGCCCATGGCGGCTGTGATGTCGTTTTCGGTGAGCTTGCAATTCTTCGGATCATCCACGCCAATCATCAGCAGAGCCACGAGCTTCGGTTTTTTGAGGTTGCTGATGGCGATAAGCCGTTCCATGCCGTTGGGCGGCAGCCCCGCGTTGCAGGCATCCACCGCGCCCTTGGGATAACTGCAGCCACCGGATCCGCACTCATCGCCGACGCCCAGGTAGGGCTTGCCGTGGATGAACGCCAAATCGGGCTCGATTCCGATATCGCCGTTCACCCAATACAGCGAGCTGATAACCTTGATGACCGGATGCGGGCGGCGCTCCTGTACCTGGCTGACATCATAGATGACCAGCCCGTTACCCGACTTGAAGACGCCGGGGCGGACCATGTTGCCGACCACGCCGCAGAACAGCAGCGTATCGGGCGGATGGCCATGGACCGTAAACTGATTGAGGGAAATCCGGTGGCATATCTGGCCGGCCCCGGCGCCGCCCGGCTGGCCGTTCGGAAAGTCCCAGTCGAGGATCTCTTTCGGATGCTTCGGGTCCGTGACGTCGATGGCGTAAAGACGGCGCTTGTTGAATGAGGCGAGCCAATAGGTCTTGCCGTCGTAGGCAAAATTGCCGGCGTGGGCCACCAGATTCGGGTCCGGCAGCTGGACACTGGCCAGCAACCGTGGGTGCGCACAATTGGACAGGTCGTAGAAGGAGACGGCGGGTTGCGGTCCGGCGCCCATCCAGCTCTCGGCGGTGCCCAATAGCTTGCGCCTGGGGTTGATCGACCCGTCCTCCCAGTCATACAGGGCGGCTGGATCATCCAGGTTGGTGACATACCTGGGCGCGCGCGGGTTCGACACGTCCAGCACCTGGATACCGGGGTGCAGCAGCGGCGGAACCCCCTTCTGCCCGGCCTCATAGCCCTCGGTCGTGACGTAGGCACAATGGCCGTACCACATCAGCTGGTGACCGGCGCCCTGGCCGGCGTATTCGCCGACGATGGCAAGATTGCAGTTGTACGGCCGGGTCGAAGCACCACTGGTCCGTTCGGCCGACGTGAGCTGACCGTCCACCTCTTTTTCGGTTCGATCTCCCGGCTGGCAGATCGGCGTGGGCACGGGGCCGAGGAATGGGGTCTGCGCCTTCACTTTCACAGGGATGGCCGCCGATAGCACCAGGACACCCACACCGAGCGACAGTCCGAAACTTAGACCCATTCGACAGACGGTACGCATGGCGAGCCTCGCAGTATTTGCAAGAGTTTGTTTGGGCAAGCTCGGGCAGCCGCCCCTTCAATACATTATTGCGCCTTGAATGCTAAAAAGAAAGAAAAATACCAAGCCACAGACGCGTGTCCGCGGAGTTCCAAGCTGGTCTCATCGCTCAGCGGTTTGCGTGGTCTCCCCGACGACAAGCTTCGATGTCGTGCACGGACAGAAGAGAGGCTGGAGCGAATCGGAGATTTTGCCTGGCCTGAAGGTTTGTACCGCGTTCAAAATAGTGTAGTCGATTGGCTGGCTGCTCCGATTCTTGGGCCAGGCTAAAGGCAAATTTCCGGAAGGAGGTGGGCTGTTAGTCCTAAACGTAGTAGTGATGTCCGTAAACCACCAATTTTCGGACATCACTCAATCCTTCGATTGGGTCCGCGGGCGTACGGCTGGAAATTGATAGCTCTGGCGGCAGTTTGAGCAGTACACACTGTATTCACTAGTTTTTATCTTTATAGATATGCCCAAGAACGGGGGTTTTCGGATAGATGAGTACCTGAATCGATTCGCTGGGTCTTGACACCGCGCTCAACGTACAGGGCGATCTGCCGACGCAGCAAAAGGTTCTCTGCTTTGCTTGACCGTGTCGAGCGGAACGGATCCAATGCTGTCGCTAGGCCCTTCGACACGCGAGCAGGATTTCTTCGACATCGCTCGCTGCAATCATTCCTGGGGTAATCTGCAGCAGCTTCTGGAACCGCAATCCGAGCGGCATGAATGCACGGTTGTACCACCACATCGCCAGTTTACGATGCTGTAATAGCCACCACATGCCGATGTCAACGAGGCGCGACGAATGCGGCTGCATTCCGAATACGGCGCTGCGCTCCACCAAGAAGTGGTGCTGCGCCAGTTTTGAGAGCAGACGTGGTGGGTCGTAGCGCCGCTTATGGCCCACGAAGTCGTCGAACGATGTCCAAAGCGAGGCGTCCAGCGGCATCGATATCAGGAGAACCCCACCGGACGTCATAACCCGTGATAGCTCTGATAGTGCAGCATCATCGTCGTCAACGTGCTCGATGATATCGAGGGTGTACACCAGATCGAATGTACCGCCGCCGAAGGGCAGGGAGGCCACTTCACTTAGCACGACTTGCGCGCCACGCCCCCGAAGTTTCGCAAGCGCCGGCGCGCTGATATCCACGAATTGCGTGCCCAGGATAGGCAGTCGCGGTCTCAGGCCGGGCGCGACTTCGAGCCGCCGACCGGACGTGGACAGCAGCGATTGCACGAGCGGCCAGGTATTGAACCGCTGAGGTTCGACGAGGTTAGCACCGGCCCACAGCAAGTCGTAGAAGTGGCGATTCTTTTCGAGAAGGTCTTCATCGCCGCGTCTCCGCGCAGGCCCTGGCGGCATTTGCGGCTGCTGTTGATTCGCGGTTCTTGGTCGCATCCAGCGCCTCATGCGCCGCTTGGGGCGGCCTTGGCAGCTTTTCGTCGGTTGTTGGAAAAATCCGCGTGTCGGGGCACATTCCCCCTCCCACCATGGCGACCATTAAATTATGAAGCTAGCGGCTCGGGCTACTCTTGCGGGATACCGACACGGTGTTGGGGCCAGTGCCTGCATTCTCCGGTTGGACTGGTGATGGTTTCGTAGACACCACCCTAAGCTAATGCGTGGATCGGGAGTTCGACTCTCTCCGCCGGCACCATTAAGCCGCACTCACTACCGTCGAGCCTTTAAATACCGTATTCCCCTGTTATTCCCAAAATGCTGACTCATGAAAACGTTTTGATGGCGTAGAATATGCCGGAACCCTGGCAAGCTAATTGAAATGAGAGAACTGAATGAAGCGGAGGCAGAATTGAAATGTCCTAAATGCAATTCCGACCTTGCGCCGACCATCCGGCACAAGCTCAAGGTCAACTCCTGCCAATCCTGCAGAGGAATGTGGCTGGAGTATCAGGAACTCGGGCAACTGGAAGATGAGGTCTTTGACTTCGGCGACGATGCCAAGGGAACTCTGGTTTTCAGTTCTACGCCCACGACCGCTAAATGCCCCGAGTGTAATGCTCTCCTCAAGAGATTCAAGTACCGGCTCTTTGATCTGGAAATGGAATTTTGCGAGAATCAACATGGGTACTGGCTGGATGATGACGAAGACACCAGAGTCCTGGAACTGATGAAAAAAGAGGAAAAGGATTTCCAAAGAAAGCTGCTGGCGGAAGACCAGTGGGGCGCAACCTTAAAGCGTATGCGCTCTGGTTCGTTTCTCAGTAAAGTTCGGGATCTGTTTCACTAAAATGTGAGAGTATCCCCAAAGACCGCTGGAAAGAAGATGGCGCAGTGTCGAGTGCTCTCACGGTAATACAGCTTCTATCATAACCATGACATGGTATGGGCACACAACGGCGCTCATCAATGGATTATTCTCAGTGCGTGGACTGTGCACAAGTACCGGCTCAGCGATTTCTCTTTTCGCCTTGAATGAGCTCTGACCGCATCACCGCAATCTGAACTTCGTCCAGCCGGAAAAATACCGGTTCTCTGGCGCCATCGGCAAGCATGATGCAACCTGGCACGTCATCGGAATAAGTTGCGGTGACGAGGCCGTGCATCATGTCATCCAGCGGACCCTTGCCAGGGTAGTCGAGTACCAGTGGGTGCTGCCGGCCGCGCAGGTAGAATGCTACCCCACCTTCTTTGAGCACCGGCGACCAGTCATGGCCGTTCGATTGAACGCTGCTTTGTAGAGATTGAATCTCTTTAACGGAGATCAGTGCGCTCAGGGTCGGTAAAACAGAAAATAAGTAAAAGGCTGGTACGTGGGCGTTGCCCGCGGCCAGAGCCTTCACGCCGTTCATCAATTCCGTATAGTCAGCATCGCTGATGTTGATGCGGATTGCTTCCTCTCGACCATAGAAGGTCAGCCTCAATAAATGCTTGCTCATTCCGGGTCTCCTTAGCCGTCAGGTCATTATTGAATACGGAAGTACCCCTGTGCCGCGACCACATCTGGAAAGAGTATAGACGTGAAACGCAATTTCGCCAAAAAATCCCTAAACCCGGAGGTCATCCAGCGGTTATCCGTAGACAGAGCCTGTGGTCACCGTCAGTGTTCGCCTGCTACGGATTAGCCTGCGCTTGATCCAAGTCATCGCTGCTGACGCCGCCAGCCGTCATACTTTCAACCGGTTTCTGGAAGCTCTCAGCAGACATATAGGTGAGGTGGCCGCGGTGAGTAAACAGTCCTGCATCATGGTGATCCTGGATAAAGGCCTGCAGTCCACGCCGGCGCTGCTGCGCGCAGCGGCTTTGGCGCGCAAAGGCGGTGAGCGGCTGCTGTTGGCGCTGTTTGAATACGATCGTGCGCTGGCCCACGCCGCGTCCCGCCAGTTCGATCTGGATGCTTATCTGCAAGGCCGGCGCCAAAAGCTCGAGGAATTCGCCGCGCGCTTGCGCAAGAACGGCTTGCAGGTGGAGGCAAAACTATTCTGGGGACGCCCGTTATTGGCGGGTATGCTGCTGGCGGTGCTCGCGGAAAAACCGCAGATGGCGTTCAAGGACGTGCATGCGGAACCGACGTTGCGCCGCCTGCTGTTCACCCCCCAGGACCTGGATCTTTTGCGCCAGTGTCCTGAGCCCTTGATGCTGGTGCGCCCGTCACCGGGTGCGCTGCCGAAACGGATTCTCGCTGCGGTGGATCCGCTGGATGAACATGACCGGCCCCATGAACTCAACACCCGCATTCTGAATATGGCCAATCGCCTGGCCATGCAGTGCGGCGCGCAAGTGGACGTGGTACATGTGTTCGAATACGTTCCGTTTCCAACAGACCCCGAGGTCCTCAGTGGCTGGGTGCCGGATACGGCCCTGCAACAGAAGCTGCGCGATCTGCACACCGAGGGCTTGCAGAAGCTCGGCGAGGAATACGGAATCGCGCCGGCGCAATTGCACCTGCTGGATGGCGATCCCGGCAGGGTGATCGCCGAGTTTGCCGGCGCCCAGCACAGCGACGTGGTGATCATGGGCACGGTGCAGCGCGGCGGCTTCGAGCGGCTGGCGCTAGGCAGCGTCGCGGAACGTTTACTGGCGCAGCTCAAATGCGACGTGCTGGCGCTCAAGCCGGACGGTTTCCGCGCGCGCCTGCAAACAGAATTGAAACATACGGAATTGACAATGAAGGAAGCAACTCTGGGTGAAGGTTGCAGGAGCCGCCGATGCCGCTGACCAGTAAAGGCCGCAAGATTCTGCGGCAAATGGAAAAAGAATATGGAGCCGGGAAGGGCAAGGCGGTGTTCTATGCCGCGCGCAACAAAGGCCGCATTACCGGCGTGGACCGGACACGCAAATCACCAACCGCCAAGCGGAACGGCCCTCGCGCCTGAAGACCAGATACCGTAATTTTCAGGACGGCCCGGAGTTACACATGCCTACAACCGACGATTCCGTGGCAATCGCCCGACGCATTACCAGCATGTCCATCGGCGTTTCGTTACTGTTGATTGTATTAGGCTTGTTGGCTCTGACATTACCGGGCGCCGTCGGTATCGCCGTAGCGATCCTGGTGCTATGGGTAATTGTTTTCAGCGGCATTGCCCATCTTGTGCATGCCTGGGATGCACGCGGCACAGGTGATTTCCTTTGGCGTTTGCTGGTAGGTATGCTCTACATTATCGTCGGCATATTCCTGATGCTGCATCCGCGGGAAAGTCTGACTTCTCTCACTCTGGTGTTGGCAATCCTGTTCCTGATAGAGGCCGGATTGATGTTGGCCGCATTTCTCTGGTTGCGGCATCGCTCCGGTTCGAGCTGGCTGCTGCTCAATTCGCTGCTTGCCTGCGGCATCGGTCTGCTGATTGGGTTCAACTGGCCGTCCAGTTCCGCTTGGGCGGTGGGTGTACTGGTTGGGGTGAATATCCTTTTTAGCGGGTTCACCCGGCTGATGATGTCTTTGGATGTGCGCAGTGCTTTGAAATTCATCGCTTAGCGCTGCACGGCGTTTTTGACCTGGATCATGGTGCAGGCTGTCATAAGCTTTAGCCTGGGCGGGAAATTCGTAGGAGGCGCTATGGAATCGTGCGCAAGCAGGGCAGCGCATAACGAGAGATTGGGCCGTGAAATCGGATTTGTGCTGTTGTTCAAAGCCCTGGCGCTAGGCCTGATTTGGGCGTTGTTCTTCCGCGTCCCATCCGTGCCAAATCCGGGCCCGTCAGCGCACCTTGTTCATCATGCTGGTGGCGGTGCTGGTGTTCCTGCCGATCATCCTGTTGTATACCGGCTGGGTGTTCCGCGTGCTGCGCGGCAAGGTCACAGAGGCTTGCGTGCGCGAGCACAAACAATCGCTTTATTGAGGTGTAAAAACATGTGGTGCTTCACTTGGATTCTGGGCGTATTGCTGGCATGTGCATTTGGCATTGTCAATGCCATGTGGACCGAGATGAAAATGCATGATTCTTCCATCGAGCTGTAACTGCCCCATTTGGTGATGGGCGTGCAGCCTTCGCAGATCTAGATCAGCACACCCAGAGGACGTCGGATCCAGAGCCGTTTTGGCAGGTAGCTGCAAATACGTTTGCTTACATCCCATAATGTCAAAAAATCAATGGCACCCATGTCAGTGCGATTGATACGGCCAATCCGGCTATAACCCGGCGAGCATAGCTCCAGCCGCCTGCACCGATAGCAAATACCGCCTTGGCGACTGTGTTACTGGTTAAACCCAGCAGAATCGGAACAACGGCGGTGGCGGCGGTGACTTTCTTCAGCGTGACCATCTCGGACACGGCAAAGGCAGCGGCATGCCCGTCCAGAAATCCCGAAGCAAACGATACCAGCGCGAGCCCTTCTACTCCGAGCCTGAATTGGACCGCGGAACCGAGTATCAATACTGTGGTCAGCAGAATTCCGATCAGCAAGGCATTTCCCAAAGTGGTGAGCAGGCAGCTCTTGCGCAGATTTACTGGAGGTTGAAGCTCCTTTGATCTGAGCGAAACCAAGCTAAACAAGGCCACTGCTCCACCTCCGCATAGCAAAGGCAGAGCAATTTTAGACAAGACAATCCTATTGGTGAGCCAGAGAATCATCGCCAGCTGTAAATAGGTAGACACTGTAGACAAGATGGCGGCAGTCGATGCACCTAACAATGCATTTGGTTCACGCCTGGCTAATGACCCCATAGCTGCAATAGTGGCAGAACTTGACGTAAACCCGCCAAAGAACCCAGTTATAAGCAAACCACTACCGCCACCAAAAGCCTTTACCGATAGGCTGCCGGCTAGCGCAACCGTGACTATCGCAAGCAGCAATCTAACAATGTGGTGGGGATTGATGGCTTGGTATGGCCCCAAATCAACGTCTGGTATCAGGGGTAAAGCAAATAGATAAGAGCTTATGAATGCAGCCAACAATAGCAGTTCGGGCCAACTGAACCTTTTAAATGTAGCGTTCGCATTATCCATCTTTATTGCATTCGGTAAATAATGATTCTGAGATGCAACAAGACTGTGTCTCGCTGTACCGTGCAATGTCCGTAATTATTATTCGGACTCTGCCTCGGTGCTCGGGATCAAAGTAGCAGTCTCTAGGTTGCTGTCTTTGGCTGCTCCCAAGCCTGCGAGTGCACCTTCAATGACTGCTTCAGTCACCTTGCGCGGTCGTACGGCGTCGCCGACCGTGAACACATGGGGCACCAGCCCCAACACTTCCCTTTCTAAGCTGCTCTCGGAGCGCGCGCCCAGGCATAAGACAACGGTATCGAAGTTCATCTGAGTGTTCTCTCCATCCACTGTCAGATGCACCACCTGATTTTCAATGCTCAGTAAACTGGTGTGGGAAAAGATCTCGACCTTGAGCGCGCGCAGCCGGCTGAGTAGCAGAGTGCGATCATCCAGTGGAGCGTCGGCCGCGATATCGCCCTCGGCTTCGATGAGAGTAACTGTATATCCGGCCCTGGCGAGAAACTCGGCTGTCTGCGCCCCGGAACAGCCCCCGCCCGCCACCAGCACCGAACCATAGGCGGTGCTGCGGCCTTCCAGCAGGTCTCGGGCGGTTATGACGTACATGTCGTTGACGCCGGGTATCTGCGGACGCACCGGCTGCGCGCCGGTCGCGACCACCAGCGCGAAAGGTTTCTCGCGTTCTACATATTTGCAGTCCACGCGGGTGTTGAGCCGCACCTCAACGCCAAGCCGTTGCAATTCATCGCGCAAACCTTCAAGTAATTCAAGCCAGCCCGGACGATAGGGTGCCGCGCCAGCCGCACGCAACTGCCCTCCAAGCTGAGCCCGTGCTTCGCACAGGATGACCCGCAAGCCGGTGCCAGCCGCATAGCGCGCCGCCTCCATACCGGCCGGCCCGCCACCCACCACCAGCAGCTTACGCAGTTTGCGCGCGGTCGCATGTTCGGCGAACTCACGTTCCCTGCCGCATTCAGGGTTGACCGTGCACCAGACGTCGCGCTGGTCGAACAGCCGGCTGATGCAACCCTGGTTGCAGGTGATGCATTTATGGATACTGTCGGCCTGTCCCATCTGTGCCTTGCGTGGCCAGTCAGGGTCGGCAAGCAGCTCGCGCCCGAGTGCGATGAAATCCGCCTGACCGTTGGCCAGCACTGCTTCTGCAAGCGCCGGGGTGCGCAGCTTGCCCACGGCGATCACCGGAATCTTCACCCGCTCACGGACGAGCGCTGCATACTTCACCAAGGGGGCATCCTCCACCGCCATGGGTGGGATCATGTAACCGCGAGTATAGGAAGCGTAGTTGCAGGCAGAGACGTGTATCGCGGCGATGCCGCGGGTCTCAAGCCAGGCTGCCAGTTCCCCGGTGTCCGTCGGCGTTAGACCGCCTGGTACCATCTCATCGGCTGACAACCGGATGGTGACGGTGAAATCTTCGCCCACGCGTGCGCGCACGGCGCACATCACCTCAGCGAGGAAACGCCGCCGATGTTCGACGCTGCCGCCATAACCATCAGTGCGGCGGTTGCTGAAAGGCGACAGGAATTGGGTGATGAGATAACCATGGGCCGCATGAATTTCCACAAAATCCAGACCAGCAGCTTGCGCGCGGGCCGCGGCGCTGCCGAAGGCATCAACCAGCTTGCGTATTTCCGTATGATCCAGCGCGCGTGGCAGCTCGCTCATCAATGGACAGGGCATTGCCGAGGGAGCAACCGGTTGCTCACCGGTGATCTGAATGCTGGTCTGACGGCCGGCATGGAACAGCTGGATGCCAAGGCGCGCGCCTTCCGCATGCACCAGTTCAACGGCCTGCCGCAGACCGGGGATCACGCTGTCGTCATGCAGCCCAAGCTCATTGCGGAAACCACGACTGTCACGGCTTACGAAACTGGCTTCCAGGATCATGGCGCCGACACCGCCCTGCGCGATGCGTTGTATATGCGCCAGATAGCGTGGCGTCAGGCGTCCGCGCTCATCCGCATAGTTACGCACCATGGGCGCCATCAGCAGGCGGTTTTTGAGGGTCAACCCACCGATTTTGCCGGTGCTGAAAAGCAGCTGTGGGGAGTCCATGGCACTATCCTCAGTCGGTAAAAATCCTTGTATTAAACTAGTCCCCCAGCACCTCCGCGGCACTGATCTGGATCAATCCGCGCCGTTCTATGTGGGAACTGATACAGATCAAGGCGGCCAGTGCTGGTGTCTGCTTTCATGCAGGGTGTTTGGAGGGTCTAGCCAGCCCGTTTACCGGCGAGGAACAACCATGAAGCATAAACTGGATGATAGACAAAGGCAGGTATTGCTCCACAAGATGCAAGCACGTTACGGCGTGATGCGTGAGGAAATCCGAGCTGGGCTGGCGGCTTCAGACAATGAGGATTATCGCAGGCTGTCTGGTGAGGTTGCCGATAGCGGCGAGGAAGCGCTCGCCGATCTGCTGGTGGATGTGCGGCACGCGGAGATTGACCGCGATGCGGATGAGATCAAGGATATCAATGCAGCCATAGCGCGCATGCATAGCGGTGATTACGGCATGTGTATTGATTGCCGCGCGCCGATACCGTATGCGCGCTTGCGGGCTTATCCAACCGCCAAGCGCTGCGAGCCCTGTCAACGCAAGCGCGAGCGCAGCTTTCGTTCGCCAGGTACTCCCAAGCTCTAACCGATGGTTTCGATCCAGGCTACGAGCCTGGTGCGGGCGCTTTGCGGACGGTGTACGAGCGTAGCCGCCACATGCAACAGCGGAAACTTGTGTAACGGTGGTGTGGATCTATGGCGCATCAGTACCTGCAGCGTGTGTGAGCCCTCGCCCTGTGTTATGTGTCGGCTACCATGCGCCACATGCAAGCCGAGTGCCCGATGATGGGAACTGCGGCTGGTGGCGGTGGTGACCAGATCCGCCAAGCCCGCGGACCCATTGGCTGCATTACGGACACCGCAAAAGCGCAGCAACAGTCTGTTCATTTCGGTGAGCGCAGCACATATCAGCTGGCCGCGCAGGTTATCACCCCAACCCAAGCCATCGCTGAGCCCGATCAAAGGCACATATACATTCTTGAGTACTCCACACCAGGACACCGCACGTGGGTTACGGTTCGGTGTCAGATGCAAATGCGTGTCGCTAAACAATCGATTGACCTGCTGCAGGCTCGCAAGGTTGCCGCTTCCGAGTTCAGCGAAACCACAGCGTCCGGTACGCAGTTCTTTGGCGATCATCGGTCCACCGAGCACACCCCAACGTGCCCGCACCCCCAGTCGTGCCTGCAAGATATCGGCAGCGGTATTGCCGGAATTATCCAGGCCTTTGGCGACGCTCAGAACCACGGCGCGCTTGCTCAAATGTGCGTGCAGAGCTGCCAGGACCGTAGCAACAGCAATGGTAGGCACACACAAGATAATGATCTCGGCTTGCCCGACAGCCTTGAGGATGGCCGGGGATGGCTGTGGCTTATCGGGTGTCACATGCCAGATGCTGAGGCGCACGCGTTGTTTGAGCAGTGCTCGCATGGCATGGCCCATTTGGCCAAAGCCCACGATCAGCACTGACATGTGGCGCGATTGTGATGGTAGAGTGGTCATTACACTGGTGCTCCTGATGTACGCGTATGCATAAAATTCGTCATGTAGTGTTTGTAACCGGTATGAACCCCAAACCACCGCCGGCTGAACATCTGTCGCTGTTGTGGCGATGCATCATGGGTGGCGGGCTGCATGCGGGTATGACTGAAAAGGAATTGGTGCCCCTGGATAACCGCTTTCATTTGGCCGCATGGAATTACATCTATTATGGCAGCTACGCGGATATCGATATCGATCGTCCCTGGGTCGAGCATATGTTGCGCGGCGAGGGCGAACGCTTTTGCGCGCCTGAACCGCCGCGCTGGACGGTGTTGCGCACGCGTCTGATGTATGCGTTGGGCGACCTGCTGCCATGGCTGGCGCGAGTATTTGGCGATGCCGATATTCTGGCGCGCATCGCAGACACAGCCCGCTATTTCGATAACCGCGACAATGTCGGCGCACGGGTGCGGGCGGTGGTCAAGGAAACACTGGCGCCGTTGATTGAACAGGGCGCAGAAATCATGCTGGTGGGCCATAGTCTGGGTTCGGCGGTCGCCTATGACACGCTCTGGGAACTGTCGCGCCGCGACTGCAATCCCTGGCGTTGTCCACTGTTGCTCACACTGGGCAGCCCGCTCGGCATGTTCTATATACAGCGCCGGCTGCTTGGGCATGGAGAGCATGGGGTTCGCCGCTACCCGGACAACATCGGCCGCTGGATTAACGTGACTGCCACGGGTGATGTGATTGCCACCGACCGGCGGCTGGCCAATGATTTTCGCGCCATGCGCAAACTCGGGTTGCTCTCGAATATCGAGGACGTCGCTGTCGGTGTGCACAGTTGTTACGGCACGGCAGAAGGTCCTAATGCGCACCGCTGCTTCGGCTATTTCTTTCATCCGCTGGTGGCTGGACTGATTGTTGACTGGTTGTGCGGAAGGGAGGCACGCGTGTCTTGATCGCTACCGACATGTGTGCCAGCTTGTTGTAAATCCTCCGGCGGCGCTGCAGCGGCCACCACTCATATAAATAGATCTGCATGGGGCGCCACATGGCCACCCAGCCGCCGATCAGCAGACTCTCTCTCGCGACCATTGACAGCGCTCCACCGTAGCGCTGCAGAAGTTCTGAGAATACAACCGTGACAGCCAATGCCGCTAGACCGATGAACAGACTGCGCCAGCCTTTGCGCATGAGCCGGCGGAATTCGAGTCGCGCCAGCCGTGCCTGGTTGGCAAAGTGGTTGTGTACGGCCTCGGTGACAAGCTCCGTGGCGGCCTCATCAAGACCGCTTTCCAGATGCAATGTGAGACTGATCGGTTCATCGAGTGGATATTCTTCCGCCCAGTCCACGATGTATTCCTCAGCATTTGCGTCAAGGTCTTTCTGGTAAAACGGCGAGGGGTCCATGGAGTTGAAAAGCTGTGGCAGCGTGTCGAGGTTTACTTCGATATGGTGATGTCGTTGGGCTGAGCGGGAAATGTGTTTCATGGCGGTCCGGGGTGTGTAGTTGAAATGATGTACCGCCGTGCGGGCCGTCGCATTGACATGGATCAGCACAAGCACGTGCAAAAAATAACGGTGAATTGATCCACGTCATGGCGAGGCAGGCCACGCGGGCTTAGTCTGCGCCGGTATATATGCAAGCGCGACATGCCATAGCCGCCGGCGGCTTCGACCCCACACTGGTACGCCGGTACGACGTGGCAGGGCCGCGTTATACCTCCTATCCAACGGCGCGGCAGTTCGGGCCGTCGGTGGACGAGGCGGTGTACAGGCACGCGGTGAAGCGGAGCAACGAAGACTTCATCCCCAGCGCGCTGTCGTTGTATGTGCACCTACCCTTCTGCAAGAGCCCGTGTTTTTATTGCGGTTGCAGCCGGCTCATTACCCGCAGGCCGGAACGCATTGCTGCGTATCTGCAACGCCTGCACCGGGAGATCCACCTGCAGGGGCAGCACTTTGACCATGACCGTCCGGTGCGGCAATTGCATCTGGGCGGCGGCACCCCCACGTATCTGGATGACGCGCAACTAAGCGCGTTGTTCGGGGCTTTGCGGGAGGCGTTCAGTTTCGGCACGGAGGCCACGCGTGAGTTTGCTTTGGAGGCAGACCCACGCACCGTGAGTGCGGAACGGCTGGTATGGCTGGCCGAGCTGGGATTCAACCGGGTGAGTTTTGGCTTCCAGGATTTTGATTCCTTGGTGCAGCAGGCGGTGAACCGCGTGCAGGATCCTGAGCAATGCCTGGCACTGATTGGGGCGGCGCGCCAGGCCGGCTTCCGCTCGGTGTCGGTGGATCTCATTTATGGCTTGCCGCGGCAGACCGAGGCCGGGTTCACGGCAACCCTGGAGGCAGTGGCGGCAGCGCGTCCGGATCGCGTGGCAGTGTACGGTTACGCGCATCTGCCGCAGTTTTTCAAAGCCCAGCGGCGGATTCGTAACGGCGAACTCCCGGATGCCGGGCTGCGGCTGCGATTGCTGCAGGGCGCGGTAGAGGTGCTTACCGGGAGCGGTTACGAATACATGGGCATGGATCATTTCGCTCTTCCGCAGGACGAGCTGGTGGAAGCGCGTATCCGAGGCACGCTGCAACGCAACTTCCAAGGTTATTCTACCCATGCGGGCCTGGATATGGTGGGTCTCGGCATGACCGCCATCAGTCACGTGGGCGATGTCTATGCTCAGAATGCCAAGACCCTGGACGGATATTACGCCGCTTTGGATTCGGGACGTTTGCCTATTGAGCGCGGCTATCTGATGACCAAGGACGATTGCGTACGGGCCGACGTCATCGGTCGGCTGATGTGCTACGAGGAACTGCCGTTCTCCGCTATCGAGCGGCGCCATGACATCGTATTCCGCGAGTATTTCGCACGCGAGCTGATCGCGCTCATGCCGTTGCAGGCCGACAGGCTGGTGCAGGTGGAGGCGGACAGATTGCAGGTGTTGCCGCGCGGTCGGTTCCTGCGCCGCGCGCTCGCCATGGTCTTTGACGCCCATCTGCCAAGGGAAAAGGTTGCCGATACGTATTCGCGCGTCTTGTAACAATAAGCGGCTTCTTCTCCACGGATAGAAGCATTTATTGAGGGGCACTGATGGGTTATCCTTAAGCATCCTAAATTCGTGGCTAACAAGGAAGGCCGTGAAAACCCAACCGGTGGAAGTAACCCGCGGATTGCGGGAAGCGTGTATGAGCTGCTCACTCCAGGAACTGTGCCTGCCACGCGGATTGTATGGCCAGGATCTGGAGCGTTTGGACGCCTTGGTGGATCGCCAAGGACCGTACCACGAAGGCGATCATCTGTTCCGCATCGGCGACCCGTTCGACTCTATCTACGCAGTGCGCGCCGGTTCCTATAAAAGCTACACCGTGGACAGCGAAGGACGCGAGCACGTGCTGGGCTTTCATTTGCCCGGTGAACTCTTGGGGTTGGATGCCATTTATCCGGGACATCATGTTTGTAATGCGCTGGCGCTGGATACGGCCACGGTTTGCGTTCTTCCCTATGCGCGGCTCAGCTCGCTCGCCAGTCAGATCAGCGGACTGTTTACGCAGATCATGCGGCTGATGAGCAAGGATATCGCCGATACCGCAACGCTGGCGGGGGATTTTACCGCCGAAGAACGGCTGGCCGCCTTTCTCGTGGGCTTGTCGCAACGTTTCCAGCTGCGCGGATACTCGCCCAACGAGTTCAACCTGGCCATGTCGCGCCGCGACATTGCCAATTACCTGCGGCTTGCCACCGAGACCGTGAGCCGGGTATTCGCGCGCTTCGAGAAGGAAGGCCTGATCGCCGTGGACCGGCGCGCACTGCATCTGCTGGACCTGCCGCGGCTGCGGACCCTGTGTGAGTCCTTGGGCAGCCGCTAATCACCACGCCAATCCACCGGCGAATTGATCCAGATCAAGATTCCAGGCGACAGCCGCCGCTAAACTATGCTCTTGGAAGGTATCGGAACGTCCCCGCCAAGGACGACTCAATCGAGGAGTTACGTGATGAACGCCAGGATCCCGCGCCGTCTTAGTCTTTCGACCCTCCTTTTGGGGCTGCTGCTCGCGGCGCTTTCCATGCAGGCGCAAGCGGTCCCGAGTTTCGCACGCCAGACGGGGCTGGCCTGCAGCGCCTGCCATACGATAGCGCCGCAGTTGAATGCCTTCGGACGTTATTTCAAGCTGCACGGCTACGTCCTCGGCCCCAGCAAACTGAGCGGTGGCAGCCAGCAGCTCAGCATTGACCAGTTTCCGCCGCTCTCGGCCATGATGATCGTGTCCGATACGACGACGCGCCGCGCCCAGCCGGATTCCCAAAACGGCTCGGTACAGTTCCCACAGCAATTGAGCATGTTCTATGCCGGCGCCATTTCAGAACACATGGGCGCCTTTTCCCAGATTACCTATGAGCAGCCCGCCGATCATTTCAGCATCGACAACACCGACATTCGTTACGCGCGCGACATAAATTGGGACGATCAGACGCTGGTGTGGGGGCTGACGCTCAATAACAACCCCACGGTGCAGGATGTGTGGAACAGCACTCCGGCCTGGGGTTATCCATTCATTTCTTCGGGTGTAGCGCCGGGGCCGGTGGCAGCGCCCCTGCTTGACGGGGCACTGGCACAGAATGTGGCCGGCTTGGGCGCTTATGCCTGGTTCAACAATACCTGGTACGGTGAAATGAGCGTCTACCGTTCGAGCCAGGCAGGCGTGGCTCAGCCTTATAACAGCAGTACCGCCGGCGTGGTCTCAGGCTTGGCGCCTTACTGGCGTCTGGCTTGGGAACATCCTTGGGCCTCGGGCAGCGGCCAGAGCGATTTCGAGGTGGGCACGTTCGGCCTGTCCGCGCATATTTTCCCGGGTAACGGCCATCCGCTTTCCGGGCCAACGGATAATTATCTGGACGTGGGTGTGGACAGCCAGTATCAGTTTATCACTGCCAAAAACTCCCTGGCGTTGCACGCCACCTATATACATGAGCGCCAGAATCTGAACGCCAGTGTCGCCGAAGGACTGGCGGCCAACCCAAACAACCATTTGGATGCCTGGAACGTGGATGCCAGTTACTACTGGAATGAGACCTATGGGCCCACCATCGGCTACTTCAGCGTCACCGGCAGCGCCGACCCGGTGCTGTATGCGCAGTCACCGCTTGCCGGCAGCGCCACCGGTTCGCCCAACAGCAACGGCTGGAGACTGCAATGGACCTGGCTGCCGTCACTCAATGTCCAGGCAACCGCCCAATATGTGATCTACAGCAAATTCAACGGTGCCTCCAACAACTACGACGGCGCCGGGCGCAGTGCCTCCGACAACAACACGTTGTACCTGGCCTTGTGGTTTCTGTGGTAGCCCCTGGCGCAAGTAAATTCTCACGCGAACCCATATCAACGGAGTACCTAGCAATGAAGAATATCCTGACGATCCTTATCGGTGTGTTGGGCATTTTGGCGGCGGTGCAGGTCAATGCCGCTAATTACACGGTCAAGGAATTGAACAACGGTCCCGCCGGCACCTTTATATTTGATCCCACATTCCTGCATGTGCAGCCGGGCGATACCGTGACTTTCGAGCCCACTGACCTTGGGCATAACAGCGAATCAGTACTGATACCGGCGGGCGCCAAACCCTGGAAAAGTGAAATCAGCCAGTCGTTGACGGTCACGCTTAGCCAGCCTGGCGTATATGTCTATCAGTGCGCCCCCCACAATCTATTCGGCATGGCTGGCGTGATCCAGGTGGGGGCGGCGGTGAACAAGGCCGCGGCACTCAAGCAAGCACAGGCAATGGAGCAGAAGCAGCTCATGAATCAGGGGCGTATCACCCAGACCATCAACAAGATCCAGTAAGCTTTCGGCTGGATATCTCCAAGCTCACTGGAAGTAATCCAGACCGCGGGGCCTGTGCAGGATGGGGTGTATCGGCGTTGGCGGCGGCTGTTGTCATGGTTTTGGCCGCCGCCGGCAGATACCCTCGTTTTCATCCTGTCCTCAAATACGGGCAAACCCATGTTGATGGCGGCGCACTTCAGCATATTCACCCTGCATGACTGCGGGTTGACCTAGTTGGAAGTGACCTAACCAGGTCTGTGATCTTGAGCTAGATAATGCAATATCTGCCGCCTGCCAATGCGGCGAACTCCATCAAGACCGGAGCTGCGCACACACCCGCTCCCAGCATTGCTCCGCCGCAAGCGCAACCGGTTTTTTTGCGCCGGCTGGTGCGTTGTTGCGCGCGATGATATCCTGAAAAATCACCAAGCTAAGCCCGCCAGTCTATGTTGCCATGCACTATGGTAAGTGCGCTCGCCGCTGATTGCGATGACAGCATTCATCAATTCTGCTTCCCGCTGGCGGATGGCTGTTATCCGGGCTGCATAATAATACCCAGGTAGGATTATCTTGGAAGGCGCATAGCCACCACATGCAAAGACAAGCGGATCACAAATGAAGTACAAAGACTATTACAGCGCCCTGGGTATCACACGCACAGCGAGCCAGGCGGAAATCAAGGCGGCCTACCGCAAGCTGGCGCGCAAGTATCACCCGGACGTGTCCAAAGAGCGCAATGCCGAAGAGCGCTTCAAGGATATCGCTGAAGCCTATCAAACGCTCAAGGACCCGGAAAAGCGTGCTGCCTACGATCAATTAGGCAAGCAGCAACCGGGCGAAAACTTCAAACCGCCACCCGCTTGGCAGCAACGCTACAGCGACACCCAGTTTTCATTTGATGACATAGATCTTGCGGATCTGTTTGCCGGTTTCCGCGGTGCCCGATCGCATAGCCCGCGCTCGCCGATGGCCGGGCAGGATTACGAAGCGGTGGTGCACCTCAGGATCGAGGAAGCCTATGGTGGTGCGCAGGTAAACGTGGATCTGAGTATGCCTGAATACGACGCTCAAGGAGTCATGCACCGGGTACCGCAGGTATTCAACGCACGTATCCCCAAGGGCGTTACCGATGGCCAGCGGTTGCGGGTCCCTGGCAAGGGTGGCCCTGGCATTAATGGTGGTCGCGCCGGTGACCTGTATCTCACGATCGCCCTGCACCCGCATCCGCTGTTTCGCGTCAGCGGCCACGATTTGTATCTTGATCTGCCGTTGGCGCCCTGGGAGGCAGTGCTCGGCACCAGCATCGAGGTACCGACGCCCGCCGGCCAGGTACTCCTCAAAATCCCCGCGGGCACCCGCGCCGGCCAGCAACTGCGCCTCCCCAAACGCGGACTTCCAAAGCCGCACAGCGGCGCGGGTGATTTATACGCCATCGTGCAGATCGTGGTACCGAGCGAGACCACCGAGCAGGATCGTTCGCTTTTCCAGCAACTGGCCGATGCTTCCAGGTTCAATCCGCGCGGACATTTCAATCAGGAGGTAAGCAATGAAAGCCATACTCACTGAAGTGCTGTGGCTGGATGAGCATCACACGCTTTCATTACCCGAACTCTCCGAGCTCTCCGGTCTGGCGCCCGATGATCTCAATGAGCTGATAGATTACGGGGTGATCACACCGATCGAGCAGCATACGGAACCAATGAGATTCCATGCCAGCTGTGTGGTGACGGCCAAAACCGCAGGTCGGTTACGCACGGACTTTGAGCTTGATGCCCATGCAGTGGCATTGGCCATGACGCTTATTGAACGTACGCACGAACTGGAAAATCAATTACGTGAATTGGGCGCGCGACTCCCGCGGCGGATTATCTAGCATGACTCGCCACGCAAGATATTTGGATTTGAGCTGCACCTGGGCCGACGGATCAATCCGCAAGCCTGACCAACAGAGCTTTCGCCATATGACCATGCAAAGACGCAATGCCGCGGGCGAAGTGCATCAGCCCTATCAGCAGCAGGATGCCGCCAATGATCAGCATCGGGGTCAAAAACCATGAAACCACAACCGGGCCATTGATATAGATAAAATCACCCCAGAGGTGCGACAGCGGGGAAAGAATCAGTACCAGCGAAACCACGAGCCAGGCTGTCACTAAAGTAAAATACAGGATACCGAGTGGCAGTTGCAGCAGCATGTAAAACAGGGTGGACCAGGTACGCCCGTCCGAGAGCAGTTCCTTGATATGGGTAAACAGGGGCACGGAACCGCCCGGGTGGGGTGGCCGGCGCGGCATGCGCACGCCGAGGAAGGTCTCGACGATGCGGCCTTCCACCAATGACAGCAGACGGACGCTGCCGAGGAACAACAAGAAGAATGGAATGCCGATGATGAGCGGCAGCAGCCCGAAGGATAGCGCCGAGCCTGCGATCACCCAGGTAAAATAGAAGATGCCGGTGAACAGCGCCAGCAGCATGTAGAACAAGCTGGTATAGGCGCGCGGATCCGCCAGCACACCGAAAAATCTCCCCGTCAGCGAGGTGCGTTTTTTTGGCCGCGGTGTGCGTAATGCCGCCTGCACCTTGACCTCGGTGGTGCGGTAGGCTTCGGCCACCTCATCGGGCGCACCGTAGGTAGTGGCGATGGCGGCCAGAATCTGTTCCTCGATCTTGTCCGGGTGCTGGTGCAATTCGCCGCGCAGGTATTCTTCCGCGTCGTAAAGCGCGTCCTGGATCAAGGCCGGGTCGGCGCCCGTCAATTGTTCGCGCAATTGGTCCAGATATTCCTGAATGTTGCGGGGCACAGGTTTAGTCATGGCGATTGTCCTTCATGATGGCGTCCACAAAATCCCGGGTACTGGCCCAGGCGTCTTTCCATTGATTGAGCACCGTACGACCGGCATTGGTGATGGTGTAATAGCGCCGTGGCGGGCCGGAGACGGAAGGTTCCACGTAACTGTCCAGCAAGCCGGCGGCGGACAGGGAGCGCAAGACCGGGTAAAGGGTGCCCTGTTTCATGACCGTGTTTTCTTCATTGTCCTGTTGCAGTCGTTTGGCGATCTGATAGCCGTACTGGGGTTCATGGGCCTCAGCCAGGATGGCCAACAGCACCAGCGCCACAATGCCGGCGTTGAGTTCCTTCTGAAATTTGCGCAGATAGCCTTCTTCTTCGCTCATGCCAACAATACTTAGGTATGTTGTATTGTTACTTAATGTATAGTATTAACTTCACAATAGTCAAGCATAATGCAAGGGATTTTTTGATACCCGAAGGTCAGTGGCTAAGCCAGCCGTAGCGCCGCAAATCAATCCGGCCTTTGAAATCGAAATGAATTCCTTCCGCCAACAGCTGTGCGCGCTGATTATCAGTCCCATTTCCATGTCGGCGGCGGCTGATCTCGCCTTTAGCGTTGATAACCCGTTGCCAGGGTACCCGGGAGCCTTCCGGCAGGGCTGCCATGGCATAACCTACTTGCCGGGCGCTGCAACCCCCCACCAGCCGGGCGATGTGCCCGTAGGTACTCACCCGACCCGGGGGAATACGGCGCACCCTGGCATAGATGCGCGCGTACAGGGAATCGAGCGGACGGTTAGCGTTGGGGCTGTTCGCCACAGAGGATGTAGTCTTTGGCATTTTCAGCGATATAACGGCAATGGTAGTGATCCCGGTCCAGAGGCCGATAGACCTCCCGGTAGGGATAGGCGGGCGGAGCGGAGGGATTCTGGTACTGGCTCTGGTGCATGATTTGCAGGTTCATCCAGTCCCGGTATTGTCGCTTATCGTCCTGTTGCATGCGGCAGGTGACATAGCGGGGGTCCGGATAACGCCAGCCTTGAGCTTGGCAGGTCTGGTCATCCTGGATGGCCAATTTCAGCGCATGTGCGTGTTCATGGGCGGCAAGACTCGCGCAGCCCGCAAGCAGCATTATCGTCAGCATCGGGAAAAACGGTTTCATGCTATTTCCAACGGGGCTCTGTTAGTCACAAGATTAACCTGGCCGCAGCTTGTTGACCATGGCCCAACCCCGGGGCAATTTCATGCTGCGAGCTGTGCATTGGCCGGGGCACCAAAAGCCGTTGGTGCATGATACTTTGGAGTTCTGGAAAGCGATATTCAAGCCACAATCATAAACCTTATCAAGGTTTGAGCTGCCGCGTATTGATGAGGATCGCACATTCAACAATGTTCGTGTTTTATTGACTACTGACTGTGCAGGCGGGAACAACAATCCACGAGCATGATGGCGACGCATCTGGATTTTCCGGTGGTCATGGTGCTTGTGGGTGTATCATGACAGGCGTTGCTGTTAGTCACGGAAGGCGAGCGACAGTGCGTCGGGCACGATGTGTGGCAAACATGTTGGTGAAAGCCGTGAGTGCCGCAGGGAAAGGGCTACCGTTAATAATCTCTTGGTTAAGTGTAGCGGCAAGAAGCTGAAAATTCAGGCAAGAATCCTACATTCTCAGATATACAGGGTTTATTCGCCAGTTTAGCCGGATATAGCGGGAATATTGTGTCATCGGAAGGTTCGCTATATCTCTGCCTGGATCTAGCGCAATTAACGGTTGATTCCCAGCATGGATTGAATCGAAATCTTTTCTGTAGGAAACATTGTTTCTCCGGAAACAATATTCTCATCATGTGGTTTCCGGCTCGTTACTGAGGTATTACTCGCGTAGCAGGTGCCAGTCGAGATTGATCGTTTACCCAGACCGCGAGTTCCACGCGATTTTTAAGCTTTGTACGCCTGAGTATACGTTTCATATGCACCTTGACGGTCTCCTCCGTGATACCAAGAAGTTGCGCGATCATTTTGTTGGTCTTACCCTGAGCGACGGCCGCGACAATCTCACATTCCCGGCGCGACAGTACATTCTTTTTTTCCGGGCCATCGCGGCCGGTAGCGTTGAGTACGCGGCCAAGAGTAGATCTGAGCCGTTGGCTAAGTATAATTTCCCCCTTCAACGCATGCCGCACGCCTTCGAGCAGTTCCTCGGGTTCCATGTCCTTAAGCAGATATCCGGTGGCGCCGTCGCGCAGAGCTTCGGTTAGATCTTCCTCCGCGTCGGAGACCGTCAATATCACCACCTTGATTTCCGGCCATTGCGTCCGGATCAGGCGCAGTGTTTCGTGTCCGCTGTTTTCATGCAGACGCAGATCCAGGAGTACAAGCTCAGGTCGTGTCGCAGAGATTCCGGCCAGTGCTTTGTCGCAACTGGCTGCTTCGCCTACCAGTTCAATTTCCGGGGCGAATTGGAGCAATTGGCGTATCCCCCTTCGAAACACGGGGTGGTCATCAACTATGAATAGTTTATGTTTTTTATGTTCTTTGCTGCTCATCGGGCCCGGCTTCCAGTCTGTGATGTGATTTGCAGGACTCTGGCATAAACTTCAAGATCACGGTTGTCCCGGTTGGCTGCCGCCTGGAAAACCGAATCGTGCCACCCAATATCCGGGCCCGCTCGCGAATAATACCCAGCCCGTAGCGTTTGCTCCGCCTGCTGGTTGATATGCCAGGCGGGATTCCGATGCCATCGTCCTCGGTTTCCATGGTCAGGATGCCGTCATTTCTTAAATACAATCTCACCCACACGGACCCAGCTGACGCATGACGCTCTGCGTTCACCAGAGATTCCTTGAGGATCTGTACCATGTTGATTTGCTCATTGGCCGTAAGCAGCGATGCCGGAATGGCATTATGAACTCGCACCTTCATTTTCGACCGTGAAGCGGATTGGCCGGCAACATGGGTCAGCGCTGCCTCGAACCCCCCCCGTGGCAAGCTCAGACGGAAGGTGCTTATCAGTTCCCGGACCTGGGTATTGGCGTCGGTCAGTCCTTGGGAAAGTTCGTTCACGACAGCGGCTAAGCCATTGACTTGACCACTTGAACCCAACTGATTGCGCAGGCGCAGCAGCTGGATTTTGAGGTACGCAAGCGTATGCGCAAGGGAATCATGCAGGTCGCGAGCCATGGCAAGGTGCTCTTCCCGCAGAGCCCGGCGTTCGGATTCGACACGCATTTCTGCAGTTTCGGCGAACAGTGCCATCCGTGTTCCCAGGGTTGCCAGGGTTGCGCGTTGCTGTGAATGTAGTGTGCCGCCTTCCGGCAGGCGGATCGAAATCACCCCGTAGCGGGATTTCGGCGTTACCAACGGCACTTGTAGCACCCTAGCGCCTCCAACGGCCGTAGCCACATGCGGTTTGCGGCCGCCCAGGCATGCACGGCAATTCCTGGTCTGACAGAAAGCGAACCGCGCCTCGCTTTCTGAAGGCGTCGAAGCCAGCATGATGGCGGCCTGTTGTCCGGCGTTGCTCAGGCAAATAGCCGCGCCGGAAAAGCCGAGCAGATGTTCGATCCGATCGAGTGCGTATTGATAGCTTGCGGCAGAAGCGGGGGCTGCTGAAAAGCGCTTCTCTATGTCATAGAGACATTCAAGCGCCCGGGTTGTTTCCGCGAGATCCCTGCTGTGGTTACTGGGTTTTTCAACCACGCTGTGACGCAACGGGCGTGAGTGGGTATTCATGGCAACTTGTATCTTTAAGTGAATTCAAGTTGGTACAACGGCGCATGTTGTTGCCATCCTGATGTGAGAGCAAAATCCTTCCATAAATACGGTTTCATTGCATAAGCTCATCATTGGCAGCGTACTGCCTTTGTGGAATCATTAATAGGATAACGGTCATTTTACCAATATCGCTCGCCGTTCAGTGTGGGCACCCGAACTTCTTCAAGATTCAAATGGGAATATCTCTCATTCATTATTCCCCGAGATTAAATCCGCTGTAACAGCCCTGGCAGCCGGTATTATTCTTGGTCGTTTTCCGGGCTTTATGGGTGCATACCTCGAAAGAGGTAATCCGCAAACCTTTAGAGTTACCGCGAAAAAACTCACTACTCTCGAATACGTTTCGTACAGGGTGATTTCATCGCGGGATGCAACGGGTCCCGGTCGTGAGCCACGGTCTGCGGGGGTAAGCAGGGGCAATTCTCCGCATTTTCCCTACGCAACATTCGGATTTCCGTATTGTAAAGTTGCAACACCCAAATGGGTAAGCCTGAATCTTAAGGCAAAAACGCTGTTGTATTTACGCACACCGAGAAAGGAAGAAGCCCGAATTCAAGGGGCAGACATGCTACGGCAATGGGAATGACTGGCGCGGTGCGATTGCAACGGGAACAGGAATGTCAGTAATGCCAAGAGATCACTGCCTTGCAACGCCTTGATAATACGAGGAGCCGATTGTTATGAACAAAACTACTCTCAGCAAAGCCGTGCGTTATGCCCTGGTGGCGGGTGCGGCGACTGCCCTGGCGGCTCCGGCGGTTCTCGCCCAGGACGCGGCCCAAAGCAGCAACCAAAACCAAAACCAGAACAACACCGCCCAACTCGGCAAGATCGAGGTCACGGGTACCCGCATCAAGCGCACCGATGTGGAGACCGCCCAGCCGATCACCATCGTGACGGCTGCCCAGATCAAGGCCACGGGCCTGAATTCCATCGGTGACGTGCTGCAACAAATCACCTCGGCCGGCGCGGCCCTGAACACCCAGTTCAACAACGGCGGCGATGGCGAAACCCAGCTCGACCTGCGCAACCTGGGCTCCAATCGGCTGCTGGTGCTGATCAATGGTCAGCGTATTGATACGGGCCTTGGCGGTGCGGTGGACCTGAACAATATCCCGGTGTCCATCGTGGACCACATTGAAGTGCTGCAAGACGGCGCTTCGGCCATTTACGGCTCCGACGCCATCGCCGGCGTGGTCAACATCATCACCATCAAGCATTACAACGGCGCCGAAGCCAATGCCTATTTGGGCATGTTCGACGGCCATCCGGACGGCGGCGGCTGGGACGGCAAGACCCAGGAATACGACTTCACCATCGGCTCGAGCGGCGACCGTTCGGGGGTGGTGATGAACGTGGCCTATGTGAACCAGAGCCCGATTTGGGCCGGCCAGCGCACGATCTCCAATGAGCCGGTAATTGGCGGCGGTAATGCATCCGGCAGTTCCGGTACGGCTGCCGGCCGTTTCTTCCTGTTGGCGAACGGCAATGCCTCGGGCCTCACCCCCTCCGGCTGCAATTTCTATTCGTCGTACGGCTTCTCGGTGTGCGATCTGACCCAGGCGAATCCGGCCAATAACACCCCCACCCTCGGTAGTTTGAGGGCGTTTACGAATGCCGATCGTTTCAACTACGCGCCCCTGAACTATCTGGTGACCCCCAATGAACGCACCAGCTTGTTCGTGCAGGGTCATTACGACCTGGCGGACAACCTGACCTTCAGCACCATGGGCATCTACAACAACCGGGTGTCGCAGCAGGTGCTGGCGCCCTCGCCGCTGTTCATCGGCGCGGGCGGTTCCGACGCCAACGGTCAACCCATTGGTATTTCGGGCCAGAACCCCTTCAACCCCTTCGGCAAGGATCTGGTCGCCACCAGCGCCACCGGCACCTCGGCACCAGCCTGCTTCACGGCGAACACCTGCGATGAACTGGCGTTTTCCGGTCGCCGGCCGCTGGAAATGGGCAACCGTGTGTTCCGGGAGAATGTGCAGAGCTTCGCCTTCCGCGGCGGGTTCAGCGGTTACTTCAACCTGCTGGGCAGCGAGTGGGATAGGGACGCGGGCTATAACTAGGTGAACAACTAAGAGTCCGATGTCACCTCCAGCCTGGTGAATACCGAAAGCGTGCACACTGCC